>Ga0068631_100003_pt1 | contig 64434 bp, 65 predicted proteins | sample InSIn5gowninarea_2_FD_77434 | JGI IMG/M metagenome (GOLD analysis project Ga0068631, IMG submission 77434) | Clean room microbial communities from NASA Spacecraft Assembly Facility at Jet Propulsion Laboratory, Pasadena, California, USA -... ...
AGAAAAACCTGTTTTAAAAATTCCGCTTCAGCAACACCGATCAATGTCGCCATGAACGCCTAGCAAATGCAACTCATAACCTAGTGCCGAGTGAGAATAAGAAGTGCTCTATATCAAACCGCACATCCGAAGGTTTTCTTGAATTATAATATCTGCATCGTGTTAGCTCCAGTGCGCGATCACTTGGAGAGAAACATACCATTAACCGCGCCCATGACGAATCTGATTTGCGTAGTGTCGGTAGCACATGTAAAATGTGTATATATTTGTTTCGTCTCCGCCTGGTTCAACGAAACGAATCTGTTGAGTATGTAATCGCATGCTGCTGCGTAGTCGGCACCACCTGCACTCATTAGTCTCATCACTGCCTGTCTTTGCTGGAATAACATACCGTCATAATCTGGGAAATAGTTTTGCATAGGGCTAACTGGAAGCTTCTCCTTAAAGCGATCTATCTTGTTCAAGAACAAAATAATGCTGGTCTTGATGAACCATCTCGAATTGCAGATACTATCGAACAGCGTCAGGGCTTCCTGCATTCGGTTGACTGTCTCGTCTTCAAAGAGAAGTTGGTCGTATTCAGAAATTGCGACCAGAAATAGGATGGTTGTGACATTCTCAAAACAGTGTATCCATTTCTTTCTTTCAGATCTCTGACCACCAACATCAAACATGCGGTAAGTAAGGTCACCGATGATAAAAGTCGTTTCGGTGATACCAGTAGTTTTAACACGCGACCTCAGGACATCTTGATCGTTAGGAAGGTAATCGTGAGCAGCAATTCGATCAATCGAGTCGAAATAGCTATGTAGAGTTAAAAGAGAGCCAAATTTGATGAACCTTGGGAACTCACTATCGTGCGGAATCATTGAGCTGGTACTCTCGAGATCGTTTGAAGCATTCTTGAACACCAACGTCCATCCAAAGAGCTTTAATGGCTGCTCCGACCTCAGGTGGTAGACTTTCTCCTTCGATCTGAGGCGGTTGCATAAAGATTGTCTGGACATGATACTCGGCCCGTTGGTCGTCGAGAGGTAGTTCGAGTGATTCCATTGCCTCGAGGATGACTCGCATTGATTGTACGGTATTGCTGTATATGATCTCTTTGAATGATTCTCTTTCATCTCTTGTGTAGCCACCCTCATGAATGAGCTTCATCTGCTTGAGAATGGTAGATTTGCCAGATTCACCAGCCCCGAGCAAAAGCATTTTGATCTCATTGCGCTGCGCCATCTTGTCGCGCTTGAGCTGGTTTTCAATTTCATCGTTGCGGGCTTTGCCAACGGTGTCTTCCTTACTTGCACCGCAACCCATTGTGACTAATGCGACGCCTCGCGGAGGTCGCAATCAAGATAGGACGAACTGAACGGAATTGGTACACTGCAACTGCTAGAGATTGTGTTAGCCAGGTCTAAGTTCGTGATTGTTAAGGTCTACTCGTGCAGGCCCAGAGGGCTCTCGTAGCGCTGCACCCGAATATGGAGACTTACAAATGGGTGATGTTGATGAAGGCGCTCTTAGGTGCGAAATACTTTGTCTTGATTGAAAGTTTCCCAAGGACAGTCGGTAGAGAGTGAAACGAAAGACAACCACAAATTAGATGATCGGAGTCGGGAGTTTGGAGCAACTCCTTCGAGATTGTGAATACTGTAGACAAGCTCTAGCAGTGTAGTTAAGACGAGCAGAAGCGATGGAGGAACATGAAACGTTGAAAGCGTACACCTCCAGATTACCGTGCAGTGCAGATTATAGGGTCAAGGAATTACATGATACTCGGGACAAATTTCGACCAGGTCGAAGAAGAGACTCCAAGCGGGACAGGCAGGGGCTGGCTAGACCGGGGGCGGTAAGTGGATGGATGGCAGTCACAGCAGACAGTCGTTATTTGCCGTGCGCCGTTTGAGTTGAGCAATAGGCGAGGTGATTTGACTTCTCCAGGGGAGATTGTCCCAGTTGCATCCCCATTCGGCTTGGTCTAGCTTCCCCAAATGAGCACCCGACTGCGGCCACTACCATCATGTGGATACCACTACCTACTTGTCTGCAAGCTATCTCAAGCACCACTTTCTGTCAATAATCCTCCTCGCCCACCTGCACTGAAGATTCGACCAGACTGCACACTGATAATTAAATACTCTATCCTCGGGTATAGTCTGGCAGTACATCGACGCAGAAACTTCTTTTGCCGCGGCTGGAGAAGTTGGACTGCGTTTACAGCACTATCCAGACAGCTCGAACTTTCAACATGCCGCTGATGCTGGGTTTCATTCACTGGCGCGATGATAGCAAGATAACAGCACGAAAGCCGGAAGAGCCGTCTCGTTTCAAGGGGCAGCTACCGACTCGGTTGTCCTCCTTGGTCGTCTTGCCCTGATTTGATACACTGGTCTGATATCCTAACAAAATGCACCAAGGTAGGCTACTGCAAACCCTTCACAAGATTCTCCAATTACATTGGCTCCGACAGATCCTGCTCCGATGTCCACTTCAAGCCTAGGTTACGGTTCATGCATGCCTAAGTGGGAGAGCTCGGTAACCTTCCCTTCTAGCTTCAGCGACAGAAATGGGAATCACATTTTGACAGCTGCGGGACGATTGACATTGAGAGATTCACTTTTCGTGCTTGACACTTGAGAATTCGAGCGGACAAGTTACACGAGGTCTGACATTGCATATACCAAGTCTGGAAGACTGACGTGCATTGTACTGTACGGTACAGCACATCTTCGAATGCACCGTCGATCTTTGAACAAAGGCCACAATCTGGTGAACAGATGTCCAGCGAAGGCTTGCTGAACATTGCCTTTTGGGTGTAGCGTACCCAGCCCCTTATGAATGAGGTTCAAGGCCGACCACGACTATGAACAGTTCTAAAGAACTTGCCAACGAGCTTACCACCTTCAAGGGAGCGGTACCCTGTACAGAGGCAAGATCAAGCTGCAGCCACTGGTTCTTCTGTGGTTAGCGTGATCAGCCATCTCACGAGCCACACTTTCGTTCGTGAGACTCGCTATGTTTGCTACCATGTATGCTTGGATGTTAGCCACAGCGACCTGCGAAAGTGTACTATGATACAGCAACTGTAGGGTCATCAGCGACTGGAACACACAAACCTCTTCGGGACGATGGTAGTGAAGCCGGTCTCGACGAACTATTCATTGGCCTCCTTGTGCTCCGAGTGCTTTGCTTGCTCGGCTTCCACTCTCATACAGTGGAAGTCTCGCCCGTCCAGTAGCCCAGACAAATTTACCGGCCACGGGCACCGCACTCGGTAATGCTACGAAGGTTTACTCGAATTCATCGCAGGAAATTTACACGAGCATCGATTCAAGTCTCAATACTCCAATCCAGTCCGATCCGATGTTCATCCTTCTTGAGCCTTCAGCTCATGCCATTGACCATCTTGCCGCCTCCTTTCTTCGTCCTCTATACGCAGGATTCAACAATCCAAGAGGCAAACAAGAGATGTGATCAGGGTAGCAAACTCAACATTCCCCTTTCAGCGAGTAACACTAGTCCCGGTAAGCTGTATCCCATCGTGCCGTCGTGGAACTAGACCAGCCTTCGAAAAGCCACCCGCCAGTACTTGTAGTGTAGGGGTTGCGTTGCGTCTTGGGAAGTCCTCTTCGTATGGCACTCGCTGCTTACTATATACTGTACTACTAAACTGTACTGTATAATTACATAATGCATCCTCGCGGAACGAAAATGGCACCAAAATGTAAAGATCCCTGTCGATCGTGGAGAAGCTGAGCAGTCCTTCTCGAGCATTCAAAATCTTCAGCATTGAGAACATTACACTTTGCCGACTGGAGGATTTCTTCAAAGCCAATAAGAAGTTTGAAGTCAAAGCAAACCATCTTCTACCTAAGCCGATAAGGTTCATCTTGACCGAAATGCCGCCAAGCTCGAAGCACGCTACTGTGATCATACACTGCAAGTCAATCGGTGGCTGGGTTGATCTGGGAGCAAGATGTAAACACGACTCATCTTTCCACCGTCAACATTGATGATTCTTCTGACTGCCCGTCGTTTGTCGCGCAGAATATCACCTTTGCCACGGAGTATCAGACTACATCCTCCACGTCTTACTAGGACAATAGCGCGTAGTGTTCGAGTTCTCAAAATGTCCTACGAAATGTCGCATTCGACCCAACGAGGTGGTCAGGTAGGCTCAAGACGTAAGTCGCTAGGCCATTGAGACAAGCATTTCTAAACCGCCGCAGCATTCAACCACAATCAATCGCAGCAAGCAGAACAGGAGTATGATCGACTCCGCGATTTAGCACGTCAAGAAGCAACCAAACGAGGTAATTGCTTCGAGCGCAGCAAGGAAGCCTACAACCGCGGAGATGGTGCTGCAGCAAAGGCCTTTTCGAATGAAGGGAAGGAGCACGGTGCAAAGATGGAACAGTACAACAAGCAAGCTTCCGAGTTCATCTTCCGCGAAAACAATGCCCAAGACCACGTCCCTGCGGATACGATCGACTTGCATGGTCAATTCGTCGAAGAAGCCGAAGACATCCTCGAGGAGAGAATCAGATATGCTCAGAGCACTGGACAGACACACTTACATGTCATTGTCGGCAAGGGTAACCACAGTCCCGGTCACATACAGAAGATCAAGCCTCGTGTCGAGCAGGTGTGTCAAGAGCTAGGTCTGCAATATCACACCGAGCCCAATGAGGGTCGAATTTATGTCAACCTTACTGGTGGATCAGTCAATATGCAAGACGTAAATAGCTGGCAAGGTAAACAAGCAGGTTATGGCTATGGACAGGCTCAGCAGCAGCAACAACAGCAACAACCACATTACGGAGGACAACAGCAATACCCTGGTGGGTATCAGCAACAACAAACACCTCAATACGTACCACCACAACAGCAGCAACAGCAACAACAACAACAGAATGATGGTGGCTTTATTTCCCAGCTATTCCAGCTCTTGAAGAAGTGTCTTGGAGGCTGATCGATCGATCACCTTTTAACCTCAAAGTCCACTACATATACGCTTCAACTGCCTCCTGCTAAATCTGGGAACCCATTCATAATCGAGTGTCCGGATGTCCTTGACTTCAGCTGTGCTACAAGAAACACATATCTCCTGTGTTGTCAGTGGAACGAGAGATGCACCATTCCCGTTATTCACACTGGTGCACAAGTGCAAAATTCCACCAAATTCAGACAAAGCATCAACTCTCACATTCAACTACGGAGAGTACCAATTGGACAGTGTCATTCAATGCCACAAGGCCAGACGATCACAACTTAGCTTGAGCTTGCACTTCTTTTGCTGCCTCATCTCTCAGCAAGCGCTTAAGTATCTTCCCGCTTGGACTTTTCGGTACTTCAGGCAAGAACACCACTCCACCCGTCAACGCCTTGTAGCTTGCCAGATTTTCTGTAATCATCTTCTTCACATCTTCTTCAGTCAGTTGGGAGCCTGGTTGCCTTACAACATAAGCTCGAGGCTTTTCATCTTTGTCCTTAGTCCTGCCAGGTATGCCAATTACAGCACAGTCTGCAATATCAGGATGAGCTAATAGCACACCTTCAAGTTCTGGTGGTGCTACTTGAAAGCCACGGACCTTGATTAGCTCCTATCACATCGTGTCAGGTCCGGTTCATGTACTCAGCAGCGTGAGAAACATACCTTCTTGCGATCTACAATATACCACTTTTTACTCTTACCATCACAATACAAGATGTCACCAGTTTTGAAATATCCTTCTTGATCCCACGACTCAGCGTTTGCTTTCGGATTGTTGTAATATCCTTTGATGATTGTTGGGCCTCTCACGCACAGCTCACCACGAACGTCAAAATCTGTGATATCCTTACCATCATTGTCGATCAGCCTGCCACACATTAGCATCATTCAAGCCCCAACCACAACTGATACACACTTAACATCCGTCCCTTGTAGAAATAAATTGCCCACACTCCCCGTCCAATCCATTTCCGGATATCGAAACAAACTCAAAGCGCTCGTCGTTTCGGTCATGCCCCAAACCTGTGTAAAGACACAATCATCCGCGCAAAGTGCCTGCAGTCGATTCTGACTCTCAGCATCTAGTGGCGCTGCACCACATCCAATTCTCCTAACACTTTTCAGGCTGTACTTCTTGTTCAGAGGACTATTGATAATAGCTATCACAAGCGGTGGTGCCATACCAAGATCGGTAATCTGATGTTTCTCAATAGCAGCCATATAAGCCTCCAGCTCAAACCTCCGCATAATCCAAATCTTCCTCCCAACCTGCAAAGGCGAAACATGCACAGCTGGCACAGTCGCGACATGAAAGCTCGGCAGCACAGTCAACGAGCGCGGCGTCCACGAAATCTCCCTCAACTGCGTCGTCAAAGTATGATAACTCGTCCCGTTATAATGCGTCTGCATAGCAAACTTCGGCGGTCCCGTAGTCCCACTGGTCGTCAACCTCGACACCTCGGTGTTCCTGAGCACATCCTCATCCGTAATCCTCTCCCATTCTTCACTCCCTTGCTCCAACAACCAGCGCCAACTCCTCAGTCCTTCCGGCACCTTCTGCTCCACTCTCGTATCGAAAACAAACAATTTCCCCTGCACATCCAAACCCTCATCACGCATGACATCGACCAACGGCCCCAAAAACTCCGGCTCACACACGAAAAACTTGACCTCTGCCGTCCGGATATGATGCCGAATCTCATGCGCCCGATACGCAGGATTCATCCCACTGAATACGCCTCCCGCGCCCACCCCGCCGAGAAACAACATGCTGAACATGATGTCGTTGAAGGACGTGATGCTGAAACAGTCACCCTTGCGCAGACCAGCGCGTCGGAAACCGGCGACGAGTTGGCGGACGTAGATCTTTGCTTGGGCGTGGGAGATTGTGCGGGAGAGGTTGTCAAGGTCGTGGTAGATTGGGATGTGCGGGTCGTAGGTGCAGTTGTCGAGGGCGAGGGAGACTATGTCTTGGGTTGGAGGTGGGGCGGGTTCTTTGGCTAGCCATGGCATTGTTGTGGTGGCGATGGATATGTGTCTGGTCGAGGGTGTTTGAGGTGAGGGGTTGTTTTTTTTGGGAGGGCAAGGACTATGTGTGTATGTGTATCGTGTAGAGACGATCCTGTGTGTACTGGTCGTTCGCAGATCAAGTCACCTATGGGTAATTATGTTGAGTAAGTATGTAGACAAGGGCACACAATCTTCGATCTCAGTATTGGTGGCCTCAACGGATCTGGTCTACTTCAATCATGAATCCACGACGCCTCTGATCGACCTAGCATAAAATGGCTTGCTCGTTGACTTCTACGTAGACTATCTCATAGCAAAAGCTTTAATCTACTCACCTGTCCAATTGTACATATATTCTCGGCAACTGTGCAGTATCAAGATAGATACCGAGGCTGCGTGCCATTGCGGAGCTTAGATGAACTGCCAGTGGAATGGAAAAGGTGCTAGTGCATGCATGCCAAGACTGAAGTGGTCAATCCTTGTCTGGGGTAAATGTTCCGTGATGTGGAGATGGAGCTGTTACAGGCAAGACAGGATCGTGTTCGTGTAAGGACATTATGTGCGTGATGAATGAGAATGTGGATTGGTCTCGAGTGCTAGAGAGCGAGTCGGTTATTCAGGCGCAAGAGGTTGTTAGTTGATTACGATGTGATCTTAGGTATGTGCTTTCTGGTTTGGCTGGTTTTGGAGAAAATCTGAATTTATTCACCAGACGGCTCGATCGTTTCTGTGGAAACATAGCGACGTTTGATCTATGAGCTCTTTCGGCAAAATAATGCAAATTACTGGATATGTGATGGCAATGTCGGCAATGCGGTAGGTCATGGGAATGTCGGTATACTGGAATGATTGATGTTACGAGTACGGATGATGCGGATGTGATTGTAAAGGTTTAAAATGACTTGAATTCAAATACTCTCCAAGTCACCGTGGTTATCTACGTATCTAGTTAATTCTACGACTAGTATCTCCCTTTTCTCCGTCAATGTTCACGCCTCCATCCAAATCTTCCACACTGTCCCACGCAGTTTCAATTTCAACGCAGCTCCGGGTACTGACCTTCGCTAGCGTGCATATCTCACCCTCTTCTTTTCCAGTGACTTCCTCGAATACCACAGCATCGCCCATGTGATCATCTTCACTCTCTGTAGTCGAGCTTGACAACCTACGAGCAGTAGCGACACTCGATCTCGGGGCACGACAACCTTCCACAACGCCGGCAGTGAAGCTTGAGAACTTCCGCACTGTGGCAACACTTGATCTTGGCGCACGACAACCGTCCAAATCGTCATTCTCGACTTTACCGCTGAAACCGTCATCATCGAGATCGAGATCGATCATGTCCTTTTCGTCACTACCAATATAGCCATTGTCACTGAATTCCTTCTCGTCGTGCTGAGCTACACCTGGCCAATTCCAGTTTCCGAAGGTTGCTTTCGGCTCCCAGATGGGGAGCCCTCTGTATGCGTGATCGGAGCTACCAAAGGGGTCGCTGATTCTGGGGAAACTGTGCTTTCTTTTGTCCTTCCTCATCCGTGTTGGGCGATACGTGAAAGCTCGATCTTGATGTTTTCTAACTTCAGCTTCGCAATGTCTGAAGTTCTCGCTTTCTAGACGTGCAGACTCATCGAATTCTTCGAGTTCAACAAGGGACAAACCAAGGTCTGTGAGGATGAAACTGCCCGGGGAACTCTTATGAGCAGGGCTGGGCAGTGGTGTGAACTCGTGATGACCTCCTTCATGCTCATCAGCGGCGAGAGCTGGTTCGTCTGGTGGGTCAGGCTGAGGTGTTGTTTCCCGCGAGATAAATAGCGGTGGAAGAGAGGAGTAATTGTAACCTACGCGGGGGCTCAGGCCCGGAATAGGCATCGGAGGAGTACGCCGGTACCTGTGAGGCGATAGATTTGGCGGCAGGTGAGGAATTGGCGTATCTGGTCGTGGCATTGTTGGTGGTGTAATAAGAAGTCGAGGAGGTGGCGTGTCGGGCGGGTGTTGATATGGTAGCGGGGCTACGTATGGTGACTGCGAGCAGAAAGGAGCACAGACATCAAGCTTGACAGCAGCTACTTGTGGTAAATTATTTGACACCTGGACTTGGTTGTGTAATCTGTCCCCGCATGACATGGCCGAACTGGTGCTGAAGCGTGCTGAACAAGAACGTCGGAGATCTTTGAAGCTGGTCGGGGCTGATCGTGCATGTTGCTGCCAGTTGTCCATGTCTGAAAACGCGAGACGAGAGAACCAGCTTGTTGCTGGAAATCGTGGGGAGTGATAGAGCTTAGGCTGAAAGAAAGTTAGAAAGGAGAAAAGCCGCAATTGTTCGCGACGATACACGTACACGATGGGTGGTTGGTGCGGGTGATGCATAGGTAGCGGAGCCCCTCCGCTTGCGACCAGCTTGAGGTTGCTGCATGTCTGATTGAGTGTAGAGCTTTCTGCTGTCTGACGAGCTATGGGAGTTGATATAGACTTCACCACGGCGATCAGCACTTGAATGAGGTGACCAAAGCCTGGGGTTCGACCAAAAAGTTCCGCATCACGAATGGCTACCACAACGAGGTGATGATCTTATACTCGGTGTAGCGTGATGTCCTTGACGCTAATGATTGTCTGTAACTCATATTGTCTTTTGCGAAATGCGGTACATTCTTGGCTCAAAGCTCGAAGCCCCAGATGAGTACATTTCATTGCCTAACCATTAGATCTTGCTCCGCACATGTTGATCCCAAAGCTCCACAACAGCATTGCTGATAACAACTCTATCCTTACTCTTACTGCCTGCCAGCTCGTCAGCTGCGATTACTTGCCGGTACATTACCATCGTTGAGCCTTGGCTATTGTTTGGTGAAACCTTGATGCTTGATTGCAAGTCGTCGACCCACATCTCCGTCCGAACTTCTTCTCCAATAATAACAGGTGCACTCAACCTAAGTCTGACGCTTTTGAATCTATTCACATTCCCGGCTGCGAAAGTATCAATGATGTGCTTGACACCCATGCCAATAGTACAAGTGCCAGACAGAATAGGAGCGGAAAAGCCACCTTCCTTTGCATGGGCTGGCGAGATGTGCATTGGATTCCATTCAGTGGTGGTCGCACGATAGAGGGCTGATTGGGTATGTGTCGTTTTGTGCGAGTCTGTAGCATCAGGAGCTCGAGTGGGTAACTTGGTCGATGCCGATGGTCCTGCATTCGCAGATGAGGTCGCTCCTTTGCCGGGAACTTGTCGAATAAACGACGTCCATTCGTTGTAGCAAATCTTCTCGCCCGAAGACTTGTCACACGTAGTAATGCCGATAACCACTGTAACACCTTTGCCACGATCCACAATATCGACAATCTGTGCTGTGGAGGTCAGGGTAGTGCCAGGGAAACTGGCTGGGAAGGGCCGGAATTGCTCAAGATAGTGTTCGCCGTGAACATGATTATAAGACTTGAAGTTTGGAAGGAATTCTGGCATGGCTCTTGTGATGAGTCCCATCATTTTAACGACAGCAAGAGAGGCAAATGTTGGGAGAACGTGGAAATTGGGATGTTCTTCCCAGCATCGAGATAGGTCTTTGCCATCGACACCAATCGAGATGTTGTATGATACGATGTTGGTGGGTGTGTAAGACAATTCGGATGTCCAAGAGCGTTGCTTGGCTGCTGGAAGGTCAATTGTTGTTGGTGCCATCGTTAAGGTAAGTAGCTAGTCAGTGGGCTTGCTATCAGGATGAGAGAAGAACCGGGCTACTGTAGTTGTACACCTCTACTTCATAGCAGTGACCTTCCTTATGCACGAATGCTGCCCCATCTCTATGGCCTCAATAGGATATGAAGTGAGGAGCTTCATCCTCTTACCGAGGCACCATAAGCACTCGAAGGGCAACATCCTCCTCAAGTGCTCACGCGACTGCGTCCACTTACCTTTCTGCAGTACTCTGTTTCAAACATCTGCACAATCGTTCCTTACAGGCGATCGTGACGTTGATCGTGTTTCGAGCGGTTCGAAAGAGAAGAACAATGATTCCTTACAATACGTGGGACGAGATGTTCGCCAAGCATGATATAGGTGGAGAACTGGGACATTCAAGTTGGATGAATTCAGCACACCTGTTCTCACAGCAGGACTATACTCACAAAATCTTGAACCTCCAGCCAGCACTAACCGTATTCACTCTTTTCATGCTTGCGCTGTCCCATCATGTCATCTACTTTGACCAACATCCTCCCTGAAACACGGCGTGTTTCGGCAGCTCAACGACTCCTCAAACCAAAGACCAATGCGATACCTCTGCTACAATCCGAAGCAGCGAGTTACTATAGCTATGCGCATACAGTTCAGCTCCTAGCATACTACTACTTCCGAGCGAGTGCTCTTGTGGCCGATCCACTAGCAACGCTGCTACAAGATCTGGTACCTGTCGCAATCACACAATGCTTGTTCTGTGCAATCTGCCTGCCTTCGGTCGGTAACTGGAACAGCGGGACGAATGCTGGGGAAATGATCAAAGGTAGTGCTTCACCTGGAGGAGCCAAAGGTCAAAAGCTCGGAGCAGGCATACCAAAGAGGAAGCTGGGCGCGCCTAGTCCCGCAAAGACTGGTGGAAAGATGTCTGCTGCTGCCGATATCTCAAAGGATGCGGGCAGCAGTTGGCCGACGAGAATACTGGTACGACCACTTCCCATACAGTTGTTCTGCTTACTGATGAAACCATATAGCCGACAGTCCTTGCCCTAATCCTCTCGTTCCTCATACCACCTGTCCCACTCATGGCTCTAGCACTGATCCTCGGCGCACCACTTTACCCAACGAACCTGCTACCCCACACCCTCGCTCTAGCCACTCATGTCTCCATCCTCGCAACAATACCAATATTCTACACCCACGGTGTCTCAGCAGCAGCATGGAAGGACATCTCGGCAGCGTGGTTACCATTCGACGAAGCAGGAGTATGGGCCGGTGCCGTCGGCGCAGTAGTAGGTGGATGGTTCGGTGCCATACCGATCGCACTTGACTGGGACCGCGAGTGGCAGAAATGGCCTTGCACGGTGCTTTGGGGGGCAGTTTTGGGTTGGGGCATTGGACGGTTGTTGACGAATGTGCTGAGGTTGGGAGTTGGACGGAGGATTGATCTTAGTGTTACGGAGTATATTCCGCCGAATACTAGGCAGGATCTTGGAGATGAGCAGAAGAAGATTGACTAGAATGGAGAAGACGAATAGACTATCAAATTCCCTTGCCAGAACCTCGTCATCGCCGTACACGTACTGACTCTGCACTCACTAAAGCACGTTGACGTTATGTCAACTACCTTCACCGATGAATCGCGGTAATTCAGCAAGTCACAGCTGCCTACTGCCTAACAACCAGAGACAAAACGTCAGCCAGCAAAGCATGGCACAGCAAACTATGGCTGGGAGGCAAAGATGAACGATGAGACTAACCTGAATCGAGATCACGGTTCATGATGCTCTGTGGTTCATACGTGTGGGTTGTTCAGAATTTTATCATTGCCTCCAAACACCAACAGTTCAGAGATGCTGTTCACGCCCACACCATCAAATTCATTGATACTCACATCGTCCGCTCCCAAGACGGGACCGATGGCTCAGAAAAGCGCCGTTGATCTTAATTCTCAGACAACTTCGACCATATTGCCTGGCACATTCACCACCTTCGCAGTTCCGCATGTCTTGTTGATCCTGAGTACACACCTCCTTGCACCACCATTCGCGGCCGCGGACTTCTCGATCTTTCGCATTTTTGTCGCTTGCTCGATACTGCTCCCTGCCGTGTCCGTGGTCTGCACTTCCAGCATTTGACCATCATCGTCCGCATCATCGAGCGTCAGATCAATAACAATCTTCTCCAGCCCTTTCATCCCTGCGCTACCCCTCTTCGTCTGCTTTACCACCACACCTTCTGCCTCCTGACTAATCTCCCTAGCCTTCCGCTTCTTCTCGCCTGCCTTCCTAACCGGTGTCTTCAGGATAAGGCTCATCTGGAACTGGCGTGTCTTTCTGGCGGTCACTTTATCTCGTTCGATAGCGTGCCAGTTCTTGGCTCGCTCGATATCAACAGCGCCATCGTAGCAGTCGGTGGCTGAGGTGAAGCTGGGGAGATTGCGCAGCCAGTGGAGGAAAGGGACGTTGCTGCTCATTGAGATCGGTTTGCGGATGTCGTGGGTATGGGAGATGTGGATAGTAGTCGGCTTTGTACGGAATGTTCTGATCAAGTGGAGGAGTGGGTGGTGAGAGGCAGGTTTGTGTGTGAGAAGATCGGTTTGATGGTTGCGGTTCTTCCTCGAAAAGCGTTTACGATCGCTTGTGCACTGTCAGCCTACGCAGTTTGGGTACGAACATCGAAGATCGGTTGGATCGCGCTGCGTTAGTGGTGTGCATCTAGTTGAGTAGTTTCAATTGAGGAAGTGGCGATGCAGCCAGTATATTATTTGTTGCCTTAACACTTGTCACTGTGGTGAGTGACGTTTGTTTGATTGACCATCTGGCTATTCATCAGCACTTAGAACTGAATAACATCTCGCTATAAGGAAAGGATGACCGTCCTGCAATCAACGACAGTGAAAATGGCTATACTTCCATACGCGTATCCTAACACGAGCTCTGCTTCGACAATCGCAGAGACTACCTATCGCCCGTTCAGAAAACATAAGCTGTGCTATTAGCAAACACCTGGACATCCATATGCAAAATGTCTACCCAGAATGTTATGGACTCTCTTCCAACTTGATCCGTGGTTGCTCCTGCATGCTCGACATTGCGCTAGCATCTTCTATACTCGAGTCGGACTGAAGCCATGGACTGGAAAAGGACCGTCGGGCCGCTACGGGAAAGATACCCAAGCATTTTCTGTCATTACTGTTAGGCTCCTCTCTCAGCGTTGGCATTGCGAAGCCATCAGAAGCACGTCGATGACTGCCATCTGCTGGGCTTGGCTCCATGATTGTGGCTGCTTGACCTTCAAGATAGAGTCGTGAGATGTTTCGCGCATTTTGGCGTGCCTGTCGGCGTGCCCGTCCAGTCAGATGTCGAGCTTTTGTTCGGACTGGTGACGATGTTCGCGGTTTGGCCCCTAATTGTTTGTCATCGATACGTTTCTCAGCGAGGTCCTCTTCAGGAGTTCGGAAGGATTGGTCGAAGCGTGCACTATCGGTTGTGACTACCCTGACGATGAACGATGGTGTATTGTACTGGCGAGGTTTTGTCTTCGGATGCATCTGTTCGGCCCATTCTAACAACAGCTCTTCTGATCGAATGATAACGTTTGATTTTCCTACTGCCTGGTCTGCAGCCCCATAATGCCCTTTCCAAGATGTGACTTCGTAACCATGAACTTTGCACTTTTTCCATATACCCAAAGCTTGTAGCTTTGGTTGTAAGGCTCCGAGGATAAGTGCGTCGAAATGTTCAAGCTTTTGGAACCATAACGAACGGATGGCTTTGCTCTCTAGTTGACTGTGCGCTTGGTAGCCGAGGAAGCCTACACCGAGCATGATGGTGAGTTTACGATTATCCCGGCGGAGCATGTTGTTAGCAACAAAGAGGTTAGCGAAGTTGAAACCAAAATCGGGAGTGAGATCGGTAGGAGTCCATGAACCTGATTGCATGAGACTTTGTCGCCGATGGAGCCGCTGGAGAACATGGTCCCCATGAGCTTCTGATTTCCTCTCTCCATCATTCATGGCACCACTGCGCCCATGGTGAGCTCTTCTAGAGCGGGTGGAGTAATGAGGTGAAAGAGGCCATTCCATTGTGAAGGATGCGCGTGAATGTGACAGGCTGTCAAGGGAGAAAGTCTTGATCTGCTGAAGTGCTCCCAAGCGTGCAACTGTGGAACAACCAGAAATGTTTACTGAGGCCAAATCTTGGTGACAATAAGGAAAAGGCTTGGCACTAAAAGTATTACCTGCACTCGAAACGATATGATAAGGAGAGACTGGGGAATCACTGAGAAATGTCATGGACTCTGCAATCATCAAGAACAAATTCTCGCACCTACCTGCTGTTGAGACCGACGAATAGTTTACCTTAGCAAGGCATGACTGAGCAAATGAGCACCACAAGACCTTGTTATCACGACTGTTCACCACAACACTTGCCTCACAAATATTTCGCAATCCCTTCAACCAGAGCTCGTTGGAGCGGGTCTAAACCATGCTCTTATGACAGACCTTGCGCGCAAATCAGCCGGCTCTTGAGTGAGCAGCTGGATAGCTCCTATTCCATACGTTGGGGTCGCTCAGAAGCGGCAGTGCAGTTCAAGTGATGAGAGCCGTTAACAAGTCGAAAGAGTAATCGCGAAGCTATTGATATAGCTTCTCCAAACTTTGCACCCACCTGTCAACAGGTAACGTCCTCGGATATGTGACTGGTCGGTGCTGTTGTACGGCTATCCTATCCTGGTTCGGACCTCACGAGCTCATGTGCGGGAGAAGAGACAAAGGACATGGTTGGTCACGCTTTTCGCTCAGACTTAAGATATGAGGAGTTTTCCATGGATTTGGCACAAATACTCGCAGCATACGTTCATAGTGTCAATGCCGATGCATCAAAGCAAGATCATGGAGGTCGACAAACATAGGCACAGAATAATCAACCTCAGCCCTGACCTATATCAAGCAGAATGACATGACACATCACTAACAAGCAACACGCCAGCAGACTACGTGGCTCTGATTGTGATGCAATTCGTGCAGGATGGACCTGCTCAACAAGCCCAGAGAGGCAAATCTGATGCCGAGGCGAGCTCAAAATAGGTGGTAGCACAACGCTAAGAAAGTTTGTGCTCGGGTAACAATTTTCATGAATGTCCGTCCCCAGCTCATCACAGGGATGTATCCTCAAGGTTTGACTAAATCGGTGCCAAGCTGCACACACGCTTAGTCGGCCTGAGACGTTTTGGTCGAGAGCTTGGCCTTGCACTGGTGTTGGATCTGCTCCATGACAGATGTACTTCAAGGGCGAAGCTGGATGCAGTGCCCGCGAATAAGTCCTTGTCGACTTGCTACGAATGTGCTGCATCTTCTGTTCAATGTTGAAGATTAATCAAACTACAGTACGAGTTTCGAACTGATACTGCCCGAAGTTCAGGGATGCCCGCAACCGAAGGGATGCAGGATGGTGGGTGCGCTGTTGTCTCAGGTTGAAAAAGGGACACAGGGGACTGTTGCTCCAACGAAAACTTCTGGTGAAGTTTTTCTTCACAACAAGAGGTGTCCGCTATAACGCGTACTGTAAACAATGGATGCTGAAACTCAAGAGCTTTGAGGTTATGCATGTGCTTGAAGTTCATGTAGTAACATCCATCATCGTCAACATCTGCCAAAGCAAGCATGGACTTCCACCACCGTCATTGGTCCGAAGTGGCTGGGCTAGGTATATTTGGGCTTGGACGAATACACCAGACTCCGTCCCGGGCTGGTTGTGGCCACTTGGTCTAGCCAAAACATGCCGAAGCATCTCTACCTAGGTAGGTACCTGCCACCAGATTCTTGCAGCATCGTTCGGTTGACCGACGAGATTGCAGACCGTTCGTTTTCGATGTAAGGAGCAGTACAGTATTAGTGATCATGGCTGTGAGACTATCGCACGTTCTCCAGTGCTGATCGGCCAGACTGATACGATGGAACTGAAACAGATGGATTAGCGACCAACACATCTCTTCGGATGTGACGAGCATGGCGCTTGTATTCTTTCGAGGTTGGCGTCGCATCGCGTGTGGTGTGGCTGCGCATTTTTCGGTACCCCACCCGTTGGGAAGCGATACTCAACTTGTCTTGCATTTGGACCTGCGATATCTTGCCTGCTTACCTTTTCTTCAAAAACATCAACCTTCCTATCGTTTACTTCTTGCCGGCATCACTCTCGCTACTTTCCAGGATTTCCGTCGACAGCAATTACAACAACCACGACCATGTTTGGCTTGCAACGGCTCGTCGTCTTCGCTACCCTCATCATCTCCACCTTCGTTTATGCAGCTCCGCAGCACCACGATGACTCGATCGTAGATTGGGGAAGGCTATCCGCTCTCCTGGACACAATCGACAACCACGCCTTACACGCAGTATTGCACAACCTCGCCCCCAAGTTTCGTGATGGTGTCTTCAGTAAAGATCGAGCGGCCATCGAACATGTGCATTCAGCCAATCCAGTGATGGCGAGTAAATTGGTGTATATGGCAAAACGAGCAACCAACGGAACTACAACTGCTGCTGTTGCTGTTGGTGCCTCTACTAGCAAAGCCGCCGCCACAACAACGTCCAGTGTTGAATCTGTTGCACCAGAAGTCAGCTCTGCTGTATCCTCTCAGCTTACGCAGTCAGCTCTTCCCTCGCCAACCACTGTCATGGTGGCTCCTACCACACCACCGGGTGCCACAGCCATTTCGACCGTTGCTGGGGGCGTTGTCTATAGCACGATTGGTGGAGGAGTTGTGACCGAAACATCATCCGCAGTTGGAGTCAGTTTTACCAAGAGTACATCAACCCACTATTTCTACAGCACGGGCGCAAATGGAATAGTCACGACAAGTACATCGCTCGTTGTTGTCAATGCTCCAGTGACGGCGACCGCGGTAGCCACAGGTGCAGCAGCTGATGCAGCTACATCATCCAGCAGTCCAGGCCTGCAAAAGAATGGTGCTTCCCGTAACCAGAACATCCTCGGCGGATTCGGCGCAGCCGTTGTTGGCGTTCTCGGACTCTTTGTTGCACTATAATTCCAGCATTATTCCTTCTACGTCAGCGACTCTGGAGCTATATCTGAGCTCCCTCACTTGGTGCTTTGGGGATCAATAGCGATATAATGAGACACATGAACCTTCTTCCACGACAGACACGACACTCCTTGTAACAACCAAATCAAAACTTACGCTCCTTAATCGAAATTCAAATTTACGAAATTTACATATCCATTACCCATGAACGCATTGCACACGGTGTTCCAGAACTTTGCAACAATTTGTACCATTTACCCAGTACAGCCTCACGATTTAATGAAGTCATTCTTTTCAAACTTGCTACTTTGCAAATAACAAAAGCCTGTCGATATACTACAGCATTGGGAGTGCTGAAAGTGTTTGGAGTTGATATTTGAACCACTGTATATATGTGAGTACAGCTGAGAGTTAGGAGGATGATTACAGGGTAGGGTAGTCACGCAGACAGATAGACAAATTAATGGTATTGGTGTTCGAACTGCCGAAACACAACTCCGAGTTCTCTCTTTCTTTCGTCCCGTGTTCTGTATCTGTACAGTAGACATTGTAATCGTGAACGGGTGGCGAGAATGTACGAAATGCCTTGGCACAGTAAGCAATTGCTATTTCCCCACAAAAAAGGTTAGCGCAGTTTCAAGTTGCGCCCACTTCCACTTTGTTGTCTTCTCTTTGTCCATGCATCTTTGCTACCGGTGCTTTGTTTGTGATCCGTTGTCGTCGTTTGTGATGTTCTTCTTGATGACCACGCATCAAGCGTGCATCATGATGAGAAAATGGGAGTATGTCATGCAACCAGAATCTGGGATTGGCCAGAGTATGGCTCATAGAAAAGAAATCATTCAACAGGGGCATCGGTACACACAGAAGCATGCATGATCTTCAAGATACTCACGAGAACCGTAAGTTATCGTGGGAATGAGTGCTTGAACAGGCGGAAGATCTGCACAGTCAAGCTACTCCGTAGAGGACACCTAATTACCTTCTTCGTGGCCAGGAGCCGGGCGAAGCTTGGTGGCATCCTCCGTTATGGAATGGGGAATTGTAGGTATGCAGAGCGTTCGGCACCTGCTCCTTCATCTTGATCACTGCAGTCTCAAAATTTTTGGATACATACCTTCCCACTACTTTTTCAGTAGCAAACCGAGTACCCACTCCCCAAGCGATCGAGGAGATTCAGCTAGGTCAAGTATCTAAGAACAATCGACGCTTCACATTCAAATCCGAGAGTCATTATGGCTGTGCCGCCACGAAGCGAGTGCTCGCTTCCAACGGCTGCCAAACGTTAATTGGACAACCGCCAACTGTCCACGCAATGTAAGGTTCCGGGAGGCTACGTTAGATAATCTGCTTGCCAGTACTTCGGCGCTTGGTGCCTCAAGCTTGCCTTACACATACGGCGAGACTGAGGTCGGGCAGCACAACGTGTTCCCGCCCACTCCTTGTCACCCCAGTGTTTGCCACACAATTGTTGAGTTCACTTCTTATGAGCCGTGAAGGGCCCAAGATGGCCCATAATGATCTGGTTAGGGAATGCTGATCGGCCTATTTGACCTGTGAGATGAAGGCATTTGCAAATTCAAATGAGATATAGGGACAAAATAGCTAGAAAATGGATGTCGTAGGCATGCGAAGTGTCGTGCCTGTATTGGAGTTGGTTGCTCAATCAAAAAGGTGTTCCGTGCTAGCAAGGGTAGGAAGCAAGGTCAATATTATCGCGACTAGCATTTTATATGCAGCATCAGGCCGCTTGGTTCGTCATGGTGACGAGTTGTTTCACCTGCTGCTGTCACGATCGTGCGCCTTGAGGTTACTGAGTGAAAGCTCATTCACTTCCCAAACAACAGCAACGTGAGTCTATAACAAACGCCTCCTCAACAACCTTATCACGTCGCCAATCTTTCGCACTGCCTACACCATTTTTAGCTGCTGCATTGTGGTACCCATACCTTCTTCCACAACCTATTTCAACAAAAGCAGGTGTTGGTGCTCCTTCTTTAACCTCGAAGCCCCCATTGTCATTGTATCGCAAATATCCATCATCAAGGGCAAGCAAGCATGCCTCCCAGCGCTGAGCAGCCGAAAGTGCCTGCGACACGTGCCTTACTGAAAGCTGAGAAACCAATACAAATCGTTCTATCCACCATCTCGAAAGCCGATCGAGCAGCCGCGCCCAAGCGGATCCTCCTCCGACCGCCTGTGCCTGTGATCATTTCTGAAAGTAAAGTCAGCGACCTCGGCAATATCTGGTCTTTCATAGAGTGTGAATTGGGTCAAACACTCTCTCACTATAAAATCAAAGAGTTTCACGTTTCAGGCTATGTTGTTGAGTACTTTGGTGGTAAGGGGAGCGCAAATATAGTTTTTCTGATCACAAAGCTCCAAGCACGCAGGAAAGTTCTGTGAGTACCTCGATAGAGCAGTCACTGCTACGGAGTTCCAGCAGTCTCTGTGCTCGACTTGCGGCAGTGTTTCGTCACACAATGGTTTGGTTGTACATGTGGTCCTTCGAAATAGCATGATTCAAGAGCTCACTGATCTTTCCACGACGAAATCGACCAATGACGGACCTCTTGTGTTGAACTTTCTGGATGTTGTCAACACACAATCGTCAGCTGTTCCTTCGGCTCCAGTTCGTCCAGTGTATCTCAAGTCTCTTCTGGACAGTCCGTACTATCTGCTTAGTGCAAAACAGAACAGTCCTACTGCTTACGGTACGACCAAGGATGGCGAAAAGGTCGATATCTTCGCAATGGGCAACGGTTTGGCTTGCTTCAGCATCGCAAATACCGAACACAAGGCGCTCACTATGTTGTCTCAATTGACGATTCTTGCTGATCGACCTGTACCACCGACTGGCCAGAACAAGAGAGCTTTCACACAAATCGCGGAACATGTCAAACAATCATCAATCAAGAAGCGTAAATCTACGACCGGTGCCAAACCCTACGAAACCAATCTTCCGTCGTCCACAGATGCCAAGCAACCAAATCTGACCTCGACTACTACAGCAAGAGATACACCAGCAAGGGTCACCAATGCGAATGCCTCAATCAGAAAGCCCATACTCAAACCTGCTACTAAAGGCAGACCTATATCGCGATACCAACAAAGTGGAGGTGACGCTACTGAACGGGATGAGATTCGTGAGCCAAGCACCTCAGTGTCGACGAAGGTCAGACGTTTCAACGATACATCGTCCGAGCTGGGTGCAAAAGCTACGAGACCACAGAAAGCCACTTCCGAAAACATTCCTAAAGTGAAGACCGCCCACAAAGGAAATGGCCGTATCGACAGCGGTATCAAAGCCTTGAACGCAGCTCAAGTCCAGACTCAGCAAGATAGCAACAAACCAGAAGATGACAGTGACTCAGGTAACGGTGAAGTACGCTCTACAGTATCAGGTAATGCAGGTCTCGCCCGTACATCCGGAGCGATTGGTTAGATCCCTGGATTGTCAGCCGGCTACGAGGCATCCCACAAGAAGGAATTCCAGGCCAGCCAAGCCTCGTGGCTTCCTCGATCAACAAAAGCTCCAGTCGGACGAAGACTTTCTCAACGAGCTCCACGGTGGCGAAGAACTAGAAGAAACGGATGGAGGATGCAGCTGCAGATGCCGACAGCCCAAAGCTACTGGCTCATTGATTCGATGTAATGGCACGCATTGTACGATCCAAGAGTTCCACTATAAATGCGCTAGCTACAATAAGTCGAAAGTAGGGAAGTGGGTTTGCTACAACTGCAGAAGCGAAGCTGGTCCTGGTGATTCCATCGAGAACCCAAGCATTTGGCAGAGGAAGGAACAGAACATTGCACGAACTTGAACAAAGATGGCACAGATGTGGGTACATACGAGCACTCGAAGCTGTATCATCTGAACGTTCGAGAATTCACTTCTGCAACTATTTCTGACATTGTTTGAAAACAATTAAAGCACAGTTACATACGGTGCGGGATCCCGGTCTGGCGGGATCGTCGCTGGTGCTGTGTCTTTGAAATCCCGACCACCGACGTAACAAGGGTCATCTTCTGTGTCTCCAGATCCTTGGGTCAGGCCCTGCTCGACCAAAGCTTTCTCCCAGGCTGAGCCTTGGGGAGGAGCTGGTCGAGCGTGGAAGTTTGCAATAGCCTTCTGCTCCAAGGCAGTTTGTCGAGCTGTCATTTGTGTAGTTCGGGTCTGGACGAATACCGACGAAGTGTCAGTTGGTTCGTAACCAGCCTGCTGGTGATCCTCATCACTATCATCATCGCTGTTGTCACCAGCCTTATCGTCGTAGGCCTCATCGTCGTAGGCCTCATCGTCGGTGTCTTCGACGTTAAGGTCGTCCATGTGCTCAATCACGGTACGGATCTCGTCAAAGTATCCACTGAGGAGATCTTCTCCGAAGCTAGCCGCTTGATTCACAAGTTTCAAGTTCTGCATCAGGGAGCTAGCTGCAGCCTGGCGAGCTGTGATCGGTTGTATCTTAGTGAGTACCGTATCGGCGATATCCTTATTAATCTAGGATTTTCGTTAATACAAGAAGATAGAAGGCTATGATTGTTTGAAGGACATACCTTTTGGATCAGAACGCAGTAGTCTCGGTAGTTCCCCTCGATCACGTAGCGAATTGGTACATAGGTACATAAACACGGAGTACAACTTCCGTCAATCACACCCATGTCCATGAATTCAGTTTCTGTCTCTTGCTCGCTTCCTGGTCAAGGTATATCATATTACTATATTATGTTCATCCAGAACGTCCAACTCCTTTCTACGTAACAATCTCTTTACCTCATCAATTCTCATACCGTTACCGCTGAAATGGTAAGTACATACATAGTTACCTCCATCATTCTCTTCTCCGGCATAAATCACACGTCTCCTAACCTTCCCCCGATCATCGTAGCTGAAAGAAGCCTATCCTGAAACTACGTGGTTACTCGACAAAATCGCACCATGCGGGAAACGTAAGAGGGATAATGTCACCCCACCTCAATCCGATTTAGCGAGTTTATTGTAAAGAATAACAGATCATAAGCTCGAGATACTGTAGTTGATATGATCTGGCTCTACCACACCGTACAGTGTGCCGTGATTTTGAAGGACTGCTGCACACTGAGACTGCAGCGAACGGTGAGTGAAATATTGATGAACACTTTAGCACCAGCCCTCTTGGAGAACGAGGTGATATTGAGGGTTGCAGAGTATACGGTAGATTGACCTTCGTTTCATCTGGTAGGAGACTGGATTGCTACCTTGATTGACAGTGCGGTATTTCTTGCTACGTAGTCAGTAAACTATCTGGTATAGGGTGACATCAGGCGTCCTTGCTGTGTAGACAAGGGAGGAAGGATTGGGATACACACATCAGCCTACATGTGGACTTGATATCAAACGGAGCGGAGAAACCAGCTGGAACGTGTTTATCAAGAAGGAATGTGATGGAGAAGCGTGGTACAGAACATATTTCTGTAAGACGGGCCATGGAAGGGAAGACTTCTTGGTTATGTCTCATTGCTGTAGGTTGAAAGAGTACTTGCTATGCGATGCTATGGACTGATTCCTCATTGACTTATTATTGAAACTATTGGTATGAATGTAGATTGCTGAGCTCGGTATTTATATGCAGTGGATGTGCTAGTATCAGTCATCTCTTTGAGCTGCACTTGAGGATGTCCCAATTAGGTATTACTACCGTAAGCGTAAGTGGAAGGACGACTAGGTCCTGCTTGACTTGTTCTTGAGATTGCTGGCGTGAGTAGAGGTCACCTGTTCAGTGCTTGTCCGAGCTGGATGTGCCTGGACCATACATATCTCCGAAACTGCGCTTAGTAGGCTGACTTCGTGATCTCGTTCTCGGTTGTTGTGGCGCTGCATTCCGACATCTAGGTGTTGGCGACCCTATCTCGTTTTGAACAATCTCAGAAGCGGTTTTGTTTGCTGTTATCTCGTGTTCTGAGTTGAGTAAGGCGTTGAGGTCATTGAGGTGTGCTTCTTCTGCACTTTGTGATGGGTCTTGAGTTTGGCTACCGTTTATAACCTTTGTGGTTCGGGGAGTTGTGGGTTCGCTGCTGGGGCTGGCACGGGTATTGAGAAGCTGTGCTACAATGCTCTGAGCTGACCAAAGCATTGTCTGTTCTTCTTCAACAAGAGCATCAACAGGCTTTGTATGAGACTCAAGGTCTTTCAAGGTGATCATATCGTCGTGTGTTAGTTTGCCAGTCTTGTCGAGGGTTCCAAACGCGACCATCAACCACGGTGGATGAAATCTGCCATTGCACGGGCCACATGAACATCTAGCATCGGTATCGGTGACGATGATTGCGTATCTGGCGACTTGTGCTATCGCTCTGGTGAAGGTTCGGTTTGATCTTCCTATTGCTATCTTGCGGCGCACACCTTCCCCGTCTGTGAAGCTGAATACAAATTTGACAATATCGTCTTCGGTCAGTCCGCGACTTGCAAGCGTATTTTCCCAAAGTTCAAACACTTTCTTTGTGACGACGTCTATGGATGGTAAGGAATTCAGAGGAAGCGTCCTAGGTGGTAAGCCTCGAACAGGTATTGCTGGCGTCATGATGTTGTCGGGGTCCTGGTAGCCTAGGATAAGATGCACGCCCAGGGAATCATAGCCTATTGGACCCGAATCATCTGAGTCAGGTCTAGCACAAGTTAGCAAGATCAGTATGAACGAGTTCGCTTGGCATAGGATGAAGAGCGCTCCCGAGCATCACGCTCGACTTGTGCAGTCATATCGTTCAAGTTTCTCATTTGAAGTGATCCCAAAGCGGTGTACAAAATTAGACAAGACGGTGCGTAGATGTTCCAAGCGTGTAGAATAATGTGTGTATGCACGTATTGCAGTGCAAGATTGAGGACAGTCCCAGTGAGCGTGCCAGCGAGCAGTCTTGGCACCTGATAGATTGAATATATCACTTTTGCCAACGCAGGTGCATGATCTTTTACCACCACTCGCCCACCTGACTAGGTATAACAACCTGACATTCTGGACACTCAATTAACCTTTTCATCACAACTTACCTTTTCCTGATAATTGCACCTTGAATACTCAAATCTTTATTCCAAGTTTCGCTAGAAATTGCCTTGCAGGGTGTGGCCTTTGATGGGACTGACTGATAGGTTTTGATGTCTCATTCAATCCTGCTACTGTGGGCCCATGTGAAGCGGTAGCATAAAAAGGGTTGTTTGAGATATACCATCAGAACGAACTAGGCTCTGGCTGGCAATCTCATAGCTTAGCACTCCCCTACCATCAAATCTGCTTTCCATCGCTGCTCTGCCCACGAGGCCTAGCCAACATCAAAGATTTGCGCATTTCCCACATCAACGATTGAGCTCGACAAAACCAAACGAATTTAGCTCAGGCTTCGAGCAGAAAGAGGTAATCTGAATGATAACTTGAACAGCAGATATGATTGTTGCGGCAACTGACATAGTTCGGTACGTTTACTCTTTTTCACCGTTTCATGCGCCAGGAGCGTGGACTCGGGGAGATTACTACCTGAAAGCAGCGCGTCCTAATCACATCGAACGAAGCCGGCTCATAGACCATGCTACCCAGAACTGAGACGAAAGTGTTCTGCTGCAAGAGCTGGAGAAAGGAGAATTCAAGATTGCGAGCATGACCAAAACCGCCGGTCAAGGTCCCATCTGCTTTGTTAGTGTAGCGAGTGAAAAATGGCATAATTACTACAGAGCAGTTGGAGCGATGAATACTAGAATATTACAAAGGAGACAAAGATGAAGAGCCAACGGGAAGAGGAAGAGGAGGAAACGTTGGAAGTAACGTCGAATTAGCCAAGGAAGGGTGGGGGTATTTCATGACTATGATTGGACCATTTCCCTATGGCAAAAGAACAACCCAAGCCCGCTGATTGGACGATATTTGGCCAGGAAGTACGGCAGAGTACAAGCTCCAATCTCAACGTCCTTCTCAATGACAGCTACATTCACTGAAACACAAATGCTACAACCTGAACTGTCATCTATACCCACACACATCGCATTACCCAACCGCGAGTATGTAGAGGTGCAGTCGCTATTCCAGCTCACCTTCTCAATGCTCGCTCCTTGCCAATGGTTTTGCACAGATGGGTTCGACAACACCCAAAAACCTGGAGTATTCGGAGTTCAACGACACGCTTCGAATCCATCAAGCGTGAGTGCGTGAAGAATAGAAGATACAGCACGCAACCATTGCCAGCCAGTGATCGCATTGCATCACGGGAAGAAGTCCATTCTGTCTACCGCAAGGTTGATAAGCTCGATGGATATTTGGACAATATCTCCCGCAACCTATCCACACAAGCTGCTGTTCCCTTGGAAACATTGTACAGCCAATATCGCCATAATGCAGGCACAATAATACCGAGTGTCATTCCTTACGATGAACGACCACCATCATGGCGACGCGCCGACGTTTTTCATGGCTCTGAATCGACCAAGACAGATCTGGCCGAAGGAAGTGGCGTGGTACTTGTTGTCCATGTTCAGTACGATGAAGTAGAGTCCAGGTTGGCAAAGGTAGTCGTGTGTTCAGGCTTTGTGGTGGATGCGAGCATTACCCGGCCGGATCAAGGCGATGTCATCGTGACTTGCGCCCATACCTTAGAGGAGGTGAGACCACTACATCCACAATCCTAATTGGCCGACATTCAAACAAGGGCTAACAGGCCATAGATGCATCGCTACCTAAGGAGCCAGGAAACTAACACACAAAAATCTTCCCGCACTTGCTCCTTCATCATTCCCTCATCTACCGGTGTCCCGCCCGTCCCTCGAATCGTCACCCGCCTTCTCTCCTCCATGCCACGAGCAGACGCCATAGTCCTCGAAGCTCAACCTATCGGAACTTCATCTCAAAGACTGCGACCTTTACCCCTAACACCCTTCCCTGTCTACACCGGCACACCAACCCTGACTCATTTATTCGGGTCCCCCGAACCACCAGTCATTCAGCATCCAATTGCACGGACCAGAGAGCCATCACGCGAGGTTGATCCGGATGAGAGAGAAGTGCCTATGCTGTGGCTCGATGGTAATGCCTACCATCGTTGGGGTCGTGGACTGATGTTAGGTTATCGAAGCTACACAGGCCTGGAAGTTGAGGTAAGCACCCCAATTATTCCTGCACGTTTGCTTAGTCAATTTGGCTTCCTTGCTTCTTCAACCTTATGCAGGACGCAGCAGGAGCTGTGGATTGATGACCTGTTTTTACTGCCGGCATTCGCCACCAGGCACGGTAGACCAAGCATGCTTCTCTATTGCCTCTGCCCTTCCCTTACCTTATCCTGCAATGTCCACTTTCCGCACACTCCATAACAAATGAAAACCCAACTACCACATCGAAGCCTCGCTAACACCCAATCCAGGCCGGCATAAGCAGTGTCCTCCCGCACATCCTAACCTCCATCCTCCCAACTCCTGGCTCCTCAGGCGGACCCATCGTAAACGCCCAAACAGGCTGTGTCGTAGGCATGACGAGCGGCCGACGAATGGACAACCGCGTCGAGGGAGAGCGAGGTTGGGGCTGTAGTGCGGAAAGTATCTTTGAGGTAAATACCCAAAATTTATCATACATGAGACTATGCTGATCTAACGAGGCTTAGATGTTTTCGTTGCCTGGGTTTATGCCTACTAACCACTGATTGTGGAGACTATTTCTTGTGGTAGAGGTTCGACTTTATGACTAGCTATGTAGAAGCCTGCTCTTCCGTTTGTTCACGGTGTTCAAGACGCTGAGTACAACCGTTACCTCTTACAAACTTTTACGAGGCTGAACAGACTACGAGCTGCCATCTATGTTTCAAAGAATAACACGATCACGAATTATCTACACACGGTAGTTCACAAATACCATCGTTCCTCTCTTCCAATATTTGTCGAGTTACATAGCCAGCGAGTGAAAATTCACAAGAGATTGGAGGCTGGAAGGAGTGGTCTCGATTTTTTGAAAGACACCTGGAAGGATATCTAGTGTAGCATATTATAGACATCGACTGTGTTTACTACGAACATATACAGCCAATAAAGTCTACGACGGACATGCACCACTAACATCACGTTATGACTTGACGCATACATGCATGTAAGGTATCAAGCCCACTTCCCCAAAACACTCATCAGCACCAATCCTACCACAAAACTCGACAATCCAACAACGACTTTCCAACCACCAGCCTCAACCATCTCCCCTCCAACAACCGCCCAATCTCTAGCCCACATGTCCACAATCCCAACCCACAACAACACCCCCGCACTAAGCGCATCCAACACCGCAATAGCAAGTATAGTCCCCCTACTATTCCCATTGAATTCGTTCAACACGCCAATCCCAATCGCCATGCCCAACGGCGTGATCAGCGTAAACGCAGATGCCATAAGTACCTTACTCCGTGTTCGGAAGCGGAGGGTCGAAGTCGGGAGGAGGGCTATGCGGGCGCCCAGCGCGAGACCTTCGAAGAACTGATGGAAGACTATTACTGCGAGGAGGGTGGTGTAGTACCCTGGGCTGCTGCTCGAGTTGTCGGGGGCGACGATTAGGGTTAGGCCGATGAGGATGCTGTGGAAGAGGATGCCTGCTTCCATTATTGTGACTGCTAGAATGGTGTTGGGGTCGAAGTCTGCTGGGCTGTGGGAGTGGGAGATGTTTTGGAGAGCGGAGGGAGGTGGGGCATTGGTGGATTTGCTGTCTGCTTCAATGGTGATGGTGTTGTGGTTTGCGGATACGATCTGGGCATTGTGACTTTGTGTTTTCTCGCGGGATAGGACAAAGCGGTAGCCGGTGTATTCAACGAGAAAGGCTACGAAGAGTCCTGCCATGACAACGGCGGATGTGGTTGCTTCGTAGTTGATGCCTGTCAAACATTGGTTCGTGAACATGAGGGAGGCATGGGTGTATAGATGGACGAATGCCGTGGAGATGATGATGCCTGTACCGAACTGTTTGATCATGGTGAAGAGTGTGCCGTTGATCTTGACCAATGGCAACTTATGGAGGACTAGGGGAAAGAAAACTCCAATTCCGGAGGTGACAAGGATGATGAAGATGCTGCCGATCCGCAGTCTGATGTTGTACTCGCGTATTGCTGGTGCATCACATACAGTTGCTGACTCTGTGGAAGACTCTGACCCGCCTACGGGTACGCAGTGCTCGACGCCTGCATGGAAGTGACAATCCATTTCTCCACTTGCAGTAGATGTAGCCGTAGCCGTAGCCGTAGCTGTAGCTACATCATCGATCCCAATGATCTGGACGTCGTTGCCCTTCGAGTCGACACAGAATGAATTTGTGCCATGAGAATGGCAGTCCGTATATTGTGCAGGAAGTGGTGTAGCTGGAGTCCCACTGACTGAGACCTGGACCTCTTTACCACTGCCGTTGATGCAAAAGATATTGGTGGACTGTGTATGGCAACCTGTTACGGCTGTGGTTTGTACTGCAGATGTTGTTGATGCTGCAACCGATGCTGGTGTTGTTGATGTCGTTGATATCACTGATACAGCTGAAGTGGTTGATGTTCTCAGTGTCGGGACAGCGGCAGTCAAGGTAGTCATGGGTGACTCTTGACCATTCGGGCCGAAGCAGTACGACACAGACCCGTGCATATGACATCCTGTGTAAGTAGTCTGGGCGAACACTCCAACCAGAAGGACATATGCCACAAGTGCAATTCGAGTCAACATTTTTGCGTGCCCAGATGTTGAAGCTGATTCCGATACCGACAACATTGACCACTATGAGGGTCCGTCTGGTGCTATATACCTACATCAACACATGATACGACTGCTGATGCTCACGACCTTCATTCCGTGCTTCTTGAAAATTTCATCGTGTCCTCTTCTCTGCAGGTTGAGTGTCGCGACGCCAAGATGCGCGATATTTCTCTCTCCTCATTTACTCGTGAAAGTATCGCCAAGTTGCCAATATATGCACGACCAACCTTTTACTCCCTCAGTGTTGCTGATACTGCCAAGCCGCCAAGACGTGATGCCCCGGAGCAGGCGACGAGATTGTGCCCTGACGGATCGGCAGTCATGGGAACTGTAGACAGAAAACTACCATATGCAAGTACCAGTTATGTAAATGAGAGTGAAGTTTTCTTGGCAAGGCTCAAGGTCCTCACTTTTGGTCTTGGCGCCGCTGAGCGAAGGTGGAGGAGCGGACAATGGATCTGAACAACTCGGGTATTGTAAGCCAAGTTACTCCATTCACTGGATTCACATCTCGAAACTTGTGCCGGACGTAGAAACAATGGCAGTGATAAACATCGTCACTGTCTATGCTGGGAGTCGGCACCAGAACGAACTTTGCGTGCGAACTCTGGCGGGCCAAGGTCGAGGTCTATGGTTTGTTTGTTAGCGGCAGACTCGGTCAAAGCACATTAGCACTTCAAAAGCCAGCCTTCCACGGTGATGCAAAATTTGAGCCGAGCCGAATACCACGCTTTTTTGACCTGGACGTGTCTCGAAGAAGTTCACATTCGTGCCGTCTTCCACCTAAGAAAGCTTTGTGCCTAACAAGTCGAGAATTCTCCAGCGGGTCCGTGGTTGCAAATGTTGTCCTCAATTTCATCCTTGGCGGTGCTATGCAGGTCCACTTAAGTACCTTACCATTATCTTCCCATCAATGGGCGAAGCTCAACACCGAATAGACATTGGCAAAAATGGATGATGGGTATAATGCTGTACGCGATGAAGCTCGAAACTTTTTTGTCAAGGATTGAGTCGATGGCAGCCGCAAACCTTGGCAAGGTCGGTGATCCTTGAGCTGAGGCAGCTTTTCTGCATGATGGAGGTTGAAATTTTTTGAAGGTATATATGTCACCATCTGGCACATACCCATGATTCTTTCTCTACCTCAATTCATCGTCCAGCCTAGGGTAGAACTCTTAGCCTCAGATAATTCTTCCTGATTGCATCAGCTTGTCATCATGTACACAACGCTCACCGTGTGGGCAACAGCCATGACTCTGGCAGCAGCCACCCCTCTACGGTTCGAATCCCGACAGACCAAGTCTACCCCATTCCTGCAGAACACTGTAGCATGGGATGCTGGTGCCGTTTCCATCTATCCAATCCACTCCTCCTGCAACTCGACTCAGGCAGCTCAAATCAATGCTGGGCTGAACGAAACAATCTTGCTGGCAGAGCACGCGAAAGACCATGTCCTCAGATGGGGAAACAGCTCAGAGCTTTACCAGAAGTACTTTGGCAAGCTGCCACCCTATGAGATCATCGGAGCCTATGACCAAATTGTCAGTGGTGACAAAGGAAGTGTACTGTTCAGATGTGACAACCCTGACAATAACTGCCGACTCGAAGGTAAGACTACCCGACGTTGCGCCATACAGGACTAACATATTTTGCAGGCTGGGCCGGCCATTGGCGTGGTAGCAATGCAACTGGAGAGACTGTCGTCTGCGATTTGTCGTACCAAACTCGGCGGTTCTTGAGCTCGATGTGTGGTCTCGGCTATACCGTCGGTGGATCGAAGACGAACGTCTTCTGGGCGTCTGATTTGATGCATCGATTGTACCACATGCCTGCCATTGGTTATGGGTATATCGAACATTATGTCGAGTCATACGACGAAGCTTTGGCTGCTGCCAAGAACTCAACCACCAACGGTCATGATAGTAATGCTCTGCAATACTTTGCTCTCGACACATACGCATATGATATTGCCGTGCCTGGTGTTGGCTGCTCAGGAGAAGCTGCCTCAAGCCAATCATCCTCGTCAAGCCAATCGGCTCAGACCAGTCAAGTATCTCAATCGAGCCAGGCAGCGCAAGCAACTGTGACGCCCACTGCTACCGCAACAATATCTCAAGCACCATCTCAAACATCGAGCGCCGCAGCTGTGAGTTTCCACTCTCAAACTCCGTTGTCGAAACGTTGCTGACTTATCGTTGTAGGAATGCCACACTCATGACGATGGAGCGGTACACTGCACGTAGGTATCGCAGCTGATGGGGAAGAGCCAGGTCGATGTGGAAGTCAATGGTATTGAGACAATCATACCACGCTAAACAACGAAACAGACTTTAGTCGATACGATAAGAAGACAAGTCTAGCTAGATCTATTTTCGCTGACTCTGCTTATGTTCATGTTGCGATACTGCGAGTCCTTGATTTGAGAAGGATGTGGTTCACGGTTGAAGTCGTCGTTCCGCTAAGCTCGGCTCCTCGAAATACGCAGTCATCACCCACTCCGGGCCGCTCTCAGCACCTGCTGTAGACTTGACACGATGAACTCGACAAAGACACTCTTATTTGTGAAAAGGCCTGTCAAGCAATATGCGTAAGGTCGTGGCTCGAATCTCGGTCTTAGGTGCTTTTGCTGTGTTCCAGCCTTCAGAGTGCAGATTTTGAGCAGAAAACTACTTTGGTTTCCTTCCAAGCACGACCAATGCCCTCCAATCATCCCAGACCATCGTGCCGTCGTGGCCGTACTTGTCATTCAGATATTCTGCTACTCCATCGTAGACCTTCGAGATATATTTCTCCCTCTGCTCAGGACTCCACATCCTCCCCACAACCATACCAATACTCATGGGGAAAACTTTTCGAAACTCGTCTGGAGTAAACTTGGTGATTCCCTGCGCACTTTCCACTTTCACATCCACAAACCCCAGCTTCTCCAATTCAGTTTCGATGTATTCTTGCTCATGCCACTGTCCAGGCATGAATGTTGTTCGGAACTCCTCATGAGACGGCCATGTTGGTATGTTTGGGTCCTTGGAACGCAGATGAGCGACGGCTTCACGGACTTCAGGTGTCCATCCAGGCCCCTGCCAGATCGAGAAGGTGAACGCACCACCAGGTTTGAGCATTCGAAGACATTCTTCAAAGACAGTATGAGGCTGTGGGACCTGGGCAGGGCCGAAGTTGCAGAAGATGTGAGTGAGCGAGCTGTCTGGTAGCTTGGTATCTTGAGCATCGATTCGTTGAGTGGTAAAGTTCGACCATGTATGACGATCAGCATCGAAGCACTTGTTCAAAGCCAACAGCATTGGGTCAGAAATATCGCTAGCTATCACAGATAGCTCATTGGCTTTGTGCATTCGCAGCTTGTGCTGGAGGTGGAAGACCACGATACCAGAACCTGTCATCAGATCAAGCACACGGAGCTCGTCATCTTCTGCAACTTCCTCAATCTTCGAGAGCAAGATGAGTCGATCAGCGAATGGGCCCATAGCCTTCTCTGAGAACGCATGAGTGGCTTGGTAGTCGACCACCGGACCTGGATTTTGCTTTGGGGGCTCACTAGATGCTGCCATGACGATGAGATGATGTTTGTGATCGTTCCAGAGATACAAAATGTTGTGGCAGACAGATGATCTTCCTTAGCCATAGCAAGCTACTTTCGCAATGCTTTATACTCGGCAGCCATATTCGTCATTCGCTCTAGAAGGTCTTGTCAACCTCATCATGCTTCCTCCTCTGAAGACGGTTCATGCTTGGTATTGGATAAGCAGCCTTCGGACGGAAACATTTAGGTAGTTTCATTGTAGAGCCTCCCAACCCGAAGTCTGTTAGCTAGGTTATACATGACCAAGAAAGGGGAAGACTTCTCCACATGGTATGTGTTTCTCGGAAGGATTTCTAAGGTCCTCCCGGATGCTAGCAACCTAGTTCCACAGTTTCTGTATGCATTATCAAAGCTTGCTTCTAGTCAACGATTGCGATAGGGACAGCTTTCATATCCTTAACAAACACACGACACAGGCATCGATTGCAGAATACATGCTGTCATAATGCTCAAGTCAATGAGAAGGTTAAATGTTTCCGCAGTCCGGAGACTATTCAATTGGCTCCTGGGCATTGCCATAGAGGGCAGTGTACGCATCCGTACGGCGCAAACATTCAACTCCAGAGTTTTGCATAGAAGGTAAGACCTCTACATTATCGAGTTGACAGTGTCCGCCTCTGTGTACGCCTTCATCCAGGCTCTCAATCTCCTACAGGCATAGTAAACATCGCGCTACAGGAGGATCAATGTCGATGTCCTGCGTGGCTATGGTCGTGACCAAGACCATCGTCCTCTGCCATCTCGCTTGGATCAGACCAGTCCTCAAACCCATCTTCACATTCAAAGATTAGCATTTGGTCTCATCAGTGTTGAAATGGAAAAGGTGGATACTTACCTTCGAAAGCATCCTCCAGCTTGCCTTGGATAACGTCTGCGCTCCGCTTCGATCGCATGATTCGCTCCCACTTCTTCATCTCGGTGTTGGTAAGGAGGCAACTGTCGAATGCCGCCTTGAGCCCTTTCTCCTTCAACTTCTCGCCGATGAATACAATCTCTTGTCTGCGGTCTCCCCATGGTTCCTGAAAATCGTCGAGAATGCTCTGTCTAGTGTCGTTGCCTTCTGGCCATTCAGCTGTGTGTCAAGAGTTGTCAACAAGTATCCAATCAGTACAGAGGTTTAACATACCCTGGTCCACCGTACAAAACCATTGTTCTCCTCCTTGCAAGGTCAACATAGTGCCGGCTTGACTCCATGCGCCATGCAACGTCGGTCGCGTTGCCAACCAGAAGAAGCCTTTTGAACGAAGAAGTCCTTTGAAGATGGCACTGCTTTTCTTGTTCTTTGCGATTGTCTAGACCGACTCGTCATTATACTGCACTCACTAGGCGTGAAAGGACTTACCTGTGGATCGATGGGTTTTGATAGATCATCTGCGTCTTCCATCTCCTCATCCGAAGCAGACTCCCACGATTCAGCTTCACTGCCACCGGCGTTACTATCCGAGCTTGCCGTGGAAGAATCGTGATGGCCATTCGGTGCAGCTTCTTCTTCTTCCTCGTGTTCTCCCATACCATTTTCCTCTCCATCTTCGTCCTTGTCTTCATTAGCGTTCTCCATCAACACAAATTTGTCATGCACAAGCTGATATAATCGTTTAGGTTGAAAAGGTCTACGAGCCCGGTACACGAAACTCGATATTCCGTACTCTTCAGTCTCTGGCTTGGGCGCAATCTTAATCTTGCCATCAATCTCACGCTTGGACATCTCGTGAAGACTTTTCAGCCATCCCATTCCAGTCGCTGCCTTCTCAAAGTCAAATATTGAGGTCCCAAGCACTTCCTGAAGGTCAACTCGAGCATATTTTGCTTCCAAAATCTTGGCGTGAGGGTTCAATTGTCTTACCACTCCGTGTATCCTTCGGCGTGTTTCAGCGTCCACACTGTCGATCTTGTTGATAACGATGGTGTTTGCGAACTCGATTTGGTCAACCATTAGATCAGTCACAGTTCGTTCGTCCTCCGGCGCAACACCTTCCTTTCCCCATCTGCTAGTGATGAATTCTGTTGTGGAGAAATTGTCAAAGAAATTGTATGCGTCCACCATGGTGATCAAAGTGTCCAATTTGACAATCTTATGCAAGCCACCCAGATCCGCTATCTCCTTCAAGACCTCTGCGCCCTCTATCTGGACATCCTGCATAGCCGAGTCCTCACCTTCACGCCCTTCGACACCTCCTTCTGCTGCCTGAATCATAGCGGCAGCGAACTCCTCGGTGAAAGTCTCGGCAACCTGCATAGGCTCACTGATACCAGTACTCTCAATGACGATATACTCTGCTTGCCCTTCTCGCGCCATCTTCACCAAGGCTTCCAGCAGATCACCTCGCAGAGTGCAGCATATACAACCGTTCTGGAGTTGAATCAACTTATCCTCCTCATTTGCCTGGGACACGATATGCTTCTTGATAAGCGCGGCGTCAATGTTCAACGCGGCCATATCGTTCACAACAACCGCTATGCGAAGCGACGTGTCAGGCGAGGTGAGTATGTGCCGAAGCAAAGTCGTCTTGCCAGAGCCCAGAAACCCAGAAAGCAACGTGACTGGAATCGGCGCTGGAAGCGCTTTATCGTCTGCCATCTTGTTTCCTCACAAATTGTCTATATCTCCGCTGGACTTACACCTCTCTGCAAATTATGTTCAATCAAGGTGAAATAATAACAAAAGCAGTCGAGGTTCAGGACGGGCGAACAGCCATACGAATTTTTCCGGCTCACCACAATATATTCCCTCGATATGAACAAGGTATGATTGGTGTAGCAGTGTTGGTCGTGTGCGCCAAATCCACCCGGTCCTCAAAAAGTGGATCCCTGCTTCGAGGACCTTACAGTACAGTAAATCCTTGGGTTGAAGATCGCGAGTACAGTACCCAGACATGACTGATACTTGACCTACCGTAGTGTACCGGTGAACCATATTCCACTCAGGAATTTTGTGATCGTGATCGTGATCGTGATCGTGATGAAAATCCACCACCGACATGTCTGAAATAAAAGACTGCAATCCAATATTCTACCTGATATATACGGGCCCTTTTTCATCATTCTCTTATTCCCCAACCAAGCAAAAGGTCACAAAAATGCTTTTGGTCTCGCATCTCATGGATCTAAATGTTTTCACTCCAGACGACTAGTGGGTCGACTGTGGCATACATGCTGCTGCTGTTGGAGATGAGTCTCAGGCATCGTACGCGAGCATAACGATGTCCAACCCAGATAGTCCTTGACATGATTGCACGGTTTCGAACTCCTCTCACGGAGAATAGACAAGTGTATGCAATACGCAATACATGCACATACATAAGACTGATGCATATCAGAAGGAAGGGAAAGCAATGCTCCCCTTTTCTGTAACACATTCAATCATGCGTGCCCTATCTCACCTCACTCTACAGCCGTCTACTTCCCCTTCTGCTCACCCTCGAACCTCTTCTTAACCCTCGGATCAATCCTAACAACCAACAACTCCCCTCTCCAAATCTTGGTCAGCGTAAATCCCAAATTCACAAAAAACACCCCGGTCAGCACAATAATCAACATCGCCGTAACGACCCTCCAAGCCGGACTATCCATCGCAATGCCAAATAAACTCGTACTGGTCGTCAACGTGCCAAGCGGGAAGATAATCGCGTTCCAGCTCGGTGTCCAACTTAATTTCTTTTGTACGGCACGCTCAATCATAGCGTACACGGCGAAGATAGTCCATATTATGCCTAGGCCTGTGAGCATCAGGGCTATAAGGACGCATGCGACGTTTAGTGGGGGTGCGGATTCAGCGGTTATGAAAGTTCCTTTGTTGTAAGGGGCAAATTTGGCGTGTGTTTGGGCGGCTGCGCCGAGGAATTGCAGGGCTGCGGCGGATTGGCCCATTGGTCCGACGAAGATGAAGAGTGTTGGCGTTGCTGGGGGTGGGGGCCAGCCTTGGGCTAGGAGGTTGTGGAAGAGGTATGTTGAGAGGATTAGGCCGAGGAGGATTCCTATGCCGACAAGCATGAAGGATGTTATTATTATGGGGATGGCGAGGCGCGGGGACATGTCGTTGGAGAGACTGGTTATCAGGCCGCCTGTTACGGCGATGGTGGAGACGCTGACGGCAGGGAGGATGACTTGCATTGGCATGCGACGGTCTGAGGCTTCGTGGTGGCGGATTAGGGTGATGAAGACGAAGAAGAGGATTATTAGGTTGGCGAGGACGACGAACCACCACATCACGTAGCCTACTATGGTCCATGGGTGGCCGCCCCAGGATGTGTTGCTGAGAATGAGGGGGGTGAGGCTGGTAAGGGTCATGAAGGCAATTGGCCAGCAGGCGACGAGCATTAGGTCGGCTTGGTTGTTGATGATCTCGTTGTAGGCTTGTGACTCGAACATGATGAAGCGGAGGATGAAGATTATGGAGAAGATGATGAAGAGGATTAGGTCGAGAAGGTAGAAGATGGTTGAGATGGTTCTGAGACCGCGAAATTGATATGGGCATTGGTGAGTTAGGATGCCTAGAACGCCGCTGTTCATACACCAGGTGAACCTGCAGCAGTCTGTCAGATGTTGCAGGATACTGTTCTGATGGTGTTGTGCATACCAAAGAGGACCAAAGTCTTGTACCAGAGCGCGAAATGCGCTTCGGCGTAGCGGAGCGCTCCGGTGCTCAACATCATTGTGGGTTTGAATGCCGTTCGTGTCGTTGGTGTGGTCGCTGGGCGGCTGAATCATGTTTGGATGGACGGCGAGATGATGGTCACTGCCGCACAGCTCGTAATGCAAGGCGACGACATGGTTGTATCGTGTTTATCTTGTTGACGAAACACCGAGGTTGAGTAGAGTTTCGATGACGTGAAGCAGACGCTACCACTGATACGTATACTCCTGCTCGAAATCACATCGTTGTTTGAGGGCAGCGAGATCTATGGTCAGGAAGTAATGAATAGTGCCGGCGAGGCATCCACAAAACAAGAAAGCGAACGCAGAAGTAAGAAACAAAAAGCATCTTGGTGCAAGCACCAAGTAGTACTGGCAGTGCAGGGATGGAGCTTACATAATTGCTGTTATCTTTGTCAGTTTGGCATTCCTACGCAACTGTACAGATTAGTTCTGCATCGTGTGTGTTCTTGATTGACCGTACATTCTGCATAGAACGAGATTCTTCTGCGGTCGCTTTTGGCCGTCAATATGTCCTTGTTCATTGCAGAAAATCAAGTGTTGAGGTACGCATTTGTAAAAGATCAAGACTTCTTTTGCATCTCGATCAAAGAAGAATTGTGCAACCAAGCTTGCCATCCTTGTAAAACACATCGAAACTGCGCTTTTCTTATTGGTTCAACTCCCGGCGGAGGAGTCCACAACACTATACCACTAACACCACAATTTGTGCTCTTCAACCTTGACGCGACTTCAACCATCAATAACAGCTTCCATTGTGCCTGTATAATCATCTGTTGTCCCACTACTTCGTGGTTATATCGCCTGCCTGTAATGAACCCTTGCCATTTTGTCTCGCAACTGGCACCGGAGTAGAATAATGTACGCACAGTGTCACTTTTTCGGTTCTCCAGTAAACAACGCTTGCCGACGACATAAGGGAGTACTCGTTTCTCTCTTCAAACCCTTGCTCGAGGCAAGCACCTCCATGAAAGAATATGTATAGTAGCAAGGCTGCTTGGTGTCTGTAAGATGTCAGCAGTAAAGGTCGCCCATACTTCACCGCTAGCTCTATGCAGAGCACAAGATCCGCCGTGATTTGACATGAAAGGAATGCTGCGAGATACTACCGCCTTGTCAGCACTTGTCAATCAATGAGTTCGATTCAACCCACCAATTCTCGATGATATGATGTTATGGTAGCTGGATTGCTGGCCGACCAGTATTGAGGAGATATGTAACGATGATGACAAGATGGGGGAGAGAAAGAAGTGGAGATTGTGCTTGTGGCAATTGTCAGGGGGTTGATCGACCTCTAGGCTTCGACAATACAGCCTGGCTGTGGTCGACTTCAGGTTCACTAAAGGGCGCCTCCTAGACCTCTGCTGAACTAGTGTACCTCCCCAAACATGTTCAAACAGCAACGAGTACCTTACAAGTTGAAGCCATCCCATGCCTGCTTCGAATACGTCCACGTCATGCACGGAGGGTTTGACACGGTACCTTACCAGTGCGCCCTTGATCCGCTCTGTGGGGTCCGGCTCAGTGAGCTTTCTGATCAGCTTGTGGATTCGAACCGCAGTCCAATTCCTCTCCCAGAAGTATCTTGAACCATCACTAGCAAGTTGGCCCTCTACCATGCTGCTGAATTGGAGTCCTCCAGAGGTCAACGAGTGTTATGTGGTATGACTGGTGCTGGAGAACGGAATGTGCTTTTGTGATGATATGTGTTATGGAAATGGGTGATGGAAGAAGAGGTGAGGATTGGATATGCGCGAGTGCGCGTGTAAATGTATGCCTCTGTCAAGACTGCAAAGTGCAGCAACAAACGAAAGAGGAGGCTGGGAGTGAAGTGACAGGCGGATTGTTGATCCTGTGGTCGTCAGCCTTGTGCAATCAAAGAGGACCACAAGTTGTCACCCACTTGCAAGCACGACCCTATTTCACGATCTTACAGTCAACATTCGCACTTCAAGCATTTCAACCATACTCTGATACTACTACCGTCGTCAAGCAAGGACTATTCTTGTTGCTTCATACTATCCCTTCATTCCTACCGTCATCACCCGTCGACACGATGTCTACGCCAGTTCTTTTCGTTTCCAAACAGGGCAACAACATTCGCGATAAGTTGGTGTCAAGTCATTTCACCGCTACTCTAATGACCGCAATGCAAGTTGCTATCACTATACTTGATCCCTCAATACCTCTACCAGCTGCAACTTCCCTCTTTGTGGTAATTCACTTTCTATGGGGCGACAACCATCTCTTCTGCGAGACAGACGATCGATTTCGACCATACATGAGCCTCATGCTGGCAGAGACAAGTTCCGCAGTGCAGACATTCAAAGATATGCCCAAACTGCTTTTCGACTTTCAATCACTTCCTATTGGTCATACATCTCCCTATCACAAGTTCTACCAAGATAGAATCTCTTCAAACGGGCCATCTGTGTCAACAGCTGTCGTTTCGGAAAATCTACGCAAGGACATTATTGCCAATCGAATGAACTTCCATAGCAAATGCGCTGCTAGTGCTTACGATATTTCAGAAGCTGAGCGACAAAACGCTGATAGTGTCGTACTCGGTCGATTTCCCGATTGATCGACCATACTCGAAAGTTAGGGTATCACAACGCCTCTCTCGAAGCACGTAAAGTCTCGCTTGAAAGACGAAATCGTGCGTTGAATGTCGAATTGAGGTCACTCACATTGGAGAAAAGTGAGTTGAGAGTGGAGAATACCGAATTAAGAGAAGAAATCGAGGAAGAGCATCCTGGTGAAGAATATTGGAAGGATAGGTGCGAATTGACTGAGCAGGGTTGGACTGATGAATCAAACGAATGCCAACGAGAAAGAAACCACCTTCAAACCATGGTTCGCAACTTGACAATTGCAAAGAATGACGCAGAGACCGCCAGAGCTGCCACTGACGCCGCCTATGTTCGATACAGCCAGAGAATGCAAGCGAAGTTTCTCGTTGTCGAGGAAATCTTGAACGAAGCCACAGGAGGGAATGGAGCTTCGCTCATCGAAAATTGGCCAGAGTTCAAAGCTGGTGTCTTCAACTAGGTCAACCATGGAAGAGAGAAGCACCACTCAAGAACCTCCTTCATACCATACAATCAACACATTACTAGGCACAGGGCACAAAGATCAATGCCATAACGAGATCAGAATTTTCCATTGTCAGAGCTAAATCCATCAGCTCAAGCACAAGATACAATGTTGATGCAGAGTTCAAAGAGTCTGAAGCTCAACCAAGCTTTACTGCAAGAATTGTACGAAGCAAATCTGCCCTCGGCGGCCACTCCGAAGCTGTTACACCCATTCAAAAGACCTGCCGGAGGCACATTATTCCACAATACGAACTCCACTAGCTTTGTCATCGTACAGTACGCACAGCATCCAACCCAACAAATTCACGTCTCATCCCAACACCCGTGCTACCTACACCTACCAATCAATATGCTTAAAGATAAGCCGAAGCAGTTCCTGCAAGAACATGTCAAGCATATCTCCTGGAGGACGCTCGTGCAGTACCAATATGATCACAAATGCAATTCCCAGCTTAAAGAATATCCCAGATAGTGCCCTATGGCATACTTTCAATCGAGCTGTCAAAATGACATACATACATACATACATGATCCAAAAAAAGTTGAAAACATGGGAACATGTGGGAAAAATCTCTCTGCCTGGTATTATTCTCCGCGTTCCCATACTGTTCAATATCTACTCCCACTATCATACTCTGCTACTACGGAATAGCTGACTTTCAAGCTGATCCTGTGACTTGCTCTCTACCCATCACCAGTGCCATAGGTTTGGACCAGAGTTCCTCCATACTGCCACATGGTATCCTATCTCATGACCCATGCAGCCACTCTCATTGCAGGATAGTCGGAAACAGACCGGATCAGAACCAAATCACACCAACCCACAACGTTTAGCACCCAACCAATACCTCAACCTCATCAATCAAAAGCAGACAGGCAGTGAGTCTCAGAGACCAAAACAAAGTAAGTAAGGATGGGATAGAATAGGCAAAGCAGAGCAGGTACTGTACGCTTGATGTGGGCCTTGCTCCTGAACTCAGCTGTTCTTCATTATGTATGTGGATAAACCGAATTGGAGATGGGCATAATCATTGTTGATAGAGAACATTCCACATATCTGACAGTAAGTACTCATCGCTCACTACATGTCCCATTGACGTCCTTGTCTTCCGTCTTTTCCTTTACTTTTTCCCCCTCCACCTCCTCCTTCTTGTTGCTGTCCTCCGTCTTTTCACGTATAGGTAGATCCTTTTCCCCCTCAACTTTCCCTTCCTCGGTCTCCGCATCCTTCGTCTCACCGCTTTTGTCTTTCTCTTCCTTCTTTTCATCCTTCTCCTCTTTCTTCTCCTTCTCCTTATCCTGCTTCCCTGCCTTTTCCGCTTCCTCAGCTTTCTCCTGTGGTGCCTTGGTGATATCATCCCGATCGATACTTGGGTTGACAGGTTTTTCGACCTTCGGTTTTGGTGGTAGGATGACTCGAATAGCGAGTTCGGGCTGCTTGCTGTAGACGCGCAGACCGACTACACAGCTGGCGTTCCAGGGTTTCTTTTCGTCTTCGTCATCGTCTTCATCATCGTCATCGGATCCTTTAACTGTCTCTGCCTTTGCTGATGCGGGAGGCTGTGCGGGTGTGGTACTTGTTTCAGCTGTACTAGGTGGAGTGTCTGTAGATGTGCTTGCTTCAGAAGTTGAAGTAGATGCAGTAGCTGTTTGTGTTTCGGCATTGGTAACTTTTTCTTCCACAACGGCCTTTTCGGGAAGTGCATCGGTGGGTGCAGGAAGTTCTTCTTCAGTTTCTGGTAGACCTTTCTGATGCGCGAGATCGTACAATCGGCCAACAGTCGTGACTTTCGTGATTCTTTTGGGCAAATTGTCTTCTATGACTTCAGCCGGATTCTTCCTCTCCCTGTCTTCAGCTTCAACCTTGACCAAGACCGTGTAATTTCCCTTCCGTAGGTAGATTTCCACATTCGTTGATCGATTTAACTCGTAATTTGGCTTGCTACGCACAATATAGTCGTCCTCCTTTTCAGAATCAGAGACTCGAAATTGCAATACATAATCGTATTGACCTTCAAGACCTTGAAAATATCTTGTATCCAACTGTGACAGCACGATCACTGTCTCAGTATCTTCTGGAACGTTGATCAAGAATTTGATCTGCTGATAATCGAGGGTGTTAAACGGAACTTGCATAGTAGCCCATTTCTGTGCGGTATACCAGGAATCATCGAATATGCGAGTTCGATTAAGGTGCTTGTATGTCTGCAAGAAGTCGTTGTAGCTCATCCAGAAGATGCCATCATCACCGAACTTGTGACCTACCCGTTGCAACCATTCAGCAGTCCACTCGGCGGAGCCATCACTCCAAGCTCCCTTCCATTCTTGTTGGCCCCAAGGGTTGCGGACTTTCACTAGTTTTTCACCATAACCTTCATAGGTATCAAGAACGGCGTAGGCATGGCGAGACTGAACACCTTTCTTGATTTCATTGCGCATTTCTTTGAACCCGTCCCATTGGCTCCAGCCCTGCCACTCTCGATAAACAGCATCGCAGGCGTCGAACATAAAGTCTCTTCCGAGCTTTCGAAGCTCGTTGGTCCAGAACTTGTTCTTGCTAAGGATGTTGGTAGTGTAGATTTCAGTGGTCACGCCACCAGTCAAGTCCTCGAGAGCCTCGCCAGTCTGACCACCACTCAAAGCGGCGTAGCAACCATGAGCTTTAGCCAAAGCCTTCTCCAGTAAAGGTACCCAAGTTTCGTTGTCATCACGACATTTGGCGAAATAGAGAGATTTCGAGCCTCGTTGAAAGAGCTCGTTATACTTGGTTTCTTGGTCTTTGCCCCAGTTCTGAAGAGAAAAGTCGATACCTTCCTCGTAGCTAGTCCTGCTCAAATACAGCTTATCGTCAATAATAGTCTGATGCCATTCACCATCTTTTACATGTTAGTGTCAGCAATTCACGGTTGTGGTCAAACGTTACCTCTAAAGAATACGAAGCCATAAACACCTACTTCTTGATCTTGAATGACGCAAACTTTGCGGATCAGCTCCTCCTTACAAGTCAAGACCGAGAATGCAGACATCAACCAGCAATCCCCGATCCCACCTTGCACAATATCATCAAAACCAGCTCCTTCGGAGTAGAAGGTGGGATTTTCGAAGATGTCCTACCTTGATATTAGTAGCCAGAACAGTCGAAGAAGTATGACCTTACCGTAACTCTCTTCACATCTTGTGGCCAGTACGTCTCCTGCTCGTCAACAACAAGACCATCAAGACAGTCTCTGTTACCATTGACTTTAAGATCCCGCTCAATATCGAAATGGACGTCAGAATATTTCTGGTTCAAAGCGCGACACTCGGTGATGATCCTTTGCACGTCTCTTTCACATTGAGCTCTTGCTTCCTGGTATGAACCTGAAGTGTGGTGCGATTTCTGCGGCTGACTCTTCGGAGTTGTAGCCACAGGCACAGAGTCTGGCAAAACTTTGGTAACACGACCAAGATAAACAGGATCGTAGTTCTTCCAGAGCTGGTTGATGATCTTTTGAGGGTGTTGTTTTGCCTTCTTCGCAGCCTTCTTCTTCGCGGCCTCATCGTTAACAGGGGCCTGGGCCTCATCCTCTTTCTCTTCCTGCTCCCCTTCTTGCGCTTTGTCTCCGTCCGCCTCCTGCGCTTCCGGTTCCTCTGCTGGCACTTCGGGCTCGTCGCGAAGGTTGGCTTGAATTCTTACTCGTGGCGTGGGTTTTGAACGGCCACCTGCACCCGCACGGCCATTGAAGACAGCTCGTGGTAGACTGGACTTTGGTTGCGCTGCCGGCAGGCTGTTCGGCTTCACAGATGTTCTGAACGCTGGTTGAGGCATTTTGAAGGTGTTCTAATTGCACTGTTGAGTTGGATAGTCAGTCGTAGATGCTATGCTACTCTGCAAGCACACTTGGGAAGGAAAGGAGAAAGCAGCTGTGGAAACGAGTGAGCAGGCAACGGGTGCGATCACAGTTGGCTGATCAGGATGGACGTGGGACACGTAGGAGACTGCCTGACTCGGAACGAGGTAATAACATAACAAGCATTAGTAGCATCTGGCAATCAGCTCCTCGACGTGGCAGCCGTACTGAATCAACGGGAGAGAAGAGCAGCTCTAGACTGTAGTAGCGTAACCAGGAATTGTGGTCGCAGAGCGATGCTATACTCGAAACAGCCGGTAGTTCTTCCCGTCCTTGCTTAGTTTTCTAGTTTCAGGCAACCTTCGGCTTCTCCCACCTTCACCGGTCGAAGTCGTTGGTGCATAAAGATCAACCATGTTTCAGCGCCCAACAGCTTGATGCGCCTCCGTGCCGGATCAGCAGGGTTCGTCCGCCACAGCTTGCCAGGTGTGCCATTCAGGTCGGCTGGAGGCGCGCAAACATCTTCGGCGAACCACACCTCGTTCGGCGCGGCGTGTTACAAAGGACGAAAGAAGATTGAACGGACTTGGGGCCAAAAGCTTGCAGGTTGTCTTGAGTTGAGTCCTGCGAATCATAAGCTTCTGGTAAACGAGCTGTGGAGAAGCTGTAAACATACCAAGCTTTTGCTGAAGTGGACCAGCCTGAGGCTCCAGGCCTTCAGTCCTCCACATTGATGGTTGCCTTAGGCGAGCCACTAAATGATCATTTCACACCAAAAGCAAAGCTGCAGAAGAATGGTAAACGAGGAGCTTGGTGTTCAATACGCATTGAGTAATGCATTGATGTACTGTATCTTGATGGTCAATATGTACATGTAACGATGATAGAAAACCACGTTGGAAAGTTCATCTTTCCTTCCCACATTACATGTAGAGAAGTCGTTTTCTGTCCGATTATGCCTTTATCTAAGTGCGCTGCCACCCTATCCATGAGTGCCTCAATAACCACATACCATGACCTGTTTCTTGGAACGACATATCCTGACTGTGAGTACTTGTTGATCTGTCTCTTACTTCCTTCTCAACATCTGAAGCAAGTCGTCCTCTCGAATATCTGTTCTGTTTCGAGCACGCCATTTTGGTACATACTGCTTCAAGGGGTTGTTGGTCTTCGCATATGCTTTTGGGACATTGTCTTGAAGTTGGATCAGTGACACCACCTTGAAATCGCACACCGGACAGAGGTAAACTTCATTGGTAGCATCACCTTCTGGGAGACCTACACACTTGGTGTGTTGCCACTTATTGCAATGGTCGCAGCAGATCATGGTCTTGCCGTTATCGTTTTGATTGCCACACTTGCATTCGATGACATCTTCCTCTTTCGTCTGTCCTGCCGATGCTGCGGCTTCGATGGCGACTTCGATACTGCTAGTGCTTCGAATGTTGCTGACCGTGGAATGAGCATCGTCTCCTGATTGAGTGGTGTTGTCGTCAGTTGCGTTGGATCCTCGTTCTGTGATGGTCTGATCATCTCCCTCGTTGTCGTCGTACCCATCACCTTGCATAGCAGTAGCTTGGCTGGAATCACCATAAGAGTCATTGCTCGAGTCTGCATATCCAGAGTGTTCTGATGAGCGGATGTCCTCACTTTCTTCGGTACTGGTCTCTGACATGTCTGTGTCTTGCTCGGAAGGATCTCGTGTCTTGGTGACAGCAGCCTTGCTTGATCTGCCACGAGTGCTGGTGTTCAGTTCCAGATGAAGTCTTCGAGCAGCTTGCATGTCTTGATCTACCTGGTTGGCTCTATCCCTATCGAGGTCGGTAGTCACATTTCGCATGGTAGTTCGTTTCTGTGATCTGATCGGAGTCTTCTCATCGGTGCTTGGTTGCTGTGCAGCTGTGTCATTGCCTTCAGGGGTGGCCACTACTATCGCAAAGTTAGCTATGGCATCACGGCAAAGCAAATAGACTTACTAATGGTATCCTCATCATTTCCTGGAGAAGCATCTCGAAGTCCAGCTGCAAAGGCACTGTTACCCTTCTTCTGCATTCTTGCAATATCACTTGTCGTTGTGAGTCGGCGTTGCAAAGTCGATGGCCTCTACTCGAGGTAGTATTGTGATCGCTGCGTTCACATTCACCCAGGGCAATTATTTTTCTTTCGACGATGGTGTTTGGCCTTCTCCACTTACTCAATGGCAAGTTCTATGGACTGAGATTGTGCTGGACTGTCGACAAGGGTTCAATTCCACAAGAAGAGTTATATTGAAATGGAGAGACGAATGAGTGCGCTCTGCAAGCTTAAGTAGGTCAAGATAGTGAAAGGTGTACCGCTCTGAATGAAAAGCGGCTCAGGTACCTGTGCAAATGCGACTTGACAATATTGCCGTCACTTGAGTGAAAGCTTCACAAATACTTCACAAAGCCTTGTTCGCGCAATGTTGTCACTTGCCCAGCCACCTCTGTTTTCGTACATAAGAACTGTCGAATCATTCTTTTTGTTGCAATCACATTTACTTATTTCAAACCAAACACATTTTTTTGATCGTCCATCGGGCTTTCTTGGGCGCAGACGGGAGAGTTGGGTGTTCGAGAGCGCGAGGCACAGCGTGTCTGAACAAGTCCTCGTTAGCAGTCCATCCTAGTCCCTCAGTCAGTGGGTGGGCGTACCGACAGCGGATCGCATGAGCGGGTTAACCGGGGCGTGCTCTTACCATCATAGCCCCTGACTGGCGCTTGAATCGAAGAACGAAAATCGAGTTGAGGGCCTCTGCAAGTTCTTTGCAACCTTCGACAAGATTAAGATGTGCAGCGCAATCCATCCTGCGAACCTTCACAGGTACTGTACACGCCTCAGCTCGTAAGCATTCCTCGAGGATGCCATTCGTTGAGGACGGACGAAAAATACCAGGACATGGATCTCCTCGATACTTCATCTTCGAGGATCTGGTAAAGAAAAAACGAATACGAGCCTAACTGCGACGAGCTGTTTGCCTACCACAAGACCTCACGTTACACGGTAATTTCTGTCTCTCGAGATGCAGCACTGTGTTTCTAGCCAAAGTCAGTGCCTGCACTCAAGTTGATAATCTTGCTGCGATGTCAAGAATAGCTTTCGAGCTGTGTGAGCACACTCACATCATCCTTTCCTCATCGGCGTCGACGTCTTGCTGGAGTCGACTTGTTTCTGAGATCACTGAAAAGTGGCGAGGAGATACGCACATGTTTGTTAACAGCAACACTTGTTCCTGACATCTGGAGTGGACGATACGAAAGATGTCTTGCTGGTTAGGCTACGAGTTCCTCTTGATCCATGGCTGCAGTCGGAGCACATTACTTTTGGAGGACTGATCGTCGCAGATATGAGATGCTGAAGGATCCGCTGGTTCGGGTCCTGCTTGACGCTCTTCTAATGCTTTGTTCTGCCGATAAAGTTTCGTTGTCTTCATGCTGCTGTCAGCTCCTGGCCGAGTTGATTTACCCTTTTGTTACATGTTGATCCCCCATCTTATCAAAATTATTCTTTGTTGCCTACATCTTATTGTTGTGTCTTGCCACACTCAGCTACTGTCAACCTCGGCCAATTCTGAGGAGCGCAATGCTATTGTTGGTGGACTTGCGCCATCTAATCTTTTCAATGTTGAATATGCCTGGTGCATGTCATCAAGGAAGAGAAGTCACTTTGTGCTTCCGCGAGAACAATGGGTCGAGAACAATGGGTCAAGATCCAGGGAACCAAAACAAAGGGTGTTGAAGCTGGGGATTTCTTTGCCTTGAGGTTCAAGGTCGGGACTCGAGTAGTCTTGGCATTCTTTGCAGAATTGATCTCAATCTATACTCGACTACGGTGAGCCACATAGACCATTGTTGCGCAGCCCATAATACCTTGCTACATCTCTCCCTTATCCTCTTGTCAACACATCAAGCGACTTGTACATTCCTTCTTTCTCTTAGCTGATGTTCAAGATGAATGTTTCTATGCAACACTCTGCACGATTCGATTTTTTCACATTTTGGCCGTCAGAGTCTACGCAGCCATTATTGCACAGTAACGCATATCGTGGATTACCATCGCCACCCTAGTGATTAGACAATATGTCCTGCCAAGTACGACACAGCTGAGCAAGTGATTAGAAGAGTCGACTGCGGAGCTGATATCAAGAGGGCAAGAGCTAGTGCGAAAGAGCAAAACGGGTTTATTGTTCTGCTCAGTGCCTGAGAGCAGCAATATTTGCTTTTACAGCCACAGCAGGATCATGGTGCATATTGAGTCTGCGTGTGTGTCGTTCTCCGGCCGTGTGTTCAAGTTCCAGACGTTACGCTGTGGCTGTGTCCGACCTTTGGCCACATTGTCATGCACGTGGGTAAGTCTGGTAGCTTCTCATCCTTGAACATGATCATCGATGGCAACACTCACTGCTAGGATTCAGATGAAGGCTAAGACGATAACCCTCCACAGTCAGCAATCATATTGGTCCTTGTGCTTCTGCTAGTCGATATAGCTGTGGTCGACCTTACCACTCAGTAGGCAAAATGAGGTACTCCATTTATTCTTTGATCGAAATTTCGCCCACTAGGAGAGGCTTCCGTGACACACTCTCACTGATCGACTTGGAGTATGAGGCAAAGTGGTCGCAGAGCAACAGGATATCGAAATTCATCTCATGGAGCTGCAGGGTCGGAATGAATATATTTAACGGATCCCTGATACAACCCGTGATCGAATCCTCCAAGAGGGAATACAGATGGCAGCACTCGCCGGAAACATGCTCAGGTAGCTATCATGGGTTAACAGTATTGTTCAGTAACTCTGTCCCTGCTTGGATGGAATTGCTAAACATCTCACCAAAGACTAGCTCCTGGATTTTGACAACCATCTCTTGAAGCAATTCAATTAACTCGTTGTGCTAATATCAGAGCAATTGTTATGTCGATCACGAATACAATCACCAAGCCTTCTATTTTTGTAGGATGAGGACTGCAGATTACGGTGTGGGTCAAACTGGAGGTACAACATGGATCGGATTCGGCTGTTGTTGGTCCAGACCGATGATAAGGATCTCAGCTCGTAAGTATGAACTCACCAGAATCATCCTCAGCTCTGTCTCTAACCTGCTGCATCGTGCTTGTCCAAAGTCAAACTGTCAACTTTGATCTCCTGATGACCATCCTAGCAACAAACTCTTTCACCTGTATTGGCTGAAATTGACAAACTCCTCACAACCTCATTCTTTCACTGCTTGCATTTGATCGTGACTGGTGACAGATTTAAGCGGTCGAGCTTCTTTTTCACACTATGGATCGATCTAGTCCAACTGATCTAGGTTATTTATACCCTGCTCGCATCTGCGAGAAACCTCTTGCTGTTCCCAGCTAACACGACCTATACTTCCAGTTGTACATCGATCTGCCGATCACCTCTTCACAGACTTTCACATTCAGTCGACCTTTCATAAAGACCTTCATTGTCTACCAGCCAGTCTTTACCTCTGCCAATAATTATCATATACATTGTCATGTATTCAAGCATCAGGAACCAGGACCAAGACACCTCCAAGGGACGAAGACAAACGACTGCCATGACTGCTCAAGAGACACTTGACAAAGGGGCAATCGAAATGCCAACAACTGGTGTGAAAGCTGCTGGCAAGAAATGTCTGACCTGCATCAGCCAGGGCGGTGGATGTCCTGAACTTCAGTGGTGGGGGTCAAGTGTCAATCCCGCCGCGGCATTGGGAAATCGGAAGGCACGACACGCAACAAGAGGACGTGTATTTGGCTTGACCGGAGCAATGGCGTCCACACCTATAGGCAGGCTCAGGCGTTCAACGACACAATCATAAATATCCGCAATACTGTCTGGTTCAAGGCATTCCCGGATTATCAGAAGGAAGAGGCTCTTGCTGCTGCTGCCCAAGCTATGGCTAAAGAGGAGTCTGGCGACCAAGCCGAAGAAGAAGCCAATGCCAGCCCCTCAGCCAACTTGCTGAGGGACACCATTTTTGACTTGCCCCATGACATCTCGGGTAGACCAGGGCGGGAGTTCATACTCATGGTTGAGATTGCCCAGAGGACGATCGATATGGTTGGCGGAAATACGATCCCGAATCGAGACACTATAGTTGCTGAAGCTCAACGTCAACGACAAGCTGCAGCATTCAATCCGACCGACTTTGAAACCCGGGTGCAGGCTGTCAAGGTGTACGTCACAGTCGTTACACATCTCTACAACACTGTCGGACTCACAGCGGCGGACGTGCAGAGCTTTTTACCGGTTGGCCACCCAGGAAATGATGATATGAGGTTGAGGAAGAAGGCTTCTCATAAGGCTTGCCAGGTGCGGTGGAGAGTCAACAGGGATGCAGTATTGTGGAGTATGAAAGGTGGTCAAATCATCTGTTGAGATCGAACGGAGCAAGATGTAACAAGTGGGTAGTGTGAGCAGAACTCAATGTGATGGTGAACCAAATTTCAGTGTCATGAAAAGACGTACGTACTTGCTTCTCAGTTGTGCTGACTGGCCACGTACGGCGTGTGGGCGTGACTTAAGCCTCTTCCATCATGTCTATGTAGAGTTTCTTTTGGTCAGCATCGTATTTGGCATTGATCGCGTTTCGTGTTCGTAAAGTGTTAGTAGGCTATCGCCTACACCATAGTCTGCGTAGGCACCAGGATTCACGACTCGCCAGAGGTCAATGGTCAGCTCGAGTGCAGAACAAGCATCCAGTATATTAATGCAGGCGGTCTGGAAAGAGTTTAAATATTAGAGTGAATAGGAGGTTAACATTTACAGCCAAGGACCGGATGACTACCAATCCTCCGAGCCAATGAGAGGGCACAAATTACCCCTAGTCGCCTTCGATCAAACATCTTATTTCAGCCAACTCCATTACATTGCGTGAGCATACCTGAGATCATGCATAGGTATACAACACACGCAAAATGCTCAAATGTCGATGTCCTCAAAGATCCTGTGGAGATATTCGCACCAGCGAATCCCATGCAGGCAAACCATAAATCAACCCCAATCTGATGTCACCATGTGTCCACTCGTCATAAAGGAAGATAAATATTAACACTCATCTACCCCTACCATACCCTCTTCGCTATCGCATACAAACAGAGGTTAACATCAGCCTCCCACCCTCGAGCTTCCCAACACACACTAACCCACAAGACTACTTCCTCTCCACAAACCCACCATGGCATCCGACAAATACCCCCCCTCGGTGATGACGACCAAACAAACCCCCGAGGAAGAAGTACGCACGTCGTAACCCTCTCACCCCCCCTCCCCTTCTTCTTCCCCATCACACCTTACTTCCTCCATCCTACTCACACCCCCTTTCACACCATAGGAAAACATAACCCTCTGCAAAGAATACATGTCCATCTCCTACTCGCCCACCAAAAACACCGGCTCAGACTCCGTATCCCACCTCTGCGCCCCAAACTCCTGGTTCTGGTCCCCCGCCACATTCCCCGGCGCCCAAACACCAATGGACTACGCGCAATCGCACAGCGTCGTCATGAAAAGCGTCGCTGATCTCCACATAATTCGGTTCGACCAGGCGTGGGCGAAAGACGGGCACGTGTTGCTGAGGTATACAGCTGAGGGCAGTCATTGTGGGGAACCGTATAAGGGAATCCCGAAGACGGGGAGGCATGCGAAGTGGGCGGCGGCGGCGATTTTCGAGGTGAAAGACGGGAAGATTGCGAGTTTTACGAAGGATTGGGATCAGAAGACTATGCAGGTATGTATGTGGTTGATGGTTTATTAGTTTAGAAGTAGGGGTTTTGTTGATCAGGTTTACTGACTATGATGATTGTGTAGATTCAGCTTGGGTGGGCGCCGGTTAATGAGAGTGATGATCCGCGATGGAATGCGAAGGCTTTGGCTGATTTTGAGGGTTCGAGGAAGAAAGGTGAATAGGCTAATAAGTATCTTGACCACCAACTCAATTGCAATGAACGACAGTGTGTGTTAGCCCAACGAAAAGAGGTAGCTAGGACGATTAATGAATGCAATGGCGATGATTGAGCTGGACACTCGGAATAATGGAACGACTCATTGGAACAGAAGGCTCTAGCTACTGATCGATCGGTGTAGCTGAGACTTCTCCAACATGTGTGTGGTCACTATCCAGGCTATATGCATATCCATAAACACACTGCTCGTACTATCATTCAACTGTTCTATGCGGAAACCCTCTTACTTCGTTGGGATTGTATACCCTCCAAGGCCGAAGCTCACTTCGGCAACCTTCGCGGTTGCTCCTTCATTCTGTTCGAAGATCCTTCATCTGGCTCTGAAACGATCGTGTCCAGATCTCCAGCTGGCGTAGAGTAAGTTGATTCGCTAGAGCGTCAACTCGTACTGCCAGCGTTGGATTTTGAATGAGTATGTTGGATGTGGTAATCTCGACATTATATGGATAGATCTGAGGAGTTGCAGCAAGACGGATGCAGATTGCAAATGTGTGGCTGATGATTAATCTCTCGTACAATGTACTAATACGTCCAATTGCTGATTCATACTGTAGGTGTAGAGAACCCACAATCTTTTCCAAGCTCGATATCAGGTTTTGAACGAGCAGCTTGCAGCACGACCGAACCGCTTTTTTCAACCTAGATCGTGAAACATGGTGTTTGAAGATGAGAACCTCGACCATCGCCCTTTCGAGCTCGGAATATGTGGTTGCTAGCTGTGGCTGGATGCTTTGTTGCTGCATGAACAGGTCTCGGACCTCGTCCGGGAACATCGCTAGCTTTAGAAGACTAAGCATGAGTTCCCTAGTCTGGTAATCGGACTTTGGTCCAATTTCTGATAGTCTAAATAGCTTCCCGTCTCTCGGAAATATCGGCATTTGCACAAGACGGGCATTCTGGTTATCGGTTCCTATGTCTGCTATCCCGAGGCCATGGCTTGTCCATAAGTCTGGTCTGAACCATTTATGGATTGTGTACGGGCTCGTCAGGCTATCAGGAAGCTGATCACGGTCTAGCTTATCATCACTGAATGTCTGAATTGCCGCTCCTGAATACTGTGCTCCATTTCGATCGTGGTCTTCAAGTTCACCCTATGAAGTTTCGTCGTCTTTGTTTGGAAAGAATAATTCTAGCAGCTCTCGATCTGTTAGTAATGGTAAGTTGGTTGAAGCGGTGTTCGCCATCGAATCGCTAATCTGATAGACGTCGATACAGCTCCCGCTTTACTCCTAAGCCGTGGCCTCTTGATCTCAAGCTCCGAATACAGGCCTATCTTCTAGCCATGAACCGTAGCGTATGTATGTTTCAATAAGCCATCAATGCAGATACACCTCGTGAGCAGGGTCTTGTGCTCGAATAACAAGACTAATGCGGTAAGTATGGAATTATTGACGTTTGGTTTGATGCATGGTAAGAGTGGATAACGTCTGATCACTTCAAAATGGTGTTGATGTGGATGTAAAGTGAGTATTTTCGTTATTCCGAAGTGGACAATATGTTTTCATCGATACAGAATATCCACGATAAGGTAGAATCTTTGCGGAAGTATCGAAGAATATCCTGGAAGGTGCATACTTCGTGGTAGCTACCTTCGAATAAAATATGTAGCATGCCCTAAGCTGTCAGAATAGGAGCCGGTGCAAGAATGAAAGTGCAATCTAGTCAGTGTTATCAAAGCGATTGACTATCGTATCCATTATGGAGGATATCTTTACGATGTTATCTGCATCAACATACAACAGCAAACGTCCCTGCTCGGATCAAAAAAAGAGTTTGAACTTTGTTTTGAGCCATACGACCATGATCTTGTGCTCACAATTGGGCATGATATACCTCGATCGGAAGTTGTGAAGTCCCATACCATTCTGCGGCGAACACTCTCGGCTGGCAAGGAGAATACACTCATCGAACAAGCGATAGCGAGGCCGAGAAGCACCCTAGTCAGCATGGTATTGCTGTTCACTTGGTTTTGTCTTGATGGATTTCTTGCCGTTCAGCTCTGAGGTTTGAGGTCTCAGTTGCCATTGATCTTATTCGACATATCAAGACCTAGCACGGGTAGCTTCCTCCTCTTTGACTTGTTGAGACTAAGTCTGAGAATGACCTTAGAGCGCTACATTTTGGGTGTCGTCCCTAATGGTTAGATTTGTCATATCGAAATACAAGGCTCTCTTCTGATGATATTGGGATCACAGTCCCGTCCTGCCATAGAGGTCAGCTCAACAAACACTGCCAGCGGAATCGAAGGTTGGTATGCAATTGCCATATTATTGCATATCAATGGCATGTCCAGATGAAAACTGAAAAAGGAGATCCAACCGCACCCGGTACGCTCGTGGGCCTCGTATGAAGATGGTTGTCATGAGCCCTTTTCGAGGTTTCTGGAGAGGATGAAGGCTTGTCGCCGCAATTGTTTCCAACGTCAATACCAACCATCATATCGACTGAAGACGACGTCTTGCTATTGCGAAGCCTCAGCAATACGCGATCAGGTCATGTGCCGCCGAGAGCTGCCGAGCTCTCCCACAAGACTTCACCATTTATCCTCCTTGTCGTTAGACAGACTGTCTCTCTTTCTTCCTATAGATATCCACAACCATAGATCCGAACGTTAAGACCATAGATCCAAGACTTCGCGTCAACCAATCTGTCAAACTCAGCATCTTACCATAGACACAGTCTTCACCCAAAGTATATGGCAACCATGTCGAACAACAAGAACAGCAACAACGGCAACAACCAGCCTCTTCAATGGGTTCATTATCAAGGTCCCAACTTTCGCAGTCAAGTCGGAGCCCGCAATGCACCATATTTCCCTCCTGACCCACAGCCACAACACCATCGCAGACTGCGACTCTCTCTCCTTTCTCCGCTCCTAGACATCGAAGAGATGCACCAATTCCGGGCTCAGGCTCGTTCAGATTGACGGGATATACCAACACACCGAACCTTGCTGCGACAAAGCAGCAAATCCAGCAAATCCAACTCTCGAACCCTCCTCAAACACAAACAACAGAAGGAGCAAACACAGCTCAAAATCAAATGCAGAACAACCGAGCTCCTCGCCGTCGACCACGACCGGCAAACACCACCACCAACACCATTACACCAGCCACCAACCAGCCAGAAATAACAGATCTAACACAAGACACGCCTCCTCCCCCTCCTCCCTTTCCAGCGCCTCGGCGTAACTATGCGGGCATGGATATCACTTTGGGCGACCTCCCCAACCCCCAAACCACCAGCACAGCACCAAGAGCACCACCACCACGCCCCAACTTCCAAAGAGTGGAAGATTGGGATCCCTCTGCTTCCACCCCCACCCTCCTAACCGCTGCCCAGCTCCGTGACCGAGTACGACAAGTACAAAGTCAGCAAGAAGCAGAAAAATCACGTCAGGGCGGAGCTAGACGCGGTTAGAAGGGTGGTGAGGTGGAAGTGAAGGAGGATAGAGAAGAGAACAATGCGGTGTGAGTATATTGTGTGTTGTTGGTGGAGATAGAATGAAGAGGACAAGAAGACAAGAGGACAAGAGGACAAGAAAAGGGAGTGTCACGTGTTAGTGACGTACTCACATACAGATAGTTCAATCAGACTGCATGTGTCAGCACGAATATCTACATCCTTTCTTCTTCTTCGCTGCCTTGACTCCTTTATCACTCACCATGATACTGTAGAATAACCATTGATATCTCCAGGAGCCCTTCTCAGATGTACAGCCAAGTATGCAGACAAGCCCACTTCTATCCCGCCATCAACGAAGTCATGAGAAGGGACTAACTGAAGCACACATTGTAATCATCCATGGCCCGCCGTATTTGACATGTTATTCAAGCTTCCAAATCAAGATTAATTACTAATGTGGCACCCATCCGTGCTGATTCAGTTTCCAAAATATCCGACCTTCACCTCACGATACCTCGCAATCAGTCACCTATTCCAAGAGTCATGAATTTCACCAACCACATCAGCTCCACTTGACACTCAATTACAGGCAGTAACAGCACTGGATGAGGTCGATTCTTCATCCATCCGCGAGCGAAGACATAACAACAAGATCTCCGGCTTTCCGAGGAATTTCAATCAGTAAGGCGTTGCCTGCTTCAAAGGCACGTACAGCCTAGCTAAAGAAGACTTCACTCAAATCGAATCAATATACTACCTACAGACCACAGCATAGCCACCACGCCCATTCGTCAGCACCAATCTAAAACGGCAAGCCTACCTGGAACTACAAGTATCCTGGTCCGCTGGTTTTTAATAGCGCTAAGTAGGCAGGTAGGCCTGGACGTGAACATACTGTACCAAGACACGCTCCTGTCTAGTGTGTATTGTCGCGGCGTGATTACATTGCCGTCTAATGTATACAGTGTATACCTGTGTAAATGTGCATACTTAGGTCGTCATGACGATGATGTGAAGCGCTTCAGAAGCGCAAGTATGTCGTAGGACGAACCACGTTTCACGCATACAGTACATACACGATGAAGGAAGAACATGCATCTGCGCCATTTAACCTAGTTGAACAGCAATGGAAATGAAAGTCTTGAGAATGGATGTAGAACACAGAATGCGATGCTCATTGATTTAGATGTGCTTTGGGTGACGTTTTGGTCATTGTGTCTGTGTACGATATCTATTCTAGTGGGGACGGATGTGGAATGGGTTGTTCTTGGATGGAATAGATTGTATGCACATAAGACTATGTATATGTATGCTATACGATATATGTATATAATGTATGCTGTGTACGGTACTCGCAAAGTGTTCGCCGCGCAAAGGTATCGCCAAGGTCAAAAAACTTCCATACCCATAAAAGATAATGATCGAATGATAGCTCACATACTCAATGCCGCTAGGATGTCAATATCGTGTACATGTGGTGAATTGCAATGGTGAAACGCCTTAACCGCGCCTTTTTCGGTCGCTAGGTTATGATTGACCATGTCCTCCTCTTCTAAACTCCCATAACCAGTATCATGGCTAACGTTGCTCTGGCGTCGTGAAACAGAACTCGAAGGACGCATATCCCAATTGGTAAAAAGTATGTCAAGTGCAGGTGTTAGATGACTTTTGTATTTTTCTTCGAGACCAATGTTGAGTCGCATTGCTTCAGCCCGAAGTTGTCTGTACACTTCTTGAGCTAGATACGTGCATTGAGGTAATGGATGCAATGTTTCAGCAAGATCAGTAGAAGAGTTTCGAGGGCTTTTTCGTACTGCTTTCAGCACACGTGAAAGCACGAAGTAAGTGGTTGCGGTGGAAAGCAAAGATGGCGCAACCGGAAGACCGTTGCTTCCGATGCCGAGATCAGGCCACTGTATGCTGCACAGACTGCTCAAAGCGCCGGACGTATTTTGTTCCTGCTCAAGTTTGAGCATTACCTCAGCGCACGATAAGCACGTCGCAATTTCCGGTCTCGCAGATCGTGGCGTGGAAGAGTCAATGAAATGAGGCACCGTGTCATCAGTTATTAACGGTGGTGCCACTTCGGCTTGACCGGGAATAGTCGCATCGGTAGCTCGATTGAAGAATACGCGTCTCCTGCCAGGGCTGAGCACGGCATGCACGGCAAGAGCCCGAGTTTCTGCAGCTGACCCGTGTGGTGCGATCTCTAGGGCTGACTGGATGTGCTCTCTGAGCAAATCCGTAGCGTCTGGACTCTGCAATGCAGCGTTGAGGGCTTCACGTAGAGCTGAGGTTGACCGCCATGCAGCGATTGCATCAAGTGGTGATCGGATTGCGTGATCTTCTACCACAACATCCATGAGCAAGTCCTCCGCACATTCTGACGTTGGTCTGTCGTACATGAGGTTGTACGCTCTCTGCAGAACCATGCTGGAAAACACATCATCACAATCCATTTGTAGCAGATAGTTCAAGTAACCAGGCAGTCGGTCGGGATGTCGAGGCGATAATGCTTCATGTAACTGACGAGCTCGTCGCCACTGTCGGTCTGCGATGTAATTGGCGATGCAATTTGCCATTCTGGAGCTGAGAGTGCCAGCGAGTCCAACGTTGAATAGCACAATCTTAACATGAATTGCCTTCATCATCAGACGTTGTGGTGTTGGAGGTAGTGTACCAGAGCCGTAAATGGTCAGCACAGATCTGCTCCGACTGATTTCGATGTCGCCACCTGCAAGCTGTGCATCAATAGCAATATCCCATGCTTTGATTCTTGCTATTTCATCCTGGGCCGTTTCACCACATAGCCATAGACAAGCTTTTTGACCAAGTAAGTACCTGATAGAGTAATTGACCCATTCTGAAGTCACAGCAAACCATTCCGGGAAGAAACTGTGATGAGGCAGACCCAAGGCTTGCATACTGGTGCTCCATGCTCTCCGCCGCACTTCGATTGGGGATGCCGGTCGAGCAGCCATAGGAAGCTCATTGTCTTCGTGCTCAGATCGTTTCTTAGGCGTAGGTTTCGAATTGAACATATATGCAAAAACAAGGAATGCCAGGATAGTGATGGCCATGAACCCTTTAATCAGAGGAACAATGCCTCCAGCACGGCAATACTCTGCGAACATTGCTAGATAGGCACGCGGAGACCTCAAGAATGTCCAACCATCCAGGATTTCCAACGGGATGCCGAACAGCGCTTTCTTCTGGGACTCACCGCCCTGATCCGATTCACCAAAGCCTTCCATCACCATCAGTCCAGCCAAGGAACCAAGCATTATTCGCTGTCCCCATTTGCCGCCGAAACGTGGGCGTTCTGAAGGCGTGGAGTATACATGAGCATAGTGCTCTTGTGGCTGACTGTCGCGTAGGCGTCGCATGCTATCTGGTATACCAATCAGACCCTTGGGTCTCGGTTTCGGCTCTGCTTCAGGTTCTGCTGGGTGTTTTGGGTCTGAGGATTGGGAGGGTTCTTCCATAGTTGTCTCGCTCGTGAAAGCTGAAGCACGGGCGGCATCATTCCCACCTTCAGCAAGCACTTTATCAAGTACCTGAACACGAGCATTGAGTTGACGATTCTCCTCCTCGAGCTTCTTCGTTCTCGATTCGAGATGGCGTATGTATTCGACAGCTTTGGTAAGTATCGAAGCCTTGTTGAGTTTATTGCTTGGCGTCAAGCCGTTCGATTCTTCTTCACCGCTGCTTACATTGGTATCCTCTTTACCTTTGGACTTTTTCAGTGCACGAAGAGCTGGTACACTATCTCTGAGTTCGGCAATCTTCTCGTTGAGATTCGCACGATACCTCTTTTCGATGACATTGTGCGGCCTCTTGCTACCTGTAGGCCTTCCAGCAACTGGCTTGTAGTCATTTTCGGAAGCATCGGCAGGGGAGATCTTCCTCTTCAAAGTGTTCTGACGATACAAAGAGGAGTTATCACTGCGAAGAGTATCCCCACTCAGCCTTGTGTATGGGTTGGATAGCAGCTCAGGTGAGCTTGAGGTGTTGGTAGGAGTCGGAAGCTCATGGATGTAAGGAGCGGTGTAAGGAGTGTTGTTGATACTGACGGTATGTGAGTCTCCAGTTGCAGTTGAGATAGGGGAGATAGGCAATAAAGACGTTCGGCGATCCACGTTTGGCTGTATAAATTGCCCATCTGTCTCGTCTGCTGCACCATTCCAATCTAACCATTTGTCGAATTCTTTACCCACAACGTCAGGGTTTAGTAAGGACGCCATTGTTTTCGTTCTTTCGCGTATTCGATCGTATCATAAGTAGGATATCGGAGGTCCCGTCTCGTCCATTATAATGATTCCAGCATCCAAACCCTCAAAACGTCTGTTGTAGGCACGAGTATTGATTGTAGTGACCGAAACGGGAACGCAAGGACGACTATCAACAGGGCAGGTTAGTACCCCACGAATCAAAAGGTGCTGGCGTGTATCCGGCAAGTGATGCTCCGAACGCTGCGCCGCGTTTTGTTCGACATTCCTGGAAATGATCCGACATCCAAAAGAGTCTCAGCAACGTCATTTGAGCATGCATCCACGACTTGCCTCGTTGCAGACATTCAGAATGTTGAAGACATCTCCTTCGAGCTGCACCGCCACGTTGTGAACATGCCCACACCCTTGACTGTCTCGAACAGCCACCCGTTCCTTGCTCTATATGGCCTTGACCGTCCGATGTCTCTTGCCAGCTTGTGGCGTTACGCTTTCTGAACAGATATGTGTATATTCCTCAGCCTTCAGTAATGCAAGTTCTGTCGATAATGCACGGACAATCACACGTAACGTCTTCAACCTCCACACGCCTGTTACGTGATCTGGGAGAATCATGGGATTGCGGAGGGGAAGCGGCGGCATGATGGACTACGATCAGGCAGCAATGTCAGTGTACTATCAACACGGCAGCGCAGGATGCGGTATTGCTAGGCTGATGGGGAGAAAGAGCACAACTCTCGTGCAATACCTAGAACCACACCTTAACATGGACTACTTGGTCTGTTCAGCGGCCTTGTAAGGCCCTCTGGCCCCTCGCCATCAAGCTGATGCTGATGGAGTATGTGAGCTGTCATGAACACCAATCTATTCTAACCATACCCCGAGATAGCTTTGATGGTCAGCGATGCCTGTTCAATAGTGCACAATTTCTTGTAGTGTTTGCTACGAGTGCTCGTCCTCCTCGCCTTGGATGGCTGGTCTTCATCTATGGCCAGTGTTGGTAGCACTGGCCTTGCATTTTCCCTACTCATCTTCACTGTCTTGGCCTGCACGGTCGACAAACCTCTGCTTCTCAAGATTCTAGCCGAGCAACCAAACACTTCTCAATCGCCGCCTGCAATGTCGTCCCTAGCTAGGGTTAGCGTCAATTCATTACCTGAAGCACAACTACACTTTCCACCAACCAAGAGGGAGTTTGTTGTTGTCGTGTCGGTGTTAGCAGTGGTAAGTACCGTATGAACACAACGACCCTGATACGGCACTGGTGTTGTACATGCCATCCTACTGATCAGTTGCCCGAACAGAATCCGAACCGATCTTGGGTTTCCATGAATCATGTGGTCGATATCTAAGCATCAATTGGGTAGTGTGGCGAGCTGCAACATGATATGATTTCAACTTTTCTTCTACCTCCAGGTCTTCCCTGTCAACGAAATAGCAAAAGCGGACGGTTCGAGCTGGCTGTTCTTCTTATGAAGAGACCGAACTCAGCTTAAAGCGTTGAAAGAAGGAAATCCTCGATCAAATTGTACATGTGGCCAAAGGTATCCGAACATACTAGCTCTTGTCGTGGTCATTGCCACGCCCTCACACCAAGCTTTTGTGGTTCGACACGTCTGGTGTTCTGAGAAGCATCCGGCCTTCCCACCAAGACACCGTGGAAGCAACGAAAACAATTCGCACACCTTTGCCCCGTGTCGCAAGTTCGACGCCTTTTCCCGTCTTAATTGACTAGTAGCAAGAGCAAGCTAATAGTGGGAAAAGGTCGAAGTATATGAGCTCAACGCCTTGAAGCTTACAGGCTGTCACCACTGTAACTCGGCTGAGAACACGCATGATCTTCATTACACACCTCGCTGCATGTTGATCTAGTCAGTGTCTGTACTGAATGGCATGCAGTTCTGAAGGTTGCCGTGACACTCACCTGGCAGCACTCTCGTTTCGGATCACTAATGCCGGCTTCCCCACCATGCGGGCTGAATGACAGTTAACACACCGGAGGACTCTACCCCACAATCTGCATACTGTACTGAGAAGTCACTGTCGAAAAGCATCTTTTGATTGTAGAATCCACTCATCTCCCTGCGCTGGCGAATGGCGATACACGAGCTTGTCGCCGCGCCACACTGTGCATGGGGTTTGCGCTGATCGGTTACACACTTCCACAATATACACTAGTCCTTTCCCGTTTCAGAGGAATATCACAGGCACGTTCAGAATGCCTCTTGAAGATCATCACAGTACCGGAAACAAGTACAAGCGATGTGGTCGAGCAGGTTTAAATCTCCAACGATGCCAGGACTACAGTATTAATCGAGGTAGTAACACTATGCAACCTTTCAATCGGACGACCGGTATGGTCACGACCAGAAGTGTAGCATTGCTAGATCAGTACCGTTCAAGTCTTACTCTTTACACAGATGTCAGCAATTCAAGTAGAGGTCGTAGTACATGTAAAGTCGTCCATGAGGCTCAACAAGTAACGACACAGAAATCTGCGGATGTTGGAAGTCCGAAAGGAATTTTTTGTGTTGGTTTTTATTCAATCCACAAAACCCCACAATCTGGCTTGTTGCTTTCATAGGCGTATCATCGTCCACGTGAAGTCTATTGCCATGCTGAATTCAAGTCTCACAGTCAGCCATACAATATTCTGAGGATCAGGCAATACGCGAACGACAAACAGTCGTTCAATCAAGAGAGAACTGCATGATGATGAAGCTAAACTAGCTATCAGGCCCCTCAAAAGAGACCTTTCCAGCAAACTAATATTAGTAACAGTGGGAATGGCAAGCCCATGATCATATCTACACCCTAAAATCCTGTAGCTTAGTAAGACTTGTAAGCCTTCAGCATGCCAAGCCGTTTCTTGTTCGTGTAACATGCGCAGATACGGTTGATTGCTTCTCTGGTGCATAAGAGGAAAAATTCGTTGTGGTGAGATTACCAAGCCTTTACAATTCTTCAACAAAGGTACTTATTCATCCATGTCGTGTTACAAGTAGGCAAGTGGTTTCCTCATCTTCAGCCACCGCGTCACCGGACAAACAGCAAGATTCGGTGGACCTCAACGGCACGACAACTCCGGAGTATCCAATGAATGCAACAGTGAGGAGTTCATCTTCTGCATATCGAACAGATCAAAAACCTTCGAAAAGAGACTTTCGCCCAACCACTAACGCACTTTCGCCTAGTTCACGCTGACATATCTATCTCTACCCGGATAATGCCGGCGAAGCGCCTTCTCAACCCGCGGAGCCGAGAGTGTACGGACTAGCAACGTACTCTAATCGTTGGGTCTCGTGGTCGCTAGCGAAGATGTCATTGTCTACTTGTCTCTCTAAAAAAGAGCAAAACCGCTCTTCTAATAAGAAGACAGTCCAGACAAAAAAGCTTGGTAAGTGAAGACCTTTGCATGTGATATGCTTGAAACACGAGATTGAGCCTCCCGCATGCCCCTCAACTGTCCGGGATCTGAAACGAAACCCGTTTGGACCCTGCACTGCTGAATTCTTGAGCACGGAAATGATGCAAATCGATTCTCATTCGTCGCTGTATCATTTCACGTGCTTCAAGAAGAGGGTTCCTACCTACCTTCAAAGGGACGTGGCTCTCCTCGGGTCATGGACGGAGCCATGTCAATCATCATGCTAATATTATGAACGTCCACTGATTATCCGTCGTTATGCAGATCTTCCTGACAATCCTGCGGCTTCCGCCAAGCGAGTTGTAAGCAAATCGTGCAGGCCCATCATATCCACCAACAATACAAAAAACCCTCACGGTGCAGCCAGTAGCAAAACCTACGAGCTCGACTGTTGCTGTACAAGCAATACCCAGTACATCTTCGGCTCGTCCATTGCAACACGCGACGAGTCTGCTAACACTACACAATCCCCAACATTGGCGAGCACTATTAGACCCGCACCTATTCGCATCCCACCTCCAACATTACACGCCCGCGACATCAATCGAGTGCCAACACCTCTATCTGGCCGCGGCCATCGTAAAGGACCTCTGTTTCCCTTCGAGCACTCATATAGCAGAAGCCCATCCCCGCGACGATCCACACCCAGATCATACAAGATAACAAGGACCTATTCCAACGATAGCGACTGTTTCTTCGGGCAGCTGGAACAGACATTATCGACTTCATCTTCCTCGACTCAGTCAATCAGATCTCGGTGCGGG
>Ga0068631_100004_pt1 | contig 58492 bp, 53 predicted proteins | sample InSIn5gowninarea_2_FD_77434 | JGI IMG/M metagenome (GOLD analysis project Ga0068631, IMG submission 77434) | Clean room microbial communities from NASA Spacecraft Assembly Facility at Jet Propulsion Laboratory, Pasadena, California, USA -... ...
CAAAATGGCTTTGGCTTGACGTGAACGTGATGGTGGACTCCTCTTGTTAGTTTCTTCGGCTACTGGCGGAAGATCAGTACCTTCAGATGTATGATTCGATAATTGCCAGTGACGCTCGATACTCTTCCGCAACCATTGTCTGTTCATTGTTAGTCTGAATAGCGAGTAAAGTAGTGTACGCTGAATTGAGCTTACTCAGTCTTATCTGTAATGGCGTATTTGTGCGTATCTGATGACGACCTCTGAATGACTTCGTTAAGCTTGAGTCGAAATCCTACCAGATCAGCATGGTCAGAGAAAATGAAAGCGGCCCAGTAAGCAATCGGTTTGGGCTTGCCCACGTGGATCGTAGGCCCTTCCACGACGACGGTCTTCGCTGTGGGCTCGTTCCCACCAGCATAGTATTTGTTGATGTTCGATACATCAGCATAGTAGCTTGTATCGGTTCCCTTAACGTGTATTTGGAAGCAGTTCTGTTCGCGGATGAACCATACATATGTGTCTTCCATGTCTAAAGTGTGACTCCAGGCATCACGGAAAAGCACAAGTCTGCCCATATTCTGCGAGCCTTTGAGCTTCTGTTCTGGGGTACAGGCTCCTGATTTGTCCTGCTTTCTAGACTTGGAAGAAGATTTGTAACCCGCATTGCTGTCTCCGGAATCTGAGTCGTCAGATCTGACCTGAACGGTTCCCACATGAGACCTGTCCATATCTGGTGCTGGTCTTCTGGCTACTCTCTTCAGTTGTCCACCTGATTGGGTCTCGGCGCCGCTTACACCGCCGAGCATTTCGACGTGAGGGAGCCGTGCTTGTCTAGGGCGCGCAGTATTTGCGGTCATCTGCGGACGATCCTGCGCCACGACCTGCTTTTGTACAGTGTCTCCAACCTTCATGGCCGGAGAGTTGTTGCTTGGCTCCTGTATATCTGAGGTCGGGGTACCAACTGTGCGCTGTATGATACTGCCATTAGCCTGCTCGACGGCTTTGACACTGTCTTCATCGCCGTCCAGATCGATAGCTCTGGTGGGCGATTTCGGTATGGAAGGCGCAGCAGAAGCTTTAGACATGCCGGTCGATCTCGTACTCTGCGGCTGTGTAGCTCGCTTGTCTCGCGACCTGATAGTCACTGGCACTCCTGAGCTGAGGCCGTCTCTCTGTGGATGTGCGTAACCTACAACATTGACGTCCTTATTGAATCCATCACTCATTGCTGCAGCACTGTTGAGTTTCTGAGTTGTTCTCGGCAAATTGTTCATATCACAGCTAGGCATGGTGGTGCCGCTACCATTACTCGAACCTCTGCCAGGTGGTGTGGGCGCGAATGCAGGACTATTGATATCATTTCGAAGTCGCTCCGGAAGTGTCCTTGTAAGAGTTCGCTGCTTCTTCGCTGGAGGTGGTTGGTCTTGTGCTGAAGACGACATAGACATCGCAGGTGAAGCTGATGAAACTCCAAATGGCATCATCGATGCAGCCGGTCTTCTCCCAGTGATGAAGCTCGGTACCCCACTTGAAAACGACCCCCGATCAAGTTTCTTGCCACTAATACTGTCATGAGGTTTGTATCCTCCAAGATCTTTCTGTGAAATCGGTCAGCTTGATCTAAGTATGTTCAAGCACACTACACATACGAGCTTTTTTGTCATCGCAGCAGATCCAGACTGTCGAACTACTGAGACTGAGTCCCCGGATCTGATTCAATTTTTAGTGAGTGAACATGACTGCCCTTGAAGGAAGACCTCTCACGCGTAATTGGGTCTGGGGGTCGATCCTCCGGACGCGTCGACCTGTGATGGTGACAGTACGTCCTTGAACTCAGCACTGCAGAATAAACAATGAGCCGCTTTCTTATCTTTCGTTTTGTGGTCTGACGCGCACGATTTCTCAGGTGACCAGTACGTTTCTCGCTGAGGTAGCGGAGGAGGTGTGGCGTCGAGATCGATGTACGGGATGTCTGACAAGATCCGATCCTCCTGTATCATTCTTTTTTAACAAGGGATCTTATATGGCAGTAGCAGTGCGCAGTGTTGAACACACGTTCTCTTGTGATCTTTGGGCCTGATCTGCTCCCGTAATTCTGCCCACTCCTTCGTGCACTGCATTCGTTATGCTGTTGAAGATCGGTCTTGGGTCGAGCAACATGTGTGAGCTCGCGGCGAAGTTTCGAGGATTCGATGACGTGATATCGTGGGATTTGGAAAAGCGCGTGTGCTTGGGTTTGGGCTATGACAGAACGTGAGGAGATCTGCTCATTCCAGGTTGGATCAAGGCATCACAAGAACGAGAGAAAGAAAGAATGGAAGATGCAAGTCTGCACAAAGTGATGTAATTATTCAAGATTGTATCTGACTTTCCCCGCATTTTTCGCGGAGGAACTGCGGGTGTTTCAGAAGTGATCAGAAAAGCTCCTGCCTCGTTTCATGATCGCTGATGCACGCCAATCGCCCTATACACTTCCAATGAATAGTCGTCTCCCTGGAGACCTCAATGATGCCAACCTGCGCTTATGTGTACCTCAAATATGTGCAACGGAGCTCTCTAGCTTTCAATTTTCTCTCTTGCTGGTGCAGCATTCTCGTTGGTGACTCGTCTCTTCTCGCCTACACCCTTCTCTTGACGAGCTTGATCGATGGCCGAGCGCTGAGCAATGCTGTCATCGTGGCTTTTCCAGACTATTACAGTGTCTATTGGAAGGCTGAGAACACGCTTGATTGTTTCACTGCGACATTGTTAGGCTGATGGTGAACACTCTTCCTGATGCTCAGAACATACCGAATCTTGATGTTCCGCCCACCATCGTTTTTCGTCCATACGCTGAAGACATCCTCGCCACTTCGCACACTCACTACCATGCCACAGACCTCCTCGCCCGCTTCTGCAAATTGGTCGCCCATGACTGCGAGAAGTACATCCTCCCAATACCGGTCAATGACACCTTTCTTCAGCCTGATGATCCACTTTCCACCTTGCTTGTTTTCCTCGTCTTCCCACATTGGTCTGATGTTCTCTTTGAACAAGTGGTAATCTGACACTACTGGCAATGCTGAAGGGCGTTTCATATGCGTATACACTCGCCAGAACTCTTGTGCTGTGCTCATCTTGTACATTGGTTTGATGGACTTCTCGTAGTCGGAGTTTTTGGATGCGGGAGGACGGTACCAGATCACCCAAGATGTCTTCAGAGGCCATGCTGTTTTCGTACTGATACCATTTGTTGCGCCATGACTGCCAGCGGCTTTGTTTCCCTGTTGTGCTACTTTTACGCCGGCTTTGCCTGATCTTTCTGGTTCTGTAAGCGGTGTATTTGCTGTAGATGTGGTTGTCTTGAAGTCGAATGCGGTACCAGGAGTCTTTGGGGTTTTGGCGGCGGAACCAAAGGAAGCGAAGGCACCAGATCCTAGGCCAAAAGCAGATCCTGCGCCAGGAGAAGATACACTTGCAGTGGATGTGTTCAAAGCAGGTATACCACCAAAAGTACTGGCACGACCTGGAGTCGTGGGTTCGTTAGAACTAAAGCGCTTCGACGTAGAGAATCCCCTGGAATGGTTGTCGCTCTTATGGTGATCGGAGGTAGTGGTAGAAAGGGAGGGCTTTTGAGTGCTGGGACTGTATATTAGTTGGGATTTTAAATGCAGTCCCTCCTATTACTTACTTTGCTCTTCTCGACCACAAAGACGTATCGCGACTATCCATGAAGACAATGTGATAGGTAGCAAAGTGATTACAGAGCGGAGCACTATAGACGCAACACACTGCTCACTGGAGGAGTTGGAAGTTTGGAAGAGGAAAGTGGCGGTAATACAGGCGTTGTGGAGGGAGATGCAGGGTAGAATTGAGTTAACAGGAAGACCGATGCGAATGATGTGAGCGCTAAGGGTTGGTGGGAAGTGTCGTACAAGTGGAAATGCTTAAAAACAAAGGCGCTAATATATTGTATACTCTAGCTTAACAAACCTCGAAAAGTAGCGAGGTGATGCCAGGTCCGGAACGAACTCCTTCAGCGAACAAATAATTCGTCCTTTGTTTCTCCTCTTCTTCTTCTTCTTCTTTTACAAACCAGACCACCAACTCAAATCATCGTCTGCTGTATACATTTTCCATCAGCCTGACGATTCCGCAGCGTAGGTCGAGACTGATCCATCAACTTCGTAAAACCATCGTCACGAGGGCCTCTTTCGAGACGAGCTTCCATGACTGGAGATGACCTTGAAGAATTGATACAAATCCGAACGTTGTAAGAAGTGCGAGTTCCCATTGAGGTAAGACTATACAACGCGTGATTCTTGATAAACCCTGAGATGAAGAGAATAGAGATATACTCTGGTAAGCTGAATACTGTCTCAACCTCGCATTACACTCGTGCTCAAAGAGCATGGCGATGGTCGAGCATGATGCGTAAAGGCAAAGTCGGATCTCAATGCGCTTCGAAACGTGAATCAAATGATTTGTTATTAGCTTGTGGCTAATTGAGTGTTAGATCATATCCTGTGGTCACACCACAATCCTCAATAATAACTAAATCAAACCATGTAAGACAGTTTATCCAATCTGACACTTTGTTTCATATCTCAAAATTTTGTTTTACTCTTCTCATGATACTGATGTGTGATTTGCTTCGATGCTTGCAGTGCTTCACAATGATGATTCCACGTCTTCGACCTATTTTCCGTCAGAATATCAAAGACCTGTTCACAACTCTCAAGCGCAATTCATCTACATCTGGCGCTTCACCAACCCCACCACATTCAAAGATCGATCGCATCAATTCTCGACTGCCTCGCTTCTTGCAGCGTTTTACGGTACCACTACGCAATGCTCCTGTCTCCCATATCACAGCTTTTGTCATCCTGCATGAGCTGACGGCCGTTGTACCTCTTTTTGGACTTGCTGCCACGTTCCACTACACTCAATGGCTGCCTCCTTACATCAGCGAAGGTGCATGGGTTTCTGCTGGTGTTGAGAAGTTTGGCAACTACTTCCGTCGCAAAGGATGGCTCGGAGAAGAAAGCGGAAGTCGTGACAAGTGGTGGGGACGTGGTGAAGGAAGTGTCAGGATTGTTACCGAGTAAGTCTTGCCTTGGACCATGTCTTTACTTTCACTATGCTGACTACCTCGTAGATTCGCTACTGCATATGCAATCACGAAGCTCCTCCTACCTCTCCGGTTGATCCTGAGCGTATGGGCAACACCTTGGTTTGCGCGCATCACCATCATCCCGTTCCTTGGACGATTCAGGAAGATGTTCTCCCGCAAGAAGACAAGTGCTCCAGTTGCAGGAACAGGCGCTACTGGAGCTCGAGCTTTACCCAAAGACAATCCGAGTCCTCCTCCTTGAGTGGTGATATATACCGTCCAATGCATATCGTTGCTAGGCAAAGCCGTCACACTATCACCGTTCTCGGATCTTCGCTTATCTACGACGTCCTAGAATCAAAGAGGCAGGTGGTGTTTCAGCCGCGCTTCAAGTTCCACTTTTTGCCCGTTTCATCTTCGTTACCCCAGCCTTTCGTACATGCATAAGTACCTTGAAGTACTACTCGTCTACCTATCCTCAACACACTCCTTCTTCCTCATCCTTCTACATGCAATTCCAAGCAATGACGCGATCAGTCCCAAGCGGCCTAGGAGCACCATACGACGAAGTTGACCTGCCTCGAATCGAAATTCCTACTAGACCAAATCGCCGCAATCGCTCGTCGTCCGATACTCCCATCCCCCTCGCGGCTCAGCAACCCTTCACCGAATTCAAGCCCCGACGATTCGCAAAGCCCTTCTGCAAGTTCCTCACGAACAATCCTACAGTCTTCCACGCTTGTTCTGCTCTCGGAGCTCAGTGTGCTGAGGCAGGCTACAAGAAACTGTCTGAACGGGATATCTGGTCTTTGGAAAAGGGTGGCAAATACTATGTTGAGCGTAATGGCAGCTCGCTAATTGCTTTTGCTGTCGGCGATACGTACGAGCCAGGAAATGGTGCTGCGATGATTGCCGGGCACATCGAGTAATAGAAGTCTAGCAGATCGTAGAGAACACTATTAATCTATTTCTAGTGCATTGACGGCCAAGGTCAAGCCTATACCAACGAAAGAGACGAAGCAGGGTTTCGTGCAGTTGGGCGTTGCGCCATACGCTGGAGCGCTCAACATGACTTGGTGGGATAGAGATCTGGCTGTTGCGGGACGTGTGATGGTCAAAGAGGATGGAAAGATTGTGACAAAGTTGGTGAATCTGGATGAGCCAAGTATGTGAGAAGGGCGTGTCGATGGAGTTCATTGCTAATATGTTATGCAGTCGCCAAGGTACCTACACTTGCTCCTCACTTCGGTCTACCAGCTCTTGGTCCTTTCAACCCGGAAACACAGATGGTCCCTATCGTGGGTTTGGATAACTCTGATCTCGATGGTGATGAGAACAAGCATAAGAAACACACTATCGGTCCTGTCAACTCATTTGCTGCCACTCAACCACCTCGCCTGGTCAAAGCCATTGCAAACCAGCTTGGCATCCAATCGTTAGGAGACATTGTCAACTGGGAGCTTGAGCTATATGATTTGCAACCCGCCACTCTCTCAGGATTTGACAAGGAATTTCTCTCTGGCGGCAGAATTGACGACAAGCTCTGTAGTTGGTCTGCTATTCAAGCACTTCTAGGCTCTTCCTACACACCCACCGACTCGCCATCAGACGGCAACGGCTCTAGCATCATCAAAGTTGTTGCCCTTTTCGACGACGAAGAAATCGGGTCTCTCCTCCGCCAAGGCGCTCGCGGTAACTTCCTTCCTTCTGTGATCGAGCGCATCGTCGACAGCTTCGCTTCCTCAAACGCATCTTCATCAACGCCTCGTGTAGCAGCAGCTGGTGGCAATTTTGCCGGAGCAAATCTCATTAACCAGACTTACGCCAACTCATATTTGATTTCTGCGGATGTATCGCATGCTGTTAACCCAAACTTCCTCTCCGTTTACCTAGAACACCATATGCCACGTCTAAATGTCGGTCCCGCCGTCTCACAAGACCCGAATGGCCACATGACTACCGATGCAGCATCTACAGCGTTGATCCAACAAATTGCAGAGAAGTGTGGCAGTAAATTGCAGGTTTTCCAGATCCGTAATGATAGCAGGAGTGGAGGCACTGTCGGACCGTAAGCACTCTACTTCATCAATTTGCCCTGTGGAATTGTACTAATGAGGCGTATAGGATGTTATCAAGTCATATGGGTGTGAGGGCCATTGATATTGGACAGGTGCAGCTGAGTATGCATAGTATCAGAGCGACGACTGGAGCGCTGGATCCTGGATTGGGTGTGAAGTTGTGGAAGGGTTTCTTTGACTTTTATGAGGAGGTCGATGCTTCGTTTAGGTAAGGAGATACAGGACACGGAATGGGAGATTTTCTGAGCTGGCTGTGATATAGTTGATGACCTGCCAGAGTTGTGGATACTTGTGGTATATAGATAGTATTATATTTGTAATCTGATATTTTCCAGTAATGTATCAGGGTAGCGATCGAAGTCTCGGCATTTATAGGTCGTGGCGATTCAAGTCGTTTGACTCTCATTGTCTCACTTTGTCAGCAAGAACCGCCAAATACTGCATACTGTGAATACTGCTCTTTGCTAAGATCCAAAACCAGCAGCAACTACGTGACCCTCTCTCCATATCACCCGCCACCATGAAAACCCTAATAATAGAAAAAGACCTCCCCTCCTCCCTAACCATCACAATAATCCCCTCGCCCCAATCCAAACTCCCCCAAAACATCCTCCTTCTCCTCCACGGCCTCGGCGACAACCACAACCCCTTCGCAACCCTCGCCCGCCAAATGCAACTACCAGAAACCCTCGCCATTGCCATCCTAGCTCCCTCACCTCTTCCCGCCATGTTTGCGCCGGGGGGACCAGGGCCGCATAATCACTGGTGCGATGATGTGTTGTTTGACCCGAGTCCTTCGGGGCCGCCGGTGGAGTTGGATGCAGGGTTTGGAAGGGCGAGAGGGATGCTGGTGGATGAGCTTGTGGGCAGGGGATTACGCGGGGAGTGTGGCGTGAGGGAGAGGGAGGTTATGTGGTTTGGTTTTGGGCAAGGCGGGATGGCTGCTTTGGACGCTGCTGTTGCTGTTGAGGTTGCTGCTGCTGAGAAGGAAAAGGGTGGTGGTGGTGGTGCCGATACTAGTGCTAGTGGTAATGCTGAAATGAGCGGTGTCATCACGATAGGAGGACCCCTGTCTTCATCAACATTTCACTACTTCCATGCCTCAGAATTACGTCGGTCGGGAAAGAAATGTCGCACGCCTGTGTTGATTTGTGGTGGAAATCGAGAGAGTGCGGTTACAAGTGAGAAAATCAAGAGGTTGAAGGAGGTATTTGAAAGTGTGGAAGTCGTCAAATGGGATAGAAAAGGTGATGGGATGATGAAGAGTCGTGAGGAGATGATGCCGATTATGAGGTTTTTGGGGAAGAGATTGAGGAGTAGAGCTGGTGTGCCTGAGGGTAGTGTTGAAGTTTGAGGTGGAGGGAGAACAGTGAACAATAGTGATGGCAACGTGCGGTATGGTCGAGCTGCACCGTGGTGGAAAGAAAGATCGGGGTTCCTGCACATTGCAACCAACACTCCTGTCAATACACTGAAGATCCCGGCAGTCCAGGAAAGATCAGGTTTGTTACGAAGAGGCAAGCTCGCGCCACCGACCACCACCTCTCCCACCCACCCATACTCGCAACGCCATGCTTAACACAAACAAGGCACAGAGTCTACCGAAGAATCTCCAATGCTCATCATAGTACTGCTTACACGTCGTCGGACAAATGGTAACACCCATTCTTAACGCAGACAAGGCACAAAGACTGCCGACACCACCGCCCTCGCCCACCCACATCACAACACAGCCTACAAGTCCCCTATTATCGTACCGCTACATACTCCGCCTCAAGACTAGAGCAGTACCGAGATCAGACAGGTTGTCGTGCTTCTAAGTGCTGGTACAAGGTCTGACAAAGCTACCTATAATCCTCACTCATCCACTCAATCTTCGAAAAGACAAGCCCTCGCATGCTGTAGACATTTTCGAAACTGCTATGCTGCCAAAGTAATCACAGATCTCAACACACATCTCGCACGTCAAATCACCGATATTCTGTCTATAGCATTTGCCTCGCTCGCTGTCTTGTCGGATATGTCTCCACCGCCTTCTTCTTCTTCTTCTTCTCCTCGGCTAGTTTCCCAACTCCAGCAATAAATCATAACTCGTAGTTTTGGGACAACCAAATGGACAAAGCCAGCGTCGTGAAAGGCTGCTAATTTCAGCTCGTTGGTAAAATGCATGGCTTAATCTTTGAGACAAGCATATGACTACTGGCAGAATCAACCAGGTAACTATCTTTGACGCCGCTGACAGGAGAAGTTTACAACCTCGATACCTCCCAAGCGGAGGATCCAAGGCCGGATTAGTTGGTAGGAAGGGGTGACGAAGCACCGGGTCTCTTCAGCATTACCCCTGAAGGTTCAACCGTCGAGGCCATCCAATTGCCCCCTTTGAGTTTCCCAGAGTGTGGTCCGCCATAGATACGCCTGGCTCATGAGAAATAGTGATGGCTTTATTCGATGTGACCAGTCTGCTCGGCATTGGAGCAAAAATGGTCGGTTGCATACTTGATATAAGCACTGTTGTCAATACACTGGCAGGTCTGACTGGACAGTCCAGCCCAGAAATGACAACACTGATAAATCAAAAAGCAAGGTCTGAGAAAAGAGGAATAACCATGTCGACCGAATTGAAATAACCACATATGCTTAATACAAATCAAGGCACAAAGATTTGTTACAAAGCATAACCGATCACCCCCAACGTACTAGCATCACAACATTGCGTACAAGTCCCCAAACTACTAGATCCTCCGCTCAAGGCTGGAAGTAGCACAAGATCTGATAGTCTGTCGTGGCTTTAAGTGCAGGTACAAGGCTTGACAATGCTAACATAATATGGAGATCTCGTTCATTCCTTCCCCATCTCATCGAGCTTGAGTACCATGGTATGGTGCGACATTCTGAAACTGCTATTTCGCTACGCATGGTAATGCACTCATTCATTTTAGCAGGGCCAGCAATCAATCAAAATCAAGTACTGTATCGTCAAAAAGTAAGCCACCACCGCCACGACGGCCCTATTGCTCCATAGTGTTATCTGGCTTTCAGACTCAACGCATATACATTAGCGCGAAGCTTTGGTAGCAAAGCAACCTCTTTCTCGGCCTTGTCGGACATTGTACATATCTCAGTACTGACCATCAGACCCAAAGCTGTCAAGACCTACGATACGATGTACTGCCTTTTTCTTCTCCTCCCGCAGGTAGATTTCACATTCCAGAGATACGTCATTGTCACCCGTAGTTTCCGAACTGTTATCAAATGGATGAAGTGAGCTCTCTGGTAGTGGCAGGACGGTCCCTTAGTCTTCGGCTTAGTGGTACTAATAATGTTGCTATCTATGATTCAGCTTGTTCTGCTTTTGTTAATAAAGCTGTATCGCTGCCACGGGGTAAGACACGAGAGAATCGAGTCCGATATGTTCCTAGAACTTAAGGAGGTGATGATGAATGGACTGGAAACTGACCGAAGCTGACGGTGCGAGAAACGTGGACGTTAAGATGTACAATAAAGCTGGCGCAATATACTACACGCTTCGGTGGCCTAACCCGCCAACTCGACCGCGTAGGCGGCGGCGGGGTCAGGTAGGTAGGTGAACTAGCGGGCGGTATGTCTATTACGCGCTGCAAGGCCTTATCCTCTGTACAATGTCACCAACTGGGCACTGACTGAAATACTCTGCAAACTTCACCGACTTGGAGATACCGCAGCATCACATTGTGCCCAAGCACTTCCTCCTCCCAAATGGCCAGTCAGTTGTGTGAAGCTGTGAGCACTCTCGAATATTCTCACCCTTTCCAGATCTGTAAGCAACACGCCACAAAGTCTTCATCGTGTCTTTGAAAGTCGAGGGTACGAGTGGGGAATGAAGTGGTCAACTCCACGTGAAAGATCCGACTCCAGATGTCGCAGATGTAGGGGCATACACAACCCTTTTGTGAGTTTTTTCGCTTCAATGATGAAGTCAGATGCGTACGAGATTGCTCGACGGTTCTGGGAAGTACAGTTTCGGACTATTCCTTTGTGTATTTGGTGAACAAGGTCTTATAGTCTTGCGTGGCATTCACAATCTTGCCATAGTTTATACTCGAAACCTCTGTCTGTTCGGCGAAGCTTACCTGGAGACAAGATGCTCTTGAGCGAAATCGCTACAGGGGCGGCCTCTTGCCCTCCTCCTCTACGCAAACACCATAACGTGACGAGCTATTTGAAGCACGAAGCCTGCTGGTCGCGCCTGTTGAGAGTACAATGAAGCCGGCATACTTCAGCTCGCACAGTGTCGGTAGGTAAGATGTCGTGGCATATTCAACTTTTCGAAACACGAGAAAAGATTAAGCTTGGTATCAAGGGCCTGCAGTTTTCAAACCTCTGACACTTGTATACTGTGATTTTGTGTGTCCGAGATAGATCTGCTAGATATGATGGTCTGCTTCTCAACGCAGTCATGGGACATGTATAATGAATCCTCTTGCTGGGAGCTGAATGGTGCAGTTGAGCTCGTTGCCTGAGATTATCTTCCTGCTTTCTTTCCATGAATGATGGTCGTGGAGTGTGATGAGTCCAATTCTTTCTGCAAATGTTGTTGGGAACATGAATGTAGGGCTTTCGACAAGTTGGTGGGATGGGATGGGAGAAACAAGAGCCGAATTTTATTTCGAAGACTGAGGTGGTTGGGCAGACTTCAAAGCTCGGGTGGTGCCTGTTTGTTGGATCTGTATGTAGCTGTGAGGTGTTTGTCTTTGTTTTGAAATGTCTGTGCTATACAATTGTTGATATCGATATAATCGTTACATACTACTTATACTTCCTCCTCAAGCCATTTCAGTCCTCTCCGCTTATCAATCTTATCCCCTTGAGCACTCCTCACAACATCATTAGCATCACGTATCAGCCTCTCCAGCTTCTCCAAATGCTGATCCACCACCGGCATCTTATCCTTGAGCACCTCCTTTGCCATTCTCAACCCATTCCTCACAGGCACCCACCTCATGAGTTCGTAATCAGCCGAAGCTGCCCAATTCGCCTTAACTTCACCTTGATCCCTCACCTCCGTAGCAGCAGTGTTACCATTCTCCAGCGTGTTAGCAGACAGGTTACTCACCAGCCGCTTCACATACATCTCAACCTTGCCATCCACATCCTCACCGCCCTGATGCCTCACCGCCCTAATCCCCACCAACTCAACCAGCACACCCAGCACATCCGCCTCTCGTCTGGGATCGGCGCCTTCAGGTCTCTCGTGCGCATTCCCCCAATGTAAACTCCCCTCCAGTGCTTCAGCAATGTGTTCCGCATTCCTCAACGCTGCGCCAGTTTCAGCTTTAGACCAGCCACTCATCGCCCCTCGACTCCGACACCCCCACATTGCCTCCCGTACCACGCGCACATCCCGCAAATACAGCCCCGTTCGTCCCGCAGCACGCACACACTCGACGACTACAGCAGACATGCCGCTGTTTCCCGCATCCCGCACGATCTTCTCCAATTGCCACGTCTTCCAGCGTCGGCCGGCGGTGTTCATGCCTTCGAGTAAGGCCACGAGGTTGTTCCAATCAGAGCGCGAGGACATCAACTGCATGGCCCGAACGATAGAGCGCCAGGAAGAGGGAATGTCTTTTGTCATGTCCAAAGGTTGCAGCGTTACGGATTCAGACCCGATTTCTAAGACCACGGGATCGGAGCGTAGGAGGGCGTGGTGCCGGGTGCGGAAGATGAGGGCGCGTTGCGGGGTGCGTAGGTGTGCGGGGAGGAAGATGCGGGAGCGGATTTGGGAGAGGAGGGTTGTTAGTTCGGCTGGTTGGGAGGGGGTGGTTGTGAAGGTGGGCATATTGCCTGGGGAGGGTGTGTTAGTGGAGGTGTGTTGTTGTGTAGAAGTGGGAGGTTGTTGGTCGAGATGGAGTGCTGGGAATGGCAATGGCAATGGAACAGTTCTGACTGACCATGTTTTTGATGGGAGCGGGTTGTGCTGAAAGTGCGGCGTGTGATGTGGCATGATGGAGTGATGGAAGTGCGGTGGAGAGCAGTGCGGCATTGGCGTAGAGCCATTTCGAAGGATTTGTCTGCCATTGTTTGGACTGTCGGTGTTGTTGGAAGCTTGATGTGTTTTAAAAGTGTTTCGGATCAAAAAGATACTGTCACGTGATAGAATACATAATCATGGTGAAACATCAATTCGTCTTCAAATCTCTCGCAGATCAATACCAAACACACAACAAAACAACAATGTCGACGATACGAATAGCAGCACGACGGCCTTGCCTAACATCCCTACCAATACGCACACTCATACCATCACCACCCCCCCATCGCACCCTCAGCACCACCCCAATCCGCCCCGAAATCCTCGGTCTCGACCGTCAAACCTACTCAAAACCCCAAATCCCACAACGTACATCCATCCTCACTCCTCATCCCTTTCATCCTATCAAAACCCCAATCCTAATACTATGTTCATAGACCTCCGCGAAAAATACAACCGCCCAAAAACCTACCCTCCCCCTCCCTCTCCAACCACAACCTGCAAATCCCCCATCCTCACCCTCTTCACAACCCACCAACTCCCCTCCCTCGACCCCACCGGCGCCCGCACCCGCCTCTTCTCCCGCACAAACCCCGAAGCCGCCCGCGTCGGCGACATCCTCCTCGTTCGCCAGAAATCAGGCGATCCATTCGCTGGTGTCTGTCTCAATATCCGTCGGCAAGGCGTCGATACTGCGATTTTGTTACGCAACGAATTGACGCGCGTGGGCGTCGAGATGTGGTATAAGATTTATAGTCCGTTGGTGGAGGGGATTGAAGTTGTACAGAGACGGGTGAAGAGGGCGAGGAGGGCTAGATTGTATTATTTGAGGAAGAAGGAACATGATGTTGGTAGTGTCCAGAATGTGGTCACGCAGTATATTAGGCAGAGGAGTGTGTTGAGGAGTGGTGGTGGTGGTGGTGGGGATCAAGGTGGAGGCGCGAAGAGTGGTGCGAATAGGGATAAGCGGAGGGTTAAGGGACAGGGTGGTGGTGGTGGTGCGGGAAAGAAGAAGTAGGGCGGATGCTTCTGTGCGATGTAGACATATCGTTTGAGATTACGAATTGTGCAAAATGAAGGAGCTTCAGCGTAGCAGTCAAGAGTGAGCTGAAGTGAAGAGCGCAGGAGGAAGAATTGTGTGCTTTGTATATGTGTTCTGATTGCAAAAGAGAGCAAGGAAAAAGGAAATTTTTAAAATTCTGAGTCTCACAGTCTCTACTTATGTAGGCGTGCCTTGTGCGAATGTTTGTATCGTTTGCGACACTTTCCCTTTTCCGCCTTTCACCGCCCGCGGTGGCACTTTCAAGTGACTGAAATCTAGTGACTGAAATCTCGAACACCTCATCTTCCATCCCATCATCCTCACCATCTCTCTATGTCGTATCTTTTCCGACACTCTTAGGTACGCAATCACGTCTGAGATCTCAGACATTTTCATCAACGGCAGTATGCTGGAGCAATGTCTTCGCTGGTTGGTCGCCCAATATGACAGTAGAGTAAGACTTTCTCATATACTAAACATTTTTGAGAGCTGTTAGCTAATATCATAACAGGAAAACTACGACGGCATATCGGCATAATCTGTAAGTGAGAGTCTGCATTAGTCTAATCGCAAGTTTCAGAAAAAGCCAGTGGTGCATATATCACGCAAGCATGCGTATATTCTGCGTCCGTTTCAGATAGCCACGGCACGAAATTAGAGAGATTATATAAAGCTAACACGAAGAGTAGTAGTATGGTGAAAGAGTCCTGGCCGAGCACATCAATGTTACTGTCCAGTACACCTGCCCTGATATATCTCAGATAATCTGGTTCTGGATTTTCAAGACGAGCTTTGGCATCTAAATCGGACCTCTAGTCTGGGTGGGTGGGGCAGGCGGTGGCTGGTGGAGGGGGTGGATGGGTAGGCGGTCAAACTCACCACGTCGCAGAAGTCAGCGTCCCTGCGAGCAGTTTTGACTCAGGGGCATTGACAGCAGTCTTCACCACCCGAAGTGAGCTATGGGATTGTCCTAGATATAGGCAAGCTCCCCAACGAGAAGAAGCCATAAGCGATAACGATGGGAATAATCGTATCTAGAGTATTCACGATTATCGAGGCGAATACCACCCCTCCGAAAAGCATTACGGCCACCCGTGGAAGGTCTTCCAAACCCTCTCTCTCTCCGCGAAACAACATCGCCTTATCGCCAGAAGAGACTTGCATTGGATTTCCTAAAGTCAAGCTACTAGGCAAACATGCCAATGGATTTGGAGTATGCCACCCACGATGAGAAACTGGTAGCCACTCGCGCACTAAAGTTTCCCAAAACTCTGAAACAGCTGGACATCTACCTGGGCCTTTATCGCTAGACTGCCTAGGTAAAGTTTCAGACGCTACCACGACAAAACCGCGGTTCTTACAAGGTCAAGTGCGAAGCCAATCCGGGCGAAAGAAATAAGGCGGAAGGAGGTGTGTCTACTATGCGGTCGAGTTGTTGGCTCAAGCCGGGGATGCGTATAGTATGTTCGTACGACTTTTTCTCTATGACAGGCACAGGCTCATCTACTGCTCCACGCAAGAACGCAGTACATGTACGGGGCACTTCTTCTTCTCACTTATATACTCCTCTCCGTCCAACATCTGATGTGGAAATACTGACATGATGAACACGAGTTACCAACCTGATGTATTACGACGACAAACATCGGAGGCTGGAAACATGCCATTGAGCATGTGTATGTATTGTACAAGCCTACCTAGACTAGCGTCAGATGTCATTTGGAAGGCGAATCTGGCGTGGAAGAAGAAGAAGAAGACGAAGATCAAGAAGGAGCAGGTTCTATTCTGGCTGTGATGCAGATGTCAGTTTATTGGATAGGATAGTAGTTGATTGTGCTTTGTGCCTCAATATGCAGTAGTCGTGATATTGGAGATCTCATGCGTGACCATTCTTTTGTTCTTAGTGTACTCTCTGATAGGTGTTTGTGTTATGTTGTATCATACCTATCCTGCAAGTAGGTACAGTTCATCGATTTCTACCTCCTCTTCCTCCTCAATTCATGCTTCAGATGACTGTTGCATGCCTGCAACCATTCTTTTGTTAATGTTACGATATGTCATCATCATACATTGTATCACAAAGTTCTGAGTTATAGGAAATCAAGAACGCCTATATCAAAATATTATACTCGTACAAGGTATCCTCTTATCAAATGCCGAGTCACGAGATAGCTTCTAGCTTATTTATATATGGCTGGACATTCAAAAAATAAATGAACTGTACCTCCGTAGAGAAGTGGAGGCCAGGTGCTCAAGCAAGCAATGAGTTAAGAGATAGGTAATAGGTTGCGGAATAAGTCGTTGTCGTTACTGTTGGATGTGGTAATGATGATCTTTTCATTCTGTGGTACTAGACTCCGCAGCAGCAGCAGTAGTAAGTTTTTATACAAACTTTACAGCATGGCCGATTTTTGATTCTACATTCTGTGAAAATCGCCAAACCTACAAAATACAAACATTGATCCCATTCTGAAATGATTATACTTATGCTCGATCGTGCTCACATATGGTAATGAATGCAGGTACCATGGCTTTATTCCGGAGAAACAGTATATCATGCTGGAAAAGACTTACTTACTACGACATCACACCACCTCGTCTCGGACTTCCCCTCCCCTTCTCAAACAGCCATTTATTATTCAATCCCAGACTAGCATTGCCCCTTCCACTTCCACCACCACCAGGACTCTGTGTATTCAGATTCGCACCCAACGCCAAACTCGTCTCATTCATCGCCTTTGCATACCCCGTCGACGCTGACGCACCAATACTCTGTCTTCTATTCTGTCCAATAGCTTTGTGAAGTAACGGACTAGCTGAGGGAGAATACGGCGCATTGCCAACTGCCGAGCCAACAGAGCTTCGACCTGAAAATGGTGACCCTGTACTTCGGTTGCTGCTTGGTGTGATTGAGCGTGCGTAGCGAGGCGGAGTGACGTAGTTGCCTATTGCTGGACTTGCTGGGCGGAGTGACGGGTCGAGACCGAGGAGGGACCGTTGTGATGGTGTGAGTGGGATATCGGCGAGATCGTCTTTTGGTCCGAGTAAGGGGTAGATGGCGTAGAAGATGCCGGAAAGCGGGATTAGGCGGACAGCCCAGAGAGCGTAGAAGGTGTAGGGTGTGATTGTTTTTGCGAGGTCGTTGAAGCTGGGACTGCAAAGGCGATATTTGTGAGTAAATGTCTCCAAAGGCGTGCTTTCTTGGGAGACGTACTGTAATGAGCGAAGAGAATCTACTGCTGGGAGAAACAGAGTGAAGACTAAGAGAGCGACGTTCCATAATACAATCTTCACGTTGCGGTCATCGAATCGTGATTTTTGCATGCGCTTTTGGATCTGGTCGAATTGGGGATGCTGCCATGTTCCGGTGGGTGCATTGGATGGAATGGCTTGTGGTGCTGCAGATGGTGTTGAGGGTGCTGAAAGAGACATGTTGGAGTCGTGGTTGCTTTTGGTGGGTTTCGTGAATCGTTGTTATATTGCGTGGTGGATTGAATTGACGACGCCGGTTTTTGGTGCTGGATCTAGTGGTTAGTAGGTTAGTAAGCACACAAGATGAAGGGGTGACAAGACGACTTAGATTGTGGTCGTCAACATTGTTTTGTGAAAGACGGAATGTTTGTTTACTGTCGTCTTAATGATGACTCGCGGTGGATTATGTAATATGGGTGTCAGCAACATCTGAGGTTTCACAAACACAAGCTCACTACTACTCTCGTACATCTCACTTGATGCTGCTTACTGTGTCACGAAAGCAAACAGGAAGAGAAAACGTTGCGGTAATTAGTCTACAGAATGGCAGAGATGTCGTTGCTTGAAACGATCGACGGCCACCTTGATGAATTCTTCAAAGGCTGGAATTGGCTATCTACTATACTGGCTTCAATACTGATCCTTTACCTCGTCTATCCTTTGATTGTCTCAGGAGAACCGGACACACATCCTCTGCTTCTCTCACGTCAAGCCAACATATCTCAAATACGACAGCCAGGTGAATCAGCAGTCTATCGTTCTCTTGATACACCTCACAACTTCCCACTCAAGAGTGGTTTGAATGTAAAGGAGGCAGGAGCAGCGAGGTGGGCTACTGGCAAGGATGGTGATTTACGAGATGTTTGGCGTCGTGCTTTGAATGGATCTACGACAGAGCATGGGATGTCAATGGGCGAGACTGGTAAATTTCATACGGTGATTGGACAGCGAGTGATTGATCATGACCTGAAAAGTCTCACCACGGAAATCAACATTATTGGTAAATTTGTAAAAGAGCAGAATGTTGCGTCTGTGGCCGTGTATTTACCCAACTCCGTTGAAGTCTTAGTTGTTATCTTTGGTATGCTTGATAAGTTTCCCTTTACTTACCTCTAGTTTGACTAATTCCCCATATAGCTGCGGCTTTCTACGGTTTTACTCCAGTACTGATACCATACGGCCTGCAAGAAGACGTGACGATTCAGCTTCTCCAATTAGCGAATGCAGAATTTGTGATTGGTACTGCTGGCTCAATAGCGTCAGACGAAATGAGGAAGCATTGCAAATCCATCAAAGGGGCTATCTGGGTTGTGGATCGTGCCAATCGTGAAGTGGACTTTACTGAGCGCGACAGAAATGTCAATGCATGGCACGAGCTAGTAGAAAAGCACCCCAACACACCATCCGAACTATCAGAAGACTCGACAGCACAATCACCACCAGGAATCACCAGCATCTGGCTAGGCGAGAACCCCAAACATGGCGAATTGGTCACATTCACACAAAGCGTAAGCTACGGCAAGAAAACATCTCGCTACACACATCTTCTAAAAATATTTCATTTCAGAATATTGTATCCGCAATCGGCGCACAACTATCCGCCCTCCCCCACACCCAACGAATATCAAACAGGGACCTCTTCCTCCCCGCCGACTCCCTCACGTTCTTCCCCGTCCTCATCCAAACCCTCACAGCACTCTACTGCAACGCCTCCGTCGCGCTCCACTCCGTCAGTGGCCACGACATCGAGCTCCCTCTCGCCGCATCCAACGCTCTAACACCTACAATAATCGCCTGCTCCGCCGAATCAGCCTCCAAACTGCACGACGTACTCCGGTCCAAAATAAGTACTTCACTCCAAAAGTTCGCTCTTCGAAACCAGCTCCAAGCCCTAGAAGCAGGTCACATGCCGCGCCCAGGCTTCATCAACAGCCTTATCCCTTCCAGCACCGTCACGCTAGGAAAGCAAAGCACGCCCGGCAAACTCCGCCTCCTCTACCTCTACGAACGCTCAAACGCTGAGTCGCCGCCCTTGTCTTCGCACGAACTTGCTGAACTACGCGTCTTCACCGGCGCAAGGATAATATATGCCCTGACAACGCCCAAAGTCGCAGGCACAGTCGCACAAACTGGGCTATTCGACTATCGTGTCGGTGGTGGTGATGATGGCAGGGGAGAACGAAAGGCGCATTTTGGAGTGCCGGTTAGTAGTATCGAGATTAAAGTAGTGGATTCGGAGGAATATAAGACGGTGGAAGGGAAGAGGCCACAGGGAGAGATTGTGGCAAAAGGTCCAGCGGTCTTGGGAGGAAGTGCGAATTTGGGTGTTATTGGGAGTTTTAGGGAGGATGGAACGTTGAGTTTGAGTGTGTAAAGTAGAGAAGCTGGATTGAGAGCCTGGGCTGGTCGTTACCTGAATTTGGGGTAAGCAGATGGGTTGATGAGGGGGAAGAGGTGATTGTGTATGATCTTGGTGGACAGGTATCGTTGGCAAGGAAGCGGGTGAGTACGATATTCTACATCGAGCCAAGTGGGTAGAGTGTGTGAAGTGTCTCATATATGCTCATTCACGAAGCTGAATGCGAACGATCTTGCCTTGGCCTAAACGGACCATCTGGCCTTATTATATCTAGACACATACTCCTTCGCCAAGGATATTATAACCGTTATCAGTCAACACGTGGCAAATAGATCGTCATTCAGTGTGTATACAAGACCACCATCCTCCCCTGTTAAGGCATTTAAGTGAACATCCTCTCAATCTTCTAACCACCCCCTCTGCGAGACACCAAACACAGAAACACCATCTTTCATAACTTCAAGCACACCGCTCCATCCCCCACCACCTCTCCCACTACACCCCACCTCATCTCCCTCCTACCACAACATCCACAATGGCCGCAACGGTAGCATCGAAACGGCTCCTCCAAGAATACAAAAACCTCACCAACGACCCACCCGACGGAATCAACGCCGGCCCGGTCAGCGAAGACGACCTCTTCGTCTGGGAAGCACTGATACAAGGACCAGAAGGCACACCGTTTGAAGGAGGCATATTCCCGGCAGAATTGAAGTTCCCAAAGGATTATCCTTTGGCGCCCCCGACGATGCGGTTTACGTGTGAGATGTGGCATCCAAATGGTAAGCAGCAACGTTATGCTGGTTGTTTTGAAGACGAGGAGAGGCAGTCGTGAGGAATATAGGTGGAGACGAATTGGAAGCAAACAACCACATAAGAAGTGCTCTTCTTCTGGGAGAGGACAACGAAGCTGACAAACATGTATCACCATTTCAGTATACCCGACAGGACTCGTCTGCATATCCATCCTCCACGCACCCGGCGACGATCCAATGCACTACGAAAAAGCTTCAGAGCGATGGTCACCTATCCAGAGTGTTGAGAAGATCCTGATAAGTGTTATGAGCATGCTAGCAGAACCGAATGATGAGAGTCCTGCAAACATTGATGCGGCGAGGATGTGGAGGGAGAGGAGAGCGGAGTATGAGAGGAGGGTCAGAGAGTGTGTGAGGAGGGGTTTGGGGCTATAAAGTTCGACAGCGGGGATCGATGGCGCTGACAGAAAGAGAGAACGTGTACCTGGAAGGAGCCGGGCGGTCAAGAGACTTGTTGTGAATCGAAACGCTAATATTTTAGCTCATAAACAGGAGGCGTTCATGGAACGGCGTTCTCAGGGATGAGGAAGCATTTCAAGGTGTTTGCCATGATAGCTGGTATCATTTGAGCAGGTTATATCTTGTTCAAGCATTCTGGATCATTAAATCCATTTACTGTAGGCAAGTTACAGCAAATTACCTTTCCACAACACCTAAAGCAGATACACGTTGTCATACATCCTCCTCGGAAATCGCTTGTGGAAAGCTTCCGGTACCAAGTCACACGTACGAGAACGCTCAAGGAAGTATTTCCAATTGGCTTGCATCTATGTTTGCCTGTGCTACCACGTGTTACTGTGGCGTACCAACAGCGTGTTTGATTCTTTATTTATTGCTAACTTGCATCGTCGCTGACGGATTCGACCACATAGAGACTCCCGTGGTATACAAGTTTGCTGTGTTGACAAGAAGGATCGTGACCACAGGCTTCTTTTCAACATTGTGTTTGTTCACTCGTTCACAAGAACTACGTTCGACATTCGTCATCTATACTCAACTACGCGTTTCTCATTATCCAGGCTCCATCTCTGCGCATCAATCAACAAGCATTCGATATCTGCGTCCTGCAATGTCTCAGGTAGTGTCTCTAACAGAGTTTGCTGCTATCCTTATCTATCTCTGGTTCGCCTCATGGAAACGCCGCGTAGTAGTCGCCAGAACCATGTTTCTCTTCCACTACCTTGCATCAAAAACCTATCCACTTTCGATTCTGACGTCGTCGACAGTCACCGTCATTCTAATCTGCTCCTTGTCATTGCTTAGGAGATTGATCGGCAAACACGAGAGCAGACACTAGAAGATGGTTTGGGTCCAGGACTCTACTCAGCAACTCGACACGACACATCCTCAAGTGCGCCAGAATATGGCAGGCATAGTCCGATACCTGACACTTCCCAAAGCTTACGAGCGTATTTGTCCTTACTCTTGCCGACTGCAACACCGGACAACTGGATATCATGTATGACCAAAGGCGAGCACATCTGCAAAGCAAGCATGCTTTTGGCCTGGTACCAGACCAAGCTGTGCACCACCATGCGCAACACCACAGGGTGAAGATCATTCGCAGTACTATCAGCAACAACAAGGGCAACAACGTCCACGACAACAACAGGAGCGACAGTACGAAAAGCAAGAAGATGTGCGTCAAAGAGAATCATCATCTACACCAGTCTCGTCACCTAATCCAGACCATGTTTACCTGGCTTCCACGAGGTGGTCTACAGCGACGGGAGAAGCTCGCAAATCCAGCTTTCCCATACTACCGGATCCGCCAGATCTCTTGCACTGCTCGATCAAGATATGTGTGTGCACCCGCCAAGCTCGGACCTTTACTGCTTGCGACCACGCTATCGAACAGCTATTCATGGAGGGCTTACGGCGTGCCGATAAGCTGCTTCGAACGAAGGTCTTGCAAGATTGGGTTTTGCTTTGGCATTCAGACAGGTGGATTGCGGTCAAAGCGGACGAGGCAACGGTGCGAAAAGCGAATTAGATTAATGGACGATCGTCTTACTTTATGAGCTTGAGGAAAGAGTTAGGTACGACGAGAAAAAAGCATTAATGAGAACTCCTTCTCTCTGGTCGAAGAATGTTCCTGCTGCAGCCAACCTCCAGCACACTGACTACTTGACGTCTCTCAGTTCGAGCTTCACGACTTCGAGTCATTCTTCGCTACATTACCGACTAATGACGGCTGTCTGCAAGGGCGCACAAGCGCTGATATACGCCGTGACCAGATCAGTTTCTGGAATAAACATATTCTACGCGGCTGGCCAGAAAGGCGTGGGAGGCGTAGCAAGAAATGGCAGCTGTGTACGGAAGAAGTCATAAGTGAAGTGCTCACTGCTGCGAAGTTGAGGAACAAGAATGAGCAGGAAAGGAGCGACATGTTTAAGGACGAATATGGAGAATGGAGAGAACGCAAGCGAGAAAAGCGGAGGGAGATGCTTCAGCCGGATAACAGTGTGGATTGAGACACTTGCGTGTGTTTAGGCTTCGCTGAGGGGCTTAGGATGCGCTCATCAGCTTGACATTTTGGGCCAGGATCTGTTGCATTGTGAAGCATGTACATGAAGGGGAATAGGCTAGGGGCACATCTTGTAATCATCACTAGAGGCGTAGTCTAGGATACAGCCCACGGCTCTTTCGGTTCTTCATGTACAATGCCATTCGATAAGCTGCATCTTCTCATCACAAGAGTTACTTGAATGACCTTCCATATTTGTTGTCACTGTCGTATTTCACCTTCGGCCTATCGCTTTGCGTGAAATGCGAAACCAGGTTAGCGTGCCAAGCCTTGAAGCATCAAACCATCATGTCCGTGGACGAAGAACGACCGTGCCGTCTTCTATAAAGTGATGTCCTTCCCCCACTCGACTTCAACTTATCAACTTATAGGTAAAAAACCACATAAACTTCGATCTTCTCTCTCCTTCTTTCACAATGTCTTCCTACGTGATCTCGGGTACCTCGCGTGGCATCGGCCTCGAACTCACCAAGCAACTCCTCGCCCTCCCATCCTCACAAATCAGCACAATCGTCGCCCTTTCTCGTAGTTCTCCCTCAGACGGTCTTCAAACTCTTCTCAACACCCACACCGATCGTCTACACCACGTCATCGCTGCAGTAGACGACAACGCCAGCGTCCAGAAGGCTGCTACAGACGTCGAGAAGATACTAGGCAACAAAGGTCTTGATGTCCTTGTCAATAACGCAGGTATCCCGAGTTAGACTCCAAATGGCATCGCCACTATAACGGACGATGGCTTGATGGATATGCTGAATATGAATGTTGCTGGTGTGCAACGTGTTACTGCTGCGTTTGTTCCGCTGTTAGAGAAGGGCAAGGAGAAGAAAGTCATTGATGTGTAAGCTGTCTACGTCTGAACTGTAGGAATGCAAAGTGGGATTATAGTACTGAATGGGGTTTTTGCAGATCATCAACAGTAGGCTCCATCACTCTAGCGAAATATCTAGCGCACTTGCCTACACCAGCATACAAAGTGTCAAAGGCGGCGTTACATATGCTGAATATGGTATGGAGTCTGGAATATGCTGACAAAGGATTCACTTTCTTATGTCTCAGTCCTGGTGTAAGTACTTTCCTCCTAATCATTGACTCAGACGTATGTTGCTAGTGCCCCATATTTTTCTGACAAGGATTGTTTTTTGCAGTGGCTGAAGACGGATCTTGGTGGGCAAGGCGCTGACCTCGAAGTGCCGGTTGGCGTCGAGGCGGTAGTGAAAATCATACTTGAAAGTGGACCGGAGCAGAATGGTGAGTCTAAGGGGATCTATCTTCTGAATAGCACGTCTAATGTTCTCACAGGCAAGCTCCTTAACATCCATATTCCTGGAATGGAGGAGTCTACAGGTCGCTATGATGGAAAGGAGTATCCATATTGAGGCAGGTGGATCATGACGATGTCGGCTGGAAGCTCGGTATGTTAGCAGAACCAACATACCTTGAAAGGTGACGAGGTTGATCAGGTCCGTAGCATACATAGGCATTTGATGCAGATTGTAATTCGTGACATTAAGTTATCTTCCAAGCTGAGTCGGCTTCTGCACCAAGAGCCCTGCTTTTGTGCAATAGTATCTGCCCTAATTATATTAATCCTTAGTATTATCGAATTCCCGCGCGTAAAAAGCGTTAGGAGTCTCTAATTGTCGTCTTTTGCATAGGCACAGGCTCAATTAGACACAAACCCCAACCCCAATCTTCATACCTGCTGTTCAGCGCGCCTCACAACCTCACTCTCCGGTAGCTACAGCAATGGCTTCCAGTACGACAATAATCCACTCCACACCCTCGCGAAGAGTCATGATTGCCGGCCACCGATCGCAGTCTAAAAAAACCTATCCTCATCTTCGCTCTCACAATATTCTTCTGTTTCTGTCTCATCTTCTCAGCAATCTTCACTATCGCTATAGCCAAGATTCGGCAGATATGGGAGCTATCAAGTGTTCTCCTCGAAGAAGGATGTATCGAGAGTCCTTCAATACCAGCGGCGCACGGCACCTTCGGAGGAGAATCTTACCCAGAATAACTCTTATACCTAGGACAAGATTGAATCAATCCTATCAACCTGCTGGAATTGGTAGCGAAGAAAAGAAATCCACCTCCGATAACAGGTGAATAGCTGCAGGTCTGAATTCGCGAATGTCGAATGCGTGAACCGTCTCATTGGCAACACTTCCATAAGGGCTGAAGATAAGCCAGAGGAAGAAAAGGACTGAGCAGCGGATATTACCTAGAGAGATCTTCGAGCCGTAGCAAGCAACATAGACGTTGAACATAAGTTGGCTGTTCATGTTCTGTAGAGTACCAAAGCCATTTTAGTCATTGCGACGGGTTAGTTGGAGTTGCACAGCAGAACGTGGCAAGAAAGATCAATACAAAACCGTCAGGACGGATGGGAGTGTTTGTTTCGCGAGTACGCATAGTCCTCATTTCGTAAACGCTTTTGCCTCTTAAACTTCATTACCTGGTAGTTTAGCGATAGTTATACTAGGTATACTGACATGTGGCTGTTTGGAAAACCAAAATAAGCCTGCGCAAAATTCATCTCTATCGTTTCAAAGCGATCCTAAGCCGTTCGCAGGCCTCGCGCAACATCCATCATGAGCTTTCGTCATCAATTATGCTTCCATCGCTACAATGTGCAAGCCGTGAGAACATTCGGGCCTTGCCCTCAGGTGCCCAGGTACGCCCAGAAATACTAACGGGACTTGAAGCTTATGAATTCAGGAGGAAAAGGCAGAGCACTATAGCCGTTGTCACTATGGTTGCGTTGGCCCGATACGCAGCTTTGATCCTATCAGTTTACAGCTTTAAGTGTCTTCACTCGCTGTCGCTCTGTGAGTGGCTACTTCCTATTAGCATCATTCCCCGAGAAAAGCTTCGCGAAGATCTCTGTGGCTGATTGATAACGTCGCTCAAAGTATACCCAGGGACCTAAATCGTGCAAGCCCAGAGGGTCAAGATTCTTCATGGTAACCGCCTGTGAGCGGCGCGCTTTTGGACCCTTCGAACCCATGATTCCACGTCCTCCCGAAACACCCCAACTTTTTCGAGCGATGAGCGACGTGCAAGTGAGCCGCATACGTTGATGCGTCGTTCAAGTTCAGAAATCGTATGACGGTGAATTGCCTCTCTAGCTTCTTCCTAGCCAGGGAGATTGTGTAGAAAGAGCCACAATATCTGCATGTAGCATAGTCTTTGCACCACGCACGAATATCTGGTAATTTGATACCACAGAGCTTGAGTAGGGGTCGACCGATCAGTTTCCACTTCATGCTCTGCTCTAACGCCAGTCTTACAGTGCGGCATCCACACCAGTTCACGCCGCTGAGCTTACGTAAGCCGTTTTTGGTGCAACAAAGGTCGTTGCGATGGCCACTCGTGACAACATAGTACCGGAACAATGACTTCAACTTGAGCATCAGTGCTGTACCCGCAGATCTCACGGGGAACCTCGTGTGCGGAAGCACTGCGCTGGAGGAACACGATCTATTGAGGACTGAATGGGTCCTTGCTTCCGGGACCAGAGTGTGTTATTGGAACGTACCTATATCATGCGGTCGTTAGAATTTTTAGGCTAGGGGTGAAATAAGAAAAGAGCTGTAAGAGTACCCTCGACCTTCTAAGGTTAATAGATATAGATAGTGTACGTATCAATCCAGGAAGAGCCTAGGATACAAGAGAGTAGTGTAAAGTAAGGAGCAGCTGAAACAGCTTATAGATAGACCCTCCGTAGTCCACGAATCCTGACAACGACGTGATACCACAAAGTTCGACTTGATGTGGTAAGGGAAAAGTATGATCAGCAAGTATGGTTTGGTTGTTGTGAGTGAATGTTGAGGTGGTGTTTGCTGAGTAGAGACTGCTATGCTGCGGACCTCCTCGAACTGAGATGTGATCTCAGTCATATCATAAAAGAATGACTCCAATAGCTCATCATCGGCGTCATCAGCGACTTCAGCTATTGCTCATTCATATGGTCGTCGATAATAATCTCGTCAGAAATGACGACGTGCTTGGAGTTGGCGTCGTTGAAATGGAGGCCATTTGGAGCATGATGAGCCTACATCGATTGAGTGATTGAGAGAGCTGGTTGAGACTCTCTCTTCTGTTTTCTTTTCTTCTCTTCTCTTCTCTATTCACAACGACGCCAAAGCTTCCCTCAATAATGGCGCAACTTGTTTCCGACTATTCTCGACTTTCCTCTGTCGCCATACCTGAAAGCCACTCGCTTTTGCTTCGCTCAATCGTAGAACCTCGCCCTTCCCTTCTTCATGCCACTGCTCGAGTCCTAATTTCTCACCTGCTTTCTCCTCAAACATCTGGACCATTCCAGTAGCTGCTGGCTCTCGAACGTATAACATCAATTCTCTCGTAAACTCCCCGGTCTTCGCTGACGTCGACGTCGTCATAATGCCGTATACCGCCAATGCTCTAGCCTTTGCAAATGCTTGTACATCACTTTTAAAGGCCTGTTGTTGCACATGCTCTTCACTACCACCAACAGCAGTTCTGGTTTCTGTGCGCGCCTTCTCACTCAGCCATTCTAAGGGCTTGACGACTGAACTAACACCCAACGTCCTCCCTCCTTCGTTCCACTCTTTGTAATCTTTGCGCAGCACATCGTCTACGCTCAACGCATCAAGGTCTTTTTTCGCGGCTTGTAACGTTCTGAAGTATGCTTTTCTGTCGAACTCTTCGTCTGAGATCTTGGTTGATAGAAAGGCTACCGCGTGCTGGTCGTGCGAGGTTGTTTTGTCCTCGTTTTGCAAGTTCGATGTGTCGATTAGAATGCTGGCGAGTGCTAGTTTGGCTAGTTGCGTGGCGATTTCCGGCTGCGTTGGTGATGTGTCTGCGCCTTGATATCGTGGTGTTGTTTCGGACGAAGGTGTTATCTTTGTTGCTTGAGCTGATCCGAGCATACCATCCCATACGCTTCGGAAATGCTCAATCACGAGACTGGTACAACTGCCCGCAACTTCAATCACCCTCGGTTCACCGCCTCGTTGCTCTTCTGAAAGTGGTACTTTTCCCTCGTCGTCGTGGTGATCGATGCATCCTAGCACTCTTGAGCTGTATGCTGAGCCCAGCGTGCCTTGTAACGCGTTGTGGTCTACGAGTGTCCAGCTTGTGTTCTCGGCTGGTAGAACGTTTGTGTGCGGTGCAGATGGTAGATCGGACAGCGTGATCAGTTGTGATTGCTCGAGGTCGACGTGGCGGAGTAGTGTGAGCAGTTCTGGACGGATGGAGATATCGGCGGACGGTATATTGAGCACGGGGATATAGTATCTTGAAAAGGCTGCAGTGGAGTGAGATGTGGTTAAAGAGGGGACAGTAGATCGCTGGGATGAGTTGTTTGAGCTGGAAGAGCGGAAATAGGCGTAGAGGAGCGTGGAGGTTATGGAATCGAGATCGGCGGATTCATTGCCTATGATGAAGTGTAGTGGTTGCTTTTGCCGCAGTGATGCTTCGAGGTGAGAGCGAGCGTGGAGGAGGAATGTACGTAGGGAGATTGGCGAGCTCATCGTGGATTAACATAGGCATGCTATTGATGGTGTTTCAAGTTAAAACACGGGCGGAGACAGCCCGGGGATGATCGAACGACTATAGAACTACCAATTATTATCTAAATCTTGCAAATCCCCTGACAACAACAACACTACTTTCTCTTCCGTCCATTGACATTCCTTCCTGCTCCGACTTTAATCCTAGTGCCAGGCGCCCATCCCTGTCCGCCTCTCTCACCACTAACCAATCCCGGTAAATCATCCCAATCATCCATCTTCCTGGCCTTTCTCTCCGCCCTCTCCCTCTCCTCTCCAGCCTTCAAGAACTCCTTTTGATCCTCCGCCAATATCAATCCCTTGCCCCAACCTCCCTTTCCACCCCCACTAACCTTTCCATTCGCACTGCCCGCCACGGGCTTGGGAATACTGTACACATTGCCACGTGTGTTCCACTGCATATTCTTCTTCAAATGCAGCTTGAACTCGCCCGTTTGACTATCCGTGCTACATGCGACACGGTTCAGAGTGTTGGCGCCTCCGCATCGCGGACAGAATTGCTTCGAGGAGTCTTTTACGATGTTGAAGCAGGCGTGGCACCGGAGGACGAATGTTTTAAGATGTCGGATACGTGTGGGTGTGGAAGTGGCGGAGAGCAGGTTTAGATTCATCAGCAGCAGAACGTTTTGCATAGCAAAGTCGGTGGTGAGCGTGGCGACTTGAAGGATACTGGGTGCTTTGGCGCTGGACGAGGTTGTTGCGGAGGTGCCTGAAGCGTCGGCCATGATGTGGGCGGAAAGGTTGGATGGAGTGATCCAGCCGTCTGAGTCTGAATCCGAGTCCGATGCGTCTACGGAATGTTGTTCGTGCATTTGAGACTGTGCTTGTGAAGGTGGTTGCTGATTGGTTTCATTTTCGATATTTGTTGCTGATTGAGCCGCTGGAAACTCGTTCGTCAATGGGGCCTCATCGGGAGTAGTCAATTGTGACGTTTCATCCTTCGAGCTGAACTCATCAATCTCTGGTGGCGTATCATGCTGTGTCGACTGTGTCACATCGTCAACTGTCGATGCTTGCATCTGCTCAGCTTCTTCTGTTATTTCTCCCGGTTGCTTGGTCGTCTCTACTAAGTCTACAGCTTCAGACTTCTGCTCCTCATTCTTCAACTCATCCTTTGGCGGTGGCTTCCCATTCAACCCCTTTTGGCCCGGCGTCTTTCTCAACCGCCAATCCCCACCATTTCTCTCGCATTCCAATTCATACGCTAACGCCAGAATCGCCACATCAGGCCTACTCAACACAGCCAAATCGCCACTCCTTCGCGCAAAATCCCTTACCACATTTACACTCGCTGGTGTTGGATCGCGGAAAGTCAAGAATGGTTTTATTGTTGTTTCGTAACGAGAACGTGTCGCGGCATCTCTTATTTCTACCTCCAACGCTGGGATTGTGACGAGATTTTGTGAGCAGGAGAGAAGAGTGGAGATGGATGGAATGTTTTTGATGATTGGACCTGTGTCGAGAATGAGCGTATGCACGGTCTTGTTGTCTTCCATCTTTAAAGATTCAGATTTACAATCTATTTGTCGTTTTAATGTTTAATGTTTCTGAAGAAGTTCGAATAATTTTTTGAAGTCGATAGGCGGATCGAAACTCCGATATACCCCGCATAATGACACGTGCTTCTCATGTGATCTTGGTTCGTACATTAAGCTACAATACACTACAATACTACAATAACAAACTAACTAAACACGAAGCAGAATCGAAGTCCCCAAATTTAAAATCGATCAGAAAACATGCCCGTGCGACAGGGGAGACTCAACCAAAATCTCCCTATTCTCTTGATCTTCCACTTCCGTCCAGCCCATCCTCTTCCGTCCTTTAGGCGTGCCCTTGAGATCCTCGACCATCACCTTCAACTGAGGCGGCGCAGTGCTCGCAGGCTGCCACTCCGGATGTGCTCCATCTTCCCATACCGAGAAACTCGTCGTGCTCAAATCGCCCTCTTCCGGCTCTGTTTGCTGATAATCGTGCTCTTGTAGCTGCTGTTTCATATCCGGTGGCGTACTGAATAAATCATTGTTGCTTAGGTTAGGACTATGTTCGCGGCCCATACGAGCGAATCGTCTGACTTCTTTGCTGCTGCCGAACATCTTCTTCACGTCTGAGTTTTCGCGCCGGAGATTGCGGACGAATGTCATTGTCGACTTGGCTGGTGCTGCGCGGGGACCGGAGAGGCGGTTTGGTTGAAGTAGCGAGGCTGGTGGAGCTGGTGCTGGGCGAGGTGCTGTGAACTCTGGTTTGGTGTTCCACATGTTGGCTGGTGAGGAGATGGATAGTGGACGTGCTGAGAGTGACCAATTGTTGTTCTGTGGGGTAGCCAGTAGAGCAGGTCCGGGACCTTGTGATGGCGATGCGTCATGTTGAGGTGGATTGAAGTTCAATTGATTGGACTCGATTTCAATGGTCGGAAAAGGTAGCGTGTTCTTCGTTGGGGTAGTCTGAGCAAGAAGTGTTAAGCCAGGTATGAGTGGTGAGTCTGGATTGCTTGCAAATGGAGATGAAGTAGCATCACTTCTGTTGGTGTTCTGTTCAACGTTTCGAGACCAATTATTGCTAATTGGCATTGGAAACGTGGATAAGGATATCACAGAAGATGCCACACTCTGTCGCACTTGTGAACCTCCCTTATCAGCTTCTAGATCCTCCTCAAATCCAGTCATGCTCAAAGTTGGAGAGGTCGGATTCAGAGATGCTGTATAGCTCATCGGATTCACCTTGTTCTTCGGGCTTGGAGAAGGTATTGGTGTTTCGTTCTCTTCGTCGTCATCGTCAAATCCCTCATCAAACTCCTCTATCGCTGGGTTCGGACTGCTAGCAATGTCGCCACCGTCTTCATATACTTCTTCTCGAATGTCTTGCATTTGTCTTGGGCTTGGTGAGTTGTCGATGAGAGGATACCAACACGATGTGGGATTGCTGAGCACCCGGACGCTTCCTTTCGATTGACTGAGTTTCTTGGAGCCCAGACTAGTTTTCTTCAGAGCTGATTTGAGCCTAGGTTGTGAAGGCATGAATGTAGGTGGAGTTGGTGAGTATTGGAAGGGATTGCTAGCCACGCTGTCGATGGTCAAGAACGATGTTTGTGAAAACTCGCGAGATGGCATCATGGAGTTGCCCGAGACTTCTCGAAAAATACTAATTTGTTCTTTATCCTCAGGTGAGCCGCAGTATGACGCTTTTCGCATGTGTGAATCACGCTTGGGTGTGTTTATAGCTCTGATTTGCGTTGGTGTCGGTGATGCTGAGATCCGGTTTAGTCGGATGTGTTCGACTGTGTGGACTTGTCCTAAGGAGTGTCGATTTGATGCTGCCGCATTCTTTGCGTCACTCGCGGCGAAGATGTTTGTGGAGGTGAGGTCGAGAGAAGCGCCTTGTTTGTACTCGATATCTCCTAGTCCAAGTCCTACTGGTGGCTTTCCTTGGCCAAAGATCATCATTGATTTAGCGCGCGGACGATTTGCGTGGTCTAGGATAGAGCTAGCGGTCGTTCCAACACTCGACACCGAAACGAACGAGGCAGCAGAACCACGCTGGTTCTTTCTCCCTTGAGTTTTAGCGACAGGCGCCGGAAGAGCAGGTAGAGGCGGTAATGTTTCGCTATCCAATTGCATTCCAAGATTCGTCAAGCTGAATGATCGTATACGAGAGTCGCGATTCATTGCTTTGCTGATCGGTTGTGACATCGAGAGACTCGGCGATGGGCTGAGCACACTGGGTACAGAAAATGAACGTTCCAGATTAGGACGGCCATCGCGTCCGCTGAAAAGTGGCAAAGGCTTGAGCGCGAAGGATGGTGTTATCTGCGGTGGAGGGCTATGTGTTGCCTTTGGCGTTCCAGGTGTTGCTGGCGTTATCGAACTTCGCTTCGCGCTCAGTAGGCTCCTGCGATGGTCGTCCTCCGATATTGCCGATAGCTGTGATGATCTTTGTACGCCATCGTTACCACGTCTGCTTAGTCTCCTGGGTAGAGGCCACGAAAGCAAGTCCGCAGACTTGCGCTTCTTTCTGTCTGACTTTTGGTATTCGTCGCGAAGGTTTTCATTTGATGCTAAAGTATCATATTTCACGTTGCCGGCTTCTGCTGGTATCACACTGATACGTGGTATACTGTGGTGTTTGTTGTCGCCGCTTGTGCTAGATAGTCTTTTCAATTCAGTAGTCGCGTGTTGTTCGTGATGTCGCAAAGCGCGCTGATGGTTTCGGCGCAGGATGACAATGGTAGGGATGAGAAGAACGAGGAGCAGGACGATTGCACCACCAACGACGATACCGACGAGCGGCGCAAGGCCAAAGGGGACAACAAGAGGTGTAGGCGCCATGATGAGGTCGATCAGAATAGTGGTGAGTGAGTGAACATGGACAACAATGTCAAGGTGCTAGTTGTGCGCGAGCGCGCAAGGGCGATCCGAGCTGCAGCGGTTTGCATTCCTCGGTCTTGTAAACATGTACATTCCACGGCAACATTGGGTAGAGCCCTCTTTCTTACACTTCTGTACTTAGCTTTACAATATTGCTGGGGCTTACAATGGGGATTCAGGCAAGTCTAGACAGGTCACGATGATACAAAGAGCATCAATCACAAACATCGTGTCAAATGTCAGCACGCAACTTAATTCGATCTTCCTCACAGACCTTACTCTTAAACGAACGAGGAGACTTGTGCGCTATTGCAGCTGAAGGCTTGTCTCGACGCGAAGTCTGCTGAGGCATTATCCAAGCCAACTACACTGCTTGGGCACAGTAGCATTGCCATCAACACCTGTACGGTATTAGTTGCTGCACTTGATACGACGATCAGTAGCATCGCCAACGCGAAGGGACACAATACTGATGTGCGGTTCAAAGTTGATGAGGTAGTGAGGTAGGCCTACAGACACTGCGCCTTCCTATTCAAGTCACGTGAGCTTTCGGCCGTAAGACCAACAACCACATCCGTCGGTCAAACCCATTTTGGTCTTGTTCTTATCAATACCAAACCATCCATCCATTACTACAAACAACATAAGAACATGCTGTATCCCGCCCAATCCTCACCCACCTTTCGTACTTGCGCTTGCGCCGTGAATAAAGTGATTCCGTCAAGATGGTCAACCTCTCCACAGTCACCACATCCAACAAAGCCCTAACATCCCAACCTCTCGTTGCCGTCTTCGTAGCAGGGAGCTCGGGCATCGGTTCCTACGCTCTCCTTGCCTTGTGTTCCGCATTCGCATCTCATGGCTCAGGCGGCGCCGGCTTGCGCGCGTACGTCGTTGGCAGAAACAAGGACGTCGCACTTGCTTTGCTTGAGGAGTGTGAGATGATGTGTCCACGTGCAGTATTTCGTTTCGTGCAAGTGGGTGATTTGGCCCTTTTGAGTGAGGCGGATGTTGCTGTACGTGAGATTGAGAAGTGGGAGAAGGAGGCGGAAGCTAGAGGGGGTGGGAAGGCGAGGATTGATTTACTGTTTATGACGGCGAGTCCGGTCTTGTTTCAGCCACGGACAGGTATGTCTTTGCTTATATTATGTTATGTTATGTTGTGTGGGTTCCTGCACCTATTCTCATCTTCTCCCTCCCTCCCACGGCCACCGCATCTCGAATGTGACTTGTGTACGCTGTATAAGCGCTTCTCCACTTCGATACTCTACTTACGACAATTAACAATACCCCGCTCCTCATCCATACTCACACTCACAACATCAAACAATCCCAGAAACCCACGAAGGTCTCGACATCTTCACCTCTCTCCTCCTCTACTCGCGCCTCCGCTTCATCCACTCCGCCCTCCCACTCCTCCTCTCCTCAACCCTACCCTCCGCCCACATCATCTCAATCTACGCCGCAACAGTCCAAGACTCGCTCGACACGACCGACCTCACTCTCCGCAAGCCCGGAAACTACACCTTCACACGCTCGCGCGGTCACGTCGTATACATGAAAACGCTCATGTTCGAGCAGCTGGCGAAACGGTATTCTGGCAAACTTAGCCTGGTGCACGCCTTTCCTGGGTTGGTGATTACACCCTCGTTTAGCAAGGAGGAGTTGCCTTGGTGGTGGAGATGCGGCGTTGGTTGGTTTGTGCGGAATGTGGTTGGTGGGATTATTGCATTGAAGCCGGAGGAAAGTGGTGCGAGGACGCTGTTTATGGGAACCGCACGGTATGCAGGTAGAGGTGTCGAAGTGAGCAAGGAGGATGATGGAGGTCAGGCTGTAGTGGGCACGGATGGGTTTGAAAATAGTGGTGCATATGGCTTGAATTGGGATGGCGAGGTTGCGAAGAGGATTGATTGGAAGAGTAAGGGTGTTGTGGACAAGGACGTGTTTGGAATGGAGGTTTGGCAGCATGTCATGAGTGTGTGTAAGAGTGTGGATAAGGGTGAGAAATTTGCTGGCTGATATTGGAGGCTCTTTTGCTTTTGCAGTATCAAGATGACAATGGCTTATTTCCTTAATGATCTACTCTACTTTTCAGAGTGCAAGCTCAGTAGCTCTTCCTCTCATCTTGCTCACTTGTCTTCTTTTGCGCTCCTACCGCATCCGCGAGCAATCTCTCCACGTCTGCAACAGCCATCTTCGCAATAGCTCTTTCCCGTGTGCCTTCTACTTCCTCCTTGACCTCCCGCTTTCCACCGTTCTCAATCAAAGTTCGAAATCTCTCCTCGGTCTCTCTAAGAACGACTCTCCCAGCCTCCGCAACCTCTCCTTCCCATGCTTTACGACCCTCTTCCCATCTCTTCTGCATGCGTCGTAGTGACCATACTAGACCTAGCGCACCTGCCGCGCCTGCTTCAAGAAATGACAACGATGGAAACGCCACATAAACGAGACCAGAAACCAATGTCGAAGCGCCCGTGATCGACAACGTCTGTAATAACAACCTTTGAGCTAACGCCTGCAACGACGGAATCGTTGTGTTTCTCAAAATATGCCTTGCATTAACAATCTCACTCGGCCACGGCAAACTCTTGACTACAACCTTGTCAGGCGAAAGTGCGGGCTGTGAAGGAGCTGGCGGGTCAGAAGGGTTTTCTGTGACCTGGTCACTGTGTAAAACAGCTCCATGCTCATCGACGTATAGCCCGGCTTCTACGGCACGGCCTGCAAGCCAGATGATGCCGTTTTGAGCCTCTACGAGCCAAGCACGCTCGAATAATTCGGTCGTGAAGAGGATGACGTCGTCGACGCGCCAGAAGAGTTTGTACCATTTCAGACGCGCCCACTTTTCGCTTGCAAAGGCGGCTTCTAATGAGTTGAGAAGTTCGGCATGTGATGCTTGAGACCAGGCGCTAAGGGCGAGGGTGAGTGGCTGGTGCATGTTTGGGGTGGATATCTGAGTGTTGGCGACAAGGAGAGCTGCAGTGTTTTCTTGGTCGATGGCAGAAGTTGTGTCGGAAAGAAGGCTTCGTATTAAATTCGAGACTGAGGGATGGAGATTAGAGGTTAATTTTGGCTCAGCGGAAGAAGTTGAAATCCAGGACGTCAATGCTGGCAGACCGCTCTTGTTCCAACCTTGTTCATATATTGTCGCATTGGAAGTAGAGGCACGATATGCCGCAAGGGCGTTCCTTGCCAGACCCGTATCTAGAAACGCAAGCGGTGTTGAGGAGCTGTATGTCGAGCCTGCCAATTGAGGCAATTCTACCGCTAGTTCGACATCTGCACCAGTCCTGCCTGCACCATTCTCCTGCTTGACGTACCTTCCGAGCTTCAATAAACCACTTATGCCTTCTGCAACAATCACTGCTCGGTGTACTGGATAGGTGATGAATTGAATTCCTCCACTGAATGACTTCGGTGCTTCTGCTGTAGGTATGAGAGCGGCGCTCTTCAAGGTTTGTAGATCATCCGGGCCTTCTCTTGCTGCTGCTTCTGATATGGTCATGGTGGATATAAGGATTTCGAGGTTATGCCGTTGTAGTATACGTGATGGGACATGGAATGTCGTCACCAGTGTGCCTCGTATAGGGGGATCGTTCTCGTCACCATACCTATGTAAGGGCGTCAATAAATCGTGTTGTATCTGCACAAGGCCATGCACTCTGCCTACCTCAGTATTATTGCTCTAGTGTCGTCTGCGCCAAATTCTTCCAACTTGCGCTCCCATTCTCCCTCGTCACTCAGCGCATCAGCAATCAGCAAGCGAGCCAGTGACCTGGCAGCCTTTTGGTTGTTCAACCCAAGCACAGCGATCCGCGTTATTGGAGACGTGCTCTCGAGGCCTCGTAGTGCCAATTGGAGTTTGCTGATGTTGACATAACTCAGCGCATCTTTCTTGAGTCGGTCCAGTGCTTGATGAAGCTCTTTCAGGGCCGGCGGGATGTCTCTGGCTGCATTGACTGCTGTGATTGAGACTGTGGATGCGTGGCGGAAGGAGGATGGTCTACCCAGATGTCGAAGGATGCGGAGCGAAGTTCGGATTTCACAGCCACGACAAATGCCCGGCGATGACAGCTTGATGAGCTCGCGAGCAAGAGACGACGACGCCTTCATTGTCCACTTTATCCGTCTTCAATGTGGTTGAAGGGAGGAGCCATTGGATTCTTGGAAATGTTGTTAGTGTCTCTCAGGGTAGGGCCCGGTAGGCAGAAATGTGAAACAAGCTGCAAAACATGAAACACGCTGCCGCTCAACTGATTTCAGCTGTTGCGCAACATCCTCTGGTCATCTGACAAAGCAAATATTTTGAACCCAAACTCACCAACATGGACCACGGCAACCGTGGCGAGACTGCTTTGAACGCAGGCAACTATGCTGACGCCATCTCTCACTACAACAAAGCAATCGCCGCATCCCCCGAAGGCGCAACGTACTACCTCAAACGCAGCATCGCCCATCAACGTCTCCTCCACTACGATGCCGCTCTGCACGACGCCGAGAATGCCGTCAACCTTGCAACTAAAAGAGCCAAACGAGAAATGATTGCTCAAGGCCAGCTTCGAAGAGGAATTGCTCTGTACTATCATGAGAAATATGGAGATGCTGCGTATTGCATTGGATTGGCTAGAGAGTTAGATGAGAAAGAGAAGAGTGCGGCTATGTGGGAGGACAAGGCGAAGTTGAAGTTGAAGGATTTGGCCGAGGATGATGTAAGGAGGGCGGTTAGTGTGGTCAAGGTGCCCGAGTTCAAAGCTGCCGAAGCTGGTGTGGAAGAGAAGGCCAAGCATGCTACCACTACACCTGCAAGCGCTCCAGGCTCAACAGAAGATACTGATCCTCTGCCTCCCGCTCCCACCTCATCGATACAAACGCAAACACCACTCGCCAAGATCCGACACGACTGGTACCAGAACAATACGCACGTCTACCTTAACATCATGGCCAAAGGTGTCCCCAAGGACAAAGCCACCATCGACATATCATCTCACTCCGTTTACATCAACTTCCCCACGAGTGCAGCCTCTTCCTACGACTTCACGCTCGATCCACTCTTTGCACCCATCGACGCCTCTGCTTCGACGTTTCGTGTGCTTTCCACCAAGCTCGAAATCGTCTTGCAGAAGCAGGCGGCAGGTCAGAAATGGGGTGCATTGGAGGGAAGTGCAACAGCGACATCAAACGAGGACAATCACGATTCAACTGAAGCCAAGGATCCAGCCCGTGTCGCAAATCTATCCTCCGGCCCCAAGCCTCCTGCCGCGTCCCTTCCATCTCCTTACGTGTTTCGTCCCGGCTCCAATGCTCCGAAAAACTGGGACAACATAGCCAACACCTCACTCAAAGCTGCACGTGCCGCAGACAACAAGTCCAACGACAAAGACTCCAAGTCCAGCGACTCCAAGACAAAGCCCTCTTCTGCAGCTGATTTCGACGACGACGACGAAGACGGCGACGACGTCAACAAGTTCTTCAAGCATCTCTTCAAGAACGCGGATCCGGATACGAGAAAGGCGATGGTGAAGAGTTATACGGAAAGTGGTGGCACGGCGTTGAGCACGAATTGGGAGGATGTCAGGAAGAAAAAGGTCGAGATTAGTCCGCCGGAAGGATTAGAGGCGAAGGAGTGGGAGTATTGAGGTAAGAAATGCGAGAAAAGGGTGCCGAATGTGCTAGTATGTGCTCGAAGTCAGTGTAGTGAGGCGATCTGCGAACTAGGTAGCTAAGAGCTATTGCAGGGAAGATCAGGGACGACGAGTTTACTCTGGACAATATGAAACTATGATAAAAACGATCAAACACGAGGAATATGAATATCACGATAACGATGCAGCGAGGAAAAATGGAAAAACCGGAGATATAGGGAGCTGCTGTCTTTAATCAACAGCTAAGCTATATCATATGAAGAACCAATGATCCACTCCTTACTAAGCTGGGAAGGAAGAAAATAACTAATTTGCCACTGACAGAGTGCCCGTATTGTGATTCGATCTTGCCAAATGTCAAAGTACATAATTAGTCATCCACGTATGGCTTAAGCTTGCTTAAAATATCCACCTCATATCTGTTACTAGGTGTACTTTTAACCTTCAACCTCAAGGGTCCTCAAGGCAGGCAATAACCCCCATCAATAACAATATTCGCCCCCGTAGTATAACTCGACGCATCACACGCCAAATACAAAAACCCTCCCTTCAACTCTCCCGCCTCGCCCTCCCTCCCCATCGGCGTCTACAAAACACAGAAATCAGCATATGCGCTTCATCTTGAGACACATACTCCATGAGCTTTCTTTCATAGGTACCTTGCTTTTCCAAATCGCCTTGGTCTCCTTTGACACGAAACTGCTGATTTCGGTGTTGATGTAGCCGGGGGAGATTGTATTTACGCGGGCGAACTTGACGAATTCAACGGCGAGAGTACTGTACCTTCGTACTTGGTCAGCACAATGTAGAGCTGAGTACGACGAGCTTGTAATGCGCTAGCTTAGATACTCACCTTCTTCTTCTCCTTTCCTCTTTCTTTCTTCTTAAAATCGTGAGTTCGATACCGAGCACATCATGGACTCTTTCCCTCCCGCTGCCCCAGCGTACTTGGCTATCAGTGCAGTCGCGCTCCTATTATGGCCCATCATTACCATCATTCGTCGCCTGTGGTTTCACGCACTCAGCCGCTTCCCAGGATTGAAGCTGGCAGCTGCGACATTCCTGTATGAGAACTACTACGATGTCTTCAAGTCGCCAGGCGGACAATACATGTACGAGATCGACCGACTACACGATGCGTATGGCCCTGTCGTTCGCGTCAGCCCAGAGGAAATACATATCAAGGATAGTCAATGAATGGACACGCTCCTGACAGGGCCGGGACGTGTGCGGGATAAATCACTTCGAACCAATAGGGTTAACATGTCGAGGGGCTCAGTGGCCTCAGCACAAAGCCATCAATTGCATCGTACGAGGCGTAGTGCACTCAATCCATCCTTCTCGAAGCGTGCTGTGACCCAGCTAGAGGACATGATTCGAGAAAAGACCGAGCTGTTATGTCATAGACTGAATGAGCGCGCTGCCAGTGGGGAGGTCGTCGAGCTTGGAGCAGCGTTGTTGGCGACAACAATAGACATCATCTCGGAATATTGTTACGATGCATCGTGGTGCGCCAGGTTGCTGCAGAGAGTACGACGAGATCTGCACGACTGACAAATTGGCAGGAACATCCTTGACACGCCTGACCTAGGACAGCAGTGGAAGGACGCGACCACAAGCGGCTTTGCGGGTGCACCTCTGCGGAGTTAGTAAGTCTGCCCTTTTTGGAAAAGGCAGTGACTGACATGATACAGACACCAATTTCAATGTCCTTTGAGGACGTCTTGCATGACCCTGCTATCTTTCCCAAGCCAGATACGTTCGACCCCGACCGCTGGCTTCGTGCTGCCAAACAAGGCGTGCGGTTCGATCGTTACCAAGTTGCTTTTGGTAAAGGCAGCAGGAGCTGTATTGGCATGAACCTAGCATATGCCGAGCTGTATCTAGTCATCGCTGTGTTAGTGACCAGATTTGATCTGGAGCTATACGAGTTTCAATATAACAGAGACTGTGCGGGATGTGTTTGTTGGGCTGCCAAGCAAGGAAAGCAAGCGAGTGAGAGTCAAGTTGGTACGGAGAGCTGGACCGTAGTCGCCGTATTGATTTTTTCACAAGCGCTAGACGCAGTAGGACGAGATTGACTTGTAGCCATATGGATCAATCGCTCTTCAGATGAGCAGCTCCAATGCTGAGTAACGTGTGCTAACATAGTCTTTCAATTTTCATGTTAATTTGACTAAGATTACTACGGCTGAAAGTCAATATGTTAATAGACTGTTTGATGGTCGAGCAATAATCTGTGATCTCAGAACAACCAGCTTTGCTTGGAAAGATCTTCTGCACATATGAGACATATGAGTCACTGTCCATCCTCCGGACTGCTACTGCAATTCAATCTGTCCGTTTTAAAGCAGGACAGCAGAACATCCCACGGCTGTACTGACAATGTACTTACTACTATAAGTGATGAACAGGTGATAAGGATTTGCACTGTATTAATCCTCTGAGAACAAAAATGTAGCAGATACTTACTACATGATGTATGATTGAGGGGCCAAAAAACATTGTTATTTTCGAACGACTGCTCCTTTGGTGATTGTCCCAACTTAAGTGCAGGTGACAATCTTCACGTGACGCGAGGTATCCGCCCTCGCAAGGCCAACCGTGTTTTCCAACTTGACCATCAATGCGGAAACACAAGCACAGTTCAAGCGTGATGAATATGAGTTGCCAGAACTACTGTTGCACGAAGCCGAATCAATTCTACAGCTTCCCACGTTGCATAGATGCCTTTTCATCCATCCTAAAAACAACACAACATATCATTAGTACGTCAGCGTTACGACCCACCTAATCATCATCATCGCTCACCCACACGTATGTACCTACCCAATCGTCTTCACAAACTCCTCCACGTCACCCAACAACACCTCCGGCTTCTCCATAGCAGCAAAATGCCCACCCTGATCATGACTTCGACTCCACGTCAAATCACCAGTCGTCTTGACCCAGCTAACCGGTATTGGAGCAAGTTCATACGGAAACCAACTGTAGCCAAAAGGCTTCCTGATGTAGTATTTGGGGTCAATGTGTGGGCTGGGAACTTGGGGATTGTCTTTGGGATGGCCTGATGCGGGACGCCCGTGGAATTGGGCGTAGGGGTAGATGGCGCGTGGGAAGGATTGGGTTAGCCAGTACAGCGTTACACTGTCGAGGATGGTGTCGAGAGAGGGGTCTTCGTCCGTCCATTCGAGGAATTTCTCGCCGATCCTGTGAGAAGTGTTAGACAGAGTGTATTTGTGGTTGGGGGGCACGAATGAGCAGACTGACCAGGCTAACAATGCGATAGGACTGCTTGAGAGTACTACACCGATAGTCGCAGGTCGATTCCCGTGCTCGTTTCCATACGATGAGCCGTGTTTGTTAAATGCCTGCACCCTTTCGAGGCCCTTTGCTTCTGCTGCCGTGGGCTTCGCAATGGAATCGTCCTTAGGAGGGGACATGTGATTGAAGTTGACTGCCAGCTGTTAGCATCAAGTTGAGCAAGTCTATCTGTGGTACTTACGATGGACAGCTTTGCAATGCTCACTTTCTACACTCAGGATCCTGGACATATAGCTGCCGATGTCTCCACCTTGTGCTACATATCCTTTTAGACCCAATCCGACCATCAACTTGTCAATCAGAGCAGAAGCGTCTTGTATACTCCATTGTCTATCCAAGCTAGGTCCTTCACTGAGACCATAGCCAGGCAGGGATGGTACGATCACATTGTATGGAAGGTCAGATGCTGAGTACTTCTTTCTCAGTACGTCTAGCACACCTAAGAATTCAAGAAAAGATCCTGGCCAGCCATGAAGAAATAGCAATGGAGTTGTGGGTGATGTCGAGGTGGAAAAGAGCGCCGTAAAATGAATTACGTAGTCTTTGCCATCAGAATCTGGAAGGGAGACTTTGTAATTTGGAAACGAATTGATATACTCTTCACATTTCCGCCTGCAATACTTTGTCAACTTCCCAAAATTTCGTATCAAATAAGAGTAACTGACCAGTCAAACCCATTCTGCCAATACTCCTTGGCCTTCTCCATCCAATCGATGTTGACGCCAAACCTGCGGTCTGGAGTAGTCTGCTGGTTTTCATACGTTCTGGGACCCAAAGGTGACAGTTTGATCAACTGCTTCATATCGTAGAGCTGCTGGTCACCGAACTGAACCTTGAAAGGCTCGGGCTGGATTGCAGCATTGGAGGGGAGTTTGGAGTAGTCTGCCATTGTGTGGGCAAAGAGTGTAAACTGAATTCCACTGGTTATCACTTATGCACTCTTCGTGACAACTGAAGTAGATGGGCAATGGACAATACGAAGAAGCTGCTTGAGCTGCTTGAGCTGCTTGAGACTCGAGGAAGACGCCGAGGATGTGAAACGAAAGCGTGACATAAGCACTGCTTCGAGCGGGGCTCCGGCGTGGCGACGAAACGCCAAAGTCGCGCGTGCTCATACTCGGTCTAATTGACATTCTCGTGTCACCTCGACCTCATTGTTGACCTCGGAATTCTCAAATTTTGTAATGTCTGTTTCATAGCCTTCGTTGCCACTGGGAGCATGACTATGCTTCTCCCATCCACTCACTCTTCTACTCGCACAGTCTTTACCGCTATCAACCACGGCAACAATGTCCCAGACTCGGTTACTTCCTCCACAGAGCACTCTCGAAGAGCTGGGAGACACACAGGTCATGGCCACCCAGGAAGTCCGCTCCTTTCACGAAAATAGCAAGAGCTTATCGAGACTGGAAAGTGGTGAATCAGGAGATGAGGCGGCGAAACCGAGATTGCAGATTGACGAATCTATAACTCTTACGACACCACGCAGTGATCACCACACTTATCAAACAGGAGAGCCTGGTCATGTCTGTCTGGCAGAGTCTGACACCCAGACTCAAGGAACGATGGGCTATGTTGTTGTTGAGGAAGAGAGTCAGAACACGGTTGCCTTCAACACGCAGGACCAACCTATCGTAACGAGTCCTACAGAGATTCCCTTCTCGGCCAGCAGAAAGCGGGACTTTCGTGGCAACCTTATCAACAATCACATCGTCAGTCCAATACCTGTCACACCAAAGCCGAACATGGGCGTATTCAATTTCTCGAATAACCAACCACAAATCCCTCTCTTAAACGACATTTTCCTCACGACACAAGCAGATAACGACCCACCTCCCGACACGAGTCCTCAGCAAGATCACATCTTCGAAAGACCATCACCAGAGTTCCGACCTGCGCCCTCATCCTCACCACAACGAGCACACTCTTCGCCGATCAAGATTGCCGACGATACACCTGAAGCTAATCATGAGCCAAGAACTACCACTTATGTCTCGATGAGACAGTCACAAGAGCTACGAGAAAGGAGGCTGAGCGAAGAAGCCATGTCTTCATCACCAGATCTGCTGGATGACGGAGAAGACGATGAATTAGGCGAAGACTCCCTAGAGTTTCGGCAAGCGCGAGAAAGAGAAAAAACACGAATGAGGGAACAGGCGACGAAACAGCTTGCTCAACTAGGCCATTCTAATTTATCGGTATCTCGTCATATCACGAGTGTACAGAAGACTGTGTACGGCTCGAGAGGTGCGCCGGTTGATCTCGTCACTCCATCTACTGCCAGACAACAGCGCATAAAACGTCCCTATATTCCTCAAGATATCAGAATAGATGGAGAGGATCTTGCGGATATCGCAGTGTCCGATGAGGAGGCTTACGACGAGTACGACGAGCTCAGTCAGGCTGTGCTTACTAGCGATCGTCCCGAAGAGGTAGAAGATGTGCTTGGGCCGACTCCAAATCGATTTTCAAACAGTGCTCGATCGAAGCTCTCTTGCGTCGCAAGCAGCCCGTTGAAACGATCACGGATACCAATAGAAGCCGATATGAACATGCGTCTAATACCAGCCACGCAGCAATCCAACACGAACGACTTTCTCCATCTGCGAAATGCTGAACCACGAAACTTGGTCGAAAATTCTCAGCCAAGAAGCACGCTACAGCAAACAGACAGCACTGTGGCCTGCTTGATTAAAGGAATGCAACCTTCATCGATTGACTCCAAGGGATTCATCTCCGAGTCTCAATCTATTGGACTTACTTTGTCCAGCGGAAATGGTGGGTTTGGTACACTACATACCATTCCTCCAGAGTCCATTGTCTCGTCTGTCCCGCGTGCACTGGTATTGTCTAGCCAGTCCAGTAGAAGGAGTAAAGAAGACGGTGACGATCGTGGCCGTGAAGAATCACCAGCGAGCAGTCCACCACCAACAGTTCCACGCTTGAGAAAAGACCAATTACCTGAAGACGAGCCTATAGTTGTTGAATCAGAGGACGAGCCAAAAGATATCGAAATGGCTGAAGACGAGCTGGAGAAGGATGTAGAAGTTGTGAACGAGGAGCCCATCCTAGACCAAGAGAGCGAGGCAGTGACGAAGAAGCTACCGAACGGGAACCACGAAGCAGACGTCGTGATAGAAAATAGAGATGAGGAAGAGGCACTAGACCAGCTCGACCATCTAGCTCATTCGCAAAATCGATCACATTTGCGAGACATGGCCGAAGCCACACCGCAGCCTGCTTTCGCCGAGCGTCACACCCGTCTTTCCAATAGAAGTCGCCACCAGATCCCAGATTCTTCGGCTGTCCAATCGACTCCGGGTCGTACAGAAACGACTCGCGCTGTACCTGACCACGTGAGTCAGGAACCACTACCTGAAAAGGACGAAGACCGGCAAATGCAAACCGAGGATGAGCACGACGACAATGTTGATGCCGAACCAGCCGAGGAACAAACAGACAGCATGAACCTCTACTCCACAGCTCGATCGAATCAGAAAACCTCGAACAAGCAGCCAGACACGGCCCCATCACCTGTGAAAACGAAACCAACAAGTACGCGCATACCAAAGATGTCCGAGATTGCCATGCAAGCATCTCCAGAGCAGTCATCAGCAGAATTCAATGTCAGCAACATCAACATGAACATTATGGATGACGACGACGTTGAATTTGAAGCGATGATGAATAGGTCTGGACCACTGCGGAAGAGACTTCGTGTCACGACCTATGGACACAAAGTACTACCACAGCCTGCATCGGAACAAACAACTAGCTCACCATTGACGCCACTCCCGGCAGAATCTACACCTCCAACACGCAAAAGTGTGCGCCTCGCTGCTCAACATACTCCAGAAGGTATAGAAAGTGAAGAACCAGTGAGAAGATCTACGGGCAAGCTCAAGCGAACGAACCTGGTGCCGAGCCCTGCTCGCGCTGTCGCGAAGATGTCTTTCACCTTTGAAGTATCTGAATCTCCTCAACCTCAAGCAGCCAGGAGTGGTCGCTCAAAGATACCGTCTCAGTCAACAGAAGCTCCTGCCATTGGCGTGGCGGAAGAAGTTTCTGAAGCGCAAGCTGGGGACGATGATGTTGAAATGGAGGATGCAGTGCCTGCCTCAGATGCGCCTTTACCTTTGAGCTATGTCATACCATCTCCGTATTCCACGCCGAATCCAGCAGATCATCGTGTTCCAGACAGAGTCATTGCTCGCTTCGTGGGCACGAATATGGCCTACTATCCAGCTACATGTCTGGGACCAACTGCGCTTGGCGGTTCTACGTACAGAGTCCGCTTTGATGACGGTACTGTCACAGAAGTGGACGCACATTTGGTGCGGCGACTTGAAATAAGACCTGGTGAAAACGTTCGTGTCGACCTCTCGAATATGAGGAAAAACACCTGGATTGTCAAAGGCTTCAAGGACAATATCGGAGAGAGCGCCACACAAATGCGGGATAATCCAATAACAGACATTCATGGTTTTCAGACTATCAAGTTGGAAGCACGACAAAGGAAGAGCTTGCCAGCGAATGGACAGATTGAACAACCAGAGACAATCGATGTTGCTATTACGAACATTTACCTAACACTACAGATGATCAACCAACTCAAAGGTCGCGAATACCACCATCCACATGCCAAGGTCTCCTCCAATCGAATGGTGACACCTTTCAACATCATCACTGCAATACCTTCCACACCTCCTTCACGAACCAGGCGAAAAACTATAAGTGATGTCCCACCACCATCCAGAACTCTCAGCCTAGTATCAGAAGCACAATCCGGACTCTTTGCAAACATGGCCTTTGTAATCAGCTACAAGGACGACAAACACAGCCGAGACCAAGTCACAAAGCTGATACTGAACAATGGTGGACTGATTCTCTGCCATGGCCTTGACGAACTCTTTGAACCTTCGTCTCCTCTCGTTCACTCTCCCTCCGAATCGCCGTTTACAAGCATCAACACCACAACTCATCAACTCACCCTCTCCCCTTCCGCAGGCAAGCTAGGCTTTACAGTCCTAATCGCTGATGCCTTTTCTAGAAAAGAGAAGTACCTACAAGCACTCGCCCTTAACATCCCCTGCCTCAGTGGTCGTTGGGTCATGGATGCTATCGCTCGCAGTAGACTTTTGCCTCTAGATCGCTATCTCCTTCCTGCTGGCGAAAGTGCTTTCCTATACGGTGCTGTCCGTTCCCGAACATTCGGCGCTGCACAGCTTAAAGCCAATGATCCTCTCACAGCTAAACTCCCCGACATGATCGAACGACGCACTAAGCTCGCCAAGGGCAAAAACGTCATTGTCGTTACTGGTGCGACTAAATCAGCAGAGGATAAGAGAAAGGCTCATTTGTTCTTGATGAGTGCGATTGGTGCAGCTAGGATTGAAAGAGTCAAGGATCTCAATGCAGCGAAAGACTTACTGGCGCATGAGAAGGTGGAGTGGGATTGGGTTTATGTGGATGATGCTAGTACTACCAAAGCCGAAAGATTTTTGGGCTTAGGGAGTGCTAGTGGTGCCGCTGCTGAGATGCCTGGGAGAAAGAGAAAAAGACGCCTGACGGAAGAGTCTGAAGCCGCATTGAGGCTCGGTGGAGGTTTGAGAGTGGTCAATGATGAATTTGTTGTACAAAGTCTCATTCTGGGGTCTTTGGCTGAGGATGTGTGATAAGATGTGGGTTCAACGCCAACACATGACCTATCTTGGTAAGCGTGATGGCCAGGCCAGACTGATGCTATACCAACACACCCCGGCATCAAGCTGATCGGAGCGATGCCATGGGGTATTGGATCAGTATATAGAGGCTTTACCAGCTACAGAAATGGACATGTATCGCGAGTACCGACTGAACAAGACATAGATTTAGCATGCTAGAGATAACTTCGCAGACGTATAGACGACCAAAAAGTGGTACCGCTTATCTACACTATTCTTCGTCGCTACCACCTCATCTCACTCCTACCAAAGAAGCTAACATACTCCAGCCTCCTCCCAATTCATTCCCAACACGACCCCAAATGCCTTACCAAAACATCCTCATCACTCACTCCTTCCATTCCGTCTCCCTTCCCAACCGTCCAAACAACACAAACCTCTTCCCCAGGCACCAAATCAATACAGTTATCATCTAGCACAAGATCATACTCCTTTGCATATATCTCAACCCCCTTGATCGGCTTGGATGCCTGCAGTTTAATGAGCCGTTGTCCTTTGACGTCCCCAGCTGTAATGCGCATGCTGATGCCGTCGTCGTTGTCAGTCTTGGAGGAGAGATCTAAATGACGAAGCGGCTGTGGCCATTCGATGAACCGTGCTAGCGTGGTGCTACATGAGTCTGCGGCGTATAGTGTCAATGCGACGACCGTCTGGGTCAGAGGCACGCCATTCACGATCGATAGTTGCTTCGATGCTTTTGTACAAGGGAGTGGCAAGTACGTCTTCAGTTCCTGACTTCGATTTGGATCTAGCAGCACTTGCATCTTCTCCTCATATAGAGCTCCAGAGCCACCGATCTCGTAAACACGAACGCACAGGATGGCCGAGATTGGCTTGATGGTTAGATTCGACGCCCAGACTTGTAGCCCGATGCTTCGAACTATGTCGACGTCGCTGTGTGCGTTGCTGCCGGGAGTATGCGTTGTATGGACGAAACGGGATGCGTTTATGGTTATGGGCGAGTAGGCGCGTTTGATGGTGTACCAGGCTAGCTTTTTCCGAGAGGAGGCGTCGACTAGGGACCAGGATACTGCTGGAAAACAGTCATTCAACTGCCATATCAAACTCCCACCACACTCCTCCTTCCCCGACCCTCCCCAGTTCCTTCTGAATGCCCGGACGGCAAAATCCATCGCCTCCGCTTGCAACAACTGCGTCGCGTACACATACGCTTCCAAACTCGTCCCAAGCCGAAAGTTCTCATTTAGATATAGCGCTAATGTTCGCTGATCCTCTGGGGCCATGTGCCACGCATCCAGCACTCTACTTGCTGGATGCCGTTGCGCTGGATCTGTGATGTGTGCCTGCAATGTGCGAAGGCACGGATAGCTCTTCATCCCGAACTCGGACACGAAGCGCCCGGAAATGGAGCCGTATTTTTGGTATGGCAAGCGTGGTTGGTCGGCCATCCAGACACGCCAGGCGTGCGTGTCCCCTGTAAGTGTGTCGTTTGCGAGGCGGTGGGGCAGGTCGTGTGATGGTGGTGAGAAGGGGGAGGAGGGGAGGTAGGGCGTTCGTGGGGAATGGGACGAGATGATGGAGGGGAATAGGTGTTCGTAGTAGTAGCGAGCTGGCCAGTTTGTTTTCAGCCAGGAGGTGGGTGAGGTGTCTGAGGGCTCGTAGGTGAGGTGGTGGATTTCGGCGAACATGTAGTCCTCGTTGTTGCCTGCCTGATGAAAGAGTTAATAAACTTATATGAACAATATAGAGAATTCTTTGTTATTTACCCATAGCACTACACTGGGATGGTGCTGCAGCCGGGTCACATTTTGCGTCACCTCTTTCGTGATACTGGCTAACAACTTCTCATTCACTGGATATGCGCCGCACCCAAACATGAGATCTTGCCATACTAGTATTCCTTCCTCATCGCAGACGGTATAGAAATCGTCTTGGGATTCAAATTGTCCACCACCCCAAACACGAATCATGTTCTGATTGCTCCCCAACGCATGATCGAGAAGTGCTTCACGATATCGCCGTGGTGTCATACGGGGCAGGAACGTGTCCGGTGGGATCCAATCTGTACCTTGACAGTAGATAGGAATGTGATGGATTCTGAAGAAAAACGTCAGACCTGCTGATCTGGTTGATTGTGGTGTTGCTAGCTGCAGCGGCTGCTGCACCACTTCAAGAAGGCGAATGCCAATCTTGCGCGTGATGCAATGGTTGCCGATTGAGGCTGTAATTGTGTAAAGAGGCTGAGAGCCATAATTGACTGGATACCAGAGCTTGGGATTTGCAAGGATGATTTTCTGCTGCTGACTGGAGCGCACTTGGTATCTCACAATCTCCTCCTTCCCGGGATTGAGAACGCGGAGTATAATATCCTCTTTATCATTCCCTGCAATTGTTGCAGAGACTGTCAGAATCGCCGAGTTAAGCGTTGGCAAGACCTCGACATCAGTATCCAGCTCCTCGATGCGAGACTCGTACTCTTCGATGTATACCGGCTTGTAGGGCCCAGCTGTCATCAGCCTCGGTCCCCAATCCCAACCATAATGACATCCTATCTTCCGTACATTCAACCGGCTCGAGTCTCCGTTCCAAAATTCGTTCTTGAAACCCTGCTCTTCCTCGAGTTCTCTACCCCGCAGGAACGCAGAGTCAAACGTTATTTCAAGGTCATTGTCACCTTCAGCTATCAGATCAGTAACAGAGACACGATACTCGAGAAACATGTTATCTGCTTCTAAGATCGTCTTTCCATTCAACGTTACGGTGGCAAAGGTGTCAAGGCCTTCAAAAACAAGGTCCACATGAGGCCGACTGCTGGATTTGGTGAAAGGGATGGTGGTTCGATACAGCCACTTCTTCTCGCCGACCCATTGACAGTCTTCGCGGTTGAGGTCGATAGTAGGATCCGAGATTTTGTGATGGTGCAGGAGATCCAGATGTATCACTGTGGGAAACTGGGTAACGGGCAGGTAGTCGGATTTAGGGAGATCCTCTTGCTTGAAATACCATCCATCTGATAGATAGCGCTTGTAGTAGGTCGTGGGGGAATGTCGAAGCACCATTTTGTAGTCTGGTTCCCTGACGAAGCACAACATGTACGGAAAACGGCAAAGAAGTGCTATTTCACACACATCATCGAACTCATGTCAAGGACGAAACACGAAGATCTACTCATAAAGCAAGTGAGGGGGTTGTCTGGTTTTACCCGGCGGAGGTCGACAGGCCGCTTGTTTGCTTTCTTTTTGTCTCAACGTCGACCTCCTGCAAAGAGAGTTCAAGACAGCTGACCTACAGACGTTGTGATCCTGCATTTTACATTTAGAACGTCTTGCCGTGCCGGAGACTGTCAAATATAAACCACAACAAGATACAGAAGACGGAGATGTGTTGAATCGCTTTGAACGTGCCAGCACTCGTAGCTTTCACCTGCCGGATCTAGCCTAGCAGCAATATATCTTGGCATCCTGCCACAACTGATAGCACCGTCGATGAGGTGGCAGTGATCTTTCATATTCCCAGCATTCTTTATACTTGGTAGGTGATCATGGCTACGAATCGATACATATCTAAGGCAGGTGATGGCCGTCTGCCAAAGAACATCAAGCCTCTTCACTACGACGTCACATTTGAGCTAGATTTGGAGGCGTTGGCATTCCGGGGCACTGTCGTGATAGATCTGGTCGTTCTCGAGGAAACAGATACCATTGTGCTTCACAGTCTCGGCCTGAATCTATTGAATGTCTCGTTGAGTGGCGACAAATGGCCCGCGACTGATCCAAAGAGCATCGACATCGACAGTGAAGATGAGACGGCGAGCTTCGTCTTCCATGGAGCGTTGCCTCCCAAAGCGAACGTATACCTCAAAATTGATTTCACCGGTGTGCTCCGTGAACAGTTCTCGGGACTATACAGGGTGAAGTACACTTCCCGGGATGGTACTGTGAAATATGGTGCCGCGACTCAATTTCAAGCTACCGATGCGCGAAGAGCTCTGCCATGCTTTGATGAGCCAGCGCTCAAAGCCACCTTCAATATGACACTTGTCCTCGATGCTGACTTGACGGCGCTAAGCAACATGGATGTAAAATCCTCTACACAATTGACAACTTCTGGAGGCAAACATAAGAAAAAGGTCGTTTTTAACACAACACCGCCAATGTCCTCATACTTGCTTGCCATCGCAGTGGGCGAGCTACATTATGCTGAGAATAAAGGCTTTCGCATTCCCGTCCGTGTATATACTACAGTCGACAGACGAGTGGAAAATTGCCAGTACGCTGCAGACATGACGGCGAGGTGTTTCAAGTTCTTCGAGAAGAAGTTCCAGATCGAGTATCCTCTGCCGAAGATAGACTGTGTCGGTCTGGCAGATAAGTCTGGAGCGATGGAAGATTGGGGTCTCATCTTGTTTCAAGAATCAGCACTTCTCTACGATCCAGATTTTACGTCATTGAAAGGCAAAGCCCTGGCGGCCAGCGTCGTAGCTCATGAGGAAGTTAAGTACATTCTTCACCTTGTGAACTGATACAAGTACAATTTGTTGCGTTAAACTGATAACAAGCAGGTCATCAGTGGTTCGGGGACATCGTGACTATGGTAAGCTCAATTAGTCGCGAGCGAGCTCATGGATCCATCATTGACATTGTGATTAGAGTTGGTGGGAAGGTCTATGGCTAAACGAAAGCTTCGCAACATGGTCATCACAGCTAGCATTAAATGCATTTTACCCACAGTGGGATATCTGGACACAGTTTGCCACAACAGAATTACAGAAAGCGCTTGCTGCTGATTCACTCCTTACTAGTCATCCTATTGAAGTCAAGGTCGAGACTTCTGCTGATATAGGAGCTATTTTCGATGCCATTTCGTACTCGAAGGGTGGGAGTGTGCTCAGGTGAGTTATGTATCCACAAACTAACATCGAGACAATACTTATGCTATTACAGAATGCTGTCTGTGTATCTCGGGGAAGACGTGTTCCTTAAAGGTGTAGCACGGTACTTGAAGACGCACGCCTTTACCAATGCAGAAACAAATGATCTGTGGAAAGCTCTCGGACATGTCAGTGGACTGGACATTCCTGGTTTGATGAGCGTATGGACTCTGAATGTTGGCTATCCCATTATCAAAGTTACTGAAGACAACAATACCATATACGTCGAGCAAAATCGATACCTTCGAACTGGTCCAGCGACAGCAGAGCAAGATCGAGTGGTCTGGCCTATTATGCTAGGACTTCAAGCAGATCTTAGTACGAATCAGAAGCTCCTACTGAACAGTCGGAAAGGTGTAATCCCATTGCCCTCGTCAGACTTCTTTAAGTTGAACACCGCACATTCTGGCGTATACCGTGTTCTGTACAGCGAGACGCGGCTGGCAAAGCTCGCACATGCCGCAAGCTGTGGCAAATTATCAGCAGCTGATCGTGCAGGCCTCCTATATGACAGTATCTCTCTGACACAGTCAGGTCATCAGGCATTGGCTGGCACTTTTGACCTGGTTCGCTCGCTTTACTATGATTCTAGTTATTTTGTATGGCAGGCGCTGCTTACCTGGTTCACATCGCTCAGTAGCACGTGGATATTTACTAGCGACGAAAAGCTGAAAGCAGCAATCAGAAGAGTGCAGCTTGATTTTACAGCTCGGCAATCCCACGAGCTTGGTCTTGCGCCCAGTAAAAACGACGATGTGATCGATGCACTGTTCAAGCCTCTCCTGTTCACAGCCGCTGGATGCTCTGGAAATGCGCCATCAATCCACACGGCCAGAAACATGTTCGCAAAATTCGTCGACGGTGATAGAGCAGCTATTCCCAAAGACCTGCGAGCAGCTGTTTTCAGTATAGTTCTGCATGCAGATGGGGCTGCGAAGGAATACAACATGGTCCTCAAAGAGTTTGAAAAAGATGCAACCACTGTTGATGAGCGCTCTGCCGCCATCTCCGCCTTGGGATACGCCACTTCTCCTGTTCTCATCGCCCGCACCATCGACCTTGCGCTTGACGTCAATCGCATGCCGAATACAATGCTTCAGTCTCTACTCTCCGGATTAAGTACACATGCGGCTGGCGTTGAAGCACTCTTCGATACACTACTAAATCGCTACGACGATGTTGCCAAACGTTTTCAAGGTGGACTTGGCAGTCGTTCACGCCTCTTGCCGAGCTATTGTCGTGGTCTCGCCACGGATAAACAGGGTGACAGGCTCGAAGCATTCTTTGCTGGGAAGGACACAAAGGGCTTTGTGAGAGCGCTGACGCAGACAATCGAGGAGATCAGGATAAAAGCTGCTTGGGCGAAGAGGGACGAGCATGCCTTGAGAGAGTGGTTGACCACACATGGCTACTATTGAGACATGTATATATATATTATGTGTAGCTGGCCCTCTCTTCAACACTGTCTTATTCCTCAAACCGTCTTGATCATCGCTTCTTACTATGAGGACCAACACTTTTCTCCTCGTCACTAGTGTGATGGCAGTAGTCGCTACCGTGACACCTGTCACTATTACGTCTAGCACTCCCACAACAACAAAGTCCCAGAATGCCGTCTCCAGCGCAGTCTGCGCTATTGACAATCTCGTTTTGAATGCACTTACGGTTCTTCCGCAAGCTCGTTCTCCAGCACTATCTTTTTGCAGCTCGTACATCAGCCTTCCTGCTGTTACTGTTGCACGAGCATGTATGTTTAACTTGCCGGTTCGGACTGGGTGATGTAGTGTCAAATGAGTGTTTAATTCCTCATTGCAATACCGCGAAGACGTCATGTGTGAATCTGCTACGTTCAAAGATGAGATGCGAAGCTTTCTTATCAGCTCGATCGGGTCGACTACCGTCTTCTCTCTGCTCTAGAGGTAACGCATAGTTGAGCAGGAATCTCGTCATCCATTGATCAATTTTGTGCGTATCTGGCTCGATTGACTGCAAGCAGGCATCCTGGAAGAGGTAGAGTCGTGCTTTCTGCACATGGAAATTAGTTTAGCAAATATCACTGTTACGTCCAATCACTCACGACACTCTCCATGCCGGGCCAAAGTTTGCTCAAAAGCAGAATCTTATTAAAGTTGATCTCGAGGCGGTGTCGTGCTTGAATTATCTGATGTTCTTCACCGAAAAGAAGTGTATGGATCAAGACAGATGAAGATACGCAAGTCAAGTGTCCAACGATAGCGTATACAGCCTCACAACCCGGTAGTTCCATGGACGTTTGGATCAACTCGCTAAATGCTGTAGCATAATTCTTGCACCTTGCTGCAAAGACCTCGTCAAATGCCGGAGGAGGTCTTGGTCGATCGAGATAGTGGAAATAGAGAAGTGTCGAATAATGAAAGAATGCTAGATGCATAGCGACGAACGTTTGTCCTGTACTTCGATGGGCATAGAGCTGTAGATTTTGGTCTGTTAGCTGCAGATGAGCGGGAAGTGTGCTTGCAAAATAGTCCAGCTCTTTTGCTGTTTCCAAGACGAGAGTCTCGGCTTTTTGTGGATCAGTGTGACCTCTGACCAATCCTTCGTGCAGCGTTCGAATCTTTTGAAGTGCAGGTGTCAGCTTGCACATACATGCCCAAATACCAAGACGTTGATTCAGTTCGAGACAGGAGATTTGTCCCGTAGACAAGCTCTCGAAATCTTCCTCCGCCATCGGCAGTCGAGGAGACTTATCAGGATGAATTTGTAGAGGAACACCGAATCCAGCACCTCCCCATATGTCCACGATCTTGCATGTCCAGAACACACGAAGCCGGCATTCCCGATCCACATCAGATTCTCCGTCAACTGGCAAATCAAGTCGCAAGTACTGGCTCATCCTGATAGCAATGCCTAAGTAAAGGCATTCGCCTTCACGATTTGCGTTGCCATTAAAAACTTCTGCGTTGAGAATACACGCTTGAACAGTCTCGATGGACGCATGCTCGATGTTTTCCTTCAATCGTCGTCGTGACTCTGCCGCAAAGTCTTCCATACGTGCTTTGATGGCATCGTCTGTGGAGAACCTGGCACCTAAAGCCAACATACCAAACAGAAGAACCAAAGATATGGACTCATCCTGCACGGCCGAGCGTACCGTGGGTGAGTGGAACAAGGTGTGTGGCTTATCGTGGATGTATTTCAGATACAGCTCGACGACTTCGAATCGTGATGAGAGTGGTAGCGATAAGGGATCTGCAGGAGCGGTAGTGTCGTCCGGACGAACGGCAAGGGTGGCTACGGATCTAGTGATATGGTTGAAAGAGCATTCTGTGCGTCGTTGGATGCATTGTTGACACGCCTTAGTCTCTGGACCGCTGGCTTGACATCGCCTCTTACTGACGCGGCATTCGTAGCAAGCTTTCGCTCCCCTCATGGATATATGCTTGCCACTATATTTGCTAGTGGAGTCTGCGCCCGCATCACTTAGCCACAGGCAGAAGAGACGTCTGCATTGTAAGATTGATAAGTCTTTGTAATTGAGCTGCTTGATTTGTCGTCAGCGTGCCGACTTCGAAGACCGTCCGATTATCGCCGACGGGCTACACCCGAGGTCCGAGCCAGACTCCGCACTAGAACTTCTATAGATAACGCGCTTCGGAAACTGCAGATCAACCTCGAGTACAAACTTCTTTAGTCGCACCATTCTATATCAATAACTTCGCCAGCTTGAACATGTCTAAGCCTGACAGCTGGGTGGTGGTCGAAAAAATCCGCCAAGCCGCAAGCAAGACATTCGTGACACACGAGGACGAGGTTCTGCACATTCCGAGCCGTGACTCAGGACGGACCATCAAGGCGTATTGCTATCACTCAAGCAACCGCCCTACACAACCTAGCCCTGTACCAGTGCTTGTCAATTTCCACGGCAGTGGCTATGTGATACCATTGCATGGTAGTGATGATGAGTTCGCCTTAAAAATCCAAGACAACACTTCCTACACAGTTCTAGACGTGAGCTACAGACTGGCACCTGAGCATCCCTTTCCCGCCGCGTGCAAAGACGCGGAAGATGCTGTTAGATATGTCCTCGCAGATCTAGAAAAGTACGATAAGAACCACATTTCAGTATCGGGCTTTAGCGCTGGTGGTGCTCTCGCTCTCGGACTTTGTGGTCATGTGTTCTCCCAGGGCACTTTCGAACATGTCCTTGCTTTCTATCCTCCTATCCACAATCCCACGAAGAAATGTACTTCATTTGTTTGCTTTTGTTAGACACTTAGGACATGACTCGCCGACCACCCCAGTTCATTTGTTTAAAAAACAGTAGTATATTTGTTTGACATTCCCACGCTCGTATTGATCTAAAATTGATACGGTGTATTGCTTGATTTTATTGACGCTGACCGCTGATAAAAAACCCGCAGAAAAAGCCCGACAAAGAGACATACGTACATGTTAGTTACAGCAATGTTTAAATGAAGTTCGACTAAGTTTAGAGTATATATAACGGTCATCCACGTTAGAAGCATCATTTATAGCCGTTTTTAGTAGGTGACGAGAAGTACGATCGCGTTACACAAGCGCGTACGGCGGGAGAGAGAGCACGCGCAAAGTCTAAAGCATTTTTAAAGTATTACATACGTACATCATCATATCATGAAGGAATTCAATCAATTATTCAGCCATTTAGTAGAATACAAGGTCGTTATATGTATATAGTGCGAGTCCGCGATCGTGCCGAAATAGTTCGATACACATATCCGCGTTCAGCATCCAGCTATATCATTACAGTAAAGGAAGCAGATTATAGAATACGTAAAAGATTTACCAGTCGCCATATTAAAACAAGAGGTGAGTTATCCAAATAGTTATAATAATCCCATCATAGGATTACCCGTGTTCCATAATAGTTTGAAATATATTTGGCAAGAAAGGTCGGGAGAAAGGTGCGGATATATATGTTAAATAAGATAAGGTATACAGAAACATTATAAAGATAGCTATAGTTAGAGGAATTGCTAGAAAAGAGGCGGGAACGTTAGAAGAAAACATTAACATTTGGATAATAGGATATAGAAAGAAGGTATTAGTCACCAACGATTTTTCGAATATATACCATGGAAGGTGTATTTCGAGGTAAGGAAACAGGCAGAAGAGGAGGATTAAGATAGAGGGAAAGAAGAGTTATTTAATAGAGTATTAGAAGAGAGAATACGTCGATTAGACGAGGTAAGAAAGAAGAGAGAGATCGAGGGAAATAGCAGCAGGTATCAGCTAAACGCATGGCTAGATTTTACGGGTTAGGAGGACTATTTGAAAGGTTTCGAGAAGGAGAGTATTTTGTCCACAATTAGGCTAGCATCCGATGAAGTTAGAGAGAAGGCGGACGATAGTCTATTATTAGAATCTAACGAGGAAGATAAAGAACAAGATTACGGATTAGCCGTAGTATACTAGGCCATAAGACGGTTAATCCGAAAGGTAATACATATATGCTAACCCGGTACCGTAGGGAGAAGTGCGTTAATGTACGTTAATAGAAAGGAAACGGGTGAGGCCGATAACGAACGTCTATTTTACGTAAAGCAGAAGGTCAACACCATCCGAAAGTACATAGACGTATAGTTAAAGATTTTACGATATATTTGGCGGACGAGCGATTTAGAGAAGGAGAGTTAACTAGGTTACGAGTTAACGTTAAACTAAGAAAGATATTTACGTATAGTAAAGAAGACGGCGAGGATCACTAGGAGTAAGGAGAAGGGAGATAGCGGAGGTAGAGAGAAGGTAGGTAGCCAGCGTCGAGAGTTAGAAGAGGAGGAGAAGACAAAACGATAGGAGTATATTAAGAGGA
>Ga0068631_100006_pt1 | contig 54685 bp, 14 predicted proteins | sample InSIn5gowninarea_2_FD_77434 | JGI IMG/M metagenome (GOLD analysis project Ga0068631, IMG submission 77434) | Clean room microbial communities from NASA Spacecraft Assembly Facility at Jet Propulsion Laboratory, Pasadena, California, USA -... ...
CGGTTGGGAAGGATCATATCAGTGTAGTGATTGGCGATGGATATGGAGAGGCGATGATGGCTCAGGTCAACTTCTTCAAAGAGGTCATAAGCGGGCTGCTGTAGCTAAACTCAAAAGAATACCGTGGTTGATCGCAATGGGCTCTGCTGCCTCACTCTCAGCGTTCACGCTTAGGCACCCTTAATGTTTAGAATATATGGAGTAATCGGAATCGCAGGGCTCGCCCAACCGGGTTAAGGGCGAAACCTTTTGAGGGGCTTGGGATGCCCACTTAAATAAATCAGGATACTCGATACATCTACATCTGAATATATACTGCTACGGTATCTACATTAATAAATCAATAACTCTGGATAGTCATTTATGCCCATATAATAGTGGACTTCTATCGTGTCCCTATATCCATCAATATCCCTAGCCTGCGCAGACTTGCCTCAGGTATCGCCCAAGAACCGTTTCCGGCTTCGCTGCTCCACCACCAGCCCTCCTCCTCCTCCTCCTCACTTCATCTAACCACATCAGCAAACCCCTCTTCCCACCCCGCAAAGCAGTCCTCCATCATCCTTCACTCCCCTCCCAGGCGATCACGCCCCCTCACCAACAGCCTCATGCTATGATTCCAATTCCATTTCCAATTCCGACTCCGGCTCCGGCCCAGGTGGTGGTGGTGGACGATTACCACTCCGTGATAGAGATAGAGAACCGATCTCATCACTCAGTACGATGAAACCCGAGAGACGCCCTCGGCTGAAGAATCGGCCGCAAACCGGGCTGACTAGCTCAGGAGGGTGCATTAATATGTGAAGAAGATTCATTACGCTACTTACCATATTTTCAAAAGTTTTCGTATTGTATACGACTAGCATACAAAAAGGTACATTAGCGTCGTTACGCTACGACTTACGTACACGAAGAAGAGCAATCTACCGCCGATCAAAGATTGCCCTCCTTGTGTAATGGAAGTGGACCTACCGAAAAATGAATGCGGATATCGTATTCGAGCACGCCGGCTGAAGAAGTACCGTTTTCTGCATGTCTCAATACCTGCTTAATCCGTAACACCCTTGTAGAGGTGAAGAAGGTCGGTTCCTTTCTTACGTTCCTTCAAATTATCGATACTCTGAGGTTATGTCTTGATGTCTCATCTCCGAGGGAAGAACGCTGGGCACGCATCTACATTTTTGCTTTTAAGTTCAATATAAAACTGTCCAACAGCCATGATCTTTTCCCAGCAGACCGACGAAGGGCCACTGGCACTTAGTTATGGCCCCGTCCCCATCGCTGTTGTGGGCATGGCATGTCGCCTTCCTGGGAACAGCAATTCTCCACACGCTCTTTGGGATCTTCTGCGCAGGTCCAGACGTGCCGACAATACAATTCCACTCTCGCGGTTTCGACAAGATACCCATTACAATGGTTCATCGAAGCCAGAGACGCTGCGCTCTGTGGGAAGCTACTTCCTAGAAAATATAAAGTTGGATGAGTTTGATGCCGCCTTTTTCAATATACCTCGGCCAGAAGCAGTGTCTATGGATCCACAACAACGGCAGCTTCTTGAGGTGGTATATGAATGTCTCGAAAATGCTGGAGTTCCACTAGATGCTGTTGACGGCGAGCGAGTGGGCTGTTTTGTTGGCTCATTTGTTGTTGGTAAGTATATGGTTACTTACCCTTCTATATCCATTAGTTGGCTGACTATCTCCGTCAGACTTCGCTGATATACAAGCTCGAGATCCCGAAGATCGACCTTCGGACCTTGTTACAGGTGTTGGTCGGGCAATCCTCAGTAACCGAATCAGTCACTTCCTTAACCTAAAAGGGCCAAGGTATGCCTTGACTTGCAACTTACGTTTACATCTAGCCAAGTTACTAATCGTACATCACTTCTTAAAGCATGACCATTGACACAGCATGCTCAGGTAGCCTGGTCGCTGTCGAGCTTGCATGTCGGTATTTAGCATCAAGGGATATTACCGCGGCGATTGTTGCTGGAGCGAATATATTTCTCAGGCATGTCACCCTCCTCGAATTCTGTCAAGTTAAAAAGATGCTAACCTCGGTATCCTGGCCTTAGCCCTGAACATCTTCTTGAGCGTGGGTCCTACCTCGTCGCGATCCCTGTATCTGTCCAACTCTGACCTGTTTAGGAGGACATTTTGCAACTGCTTATTCACCCAGTGGCCGCTGCCAGACCTTTGATGTGAGAGCGGACGGGTACGCCAAGTCCGAAGGCGTCAATTCAGTTATGCTGAAGCGATTGGACGATGCTCTCCGAGATGGGGATCCTATCCGAGCCATCATCCGGGGGTGGGCATGCAATAATGATGGAAGGACGCCTCAACTTCTTACTCCGAACCCTGAAGCCCAGGAAGCCTGTATTCGAGCTGCATACGCTATGGCACACATCACGGATTTCAATGCCACTGCATATGTGGAGTGTCATGGCACAGGGACTCCCGTGAGAATACAGCCATTTCTTGTTTTCTATCCTATGTTTATGAAGATGAATTAATGATTCCCAGACAGGAGATCCTATCGAGTTGAGAGCAATCTCAGCAGTGTTTGCCCCAGGTCGGAGCAACAGTGATCCACTGATAGTTGGTTCGGTATGAATTCGTCGTTCCCTGATACTTTTGCCTCTCGTCTATTACGAAATGGCCAAACACGTGGACGGCCATGGCTCATGTTCACTGCAGGTGAAAAGTAATATCGGCCACTCAGAAGCAGCATCTGGGCTATCAGGTTTGATAAAAGCAGTCCTATCTGTCGAAAATGGTATCATACCAGGCACTCCCAGCTTCATGAACCCAAATACCCAGAGTAAGTACAATTCCGAGGTACACAAGACTATTCAAATCAACACTGAGTATGTACCGAAATGCTGAGAATATAGTCGATTTCCAAGCACTGCGAGTGCGCGCCAGTAGACACACCATTCCTTGGCCGAAAGCTTGGATCAGGCGAGCTGGAGTGAATTCTTTCGGTTACGGAGGAACGAACTGCCACATTATCGTGGAGGAGGCTACACAGCTCTTGAAAAACAAGCGAGTTCGCCTTCATACCAATTCCATCGTGTCGTCTTTGACGGATATGTTTGGGGGCGACGAAAATGGCCAAGAGACCTCTCTAGACTGCGGTCGTCGTCCGTATCTTCTGGTGATTTCAGCTAAAGATGAAGTCTCTCTTGCAGATAACAAAAGGAATTTCCTACAGCATTTGACCAAACCTAATGTTCGCCTCAGACTGGATGACTTGGCATATACTCTCTCGGCTCGACGCACTAATCATTCGTATCGTGCGTATGCGTTGATCACTGGGTTCAGTCTCAACCAAGCGGAGTTTGTGAACGGGAAAACTTTCCTTGAAAGACCTCGAATTGGCTTCGTTTTCACCGGACAAGGTAGCCAATGGCCCCAAATGGGTAGAGAGCTCATCCAAACATTCCCTGATGCCGCCAGATGTTTGAAGCGCTTGGACGTGGTATTGCAAGGCCTCTTATCTCCGCCTAAATGGACACTTGTAGGTGCGTTGTTAGCCAATGAATAGCAAATGATAGCCCAGCTTGACTAATTGTATCCAAGAGGAGCTGACGGAGTCGAGAGATCAAGAAATGCTTCGCCGTCCCGAGTTTTCGCAGCCGTTGATCACTGCTCTACAACTCGCTATCCTAGCTGTGATGAGAAGTATGAAAATATCCCCCCATAGTGTAGTGGGACACTCGTCGGGAGAAATCGCTGCAGCGTATGCTGCAGGTTATGTGACTGAGGAAGACGCCATCAAGCTTGCCTTCTACAGGGGCGAAGCCGCGAGTAAAGCACAGGATGGCTCAGTACCCAAGATGGGCATGATGGCTGTGGCCTTAGATTTTCCCACGCTATCCACTCACCTGACAGGAACAACGGGCTCTGTTCATCTAGCATGCTTCAACAGTCCATCCAATTTCACTCTTGCAGGAACCTCCTCGGCTCTGGAAGAAGTTCAGAGGTGTCTCAGCCAGGATGGCCATTTCAGTCGCATGCTCAAAGTGGATGTCCCTTATCATTCCCCTTTAGTCGCAGCCACCACGCACGAATATGAGGAGCTCCTTGTTAACGCAGCATCTTTAGCGAGTGGGGCAGGCGGTGGGAGTGTTGACATGTTTTCAACTGTCACGGGCAAAAAGCTTGATTCGAAATGCGATGCCGCGTACTGGAAGAATAATATGGCATCCCCAGTGCTGTTCACTGATGCCATGCAAGACATGCTCACTTATAACGGACGACCCAACATCCTGATCGAAGTTGGTCCCAGTGATACATTGAAGGGCCCTATTTTGCAAATCAGGAAGAGTTTAAGCAAAGACAATGGGCCCCTCAAAGATGCTTCAGTAGTCTACCACTCTGCACTAAAGATGGGAGAAGACTCAGGTGGCAGTTTGTTACACCTCGCAGGCAGCCTTTACCTCTCGGGCTATCCCATCTCAATGGAGGCAGTCAATCTGTCCACAAGAAATTGCATTGAGTCCACACCTCCTTCAGTCATTGTGGACCTCCCAAATTATGGCTGGAACCACACCTCAGCTTATTGGACTGAAAGTGAAGCTAGTAAAGATTGGCGATTTCGGAAGTTCATCCATCATGATTTACTGGGCACCAAGGTTTTGGGCTGCTCTTGGCACTCACCGTCTTGGACAAAGACGTTGCGTCTCGAGGATTCGCCTTGGCTGCGGGACCACCGACTCGGAGGAGAGATTGTCTTTCCAGCAGCGGGGTACATCTCAATGGCAATCGAAGCTGTATATCAAACCGAGCAGACGCTGCACTTCTCGAAAGAAGGATTGCGGGTAAATCAGTTGCAGTATCAACTGCGCGAGGTCGAGTTTATCAGAGCCCTCGTGCTCCATGAGCATGATAGTGCTAGACTCATGCTTCCTCTAGAGCCGCCCGAGAAATCTGATGTCTGGCACCGGTTCAGGGTGTTGTCTCTACACCAGAGTTTGTGGCAGCTACATTGTGAGGGTCTAGTCCGTCTCAAGAAGATGTCTGTTTCTGAAGGTACCTCTAAGAACATTTTATTTGTGCTGGATCATAGCTGACTTACAAATAGAAACACGGAGTCCACCAAAGGCGCTTCAGTATGAGCAGCCTGCTCGCTTGTGGTATAAAAGCTTGTCCGACCTTGGCTATAGCTATGGACCAGCACTCAAGAAACTCAATTCCGTGGAGTCGTTAGCTGGTAGTCGTACATGCCGCGCTTCTATCTATCTGACAGAGCCTGAGTCGACGGATCCCCAGTCGTTGTACGCCATGCATCCAGCGGTCATCGATGCCTGCTTTCACACGACATTCCCTGCAGTATGGCAGGGGGACAGAAACTCAATATCTGCTCTCCTCCTACCGGCCAGAATCGATTGCATTACCATCAAGCCGAACGATAAGGCTCAGATCGGGATTTCGGTCGCCAGATCCCGTCATGCAGGGCGAGGCCGACTTGACAAAATCGAGAATTACCTTTCTGATTGCGAGGTATCTGACGATGAAACTGGATCTTTGTTACTGAAGCTGCAAGGACTCAGTTACCATGTACTGAGCATTGGTGCTCCACTAACCCCGTCGCATCGTTATTATCGGTCGGTTTGGAAACCGGATCTGAGTATTAAAAGCAGTCCTGGGTCCTCGCACGAAACACGTAACCTCACCATTTCGAAAGTGCTTGATCTCATTATTCACAAGAAAGTGCCTCGGAAAATTGTGGAGGTCAATTTGGCACCAGGAGATTCATCGAGCCTCTGGCTTCAAGACTCAGTCTCCAAGGGCCACGGCTCTGCATACGAGGACTACCACCTTTATTTATCTGACGCAGCAATCTTGCCCATGGCCCACAAAACCTATGCGGGGAATGACAGATGCGTGGTTGATATGTTTGATCAGCTGATGACTTCTCATGGACAAGATCGTCACTTAGTAGACTTATTCATCCTCAAGTATAAGCGTGCAAACGACCTTGAAACGCAAACCATGGTGGGTCTAGTTGATCGAGCTGGTCGGCTCTTGTCTAAGGTTGGCTTCCTCCTGCTTACTCGTCAAGAGCAGCAAACAACTCCCCGCATGATGGAAGCATTGGTACACGCAGGCTTTGAGAAGACCCTGCAACTAGAAGGAGACGCGGTATTATACAGCAGAATCTACTCTGCTGAGCCATCCCCCAACAAGCAAAATCGATGCATTGAGACCGCCAACTTCGGAAAAGGGTGTAGTGTCCCTCCGCATTTGGAAGCTGCCCTCAGGGAGCATGCTTTTGAACTCGTCCATAATTCTCCTCCATTCAAGCAGCTGAGCAGCAGTGTCTGTGTCATAGCATGTGATGATGTAAAGGCACCCTTGTTGACGAACATCTCCTCCGAGGCCTGGAGCAACTTGAAAACTTTGGTTTTACAGCATCGACGGGTCCTTTGGATCACTCACAGATCTCAAGTGAACGTTGCCAATCCTAACAATGGACTCATTTTTGGCCTATTCCGAGCCATTCGATCAGAAGACCCACGCTGTCAGCTCATCACACTTGACGTTGAGGACGACAACAGCAGCGGTTCCATCTCCGCCATCGTGGCATTGCTGCAGCATCTCGAGCAACATCCGGATGTGTGGTCAAGTGGAGATTGCGAGTTCACTGAAAGGGGTGGCGTCATCTACGTCAGTCGTTTGGTAATAGACGACACAGTCAATCAACAGCTCAAGAAGACGGACGAGGAGGAGCAAATAATTCAGCCTCTGCAGAACCTAAAGTCCGTAATACGACTGAAGGCCAGCAACACGGGTCCTCGCTCATTTGATTCTCTACACTATGTACAGGAGTCGGTGGAGGAAGCAGCCATCCGGAGCGCCCACATTGAAGTCGACATCTTTGCAGTAGGGCTAAATATACAGGTAAGCAAATCCCCATCGTCATTATGCCTGCCGCTTCCAGGATGTATCATGAATACTAATATAGACCAGGATATCCTCGTGACAACAGGGGCTGTTTCTGGAGACGAACATGTGTTAGGACAGGAAGCGGCCGGTGTCGTGCGTCGAGTTGGTAGTGCAGTCGATTCGTACAAGATCGGAGATCGCGTTGCTGTTATCAAACCAGGTTGTATTGCTAATAGGATCCAAGTACCTGTCAAGAGAGCTGTTCTGATTCCCGAAACGCTATCTTTTGAGAGCGCGGCTTCAGTTCCCTTGGCTTTCATAACTGTGATCTACGTGTTGCATTATGTGGCGTGCATGACCAAAGGACAGGTGAGAAGATAGCATACCGCAATGAACATGTGCTTTGTACGGCCTAACATTTTCTCACAGTCGGTCCTCATCGATTCAGTGACGGATGGTCTAGGCATTGCCTGCATTCAAATTGCCCAACTGTTAGGAGCAAAGGTAAGTTACTTACATAATTTTGGAGCTTGAATGCAGACTCACAATGCAATCGTGTCAGATATATGCCATTACCAACAGCCAGAAAAACGCAGATTTGTTGGTTGAACATTACGATCTTTCCCGCGACAGAGTTTGCTGTGAGAAAGGACTTCTGTGGACTTCTGATGTCAGATCCCAAATCGGTGTGCGAGGCGTCGATGTCATCGTCAACATGGTCTCAGGTGAAGATATAAAAGAGTCCTGGGGACTATGTGCAGATGGAGGCATTATGATTGATCTATCAATGGCGAAGATCCAAGGTGGAGGTTCACTGCCCATGGAGCCATTTACGCGCAATTGCTCATTCCGAGTCGTTGATATGACCAGTGAGAAGATATCCGACGTGTTAATACATAAGTAAGTGTGATGCATGCTCTCTCTATGCTACTTCCTGTTTCTTTGGACTAAAGCCTACGTATGAACAGTCTCATAACACGAGTATTCCAGCTCCTCAAAGTTGGCCAAATCAAACCCTTTGCATCTATCGACCAGTATAGTTTTGAGGATGTTCGCGGTGCCTTTGCCCACATCCGCGGTGGAGGACATCTTGGCAAAACAGTCCTTACTCGAGGAATCCAGGGTCATCCCAGCCTGGTTGCTCTTCGACCAGCGTCTTACCCGGGACTCAAATTACGTGCTGACTCTGCCTATCTTCTAGTAGGTGGCCTTCGCGGTATTGGGGGAAGTTTTGCTATTTTTCTGGCTCGCCATGGAGCTAGAAGCTTGGTTGTGCTGTCTCGTTCAGGTTGTAACGACGCTGCATCGCGCGCTGTCACGGCGAGCTGTGATAATTTGGGCTGTGAAATTCAAGAGGTGATTGGAGATGTCACCTCGAGAAATGACGTGCAACGATCATTTGAGGCAAGCACAAAACCGATCAGAGGTGTGATACAAGGAGCTGTGGTGTATAAGGTAGATGAAACTTTCCTTCTCTTAATAGCTCTAACCTCCCTCCACTAATTCTGAAATCCCACAGGATAAACCCTACGAGACCATGACAGTCGATGACTTCTCTAACTGTATTGCAAGCAAAGTCACCGGAACCTGGAACCTTCATAATTTCACCCACGAACAGGGTCTAGAACTCGACTTCTTCGTCCTAATGTCCAGCATGTCTGGGATAGTGGGCCAGCCAGGCCAAGCCAACTACGCAGCAGCCAACACCTTCCTCGACTCTTTCGCCTCTTATCGCACTTCTCTTAGACTCCCAGCTATAGCCATCGATCTCGGTGTCGTAGAGGAATATGGCTATGTTGCGCAGAAGGGAGGTATGGCTCAGCACTTTGACGAGAGACAGTGGAAGCGTATTGATGAAAGGACTTTGCATGGTATTTTTGAGGATGCAATTATGCAGCAAGCTTCATCTTCTCGTTCTTTTTCGTCTGTCACTGCCACGGAAGGACAAAAGATCAACGACGCTCAGATCCTCATCGGTCTACATGAGACCCTGCCCGAAGACAACTCATTACGCATAGACGCTCGCTTTGGATCTTTCTTCCTTCATCAATACACTGGCACCAGCACAGCGGGAATCGTCAATCTATCATCTTCCCGACACGATCCCATCGATAGCACCAGGAGTACCAAGGACCCAGCACTCGCCAGCGCCCTCGCCCTTCTCACCTCACAGAAACGAACCCCCGGTACCAACACAACAAGTCTTCTCAACGCAACTCTTCTCCTCCTCGATACGCACCTGACCAAAACGCTGCGTCTCACTGAACCCATTGATCCTCAGAAATCATTGGCCGGGTACGGACTGGATTCTTTGTCTAGTATACAGTTTAGGAACTGGATCAACAGGGAGATTGGGGCGGAGGTAAGTGCGCTGGAGATTATCGGGTCGGGAAGTCTTTGGGAAGTTTGTGGGAGGGTAATCGAGAAGCTTATGGAAAGCAGCGGAAAGGCGAAGTAGAGGGGGTAGCTAAGAGTAGAAAGAAGGGAAAGATTGCAAGACAATTCTTTTAAAGATTTGAAGATTTGAATATGTGCTTCTATAAACAATCATACTAATCGTGGTTTAAAGCAAAACAAAGGACAATAACTATCGCTGTATGTTATTAGTAGCACACTAAAGGTCCCAACTATTAAGTCCGGTATGTACTTAAAGAATTACCTTAGTAATGTAAAAGGTAATATTCACGACACCTTTATCAAGAATGTTATTTATAATAAAAGAACTGTAAAGAGCTTTAATGAGTTATTGTCAGGCTCTTTAGTATATAGTTTGTTTTCAACGGTACAAATACAAGCTAGAATTACGTCTTAAAGAGGTTTCCAACCCTCTTTCCAGCCGTGTCCAGGATCTATGCCAAGTATTCGATACCCGCCTTGCAGATAAATCAAAGAGGCAGCCAAGCACTCTAGACAGCGCTATCTTAACAGGTAAACCTCAAGCAACGACGGTAAAGACTTTAGATACAGCGTTCATATAACTAACTTAGGCGCGACGTGGTAAGGAGAAGCGTCTTTGTATAAAATCAATATAGCTTACTACATACTAGAAATCAAAACGATATACTCGAACGCGGTAGTTTCTAAAGTCCTGGAAATATCCGAGCTATTCTAAACAGCTGTTATGAATAAATGACGATGGAAATAGGAAAGGACACACTTATATGTTAGTCACGTCTTTTTCCAGAAGATCCAGAAGGGGATAACCCCTTTATTCTTAAATGTAACAGAGAAGACAGACAACACCTGACTGACCGAAGATCTTATAAGAGACTCAAAACATATCGATTCGTGGAGATAGTATACTTGAATCCTTCATGTCAAACTCAGGTGAGACAATAGAAGCTGCGGTAGATCTGAGTATATAAGCTACTCTTACAATGATTCCTTGAACCTTCCTTCGAGCCACGGACCCCACGCTTCACTATATCACATATTAAGTCCGAATTCAGCCTGCCGAAGAGTTCCACCCTTTTATCAGGTGTATATGGCAGGTCTATTCCTCCCATCTCCCACTCCGTCGATTTCCTGAGTTATTGATTGTTTAGGAATGGAAACTCCAGCTGCGACGAAGCTCGACTGCTGATAGAAGTCTATTTTTACTTTCCATATGTAGAAAGATCTTGAAGTATCAAGCCGGGCTTAAATCTGGCCCTGAAGATGTATCCCTGGAAACCAACATCAGTCATCATCTGAACTACTTGTTGTCCAGGTCAGGTGTCAGAATCGGCCTGTTTGTTTTATTGACGCCCTACGGCCCGCTTATCTGGCCTGGCCAAGTTGACATGACTGTGCATAGTGACGTCAGTCGCTATTATAAATCTCTAGCACTCCGTCCACGGACGATTGGCGCGACTATGGGTCGATCGGCCTAGCATGAGTATTGCTCAACTTCACACTATGGATTTCTGTGGGATCAGCGTATGGTCTAATCCCTGGCCAGGTCTGATTTGTGGCCAGGTCTAATGTGGCCAGGTCTAATATTTAGCCAGTAGCCTGGCCAGTATAGAGACCGACCCCGAATCGAACCAAGGGCGTGACTCAGGAAGCGCCGAATATTCAACCAAAACTTGGCTTCTATCTATGGCCGACAGACACTCACGAATAGGTATAAAGAAGCCTCTTTCGTAAGGTTTTTCTCAGAAAAGCAACATCTTTCAAATCGTACTGCAATTATACTACACTGTTTTGAGTCTATTAACCTTTTACGAAACAACATGGTTGCATGTGAATGTGGTGGAGACGTATGTGAGAGGCCTGGATATACTCGGAGATGTAACCCCGACAGGACACACTTTTATGTGCTTGATCCCCCCATTATCATTCCTAATTCACCGCGGCGGCGGCCCAGAACGGCATCTCCACCTTACATCCCACCTGCGATACAGCACATTTCATCTGCGCCGCAGCAAACTCGACATGGGAGTCAGCGAATCTCTCCACCTGCGCGACAGCAAACTAGACCGCAAAACCCACCTGCGACACAAATTCCACCTGCGAGTCTTGCGAGACTGCTGAATCCACTTGAACGCCAAGGTCCACTATCTACGAGATCGCAAAGTCCACTATCTACGAGATCGCAAAGTCCACCTGCGACACAGCGGGCGGGACAGCAGACTCGACGTGGGCGGGAGGAAAGTCCTTCACCCAACGCGAGACGGCAAGCTCGTTCACCTGCGAGACAGTCGATTCTACCTACGATACAGCAAACTCAACGTGGGAGACAGCAAAGCCCTGCACCTCCGGGATATCAACTTCGACGTGCGAGACCGTCAACTTTAGATGCGATACTCACGAGACCGTCAATTCCACCACAGCAAACTTCACCTGCGAGACAGCAGTATAATAATGTACTTGAACCCAGCTCTTTATATCCGGAACCTAAACTAACTAATCGCGTGCTATAGCAGTTAATATTTCCTCCTGCGCTCCAGTCCATTACCTTTGAAGCTGAGGCCCAGCAGCGAGGGATTCCACCTACGGTGCCGCACTTCTTATCTGCGACACGGCAAGCTCCATTTGTTCCACTTGCGACATCGCAAGCTCCATTTATAGGACAGCAAACTGTGTTACAGCAGGGAGTCTCACAGTCAATGTTACTACAGCAAACAATGCAGCCACAAATGTTTCAGCAGCCAAGGACAGCTACCGTCCAGCCGCCGCAATCGGGTCCACCCTATTTCTGCAGTGTAACAGGCTGTAAACGGAGTGTGAACTATGATCCTCCGAATCCTTTCAGCAGAAATAATGAACTGAAACGACATGAGAGGACGCAACATAATATTGGAGAACCCGAGCTTTACTGGTGTGAACATAAAATCTGCAGGGAGAACAGGAATCTTAGGCTGAGTAGCGAGCCCTTCAAGCGTAAGGATAACCTGAAGCAGCATTATATGGATAATGTACATAACGGGGATATACCAGAGAACTCCGTGGTACACAAGAGGTACGTGGCTTCCTACTGTGAATACGAAGATTGTCCAGAGGACAAAAATCAGGAGGGTGGTGGGAGGCCCTACGCTCGCGAGGCCTATCTTCGTAAACACTATGAGAAGGTACATGACAATGTGATACCGCCGAATTCGGTGCTACATAAGCTCTAGGGGGGTCTCTAAAGTAGAGGTAGATAGACTAATTACTATAATCAAATGACTTCAACTTGACATAGTCAGAGGAAGTGTGTTATTCGCGCGTGTTCAAAACGAGTAGATGAATCTTTGCTCTTCTCTAAAAGACTATATTGATGTTAATGATATGAGATGATTGTTATCCTTTCAGAATCCACACGGGCGTCTCGGTCATAGTTCCGGTCACGCCTTGGTCACGGTTTCGGTCACGGTCGTGGTCGCGTGTCGCGTGTCGCAGAGTCCCTTACGGTCGCGGTTTCGGTTACGGTCAGGGTCGCGCCTTCCTGGTCACGATGACGTCTTAGTCATGGTTTTAATGACGGTCGCGATTTCCAGTTCAGTCAAGTCTTAGTCACGGTTTCGGTCAAATAAGGTCGCCTTTTTAGTTACGGTTACGCTTTCGGTCGTGATTTGTGACGTGCACTCGGCCTCTACTAGTCTAGTGCCTTTAACTGAAAGGAGAAAGGTAGAGTCAGTATGAAAGAATGTACTAAAAGTAAAGGGTATACACTGTTTAACAGTATGAAAATAAGTGAATTTACTAACTAAAAATCATGTGTAATAGCGTGATTTTATGAAGTGAAATCTACTTATAAGAACAGTAAGTTATAAGTAAGTTTTATAGTAAGTTATAGATTTACTAACTAAAAGTTATAAGTAATAGCGTAGTTTTATAAAGTGAAATCTAGTTATAAGAACAGTAAGTTATAAGTAAGTTTTATAGTAAGTTATAGATTTACTAACTAAAAATTATAAGTAATAGTATAATCTTATAAAGTAAAATCTACTTATAAGAATAGTACTTATAAGAATAGTAAGTTCTTATTAACTTTACTAACTAATAAATATAAGTACTAGTATAATTTTATAGAGTAAAATCTAGTTATAAAGAATAGTAAGTTTTACTTAGTATTATATTATAAAAAGAATAATATTTCTAAGAAAAATAGAGTGTAATAATACTAGAAAGATTAAAGACCTAGTATATAAGAGTACTAAAGTAGTATATAAAAGTACTTAAAAGTAGTCTTAATCCTAACTAATAAACTGTAATATAAAAGATATAAAGAATTTAAAAAGTTAACTTTAATAGAAAGACTTTAGTCTTATATAAACTTAACTTTAAGTCTAAGCTTTAACTTAGCTTTATATATTTAACTTAACTTTAGTATACTTTTAACTAGCTCTCTTAGCCTTTATATATAATAGTTATATAACTAGTATTATATTACCTCTCTTTTTAGAGATTGTTCTGTCTTTATAATAAGTTAATAAGTTCTAATTATATTATTAGTTAATTCGTATTACGTAAATAAGGTCTAATTCTTATTATAAGTAGTAGTTATATAGTCTTAATATGTTTAACTATATTAATATTACGTAGTATTATTACTTTAATATTTAAAGCACTAGTATTATTAATTCTAACTATATAAGCTAGCTTTCTTTCTATCTTATAACCTCTTTCTTTCTTTTAATAATATACTTAAAATACTTATATATTAATACTTACTTATCTTTATTCTAAGACATATACTAATACTTATATAGTTATATATTCTTCTTTTAGTTTACTATTTTAAGTTAGTTAAAAGTAAGTCTTATTCTTATTAAATTTAAACGTTATTTAAATTTAAACTTAATAATTAGTAGTACTAATTCCTACTCTTATTAGTACTACTATAAATACGTATCGTGTTTACTGTCTTTAGTATATTTAACTTATTTCGAAAAGTATATAAAAGAATAATAATATAACTTATTAATATACTTTTATAAAAAGTACTTTAAAGAAATATAAATACTATACTATATAAAACTCTCTTTATCTTTTAGTCCGTGTTTATTCTAACTTATTATAAATCTAGTATTAATACCTTTAAATTCTTTAATATACTACTATTAAGTTTTAGACTTTCTTAAAAGCTTAAAATTATAATAACTTAATCTTTATAATCTGTATTATTAAGGCCTTTTCTACTAATATTCTAGTTACTAAGTTTAAAGCACTTAAGTTTAAAGTTAAAGTAATACTAGCTCTTTTAATTAAGACTTAAAAGGCTAATAATATAAATGTTACTATAAATAGTATAAGTATACATCTATTCTTTATCTAATATATATACTAATAGAAATAAGATGTTATTAAGCGTCTTTTTAATATTAAAGCTTATATTATAACTATTTAAAATTACTTTCCTATTACTTTTATTACTAGCTCTTATTCTATTACTATCTTTATTAATAATTACTATATACTACATTAGTAGATACTAAGTCCTTTCTTAGTATTTATATGTACTACTACATTTAAATTAAAGACTTTACTGTTATTATTACACTAATATATAACCTTTTTAAGAAGGGTATTAACTTCGTTTAAGACACACTATAATAATACGTTATAGATTAATTAAAGGTAGCTTTAATAACTACACTTACCTTTACTTAAATTAACTATACTTTTAGATTTAATATTATCGTTACACTTAATATAAGTCTTAAAAAGTAAAGAGCTATATTAATGTAAAAAGATAAAGACAGTAAAAGACATCTTATTTAATATAAGAGTAGTCTTTAGACGAATACTAAAAGAAAGTATAATGTAACTAAACGTAAATATAAAAGTGTTATAAAGTCTTTAAAGAAGCTTTGTTTTTATTTATATAAAATCCACTTTATTCTTAAAACAGATACTATAGTATTAGTAGCCTAATTAAATCAATCTGCTACTAACTTACTAAGTGCTCTTATTATAAAGTAACTAGTATAGATTTAGTTAATTAACTTTAAAGTTAAGTATGTCTTTAAAAAAATGTATATAGTTGTAAATAGTCTTTCTTATAGACTTTATACTACTTTAAATAATACGGACAAACTGAATGTTACAGATATTAATAAATAGATTACTACGAAGCTTAAGTATACATATATTAGTTACTTAGAAAGTAAAGAACATAACGAAGTTGTTGTAAATAATAAATATAACGAAAAGTACTAGTTATATACTTACTATCTAGTTACTCTTTAACGGCTGGCCTTTATAGTAAAAGAGGACTTTAAGAACTTTAAAAAGCGAGTACTCTAGTTCTTTATTAAAGATAGCGTTCTGTTTAAAAAAGAAACTAATATTATACTCTAAACGTACGTAGTAAATAAAGAAGAAGACTAAGAAGGTATTATAAAAGACATATATAAAGAGCTAAAACATTACAGTTATAAAGCATTTTACGTTAGACTTACAGTTAAGTACTTTTAAGAGACGTTATATTAAGACTATAAGAAGTTTTATAAAGTATATAAGGAATGTTAACTATACTTATTATTACGTACTAAAGACCTACTATACTTTACTTAAGTTATATATATATAAGAGAAAGTAAGACTTAATATAGTTTATATACTACTATATATAAGAAAGAACTATCTTATTATAATAAAGGACGACTTTTTAGAGTAGTTAAAAGGAAAGGCACTTACTAAAACAGATTTAAAATCAGTAGCTAAGTTCTTTATTAAGAATGTAATTTATAAGTATAGCATTTTCAGAAAACTAATTATTAATAAAAGTAGTAAGAATAAAGAGATAGTAACTAAACTTACTAAGTTTATAGAGTTTAAACACGTCTAAATATCTACGTATAATACACTTACTAATAGTATAATTAAAGTCAGCTATAAGACTGTAGTAAGTATACTGTTTAAGATAACTAATAGTAGAAAAAAGAAGTAAGTTCCTTTATTATTAGTAGTACTATTAGTAGAGTAAGTAACAATTAAGTAAAATACTAAAAGAACTCTGTTTTAACTTAATTATAGTAATAAAGCTACTCTGCTTATTAAATTAAGAATACTTACTTAACGGATATTAAACTAAAAGAGTGTTTAGTCTTAAGAAGACCTTTTAGTAATTTATACGTAATAACTTCTAGTAAAAGATAATAACCTTAAAGTAACTATAGTATAAGTAAAAAGAAAGAAGATAAAGGCTAAAGAATAGACTAATAACAGACGCCGTCTAAGATAAAGGCCTATTACAGTTAGAAAGATAGTTTTTATTTAAGATAAAGTACAGTATAAAAACATGTCTTTTAAAGTAAAACTATAATTCTAATAATTAAGTCTATTCTGTGTGCGTTCCTGTGTTCTTAATAAGGCCGTCTATGTTCTAAAGAAATATAATAGGACCGTACTAAAAGAGACATACTTTAAAAGCTAGTTAAAAGTGTTTAGAAAACGTAATAGTATTTATAAAACTAATTCTAAAGATAAAAGGAATAATAAGAAAGGCAGTAAGTACTAAGCGTAACTAACTCTAAATAGAAATTCTACTAAATCCGTATTTCTTTAGTTTAACTAAAGAAATTAATCTAGTTAATTAGAATTAGAGAATAAAAGCTAAGGTTAAAAAACAATTATAACTAATAAAAAGGACAGGATTCTTACTACTATAAATAATACACTAGATTTAAAAGATAGTAATTAAGATAGTAATAATAACATATCTAATTTAAGAAGTAATATAGTTTAAAGAACTTATAAAGACTACGTTAAGTAAAAAGAGAAAGTAGTTCTAGATTAACAGCGTAAAACAATTCTACTTAACTAAAAACTTACCGTTATAATTAATACTACGTACTAATAGTAATAGTAATTACTTAATTTTCATTTATATTAATTTTATTTATAACGATGTGACTCTATTTCATTTATAATACTGTAACTGTTATAAGGAAAGAATTATTAAAGGTGTGTAAGAGAGCTACGTTAAACGTTACACTAAATACTACAGTTCTGTCTAATTACTTTCTTAAGCTTTAACGTTAACTAATTTTATTTACTGTATTAAAGTGTAAAGAAAGTGTAAAGAAAGTGTATAGACGCTCTTTATATATGTGTCTCTTTAAAAGTGTAAAAGTGTAAAAGTATTAGATTTTTAATTAATGTTTATAAGCTATATATAGTAACAACTTAGTAGCTTATAATTCTTAACATTTAAACTTTACTATTAATATATTTAGAACGAAGGATATAATAAGAAGAGGCCTACGCTAGTTAAGTATAAAGCAGTAATTAATAAGTTAAGTAACGTATTAAAGAATAAAAGTGTTAGATCTATATAAGACTATCTATTTACTAATAGTAAAGCGTTTATTATTTATGAATTAATAACTCTATTACCGTTATAGTAACTAGTTATTATAACGGTAATAAAGGCAGTAAAGAAATAAAAATAAAAACTTAAAGTTATAATTTTAGAACTTTTTTCTTTTCTTCTTTTTAAGAGATACTTATAAGGCTTCTCTTAACTTTTACTACTATTTATAAAGTAACTACTACTTTCTGCTTTTAAAAGCTACTTTCTATTATAATACTATTTTTAACTTCTTTAACGTAATAGTATTAAAGAATTTAAAGATAGTAGTTTATAGAAGTGTTAATACTAAAGGCATAGCGTTAAATAAGTAGTTATACTGTAATATTAAAGAAGTTATTAATAATCTTAAAACTATTAATAATTCCTAAAATAAGTACTAAGTGTAAAAGGTTATAATAGTAGAAGTGTATAAAGTGTATAGTATAGTAAAAAGATAAGTAAAACAGATATAAGAGTACATAAAAGGTAATAAGACGTAAAGTGTTACTCTTAGTAGTCTTTAGTTTTAATAAGTTTATACTAAAACGATTTAAGTTATTAACTAAGTAAAAAACAGACGGGTTTAACACTTAGAAGCTATTAAGACTATTTAAACTAAGTAGAACTCTATATGTACTACTTTTTAAATAACTACTCTACGTAATAACTTAGTTATAAAAGTACGTAGACTTACTAGTATTTAACTTTCCTTTATAAAAGCCACTCGTCTAATTAATACTACTATTATATTACGACTTTTAATACTTAGTAGAAGTATTAGTAGTTAAAGAACCTATTAGACTAGTAATATTATAAGCGCTATTTAAAGCTAGTATAAAGTTAACCTTCTTAATACTATTAACTTAAATAAGTACGACTTTTATAGTCTTAAGTTATAATATAAAAAGGAAAGTATACTAGAGCTATTTAGTATAAAGGAAGTAGTTGTAATATAAAAAACGCCTTCTTTAAAACTAGAACCTTTACTTATAACCTTTACACCTATTAATCTACTTAAGACACACTACTTTATACGACTGTTTTAAAAGGAACGTAAAGATACTACTAAAGACTTTAACTTTCTATACCTTTAAAATAAACCTCTTAATAAAAAGGCCTTTAATAAAGTAAAGGATAAAGAAGAAAGAAAGAAAGAAGAAGGCTTATATAAAGAAAACTATATAAGTTAAAAGCGTAAACGTACTTTTAGTAAATAACTAAAATAACACTTTTACGGATGTTCTTTAAACGTTAGTAAAGGCTAGCTTATTAACGTTAGTACTAAGAAGCCTATAAAGTAAACACTTAGAAGAAGTACTTAGAAAAGTTTATAACTTTTAAAGAGGTTTACTTTAAATATATTAAGAACTTCTATTCTTACTTAAGTTTAATCCTTAAACCTTTAAACTATTAAGCTATAAATTAAAGGCTAAGTAACATTTTTAACTTAAAAAGAGACTATAAGAGACTTACGACTTATAAAGACACCTTTTAATAGTTTCGTATAACTAATAACTACTATACTTATCTGATTGCCTTAGTGTTTATAAGTTTATACTTTTTAAGATTTCGCCTTTTAACTTTAACTAGAAACGTATTCTTATAAATACTATTAAGATTATAAGTATTAATACGCTTATTACTAATTTTTTTAACTGAGATAAGTCTATAAACTTACTAATATTCTTATAGTAGTTTAATAATAATAATCTAGTTTAAATAATAGATTTAGAATTTAATATATACTATTTCTACTTTAAAAGAAGTTAATAGTAAACTAAATCTAAAGTAGTAGCGTAATTAGTACTACAGTTATATATAGTAACTAATATAATAAGACTTACTGTACTATATAGTCTATATAAGACTCCGACTTAATACTTATTAACGCTTTATTTCATACTTTTACTATACTAAGTTTATAAAGGTTAGAGATAGTACGTTCTTTTAACATATTAACATTAACTTAAGTAAAGCTATTAATAAGGATTAAGGGATTAATATAATTCAGAGAAGTGTCTCTTTAAATAATAAGGAAGAGAATAATACGACTGTCTTTCTTTATAGTATACACTATTACTTTTATAAATAGTAAGCTAATAATATTACATAAAGAAACGACACTAATACATTTATATAAAGAATCGAATTTAAGCACTTTACTAAAAAAGACGCCGTAAAGTTTAAATGTAAATAGAAGGCTATTCTTTCTAAGTATAGTAATACTTATATTACTATGCTTACTGTTCCTTATAAGTTTAGTAAAACCGTTTCGTTACGATAAACTATACTTTTATAGTTTATAAGGTTATAAGACGACTTACTAAACTTAGAAGTTTTAAAGAGAAGTAACTAGCTTAATTTAGTAAAAGCTTACACTAAACTCGTTACTACTAAGTCTAGTCTATTAAGTCTTAACTTTATATTTAGTATTATTCTTTATTAATTCTTAGTTATAGTTAAGGTAAAAGGCTTAAGTATATTATCGTTTATACTTATATATAAACGTAAGTAGGACTTACTTATAGTTCTAAAAGACTAAGACTTACTATTAAGTAGAGAGCTTAATACAGTTTTAATATACATTATAAAGTAAAAGGTAAGAGTTATAAAGATTATACTAAAAGCATTTAAAGTTTCTGTTATAGTAGAGTAAAAGGCTTTTAGTAAACGATTATACTTTAACTTACTAAATTAATACTTTATAAGAATACTAGTACTTAAACCTAACTTTTATATAGAACTAAAGACTAGTAAAGACATAGACTTTATAAAGGATCCGTTTCTTACTCTCTAAAAACTAGAGATAGTTTTAAAAGAAAGAAGTAAAGACGTAGTTATATTTACTAAGTAGTTAAAGATCTGTTTATAATACTGTTTATTTAAAGACATTACACTTATAAATATAGTAAAGAATTAAACATATCGACTTAAAGAAGAAGGATTAATAGTTAAAAACCTAGATTTTATAATTAGATTAAACTTATACACTAGACTGAATTTAAGTGTACGTTTATAAGAGTTAGTAGTAAGTATTCTGTTAACTTAAAGAGTAAAGGTTTAGTATACCGTTTATTTATTTAAGAACTATAGAATTACTATTTATTAATTAATTTTAAGTTAGTATAAAAGACAGGTTTAAAAGGACTTAGTAAGTTGTATTAACTTAAAGAGAAAAGTACTAATTCTGATTTTATTTCTTTAGTTTAACTAAAGAAATAGAATAATAGTTAAGTTAAATTTAAGTATAACGTAACTATAATCTTAGTTCTAGTTAGTTTAAAGATAGACATAGTTAAGAGGCGACTATAACAGATAGAAAGAACGGATATAAAGTAGTAGAGTAGTATAGTACACAGTTATAAAAAGACAGGTACTAACTAGCTTTATTAAGTTAGTACACCTTTACGACTAGTATATTAATATGCTTATTTAGTGTAAAGTTAAGACATTAATTCTTTTTCTTTAGTTATAATACGTAGATATATTACAGATTCTCTTCTAGACAGTTTAGATTTTATACAGTTTACTTTAAATATAGAGCTAGTTATTTGTTTTATTTTAGTCTTTTATTCCTTTACACCTATTTACTTACTACGTAATATCCTGACCTATTTCATCCCGTTATAGTAGTTAAGAGTTTACGAATAAGATTTAGAAAGGATTCTTATAAGTAGCTTTAAACTTTAATTTATAAAAGTAACTTATAATTAGAAATAAACTGAATTCGTACACAGGTTTTATTAACTTAGTCTGTAAAGCAGCTAACGATTTAGACTAAATTAAAAGAATAGAAAAGGCTAAGAACGTATAGAGTAACTGTTAATTAAAAGACGCAGATTATTTAATTACTATAAACTAAGAACCTACTCTTAAAACTACTACTAAGTTAGCTTTAAGTCGTTAAGAAGCTTATCTTAAAACTAAGTAAGTATCTTAAGTAGTATTTAATTAACGTAGAGTTAATAAGGCTTATTTTAAATATAAAGACAAGAACTATAAGACGAATTAGTACTAACTTATACTTATACTCTTACTAAATAGTAGCTGTTAACTTAAAGTGTTCTTATTATCTGTATTTAACTTTAAAGCTTTTACTAAGAGAACTAAAAAGACGAACATTAAGAAGAAGACTCTTACGTATATAAAAGAAGTCTTAAAGATAAAAGAAAAAGAAAGTATAAACTTAAAAAACGAGTAAGTTTTAAGTAAAATCGTACTTAAAGTAGAAAGGATTTAAGAACGTTATAAGACGAATAGCGAGATTTTAAGAAGAATATATACTATAAGCTTATAGTAATCTCTACTTTAGTTAATAAAATTTCTTTTATAAAGACTATAGTTAATACTAGCTGTTTATATTATAGACTTTATAACTTTACTTATACTTAAGTAACGAACTTAAAGCGTATTAAAATTAAGCCTTTTTATATAAAGGCATTTAATAGAGAAAAGGCTTAGAAGCCTATTAATAAACTGGCTGTAATTAATTTAGATTTTAAAGGACATATTAAGTAGACTTAGTTTTACGTCTCTTTACTTAGAAGTTATAATATATACTTAGAGATACTTTAAATTAAGAAGCGTAAAGTATAAATAGACTATAAAAGGAGTTAATTACGGATTACTTATAGATTAAAAGCAGTAATAATACGAAGCTTACAGACGTTTAAACAGAACACAACTTAGATATTATTAGTAAAAATAGTCTTTACAGTCTTATAAAATATAACTAAAAAGCGTAAGAAATAAAAGGCTTAAGTATTTACAGTAAATATAGCTGATATTAATAAAGCCCTTTAAGTTAAAACGTTTACAGACTTAAAAGATAAGTTACTAAATTAATACTATTAATATCTAGACGTATTTAACTATAAAGAGTCTAATAAACTACTAAACCTAAAGAGTACTAGAATTAACCACTTTATTAAATTAGAAAAGAACGAGGACAAGAAAGAACTAAAGGTTTTATAAGGGCCTTTATACAGTATATTAAAAGACGAGCTTTTAGTACTAAGGAAGACTCTTATTAAACCACTAGATAAAAGGTTTATACGAGTTAGTAATAGCTTTATAGTAGCCTTAGTACTTTTCGTAAAGAAACTAAGTAGTAGACTATAATTTTGTGTTAATTATAAAGCTCTAAATAAACTGTCTTAAAAAGATTAATACTTTCTACTACTTATTTAAAAGACTCTCTAAAACCTGTTTAAAGTAAAGGTGTTTATAAAGCTAAATATTATTACTACATTTTACTAGTTACGAATAATAAAGAGAAACAAGTAGAAAACCGCTTTTTAGACTTAATTTAATCTGTATAAATAGTTAGTTACACTTTTTAGTTTAACTAACACATTAAGTACATTTTAAAAGTATATTAATTAGACTCTTAGAGATATTCTAAACGATTACTACTCTCTATATATAAATAATATCATTATCTATTTAAAAGACATACGTTAACACTAAAAACACGTTAAAGAAGTATTAAAACGCCTCTAAATTACTAGATTACAGTATAATATTAATAAGTACAAATTTAAGATATAATTAACTAAGTACTTAGAGTTTATTATTAAAGCTAAGAAGGGCCTCTAAATAGACCTTAAGAAGGTTAAAGTAATTAAAGAATAGTAAGAACTTACGTTTATAAAAGGCGTATAAAGTTTCTTAAAGTTTATAAACTTTTATAGGCGGTTTATTAAGTACTATTTAGACGTAGTTTAGTTTTTAACGGAATTAACTTATAAAGATAAAGCCTTTTAATAGAACGACGAAGTAGGAAAAGCTTTTAAAAAGATAAAGAAGATCTTTTTAGTTAAACTAGCTTTAATTAACTTTAATTATAAGAGACCTACTTATATAAAGTGTAACTTATTAAAGTAGTATATTAGCGAGACACTTATATAAGTAAACAAGAACGACCTTTACGTACTATGTACTTTCTTCTCTAAGAAGCTTATTAAAGCTAAGTATAATTATAAGATTTATAATAAAGAGATACTAGTTATCATATAAAGCTTAAACGAATAAGACGTAAAGTTATAGAGTTTAAGAGAGTTTAAAGTGTATTTAGACTATAAGAACTTAAAGTACTTTATAATAGTATATAAACTTACAGAACAGTAAATAAAGTAGTCTCTTACGCTCTCTTAATATAACTTCTAGATTACTTACGTGTCCGGCCTAAATAATAGTTAAGTAAACGCGCTCTCTTAAAGGAATTAAGACATACTAAAAGACTCTTATAATAGTAGGTTATAAGAAAGGAATATATAATTAATTAAGCTTAAGTAGATTAATAAGAGACGGTTTAGAGTCTTTATTACTACACGTTATAAAAGAGCTAAAACTTACGTTCTTTTAGATTTAAACCTTCTAGTCCTTTAAATTAAAAAGAGGAGCGCTAGTACGTATAAGAATACTAGTACCTTTAAACTAAGCAAGAAATCTAATAGTTTAATTAGTTAAAGTTATTTTTTTAGTTTAATTAAAGAAATAAAAAATCGTTTACTTATCTTATAAAAAGAACTAGCTAATTACACTATACAGTTTAAAGAAGTAAGTACTACTAGAGAAAAGTACTCTTTAGTTACACTTTAGTTAAAAGCTGTTTAAGATAACACTAAATACTAATAAGCTATTAAGGCCGTACGTAAAAAAAAAAAAGATTCCTTCTAAAATTATAGTTAAAGGTCTTTATAACTAAATATAGACTGTTAACCTCTAATAAGCTTACGTATTAAAGCTAAGTGTAAGTGCCTTTAAAATAAGACTTATACACTAAAGTCTTATAAGAAATCTACGACTTTATAACTTATATCTACTTTAGTAAAGAGGTAATATTTATAATTATATTAAAGTAATTCTATTAGTTAGACTAATCTTAAGATATATAAACCTTTATAAAGAACTGTAATAACTATAAAAGTAATAAAGTATAAAGGACCCTTTAATATAGATTTTTAAAGCCTCTTCTAATTCTTAACTAAATATAGTCCGAAATATTAACAGATTTTATAACTAGATTACTAATATTAAAGAACTATAGTAATATTATCGTTATTATAGATTAATTAAGTAAAGGAGTTATAGTAGACAGTCTTCTTAATATTAAAGTTAAAACTATTATAAAGTAGTTTTTATAACGTTATTACCTTTATTACTTCTTACTAAAAGTAATTATATTAGACAGAAAAACGTAGTTTACTAGTACGTTCTAGAAAAGAATATGTAATACTTTATTAATTTAGCGCCGACTTAGTACTTCTTTCTCTTTAGAAACTAATAGCTTTATAAAACAAGCTAATAAAGTAATAAAGACAGTGTTACGTAAACTAGTTAATTAGACTTAAAACGATTAGATAAAGTAGTTATAGATTAGAGTAGCTACTATTTATAGTTAAAGTACTAAATTTATAAGAGTAGTACCTTTTTTTATGTCTTATAAGTAAAACCTTAAAGCATTTAAATTTAATACACTACTAAAGACTATATAAGTCTTACTCGTATTAAAAGTAGACAGTGTCTTAAAGAAGTTAAAAGAGGTTAAAGAAATAATAAAAGTCTTAATAGTATTAACTTAAAACGCTTAAGAAAAAGAAGCGAATTAAAAGTAATAAGAAGTACTAACGTATAAAGTTAAAGATAAAGTATAGTTAAATTTAAAGAATATAATTACAGACTGTCTTTTTAAGAAACTAAACTATTATTATAATAAGTTTACAGTTATAAAAGTAGTTAGTTCTTATACTTATTAATTAAGTGTACCGCTTAGAATTTATAACGTCTTTTTTACGCGCTATTTATGACTTATAAAAGACACGGTTCTATTAAGATAAGTATAATATAAACTATAACTAGTTAAATTAAATGTAGAAAGTAACGTAAAGTATAAAGTAAAAGAGATTTTAAACTAAAAGAAGTCTAAAAGAAGAGCTTAGAAGTACTTAGTATAATAGATAAGATATAAGAAACTTACATAAAAACCTCTTAGATTTATATAAGACTTAGTAATAATAAATAAGTAAAAGGAAAGAAAGCGGAACAGTTACATATTAATAGAAGGCTGTATAAGACACTACTATTAAAAGGAAAGAGAGAGATAATATAAAAGGTTAAACTTTTATAAGTACTATAACTAAGCTATAGTAGATTAAGACTATAGTTTCGTAAAGGTTTAGAACGAGTTCGTATTAATACTAACAGGTTACTTAAAGTAACTACTTTATTTACTCTTTTATTTATAATTGTAAGAGTACTTAAGTTAACTAGCTTTTTATTAAATTTAATTACAGTTATTAGAACTTATACTATTACTAAGTTATTTAAGTATAGGCCTTTATATAAGTAGTATTACACTTTAGTAATATACTTAATACGTTTAATAGTCTAATACAGAAAAACTACTAGGCTTAAAGAACTACTAACCGTATTACGCCTATTTAGCTAAACGTAACTATACGTAGTCGTAACTTACAGCTTAAGTCTCTAAGTAAATAAAACCTTTTAATTAGTCTTTTTAGATTTAGAGTTAATGTTACATTTTAACGTGTCGTTTAAAGCCTTCTAATTAGATTCTAGAGTAATTACTAACATTTTAAGTGTTAATTAAAACTTACTAATTAGTTAACCCTTTTAAAGCTTTAAGTATATCTATAAATAAGTAAGTTATCTTCTTTTTTACTTTACTTTTACTTAGTTTTAAACTCTAAATCTATTATTAATTATATTCTTTAACGACTAGCCTTTTTAATTAATTACGTCTTTAGTAATATCTTAAAAGATACTTAGTAGTTAACTAAGAAAGTAACGTATAAAAGCTAAAGCTATAAAAGCATTACGATAACAATAAGCTAATAAGCGTAAACGTAAGCGCTTTATTTAGTAGTAACAGTGTCTTTAAGTTCTTTCTCTTAAACCTTTCTACGTACTTATAGCTCTTTTAGTTCCTTTAAGCTTTACTACTCTAATTTTAGTATTAGTAAGTACTATAAAGAAGCTTACTATTTTATAGTTTTATTATTTAGACTTAAGTTTATCTTACAGCCTTTTATTACACTACTTTATAGCTAATTAACTTTAGGCCTTTATAGTAACATGTATCTCCTCTTTTTTAGCCTTTCTTTTACGCCTTTAATTTATATAGCTCTTATAGTCCTTTTAAGTTTCACTGATTTTTTTACGGCTTTTCTAGTTCTTTTAAGTTTTACAGATTCTTTTATAGTTACTTTAGTCCTTTTAAGTTTTACTGATTTTTTTATAACGTATTTACTTCTTTTAAGTCGTACTAATCCTCTTACTACTTTAGTTAGTACTATAAAAGAGCTTACGATTACGTTGTCTTATTACTTAGACTTAAGTTTATTCTTTAGTCTTTTACTTTATTATCTTAACTAATTACACTTAAGTCTTAATATTAATAATCTTAAGACGTTACTAGAACCTTTAATTAACGATTTCCTTTTATTTAGCCTTAACGATTTTATTAATATTATACCTTTTACCTTTACTGTAACCGTTAAAGTAGATGTCTATACTAAATCTTTAATAGAAAGGCGCCGTTAGTCTAAGAGTAACGAGCTTTATAATACTTCTTTACTTTAAAAGTTAATACTTTAAGACATAAGATCCTTTTTAAAGCACTTTATAGTATAGATTAAAAGCCTCTCTTCCTTTTTACTTTTACTTAAAAGAATTTTTAATTATAGTTAAAAACTCCTTTCTCTTTTAAAAGGATTTCCTTTACACTTATTACACTAGCTAACTATAAAAGTAAGAGCCGCCTAGTTAACGTAAAAGAGTACTAAATAGTACGCACCTCTTAAATAGCGTAGACATTCCTATTTATATTTAAAGTATAAATACTAAAACAGTAGCTATAAATAATTTAACGATTAATACTTTAACTAATAATAACGACGAAATAATAACGAAAAAGAATAATAGTAAAAAAGTAAATAATAAAGTAAAAGTAAAAGAAGTAAAAAAGGATAATAAGTTAAAAGAAAAAGAAGAAGAAGATAAAGATAAAGAAGTGTAAGAAAAAGTTAAAAGAAGAGAGATTATAGCCTTTACTATAAGTAACACTAATTCTTTACTACTGTTTAACGTATTTAATAAAGAAGTTAACTTAAGTAGTATAGTATTTATTAAGGACATAAAAGGTTCTAATAATTATTACATATTACAGTTAGACTTTAGTAATAGTAATAAGTATAATAAGTAGGCGTAATTTAAAGACAGTTACTGTTAATAAGACACTAAACTACGAAATAAAGATAATAAAAGCGATATATAATTCGATATTAATTAATAACTAGCAGCTAAGTAGGTACGTTAATAAAGGGCTAAAAGTAAAAGTAAAAAAAAGTAATTTATAAAGAAAGAGAAAAAGTTAGATTTCTTAGAGATTCTTAGCTATTACTACTATTAATTTATTACTTATAATAAAGCTGTACATAATACTACTTAAGTTGTAAACAAGGCACGCTTTTAGCTTAATAACTATTAGACTCTTAACAATATTAGTAACCTCTTAAAGCTTATCTTAAACGTTATTAAGACAGACTCTGTTCTTAATACACTTAGTAAAGATATAACTTAAAAGTACGTATTTAAAAGTACTCTACTCTGTTCTTAATTATAGACACTTAAACTTAAAGTATTACTACACACTAAAGCGTAAAGAGATACTAGTAATATTAAGGCTATTAACGTAAATAATTTAAACGACGATCTTAATATAAGTAATTTAAATAATAAGTATAACGTTAGTAATTTAAATAACGACCTTACACTAAAAGAAAGGCGAATGTATATCTACTTATACTATTTAGACTGTTATGAGACCGCTTTATATAGTAACTTATTTTAGTATAGCTTTAATATTAACAGTCTAATTAGAAAAGTATACACGTTAGATTTTATTAAGTAAGCTATTACTTTTAACTTTTACTTTTAGTATATTACTAACCTTTATAAAAGCGTATACTTATACTATACTGTTTCCGTTAAAGTAGATAAAAGGTATAAGTTACGACTTATTTTTTTATACTTAATTCCTTATTTCTATATTAGTCGTATTATAGGCTTAGTAATAAACCTGTACGTTTATACTTTTCTTTTATGCTCTTACGAGATTAACTACTTTAATTACTTAAGCTATTAAGTAATTAAGTGTTAAATAGACGAGTTCTTTATACTTACTTTACGTGTAAGTATTTATACTTACTAATTTTAATATCTACTTCTTTATTAAGTTGTAGCTTAAAATAAAGCGTAAGTTTACTTTTAAGAGAAAGTCTTACAGAATCTTAATAAGTTAAAGTCTTATATTTTGAAGTATATTATTTTAGTACACGACTTAAGTAGTGTTTAGGCGTCTTTTATAGCTATTATAAATACGTCTTAAGTAAATATGTTTAAAGATATCTTCTTTATATTTAATAACAAAAATACAAAAATAATATATAAATCAGATACGCTTAGTAAGCTTTATATAACTATTCTTAACTCTCTTAACTTAGTTCTTAACTTAAATAAACTTAATCGAAAATAAGTTTAAGTTAACTTAAACTAAAAGATTACGTGTAAGACACTAAAGTATAATAGTTATAGTACTTAACGCAGTTATGTTAGTCTAAGTATTACGCTTTATACTTTACTTTAAAAGCGTTATTACTTTAAGTAATTCTTTTAAGAGGTTTATAAAAAGTAAAGTGTAGCTTTAAAAAAAATAGACTTTATTATTACTTTACTTAATAAATGTTAAGACGTAACTATTACTAAGGCCTTAAACTCTTCTTAGTGACGTATAAGCTAAGTATATACATAGTTTTACGGCAGTTATAAAGAGATGTTTAATACCGTTAAAGTTAAGCCTCTTTAAGAGACTTTCTTTAAAAGGTTTAAATAAAATCCTAAAGTATTTAAGATATTAAAGTAAGCGAGTAAAGTATTAATAACGACACTTAAGCGCTATACTAGTAACTAAATTAATAGTAAGAATTACATTACGTATATACTAAAACACTACGTCTTTAGTCTTTAAGAGTTACGTTAAGAGACTTATATTACTTTTAACTTCTTTCACTAAATATAAGAGCCTCTTAAAGCTAACGACTTATAAAATACAGAAGTTAATGTTCTTAATAACTTAACTTAACTCTTTTAGTAAGTTACGACTTAGACCTTTAATAATTTCTTTTATAGTAATATTAATAAGTATATTTATACTTATAAATACCTCTATAAAGTTAACTCTAAGTATATTACTTATAAGTACTTAAAGGTCTTTATGCTCTTACTTAATACTACTTACTACTCTTTTAACTTAGTTAATTTAAAGAGACGCCGTTAACTATAGCTTAGTAAATAAGAAGTAAAGTAAAAGACTATTTATAAGATAAACATGTCGTAAACGATTCGCTTAAAGTTCACTTAATATTATAACTACATTAACTAGACATTAAAGAGGTTTAAAGGCTATATTACGCGTATAATCTCTTATAACGATTACGCTTACTAAGATACGTTTCGCTATTATATTAGTACTGTTAAAATAAGTAAAGACGTATAAGTATAGTTAGAACTTTAAAGTAAGTAGCTTAAACTATACAATTTATATAAAGTACGTAACTAGATTAAAGAACGTATAGTAAACGTTATCTTATAAGCTTATTAGTAAGAGGTCTTTTAAGATCTAAAAAAGAGCTTTAAATAAAATAATGACTTTTAAGAGCTTTAAACTTAAGCGCTACGTAGTTATATCACTTTAATATATAGTAATATTAGGAATGTTTTACTTACTAATTATCTACTCTTTTATATCGTTTAATAAGAACGTGTTAAGTTCTATTTACTTAGCGAGATTATTAATAAGCTCTTTAAGCTTAATAATAACGAATGTTAACTATAAACACACTAAAATAACTGTATGTATTAAGTGCTTTATTACTAAGTACAGTAACTCGTAGCTACTTACTAAGACTAAGTAGTAGTTAACGACTTTAATAACTTAGTTTAACGCGTCTTTATTTACACTAATTAAATAGTCTTTTTAGTTTAAAAGCAATAATTCTAGTAAATTAATTATAGACAGAGACACTAAATATTAATTATCTGTTACGCACTACGACTAAAGCGTCCTCTTAACGACTTATATTAGCTTAACAGTATAAAGGATATTAAAATTACAGACTAAGACTAACGGCGCTATAATTATATAAGTAGATAGTTATCTCTCTTAAAGTTTTACACTATAAAGAATACTAAGATTAAGAATAAGAAGAAGCCTTATAACTAGTAGATAAATTAATAAAGAGTAATTAGAAAACTTAAAAGAATCCTAATAACATTTAAGCGTTACTTTAATACAGACCCGTTAATATATCGCTTAAAACGGCGCTTTAAAGTAATACTTAAGGCCTTACTAATACTTTATAACAGTAATAAGCTTACGCATTTAAATGCACTTATATAAGAGGTTAAAGAAATACTTAATAGCTAAGATGTAAAAGAAGTAAGTAAGTAAAGCGTTAAAACACTTTTTAATTACAGTCTAATTCTATAAGTTATTTAAAGGCTAAGTGTCTCCGTAAGTTTAACACAGTGAAATAAACGGCCTAAGTTAAGACAGACCTTTTACGTAAAAGTTCTAGTAAGTACAGCCCTTTTATTTAATTACTTTTAACTTTAACTTTTTAAGTAATTAAGTTAATCGTTTTATAAAAGTAATAAGAATATACTTTTTAACTATAGTCTATTCCTAAAACAGCCTCCTCTTTTTTTCTTTTTAAGGTTAGTCTATAAATATATACTTTTTATAAGACAGGTTCTTTTATTCCTAAAATAAAGGTTTATTATTATTTACTTTACTTAAGACCTTCCTCTCTAAAAAAGACTATACTAAGAGATATTTTAACTACGGTTAAGTTATGTAATTCACCTTTAATTTACTATTAACGTAACCTACCTTTTAGCTTACGTAAAGTTATTTATTTAAGACTTACTTTTCTTTCTTATACTTTTAAACTCTCTTCTAAACAACTATTTTAATAACTTTTAACTACTTACTTATAACTCTTTACTACTATATAGTAACACTTTATTACAGCTTTATAATACTCTCTTTTCTAATCACGTAACGATCTATTATTTATACTAATTCTATACGCCTTAAATTAATACTAGATTACTACGTCGTGTATATATAAGTACTTTAAACATATATCCTTTCTTTTAAGTATATTACTTAACTCCTTCTCTTAAGTATACCTCTCTACGCCTTTTATAAAGTAAGCTACCCTTTCTATATTATTTAAGAGATACTAGTATTGTCTTTTCTCTTTAAGTACTTATTTTTAAGCCTTTATTTACGTCTTTTTAGCTCGTAAAAACGTGTCTTAATACTAATTTAAGTTAATCCTAAAATGTAAATCTTAGTAGCGTGTTGTATTTTAGGCAGTAAAACTACTTTACTTTTAACTTAATAGACTTTTAAAACTTAACTATAGTCTAAATATTTCTTTCTTTATATCTCTTTTTGTCTTTAGTTTACGTAGTTATAACAGTATAAAACTACTATCTTTATTTACTATATACAGGTTTTAATTACAGTTAAAATATCTCTTTTACTCTGTTTTATTTAATGTGTTTATAACTTAACTAATGTTAGAAAACGTTACACTAACAGTTTAAGCTACTATAATAGTTAGCTATACTTTAAACAGACTTATTACACTTAAAACCTCTCTCGTTAAAATACTCTTAAATGCTTAAAAGGCGTAAGATCTTATAGTTATAACGCTTATAAGTAATAAAACGGCGTTATATAACAGTAAAGACGACAGGTCTATTATAAGCGACAGTTTTAAGAACTAAGAAACTTAGAGTAAAAGTAATAGTAAAGAGAGACTTAAAAAGCAGAAAAAGAAGAAGAAGAAAGTTATAAAATTAAGGAAAGTTAAAGTAATAAACTAATTAGTTCTAGTTACTATAGCTTTAAAGAAAAACCTTAATAGTATTAAGGCCTTAGCCTTTAATAACTATTAGACGAACTAACTTTTTATTACTAAATATCTTAGCTTTTAAGACTAATACAGACATAGTAAATACTATAAAACCTATTAATAAGAAAAATCGTATATTAAATAAGTAACTTTTTAACTGTAGTTTAAATATTAACTTTTTATAGAACTTATTATAGTGCTTAAAACCTATTAAGTAGTAAAAGAAGAGGGATTTAGTATTAAAAGTATAACTTAAAACTCTTAATAAATAATTAAAGGACTTTTTAAAACTTTAAAGATACTGTTACTATTAAAGAAGTTAGTACTTAAAGGCGACACTTTCTTTATCGTAGTATAAGTTATAGGCCTTAAGCCGAACAATTATTACTTTAGTTACATTTATATCTTTTACGTTTTACGTCTTTTCTTAACGCTTAAAATGTACTTTAAACAGTTTAAGAACGAGTTAGACGTAAGTATATTTAGTTATACTCTAAAGAATTAGTATTACGCTTATATGTACCTTTACTAATACTTTAAGAACTTAAAACGTAAACTAAATACATAAACTTTTAGTTAAAAGAATAATATATTAGTAATTATAACGCTTAAACTAGACTTTTTAACTACTAAAAACTTAAGAGGCTATACTGTTTAAAGGAGTAATAAGTTAAACTTAACGTATTACTTTACACTTAAAAGTTAAAGGATTTAGCTTAATAGTAAAGACATATATATATTATATACTATTAATAGTTAAGAAAAGTAAAAGGATATTACTAAAAGGCTGTTTAGACTTATTAAGTAAACAAGTCAGAATTCTAATAAGAGTTAAGCTCTCTTTAAGCCTTTAACTAAAGATAAAGCTTATAAGGCTTTAGTCGTAATTAAAAAGCGAACTATTATAGTATATAATAAAGAGTATAACTTTAATAAAGTAAAAGACTGTCTTAAGATTATATAAATAGCTAGCTACGTAGAGTTAAAGGCTTAAGCTAATAAGGTAGAGTCGTAGACGAGTCTTTTAATTAAAGAGTTAAGTACTAACTTAAACGTTATTTATTATTATTATATAACTTATATAGTATTATGTCTTAAGTTTACGTACTTTAAAGCGTATTAGAACTTAAGTATTAATCCTAATAAGCTACGTATATAAGAGAAGTATACAGGTGTGTTTATATTATATTAAGTAACGAGTAAGTTCTTTTTAATTATAGTCGAAAAGTTACTACTAATTAAATATCTAGCTATTAACTATTTACGCTATGTCTGTATAAGACATACTTAGACTACTATTATAGGCTATAACTATAAACTAAGTAAGACACTGTATATTATCAGTTATATTATTTAATACGCTAAGTAAATAAAGACGAAGACAGAACTTTATAAGATTAATATAATCGTAGTACTTATAACTGTGTTACTAGACTAATATAACGCCTTTTTAAAGTACAGTGTAAGTAAAATCAATGTATATATTTATTATAGTAGTAAGCTTATAGTAGTAGTAAGTGTATAAGATAAAGTAGTACTAAAAAGAGTTAAGTTCTTTATTAAGTAGTTAAAAAAGTTTAACTTTAACGACTTTAATATAAGCTTCTTTTACTCTTTATTTTAGACCTTAATTAAAAAGATATACTAATACTACTTAGACATCTTACGTAGTCTGCCTTATAATATATAGCACTATAGCTTATTAAACCTTAAAAATAGATGCCGATTTAAAAGACATAAATATTAACTTTAAAAAAAAAAAGAGAACGAGTTACTTAAAGATAATAAAAGAGAAGCCTTTAAAGAAATAAGTTATATACGTAGTGCCTTTACTACTAAAACTAAGAACAGTATTAACGTAATCTTTTATAACGAATATTAAAACATTTATAATACTAATACTTATAACAGTTAAGCTTATAAAGCTCTTAATATACCTTTTTAAGTTAACTTATTTATTACGCTTATACTTTATTATATTAAAGACTTTAAGAGTATTCTTTTTATGTTTTAGAACTAGTTTTAAGCGCTTAATAAAGACTTACTGTCTAAGTACTTAGATATAGAACCTTTATATATAGTCGGCTTTAATCCGTTTTACGCCTTATTAGATCTTAACTAGTACTACTTTAAAAGCCTAGTTCTATACGTAACAGATTTACTAAGTTATGATATATATAAAGTGGCTTATATAAATAGTAAAAGGCTATAAATAAAAGATCCTAAAATGTTCTCGTAAGTACTTAAAAATAGACCCGCTTTAATTACTAATGTTCTTTAGCTTTTACTCGTAAACATTATGTTCTTATATAGTATTCATTAAAAGGTTAATATAGTAAGTCTCTTATTATTTAGACTGTAGTCGAAATGTTCTACTGGCTAATCTATACTATAAGGTCTTAGTAAGCCTCTTATTATAATTAGTAAAGATATACTTAATCTTATTATTAAGTACGTTATTTTAAGTTAACTAAATACTTTACGTAAAATATATATTTAGTGTACGTAGTAGTACTATAATAACCTGTATAAAGGAAGTGTACTCAGCTTTAATAATAGACTTATAACTACACTAAACGTAACTAACACTAGTGTTTAGAACATAAACATTATTTAGCTTTTAATACATTTAATATTTAACGTTACTCTTAATATAATAATAAGTAAAGAAGCTTCTTACTATAAGTAAAAGAAAAAGAGGTTACTAAGTAAAGGTAGTAGTAGTACTAAAGATACTATATACTTTACTAAAAGTGTGTACGGTTTTTATAAGCGTAGTAGTAACTTAAACGTAAGTTTTAAAGTCTAAGAAACTATATTAGACTAGTAAATGCCTGTACTTAATAATTAGATTAGTCTCTTTAACGCCTTAACAGGTTTATTCTCTGTTTATTAGAAGCTCTTTAAAGAGATTAGCCTTTTAGTTATTAAAGATAAGTAAAAAGTACTAGTATTAAAGTTAAACTAATTTAACTTATAGTAAGTTATTTTGACTACAGTTAAAATGTTAACTAATCTCTTTTCTAAGGCTTTTAAAGTTGCCTTAATATTAAGTAGAATAAAGTGTATATTTATCTCTTAATCTAACTTTACTATAGTTTATAAGAAAAAGATTAAAGAATTTAATAATTTATTGTTTAGTTTATAAGTTCTTATTTATAGTATACGTCTCTTAGTATATAGTATTAGTCTTTATAAGGCTTATTATTACTACTTTATCGTTAAGATTCCTGCTAATATAAACATAATTATTTAAGTTATAAATCGGATTATTCGTATAAGTTAAACTAAAATTCCTTAGATTATAATCATTTTTATAGAAGGCACTTTTAATAAGATTCTTTTATTAAAAGTTTTTTAGTAGTAAGTTAATAATGTCTTAGTTAAAAGGGATTTTATAAGGACTTTAAAGGAGTAGTAAGAGACTACTAAAAAGGTCTTAATAAAGATGTTAAGTCTATTAAAGTCTATATATTACTAAGACGATAAAGACATATTTAATAAACCTCCTCGTTCTTAAAAGTAAGGCGCTTAAGCGTAGTACACTTTATAAGAAGTACTAGTAGTTAAGTTAACTTTAAAGGCTAAGTCTAAGAAATACTATATAATACTAAAAAAGAACTTATATACGTTTTTTTAGACTATAGTCGAAATAGTCTTATTAGTAAACACGAGGAATTACTATAGTAGTATTACGTATGTAGTGTACTACTAGTTATAGTTAATAATAGATATAGATTCTCTACGAAGGTCTTAAAGGAAGTATATTTAGAGTTACGTAACTCAGTCTAACAGTTATCTTACTACGTACTAGTGCTTACTACTATACTAGTAGTAATATAAGTCTCTTTATTAATACTACTATAAAAGACTATACAAGCAGATTAATAGCAGAACTTATAAGGCGTAAGTTTATTTAAACTATAGTCGAAATATTTATTAGTTAATATAATCTACTTAAAATATTAAGGTTTTATAAAGAGTAATAAAAGAGAGTCTAATAGAGACAGTAACTTATTAGATTTTAACTCGTACATTAATCTTACGCCTTTTTAAGACGACGAGGCGACTACTATTAATAAGAAACGTAAGGCCTTTATAGTAGTAACTATTACTTTAAAACGTTTTAAGTCGTAACTTATACGTTAGTTTAGTAACACTTCTCTTAAAGCTATAAAGGAGCTTAATAAAAATAACGCTATATATTAACTTAAAGATAGCCTTAAAGATTTTAAGATTAAGAATATAACTAATAAGCTTATAATTAACTTAATTATAATACCGTTTAAGTTTAAGAACAGTATAAGTACTAAGAGTTTTAATAATCGTAATATAAAGAATAATACTCTTAATACACAGGACTTTACTCTTTAAAAGCTATTTTAAGGCGTTATTATTAAGACTAGTACTAAGAGTAAGACTAAAGAGAAGTAGAAGTAAGAGTTTATTACAGATAAAAGTAATAAAGAGAATACTAGACTTATAAAGAGGAAAATTACTACTTAGCTTAATAAGAAAGCGCCTGTCTTAAAGTAGACTAAAAGGTTTAAGAACATAAGACTAAGGTTTATAAAGAAGTTAAGTTAAGTATAAAGTAATAAAGACGAGGATTTTACGCCTTTAAAACTAAAGTAAAAACGTAGTAAAGTAGTTAAAAGTAGTTAAAGTAAAGTAGTTCGTAGTAGTAAGAAATCTTAAGTCTAATATACTAGTAAGACAGAAGCGTAGTAAATAGTTAAGTAGTCTATAAAAAAAGAAGAGTTAGTTAAGTAGTTAAGTTTAATAACTAGACAGCTAAATAGTTAATAGTTTAAATATAAATAGTCTAAATAAAAGAGTATGTATTAATATACTACGTTATTAAACATATATACGAATTTATATTAGTATATTTAAGAAAGAGAAATAGACATTAATAGACGTATATAAGCGGAGATAGATTAAGATAATAGTAGACGTTATAGTTTAACTTAACTATAATATAACTTCGTTAAACTATCTAATATCTTACTAACGAGTCTAGTATATAATATAAACTTTTAGACTACAATTAAAATATTATTATTTCTTTACTTTAATATCTTAATATTCTTAGTAAAGAAGGACTAATATAATTCGCTTTAGTATAAGTAAGTTAACTACTTAGTCTTTATACTTAACTAATCCTAAATCTTAGAACGTACTACTTAGACCTATATATTTATATATGTTAAAGGACTAAATAGGAGTTTAATTAATAGCTATAAGAATACTTTACGTAAATTAAATTAAGTGATTTACGCCGTTATTCTTATAACATATTACATAACATTTTATAAAGAGTTAAGCTGACTGTTTAAAGTTACTTAATTAAGATATAAACCGTAAGCTTTACGTGTTACTAATTAGGTTAAGGCTTCTAATACATACATAATAAAGTGTAGTATAATACTACATTATTTCTTTACACTAATATACTTTTTAAGCAGTTTCTTTATATTTATAAGAATTGTATACGTCTTAAACAGCTCTCTTTTAACTATAAGAAACGTCTTATATACGTCTGTAGTTAATACGAATTACACATTATATAAAATTATACTCTTAGTAGTAGTGTATCTTTACTATCTTATAGTCTTTACAGATTTAGTCGTAAGTTAATATCTTATATACTTTTAACTCTAAGTCCTTTTAACTTATTACAGAATAGTTACTTTTAGTAGTCTAAGTCTTAAGTTAAAGCGCTATATTATTAACATTACCGCTTTTAAGGAGTAAGTAGTACGCTTACGTAGCTTTAGTCTTACATATAACTAGACTTAAACATTAAAAGAGTTCCGCTTACTTTAAATAAGTTAAATTACTGTGCTTTTTAAGAGAGATAAACTATTATATTAAATAAGTACTAACGTTATTACTAAGTTTACGTTAAGCTTTAAAGACGCTTTTAAGTTTAAGAACGTACTACTCTTAGTTAAGTAAACGCTTTACTTCTTTTCTTTTACTACTTTTAAAGTAGTGTAACTAAACTTTACTTAAAATAAGTAGCTCTTTTAATCTATTCGGCTTCTTAGTATTATTTACTATAATAAGGCCGTAATAGGCTTAGCTTATTACTTTAGTTAAGAATAGCGTTATTAATTAAACTATATACACTTTATCTTTAATACTATACAGTCTATATAAAACAACTTTATAGTAATAAGAAGGCATCGTTTTAGTCTAATTCACTTATACGTATTAGTATAAGGTTTTATTATAAGTGTAAATAACGTTAAGGTCTTTAAGCTGTTATTACTTTACTAAGTAAATTAAATTGTTTTTACTTAGTTAAATAACTAAGTAATTTAGTACTATATCTCTACGGCGGTTTAAAAGGTGCTTTAATAGCGTGTAAAGTAGAGTGTACGTCGCTTTTAATAGCTTACAGGCCTAAAGAATCCGTGTCTACGAATTAATTAGTAATAGTAAACACTTTAAGTTTAAAAGAATAGTAAAAAAGAAGACGAGGCTTTATTTTTATTCTTATAAAGACACTACTATCAGAAATTTAAGTAAGTGTTAATTAGATTCAGACTACTATTTACGCGTATACTATTATTATAACTATAAACGAAGTTACTTTACTTATTAACGTTAACTTAAAGGTATAATAAGTCTACTACTATGTTGTTTTTATCTTTATATCTACTGTTTATAACTACGTCTTTATTACTAACGTTTATAATCTTAAATGTTAAGATTTTATAAAGAGATCTTATAGAGAGATTTTATAAGGCCTTAAACTAGAGTACTTTTAATATACGTAACAGTAGCTTTAAAATACACTCTTTAATACTTTTTATAAGTACACTAATATTAAAGACCTTTTACTTATAAGTTTTATAGAAAGACAATTTATAGATAATCTTAGACTTTATTTATATGTTTTATACGATAATAAGAAAGGATTTAATAACAGTAAACGGTTTAACGATAATAATTAGATTAATAATAAAAGCTAAAACAATAATAAAAGTTATTTAAGTTAATTTACTAAAGATACTAAAGTTCTTTTATACTAACTTATTCATTTATACTTAACGACGTATTTACGTAGTTAATATAACCTCGTTAATATTTAAGGATACTTATAGTTATTAATTAATATATTAATATACTTAACTTAAGCTTAAGTTATAAAGGTTCTTTACTTTTTAAGTATTTTGTTTTAAGTTTCTATTAAATTTCGACTTAGTTAAGTACACTAATTACTTACGTAAAGAATGTGTATATAGACTAACTTTAACTTAAAGTAAAACGGAGATTAAAAAGAAAGTTAAGTATAAAGCTAGTACTCTTAACAGTAAAGTGTTTATTACTTTATTTAAATACTATATAACTACTAAAGTCGACACTATTATCTCTCGTAAGCCTCTATATAATTACAGAGTAATAAACTTAGTAGTAGAGTGTTTATTACTCTATTTAAATGCTATATAACTACTAGAGTTAATACTATTATCTCTTATAAGCCTCTATATAATTACAGAGTAATAAACTTAGTAGTAAAGTGTTTATTACTCTATTTAAATGCTATATAACTACTAGAGTTAACACTATTATCTCTTATAAGCTTCTATATAATTACAGAGTAATAAACTTAATAAGTAAAGTATAAACATAGCTTTATACTACTAAGAAACATAAAGTAAAGGGCTATCTTAGCCTCTTAGTTTAGGATTACTATATAATAATAGACATTTATATAATAACAGACATTTATATAATAACGACGATAGAAGTCATATTTAGCTTTAATAGCCGTTAGTATAACACGACTTCTCTAACTTAGTATAAGGCGCTAGATACTAAACAAGAAAGCCTTTAAGTATTATAAGTACTAAGTACTAAATAAGAGATTTATATCTAATTACTATAATTAACGTAGTTATTTCTTGTAAAGCTTTAGTAATAAAGTAAACTTAAAGTAATAAGTTAATTAACTGTTAACTATAATTAAACACTAAGCAGAGTATAAACATAAACTTTACACACTATAAAGAAGTATAAAGTAAAGGTTAAGTTACATACTATAAAGTATAAAGTAATATTAAGTTATACTATAAAGAAGTATAAAGTAAGTGTTAAGTTATATACTATAAAGAAGTATAAAGTAAAGGTTAAGTTATATACTATAAAGAAGCATAAAATAAGAGTTAAAGATTTATAGACTTATAAGTCTAAGTAGTAGGATTTATTAAACTAAGAAAGTAGACCTTTTACGTTATTAAGCTAATAACGCTCCACTTAACGTTTAGACACTAAGAAGTATAATATATTAGCGCGTAGAGTTATTTAAGAGTTCTGTAATATACACTCTTTACTAGCTTTATAATAAAGACCTTATTACTGTTTATAGCGTAAGTAAAGCTAGTATTTTATACATTACCTATTAACTTGTTTATATGTACACTAGACTATAAGACGAAAGAAGGAGTCTTTTAGAAATCGATTTAATAACAGAAATCAATTTAACGATAAATTAATTTAATAACAGAAATTAATTTAATAACAGAAATTAATTTAACGACAGAAATCGATTTAATAACAGTTAATATATTTACTACTAATCTGACTACTATCTACTATCTAACACTTTATTAATATTAACCTTTATTTAGACTATAGTTAAAAAGACTCCTTTACTATAAGCTATTAGTTTATAGTTAAGCTTAGTCTTAAGTGTTAACTAAAAGAAAAAAGATAAAAGTTAAGAAGTAAAGGAGGTATACAGTTAATATTATTAATATATAAGAGGCGAATAAGATAGTTAAAAGATTAAGGAAAGACTTTAATAAGTAAGTTAAAAAGATAAAGACCGTAAAGATAAATAAGTAAAAGAGACAGACTTATAATAAAGAATAATTTATACTATAATTAAACATCTTAAAGGAAAAGGGTTAAGCTTATAAGGCTATAATATAAGTAAAGTTATTAAAAAGTCACAGAATAAAGTATTAAGTATATCTTCTAGTCTAATACAGAAAAACTACTAGGCTTAAAGAACTACTAACCGTATTATGCCTATTTAACTAAACGTAACTATACGTAGCCGTAACTTACAGCTTAAGTCTTTAAGTAGATAAAACCTTTTAATTAGTCTCTTTAGATTTAGAGTTAATGTTACATTTTAACGTGTCGTTTAAAGCCTTTTAATTAGATTTTAGAGTAATTACTAACATTTTAAGTATTAATTAAAACTTACTAATTAGTTAACCTTTTAAAGCCTTAAGTATATCTATAAATAAGTAGGTTATTTTCCTTTTTACTTTACTCTTACTTAGTTTTAAACTCTAAATCTATTATTAATCGTATTCTTTAACGACTAGTCTTTTTAATTAATTACGTCTTTAGTAATATCTTAGAAGATGTCTAGTAGTCGACTAAGAAAGTAACGTATAGAAGTTAAAGCTACGAAGGCATTACGATAACGACGAGCTAATAAGTGTAAACGTAAGCGTTTTATTTAATAGTAACAGTGTCTTTAAGTCTCTCTTTTTAAACCTTCTTACGTACTTATAGCTCTTCTAGCTCCTTTAAGCTCTACTACTCTGATTTTAGTATTAGTAAGTGCTATAAAAGAGCTCGCTATTTCGTAGTCTTATTACTTAGACTTAAGTTTGTCTTATAGCCCTCTGTTATACTACCTTATAACTGATTAACTTTAGGCCTTTATAGTAACGCGTATCTCTTTTCTTTTAGCCTTCTTTTTACGCCTTTAATTTATATAGCTCTTATAGTCTCTCTAAGTTTCACTAATTCTTTTACAGCTCTTTTAGTCTCTTTAAGTTTTATAGATTCTTTTACGGCTACTTTAGTCCTTTTAAGTTTTACTAATTCTTTTACGACGTATTTACTTCTTTTAAGTTATACTAATCTTTTTACTGTTTTAGTTAGTGTTATAAAAGAGCTTATAATTACGCCGTCTTATTACTTAGACTTAAGTTTATTCTTTAGCCCTTTACTTTACTATTTTAACTAATTACACTTAGGTCTTAATACTAATAATCTTAAGACCTTACTAAAACCTTTAATTAACGATTTCCTTTTACTTAGCCTTAACGATTTTATTAAAACTATACTTCTTACTTTTACTGTAGTCGTTAAAGTAAATGTCTACACTAAATCTTTAATAGAAAAGCGCCGTTTACTTAAAAGTAACGAGCTCTATAATACTTCTTTACTTTAGAGGTTAATACTTTAAGATATAAGATCCTTTTTAAGGCACTTTATAGTATAAATTAAAAGCCTCCTTTCTCTTTTACTTTTACTTAAAACAATTTTTAACTATAGTTAAAAACTCCTTCTTCTTTTAAAAGGATTTCCTTTACACTTATTATACTAGTTAACTATAAAAGTAAAAGCCGCTTAGTTAACGTAAAAGAGCATTAAATAGTACGCACTCCTTAAATAGCGTAAACATTCTTATTTATGTCTAAAGTATAAATACTAAAACAGTAGTTACAGACAATCTAACGATTAATACTTTAACTAATAATAGTAATAAAATAATAACAGAAAAGGATAATAGTAAAGAAGTAAATAATAAAGTAAAAGTAAAAGAAGTAAAAGAGGATAATAAGTTAAAAGAAAGAGAAAAAGAAGACAAAAACAAAGAGGTGTAAAAGAGAGTTAAAAGAAGAGAGGATATAGCTCTTACTATAAGTAATACTAATTCTCTACTACTGTTTAACGCATTTAACGAAGAAGTTAACTTAAGTAGTATAGTATTTATTAAAGACACAGAAAGTTTTAATAATTATTATATACTATAGTTAGACTTTAGTAATAGTGACGAGTATAGTAAGTAAGCGTAATTTAAAGACGGCTACTATTAATAAGACACTGAACTATAAGATAAGAATAATAACGATAATACACAATTTAATATTAATTAATAACTGGCAGCTAAGTAAGTACGTTAATAAAGAGCTAAAGATAAAGGTAAAGAGGAGTAATTTATAAAAGAAAAAGAAGAGTCAGATTTCTTAGAGATTCTTAGCCGTTACTACTATTAATTTATTACTTATAGTAAAGCTGTATATAATACTACTTAAGTTATAAATAAGGCACACTTTTAGCCTAATAACTATTAGACCTTTAACGATATTAGTAACCTTTTAGAGCTTATCTTAAACGCTATTAAGGCGGACTTTATTCTTAACGTACTTAGTAAAGATATAGCTTAAAAGCGTGTATTTAAAGGTACTTTACTCTGTTCTTAGTTACAGACACTTAAACTTAAGGTATTACTACACGCTAAGGCGTAAAGAGATACTAGTAATGTTAAGGCTATTAACGTAAATAATCTAAACGACGATCTTAGTGTAAGTAGTTTAAATAATAAGTATAACACTAATAATTTAAATAACGACTCTATACTAAAAGAAAGGCGAATACATGTCTACTTATACTATTTAGACTACTACGAGACCGCTTTATATAGTAACCTATTTTAGTATAGCTTTAATATTAACAGCTTAATTAAGAAAGTATATACGTTAGATTTCGTTAAGTAAGTTATTACTCTTAACTTTTACCTCTAGTATATTACTAACCTTTATAAAAGCGTACACTTATATTATACCGTTTTTATTAAAGTAAGTAGAAGGCACAAGTTACGACTTATTTCTTTACACTTAATTCTTTATTTTTATATTAGTTGTGTTATAGGCTTAGTAATAAACTTATATATTTATGTTTTTCTTTTACGCTTTTATAAGATTAGCTACTTTAATTACTTAGGCTACTAAGTAATTAAGCGCTAAATAGACGAGTTCTTTATACCTGCTTTACGTATAAGTATTTATACTTACTAATTTTAACATTTACTTCTTTATTAAGTTATAACTTAAAATAAAGCGTAAGCTTACTTTTAAGAGAAGGTCTTACAGAATCTTAGTAAGTTAAAGTCTTATATTCTTAAGTATGTCATCTTAGTATACGACTTAAGTAGTGTTTAAGCGTCTCTCGTAGTTATTATAAATGCGTCTTAAGTAGATATGTTTAAAGATGTCTTTTTTATATTTAATAACAAAAATATAAAAATTATATATAAATTAGATACGCTTAGTAAGCTTTATATAACTATTCTTAACTCTTTTAACTTAGTTCTTAACTTAAATAAGCTTAATTAGAAATAAGTCTAAGTCGACTTAAACTAAGAGATTACGTATAAGACACTAAAGTATAATAGTTATAGTACTTAACACAGTTATGTTAGTTTAAGTATTACGCCTTATACTTTACTTTAAAAGCGCTGTTACTTTAAGTAATTCTTTTAAGAGGTTTATAAAGAGCGAAGTATAGCTTTAAAGAAAACAGACTTTATTATTACTCTACTTAATAAATGTTAAGACGTAACTATTACTAAGGCCTTAAACTCCTCTTAGTAACGTGTAAGCTAAGTATATACACAGTTTTACGGCAGTTATAAAGAGATGTTTAATGCCGTTAAAGTTAAGCCTTTTTAAAAGACTTTCTTTAAAAAGTTTAAATAAGATTCTAAAGTATTTAAAATACTAAAGTAAGTAAGTAAAGCATTATTAATAACACTTAAGCGCTATACTAACAGCTAAATTAATAGTAAGAATTATATTATACGTATACTAAAACACTACGTCTTTAGTCTTTAAAGGTTACGTTAAGAGACTTACATTACTTTTAACTTCTTTAACTAAATATAAAAGCCTCTTAATGTTAACGACTTATAAGATATAGAAGTTAATGTTTTTAATAACTTAACTTAACCTTTTTAGTAAGTTACGACTTAGACCTTTAACAATTTCTTTTATAGTAATGTTAATAAGTACATTTATACTTACGAATACCTTTATAAAGTTAACTTTAAGTATATTACTTATAAGCACTTAAAGGTCCTAATATTATCTAAACTTATTTAGACGTCTTAATAATACATTTTAGTTAATTATAAAAAGGGACGCTAAGGAAATACACTAAAAATTAGTCTTAATAACAGACCTTTAAATAACTACTAGGCTCGATTTAATTAGAGTTTAGGCTAGTTATATACATTTAGTTATTAGCGCGTACTAGTTATATATAGTTAGTTACTAGTACGTACTAGTTATATACAGTTAGTTACTAGTCTACTATTTTATTAGTTAACTCTTATATACTTTAACTTAACATAAAAAGAGGCTTTATAAGCGAGTTATAAAGAATAATAAATATATACACTTTTAAGATATGTAATAAAACCATTTAAGCTAATTAAAAGGCAGAGGTTATATGACTGATTTAAGCTAGTACTATACGCTTACTTTTTAGCTGTCTTATTATATTCTATAACAGTACTAAATTAAAGCTTAAATAGTAGTTAACGAGCCTTTAAGTTACGTAAGTACTAGCTGTCTAAGTAAGTAAAGAGCGTAAAAGGAACGCTAATACGTAGGCATAACTAAGAGTACTTTCTTCTTTAAGCTTTTAACTCTCTTTTCTCTCTTTAAGCTTCTAACTTTCTCTCTCTTTATTTTACTACTTTCTTATAAGCTAGTAACTTCTCTTATAAGTTACAGAGCAGCTAAACCTTTAATATTAAAGGCCTATATAAAGTGTATACATAAGATAAGTAAAAAGGAGTTAATAAGCTTTATACTATAGTTTAGTACTTGTTATATAACCTTCTACTAGCTAAAGTTATATAAGAGAGAGTATACGACTCTTATAAGAATAAAAGACGTAACAGTATAACTTTAACTAAAACGGTAAATAAGGTTATACGACTAATATAAGAATAGGAAACGTAGCCGTTTAACTTCTATAGTATAAAAAATAACGCTACTTAACTCTTATAAGAATAAAAGAGTAGCTAAAGTCACTTATATAATTTTAAGGCCGGCCGCTATTCTTTATAAGTAACCTTCCTTTTTATAAGAGTAAATAGCTATAAGTTAAATAACACTTATATATAAGTAGAGCTTAATAGTAAGTTAAACTCTTATAAGAATTAGACTTTAAAGATAAGCTAAAGTACTATATTATAGAAAGTACTATTAAATAAGTGTTTAGTTAGAATGTTAGCTACTAACGCTTACTATATATATTAACTTTAAACTATATTATAAATTAAGCTATACTCTTAATATAAACTTATATATCTTTAGTAATTTTCTCTTTTATAATATTAGTAATAACTATTCCTACTAGTTATAGTACGTTAAAGACATATGTTCTTATAAAGCTTTTCCTTCTATTAAGTTAATTAAAGTAGAGAATCTTATCCTTTATTAACTTCTTAATTAGCCTAGTATTACTACTCTTAATCTTAGTATTAGAAGTTTATATTATTTAAACTACAGTATTACGCATTTAATGTTATTAGACTATACTTATAGTAATAGCTATTAAGTGTTCCTTAAACTGATAATTACTATATCTGTACCTTATATTCTCGTAGATCTTTATAAGGAGGCTATAGTAGTAGTATGCCTTTAAGCGACCTTTTTCTATTAAGTGTCTAATAGTTATAACCTTCTCTGTTATTACTACTTCTTATAAATAACTCTTACCTTTATAATTATAAATCGTCCCTTTACACTAGCTTTATATTTAATACTTAAGACAGCTACTAATAATTAAAAACGTATTTACTACCTAGTTAGTAAGTCTTAGTAGCTCTACTAACATAAGTATTATCTTTAGTTATATTAAGCTACACTTAAAGTTCTACTAAGTAAGTGTAATAACGAACACGCTTATATCTGTAAACAGAAGTGTCTTACTACGACAGTTATTATATAGCTCTACTATACGTCTTAAATAAGACTCTATGTTTTTCTCTTTTATCTCTTACGTTAATACTTTACGTTAACAGCTTAAAGTAGTTATAAAAGAGTAAAGTGTATTACACTCCTTTTATTCTAATAGTAACTTAGCGTTCTAAAGTAATTTAAGCTGTTACTTTAATATAAGTACTTTAAATATATACGTACTATTATTTTAACTTACTTACTCTATCTCTTAAACATAAGATGTAAGACTTTTAAGATAATAGTAAAGGATCTAGTACACTTTAAGAAGATTTACTCTTAAACTTAAACTACTTATAACTAAAATCAGATTTTTTTTCTTTTAAAACTACGCTAATTCTAATAACTTAGAATTTAGTAAGTAATAGTATATTAGACAACTTCTAAGTACTTTAAACATACTTTAAATTTCTTTAGTTAATTAAATAAAGGCGATAATCTTTTAGTTTAAATTACATTTATATACTTACGTCTTAATATCTTTAATAATATTATTTCTATAGAGTTTTACTTAGATCTTAACGTTATAAGAGACATTTACTTTCTTGTAAGTATATTAATAAACTTTTAGATCTTTAAAGAGCTGTACTATCTTAGCTAGTACTAACTTTCACTTTAGTAATGTTACTATTATTAAAAAACGAGGCGTATTATACTTCTAAATCTACTTATAGTCGACTAGACTTTAACGCTAATAATTATGTATTAAAAACACATGTACCTTATTAAATATTACTTAGTAAATTAGTAATACATATTTAGTAAAGTACGCTTTAAACTCTAAACTAATAAAAAGCTTACTTGTTACTATAACTATACAGTATGTATTTATTACTTCCGTCTTATATTCTACTACTTAAATACTAAGACTTTAAAGCCGACTTAGTACATCTTATATAACTACTATAAAAGGTATAACTATAACAGTTATACTTAGACTTAAGTTAATAAAGGCAGGAATAATAATCTTTATAGACTTACTAGTCGCCGTTAAGAGCACTTAAACTAATCCTAGTCTTTTATATTATATAAACTCGTAGACTATGTCCGCTTATATACTACTTCTCTAGTTTACTTTTAGTCTAAATATCTGTATTAGTGTATTATAACACTGTTATTTAACACTACTTAAGTATATGCGTCATTCTAGTTAACCCTTTAATAGTAATACTAGTAATTCTAAAGATCCTTTAACTGACTTTATTATAAAAGTAACAGGGAAATTTCTTAGTAAACTTAATAATAGTTTACTATAGCCTACGCTAAATAAGACTACATTAGACTGTATTAAAGTCTTTAGTAGTCCTTTAGTATATAAGAGTAATATGTTATATAAGTTTAAAGCATTATAGTTTATATTAATAAAAGGATCCTTAAAATCTAAAGCTATAAGCTTTTTTAACGTTAAGCTAAGTATTATAAATAGAGTCCTCTTACGTTTTATTAAAGAAAGCAATAACTGTATAAGGTTTAAAAACTTAGAAGAGGTTAGTATTAACTTATTAACTATTAGCTACTTACTTAAAGCCTTCTTTTAAACCTTTATATAACTTAAGCTTAATTCTTATAAGAGTTAAACTAAAGTACTATTATAAGAGTTTAGAGTTAAGTCTAATTCTTATAAGAGTTAAACTTAAGCCCGCCTCTTATAAAAGTTAGACTTAAGGTATTTTTATAAGAATTAAACTTAAGCTTAGTCTCTCTTTAAAGTTAAAGTTAAGCTAGATTCTTATAAGAGTTAAAGTCTGTCTACTTATTTTACGTACTTTGTTTTAACTTAATTAGACATTTTAGACTCGTCTCTAATATTACATATTTAATACTATACTAATAATACCTTCCGGAAACTTTTAAGAGTCTTTAAAGAGAGACCTTAAATATTAGATGTCGTAATAGTATAATACGTCTCTTTTATATTTACTATATAACTTGTCTATAAAGTAAAGACATCTTTCTCTAGTTACTTTAATATAAGTAAAAGTTACTTCTAAATAGCGATTCTTATATAATAATAATCTGTAATAGTACTCTTAAAGCCTAAGTAATCCTTCGTAAATCTATTAATAATTCTTAAAAGTCTTTATAAGTTTTAGACTTAGTTACTACTTTTATAAAGTAAGTAAAAGTTACGAAGATTTATTATAATCTCTTCTTTATTAAACGTTAAAAAGGCTGTAAAAAGGCGTATATCTACTAAGTACGCTACTACTACCTTACTTACTATACGTAAAGGAAACTTAGTAATTATCTTTAAATGTCTAATTAACGCTTTAGACTTATAATACTTAGTAATTATAAAGAGGTGACTAAAATTAACGTGAATCTTACTTATACTATATAGCGTTATATAACACTAAATCGTAAAGAACTTAGTGTTACGTACTATACCTCTTAATAATATATATAAGCAGAAAACTATTTTCTCTTTAAAAAGAGTAACTTTATACTAATACGACGTAATAAAGAATTCTTGTAGTTCCTTTTATAAGTTTACTACCTTTTAGTACTCTTTGTCGTTATCTTATAAATTACAGAAGATAAAGTCCTGTTTGTTATAAAGATGTTTGTTCTTCTTTATATTTAGGAAACTACATTTATTTTCGTAATAATTTAAGTAGTTATAAATGTTATTTAAATTATATTACTAACGTACTTTATAGATTAAGTATATAAAAGTTAAGCTAACGACATCTTTTAATAGTAAATCTACTGTTTCTTAGATTATTTTAATAAATCTGAATAATTCTATACAGTTTAACTTAAACGTAAAAGTGCTTCTGTTATGTAACTAAGTAATTATTAGTATTTAGTAGTCGCTTAAATGTTCTTTAATAAAAGCTAGTAGAGAGTAGATCTTAGTATAGACAGTTAAAGCTACTATAAAAGTCAGATTCTAATACTACTTTATAACACGAGCCTTTATTCTATTCTTAGCTTAATTAGTAGTTAAGTATATATACTAAGCCATTAATATAATCGTTACCTATTTAATACCGACTAAGCGTAGTACTATATTAGACGTAGTATAAAAGATGTCGTATTTAAAGTTATAGTTTAGTATAACTAAAGTACATAAAAGCAGAGGCGTATAACTAAGAACTACAGTCTTTTCACTTAAAAGCATAATATAAAAGTCGAATAACTTACTCTTAAAAGTAGGAATTAAAAACTACTACTAATAAAGCTGTAACTTACTATAATTAGTTATATAAATAACAGTAAATAAAAGACGAAAGAACTCCTCTTAGTATCGTTCTATTATAAAACGTTAAAGATCTAGCTAAAAAGGAGAATTTAAGATGTCTTTACTTATTAACGTAAATACACACTAAAAGTAAATAAGTATTTTTAAAGCACTCTTATATACGTCTCTAATTATTTAATTAAATAAGGAATGTAACTTACTATATTACTTATTACCTTTTATACTTTAACTTAAGCTAGTTACTTAGTCCGCTAACATCTTAAGTAGTCTCTAATAAAATTAGCTTTACTTTAACTAGTTAGAGACTGATTTACTTTATAACTCTTTTTAATAAAAGTTAAATTAACTGTGTTACTCTTATAAAGTCACCTGAAAAAGTTATAAACCTTATACTAATAAATAGACTAGTCTTAGTAGCCTTAAAGCTAAGCCGTTAATAAGATAGTAAGTCTTATAACTTAAGTTATATAACTAATACGTCTAAACGTCCTGTGTTTAAACTAACTCTCTGTAATAGTTCTCGCTTATATAGTTCTGTACTGTTCCCTTTATAGAAAAGACTAGCTTACATTAATTATACTAAGTACTTAAAATGACTAATAAGCTCTAAATTAAGCGTAGTATTATTATAAAGCTATTTAGCTTATTCGTAATTACTAGTTTACTTTAGTAGTAACGTACTTCTTTTTTAACACTTATTATGTCTTAATGCTTTTATATAATATAACTTTTTAAACTATTAAGAGTAATAGCTCTATAGTATAAGTAATAGACGATAATCTTAAGCTTTTTAAAGAATTAGAATATAGTGTATATATTTAAAGGTTTAAAGAAGACTCTAACTCTTATAAGAGTTAAGGCTACTTCTTATAACTTAAAGGCTATAAAGTACTTAATTCTTATAAGAGTTAAAGTCGTCGCTTAATAGTTAGATACTATAAAGTACTTAATTCTTATAAGAGTTAAAGTCACTTCTTAAAGCTTAAAGGCTATAAGTCGCTCACTTCTTATAAGATTTAGCGTTAAACTATACGAAGTACTAGTAGAGAGATTATCTAATAGTAAAGAACTTAACTCTAGCCTAAAAAAGGAAAAACTTCTTAGTGCTTTAAGAGCTAGTTATTAAAGGCGACTTTAATGTGTTTAGTTTATAACTTATAAGAATTATTTATTACTACTTTTACGTCCTTATTAGAATCTACTACTTTTATACTATTATACTATTATCTTTAAGTAAAGGCCGAATATTTAGTATACGCTTTAGTTTAGAGTAATAGTTATATTAGAATAGGTTTTTAGTGTAATAGTTAATGTAGTTTAAAGAAAAAGGCAGACTCTAATTCTTATAAGAGTCTCTTTATATAGAATTAGTAGAAGTAAACGATTAGTAGAAGAACAAATATATATAGTAGCTATTAAAAAAGTATGTTATAAAGAAGAAGGAAGTTAGTAAAAGAGAGAAAGGTTTAAGTTTATATAAGAACGTAACGCAGAATACTATAGTCTTAATAGAATAAGACTACGCTCCGTCTTATATTACACTTATTACTAGTCCTAATTTAAGAAAGCTTAAATTATTCTTAGCTACTATAAATATTAGTGTAAAATTAATAACACCTTAACTCTTACTTATTAACTCTATAGTTAATTCCACTCTAGAAACACGCTATACAGAGTCCTTAAAAGTTAGTACTAAGTTATATCTTATATCTCTCTTATTTACGTATTATATAAACTTAAGGCCTTAGTAGAAAGTTCTAAAGTTAAGCGCGCTTCTTTATATAAGAGTGTTAAACGTAAATAGTAAAGTATAACACTTTATTTAAATTTTCACTTTACTTTTAAACTTCTACTTTACTTTAAAAAAAACAGTAATTTATATCTTCGCTTTTCTTATATAAACCCTCTTACTTTTTATCTTTTCTTCTTTCTTTTCCTTTTTATAACACACTTTTTCTTAACCTTCTCTCTTACTTCTACTATTCTTTCTTCTTTTATATTACGTTCGTATATTATTATCTATTATTAGTATATATATCTGTTATACTTATATTAGATTCCTACTACATTCCTTATTAAGTTCTATCTTAATCTATCTTTAGACCTTATTTAAATTATAATTCTACTTCGTTTCTCTTTTAATTTATTCTTAGACTTTATTTAAATTATAGTTCTACTTAATTCCTTCTACTTATCTCTTTACTATTTATATCTTTTCCTTAATCTTTCTTACTCTATTATACAGGTTTCTGACTTACTCTTTATAATATACAGAATCTTATAAGAATTAAGCTTTAACTCTTATTAGTATAGTGACTTTAAGTAATACGTAAAGTAATAGAGACGTAATAAACATTAATACAGTAAATCTTATTAATTCCGGAGTAACGTAAAACACTGATTTAGTAAACGCTCTTAATGTAATAAACGATTAAACACTCTAAACGACTACTACTTAACGTAATAAAATCCGAGCTGTTACAGCTTAATTAAATAAGACTATAAGATTAGTACTAAGTCTTTAACTTAATAAAGAATTAAATATAAACTAAGAGCTTATTTCTTAAGCTATGAAAGATTATATAGTTATAGCTATATCTTAAGTAGTAATAATAGTTATAAAAGTTAGAAGTAGTTAAGTAACCTTTAAAGCTAAGTATAAAGTATTAAGTAGTAAAGCTAGTACGTATATTATTTCTTTATTCATATTTACGTCTTTTTATATAAGGTTATACTTACTTTATATTAGACCTTTAGCTTTAATTCCTATAAAAACTAGGCTTTTTAGTAAAGCTTATAGCTTCTTAACTCTTATAAGAATTAAAAGTTAACTCTTATAGCCTCTTAACTCTTATAAGAATTAAAGCTAACTCTTATAGCCTCTTAACTCTTATAAAAATTAAAGCTAACTCTTATAGCCTCTTAACTCCTATAAGAATTAAAGGCAGTTCTTATAAGAGTTAAAGTTCTTTCTTTATACTGTTTTTATTAACCTTAATATTTAATATAGTATAACTATACATACTAAAGATTTAACTAAGCAGCTTAACGCTGTATTTAATACTTTACTATATAACGAAGATACACTTAAAGACATGTTTCTAAATAGCCGTCTATAGTAGTATAAAAAAGAAATGTACTTTTTTAAAGACGTAGACGTAACTATTAAAGCGCTTAATAGTAGTCCGACTTTTAAACCTGTCTTTAAAGCCAGCTATAAGCTATATAACACTGCCTTTAAACAGGTTAATATATATATAACGTTTACTTAAATTAAGAAAAATTAAAAGAAAGATCCTCTTTAAATAGTAAAGGCAGAAGAATCCTTAACTAAGTTAAATAAGGCTTAGTAGAATAGTCTCTTCTAAGTAATAGTATAGTAGCCAGAATTATAGTAATTAACTTAAAAAGTAAAGCTTACACTTCTTTTAAAAGAGAAGGTCACTAAATTTAAAGAAGGCTTACTTAAAAAATCTTAGTGTATACTTAGACAGACATTAGTATTTATAAAGACACTAGATTTTAATAATGTTAAGCTGACTATAAGTCTGTTTAGATTTAAATACACAGAGTTATAGTCTACTTTCTATTAAAGTAAGTTCTCTTTTAACTTTATACTAGATATACAGCTGACTATACTAAGACCTTCTATTTATAATACGTCTATAGTTTTTACTTATAATAAAGATACTAACTTTAAAGCCTTTACTACTAATACTTATAAAGAGTTATACTATGTCTTAAGTGATCTGTCTAATAAAAAGAAGGTGTTAGTATAATAGAAGAAGTACTTTATTATAAAAGATAACGTTATTTATTAAGATAATAAGTACTTTAGTCTTCTGAATTATATCTAGTAAATAATGTTAGTCACTTATAAATTCTTTACTATCTTCTTACTTTATAATATTACTAGACTAGAAGTATAAATATACTACTTAAATAACTAAGTTTAATTAAAGTTCTTTTAACTAGCTATTAATAAGTATTACTAAATTATATAAAAAAGGAAGAGCGTTACTGTAA
>Ga0068631_100007_pt1 | contig 54414 bp, 69 predicted proteins | sample InSIn5gowninarea_2_FD_77434 | JGI IMG/M metagenome (GOLD analysis project Ga0068631, IMG submission 77434) | Clean room microbial communities from NASA Spacecraft Assembly Facility at Jet Propulsion Laboratory, Pasadena, California, USA -... ...
AGAAGATTCGACGTTGATGAAGAATTTGATCGTTCCAAATATTGTCGCCAGTCGGAGTTGATTATACGAACTTGTGAGACGGCATGAAGCTTCAGCTTGCGACAAAGTCATCAGCAGCCAACCACTGCTACAAATAGAATGAGACTGTGGAGAGGTGAGACAAGCGAATCGAGATCGGTCCCGAACAAAGCGTAAGTCGAGTGAAGATCGTGCCAATGATTGACCTCAAGCGACAAGTTGTATGGCTGCGACTTCCTGATGACATCTGAGCAGTAGCAGCTCAGGTCATAATAAAGATGACAGTGCGCCTTCCTCATCGGCCTGGCCGGATAGGTGCAACAATGTTGGCAAGGATCCATAGAAAGTCCTGCGAAGTCTCAATGGCTGTAGCGGCATGACTATCCGACAAGGCATTCTGAAATTTGCAGATCTCGAAAATGTCGAGGTCTTCCTATATTCGAACTTGACTAGGGACCATCAAGGACGGCGGATTTTCAAGTCCGCGTGGAGAGATTAAATTTGATCATCATAGAGCTGGGAGAACTCCAAGAAGTGCATCTGTTTGATAGAGGTTTGGGTGATGAAGGTGTACTTGCTGATGACATAAGAGGATACTCCCCAAGATGAGGTTTGGCCTGTACGACTTCAAGCAAATAGGTTTCTCTCGCCAGAGTGTCGATTGCTTGTGCCCCAAAAGCGCATCAGCGCATAGCGTCGAGGGAGTGGCAAGCGATGGCGAAGGAGTGTAGTCAGTTGTTCCAAGACCTGAATTATACTCGTGGGTTATGGTTGCTGACGACAGGTTCTAGAGGGCGTTGCATGGCTGATGCCATGGTCAGGAGGTCGTTCATGATGAGCAGCGAGGACGATCCTAAGAAGCAAATATGCCTTGCAATACGGACAGCGCTGCCTGCTGCTGTTCTTGTGCATCATCTCAATGACGCATGCCTGTGATGAGCGGATAACCGTAATAGGACATCGCGACATCAGTGGCGGTTGTTCACATAGCAGTCAGTTGGTCGGTGTGTGCAAGTGAGCGCTATCAAACTTCGAGTGAACAAGTATCATTACAAGATATGGAAAAGTACTCGAGTAGATGTGAGGGTGGTGATGATGAGGTTGCCGGGTCAAAGGCGTTCATCGGCCGAGTGAAGCTGGTCGCCACCGTAGAGGGGGAAGTTTGCAACACATCATCGCAGAGCATGATCTAGAGCAAGCAAGCAGATGGTAGAAGGCGATAGACTTCACAATCAGAAGCAAAAGGAAGCACATGACATGTTGCAGAATAGAAGTGATGGCCGGTGATGGTCGAGTGAGAGGCAAAGCACGGACGAAAAGAGTTACTAAGCGGGTGCCAAGGCTCTAGTCCGCCCACAGTAGGCAAATTCAGCGGGAGCTTTATCCTCGCCTTTGCCCCGACTCTTTTGACCTGTCGACCGCGAGCCTACCTGCGAACCAGCACAGTCAAACACTCCAACCACTTACGCAGAGACTTTTTCATCAAAAACTCGTCAATTCAATACCGTCAAGATGGTAAGACCGACTCTCTCGGACCTCTGAGGCGCGCGCTGGACCACGGGTGGCAAATTTCGACCCAAAACATCGAGAAGCACACGACATGAGCGACAACCATCAATCTACCATCGAACCCCGTCAATATCGCACACGGACAATCGATTCCCTCGCATAGCGAAGCGCTGTCAAGTCGCCGGAATATGTCGTCACCCGTCACCCGCCACCCGTCCACAGCGTCGCATCTCAGAACATCCGAACCTCGATATTGGCGCAAAGAGTTGGACTGACAGAGTGCCTTGTAGGTTCTCGCAGTCGATCTCCTCAACCCCACCCCTCAGGCCGAGGCCCGCAAGCACAAGCTGAAGGTGCGTACATCTGGACCCTGAATCACTCACACAAACACCATCTGACTTTACCCAGATGCTTGTCCCCGGCCCTCGCTCCTTCTTCATGGACGTCAAGTGCCCCGGTTGCTTCACCATCACCACCGTCTTCTCGCACGCCCAGACCGTCGTTGTCTGCGCCGGTTGCTCCCAGGTCCTTTGCCAGCCCACCGGTGGTAAGGCCCGCCTGACCGAGGGCTGCTCTTTCCGCAGAAAGTAAACGTCTCGTTGAACCAAAACAAAAAGAAAAGCATGGCTTTGGTTTTCGTAACGAGAAGTGGATGATGGATGAGGGTTGGACGGACGCAAATTATCAATCAAGCGGAATGGAATCCAATCAAGATGCACACACAACCAACAATGGTCAGCCGCGCGCATTGTGGATAGAAGAGGGAAACGCTCTCGCCCCCCAAAAAAAGCAACATGTTTCATGACCCAAACCCCGACAACCGTCGTCACAAAAAGGGAGTTCCGGATATCCAAGGCCTGAGCCACGGCTTTTTTCGTTTTCTCCTTTTTAACTGGTCTTTTGCTATCGTCAATGGAGTTTTTACTTCTTTCTTTGCTGTTCTTCTGTACATGCTGCATAGTGGAGATGAGATGGCATCGCCTACTTGTCTTCTAACGTTGGTACGTTGAGGAGCGAGGAGTTTGTATGCTATTGAGGAAGCCTACCTTTGCTTGCCTTGTTTTAGCTGCGCAAATTGATTTGTCCTCTGCTTGAAACCCGATGCTCGATGAATGCTAGTCTGACGTGACACGTGAAATAGTAAATGCTAGCCCTATTGTCTGAAGCGGAGAGCGATGGAACCCTGCATCATCGTGCGTGGTGGTGAAGATCATCAGTGTTTCAACTGCCAACGACTCCTCCATCTCTCATAGACTCATACTTGAAATGCCATCGCAAGTCATGACATGAGTTCATGCAGGTTCAACGGGCAGTCCTACAGACAATTCGCGATGGCACGAGTCGATGAATCGGGCGTAGCACATGCAGAATGACTAGCGCCGTCGCATAGCATCCGCATGGGCGGCTACAAGAGAAAAGGAGGCCGCACCACGACTGACAAGGCAAGAACACAGTGTCGCCAGAATGACAACGAGATATACACCACAGGAATGGCGCGCCATCATCTCAGAGGTTGCGCGCGAGCTCGAGGTCTATGAACAAGATTACTGCCCCGACATTAGCAAAATCGACATTGCACGCACCATCGACCACACGCTACTCAAGCTTGATGCAAGCCCTAAGCAGATTGACGAGCTTTGTGGTGAGGCCAGAATAGCAAATTTTGCTGTATGTTCTCTTCGCTCGTCTACACTTCACGGCGCTGACAAAGTTCTTTCCAGAGCGTCTGCGTACGGCCCAACTATGTCGCCCAAGCGCATGCCAACCTCAAAGGAAGCGAAGTCTTGATCGCCAGCGTAATCGGCTTCCACCAAGGCACCCAAGACACATACTACAAGCTGCAAGAGACTCGGATGGCCCTGGCTGCCGGTGCACACGAACTTGACGTCGTCATCAACTGGCCTCAACTCAAGCAACAGGAGTACAGCGAAATCTACCACGAACTCGCTCTGATCCGCTCCATGGCCCCACAGCCGACCATCCTCAAACTCATCTTCGAGACCTCGCAACTCTGCTCCAGGGAAATGGTCGCCGCTTGTGCCATTGCCTCGGCCGCCAACTTCGATTTCGTAAAAACCTCTACAGGCTTCCTCGGACACGGCGCAAGAGTCGAAGACGTCAGACTGATGCGTGCTGCATGCGACTATCTGGCAGATAAACGTACCGACGGCCACAGAATGAAAGTCAAAGCCAGTGGAGGCGTGAGGACGGCCGAAGATGCCACCACTATGCTCAAGGCGGGTGCCAGCAGGCTGGGTACTAGTGGTGGTGTATGGATCGTCAAAGAGAACAAGGAACAAGGAGTCAGAAAGTCAAGCCCCGTGCAAAGCGAGAGACGAGACTCGAGGCCCACTCTTTCCACCAGACTCTTTACGGATTACTGAGGACAAAAGCAGGGGTAAGTGACTTTTTGGTATGAATTAATGACTTCTTTCTCTTCTGCTGTCTTTTGGTCTTCTGTTTGTTCCTCTTTTGCTATCAACGCTTCTCTCTTCTTCTTCTCATATGTTGTCGCTGCCATGGAAAGATAGTTTTCGGACTCTCGGTCTCCTTGTTTTCCCGTTCCCGCTCCCGGCCACCTATCAGAACGCCCCAAGTTGTCTAAACTCCCTCACGCTAAGGTCCTTGTCTAGCATATATATTCTTCTAAAGTTGGGGTCCTTTGCTTGGTGGGATGGATGGTCAAAGTGGTTATGACATGCTAGTGTAAATCCCCGCCGGTTCGCCGGAAGGAGGTGTATCTAGTGAGACGTGGGTTCGATCCCTGCTCCTACCCACAAGTGCTTTTTTGCCTTTTATGTTGTTGTTATTTTTCATGTCTACTTTGATCTCTTGATATTTGGTTTTCTATTTTGCTGTTACGACTTCTATCCGGGTACGCCCTTTTTACAATTTACACTACGGCCACCTGTCTTTCGTGACATTTATCCTATTAGTTCGCTTTGCTAGCAACATTACTTGTCGTCGTAAAATTTTAGTTTGTGATCTTCCTTACATTGTACTTATCTTATCTTCCCTTGCTTTAATGTTTCACCCTTGCTTTGTGCTGGTATCGTATACAAGAATGTGCCTTATGATATGAGTCAGCAACCGTTCTGAGTGTATAAACAGACGCTTATACCATCGAAATGACAATGGCGGTGGCAGAGCCTTTGGAAGTCAATATATTGGCGAGGAAATTGGAGATAACGCAGTTCTTTCGCTGTTCTCATTGTTGACAGTCGTGTCGTGAGCTTCGGTAGACTTGCGCTTTCTCTTGGTCATAATGCTGGTTGCTGAATCTGGCTGGTCGAAAACGACATGTAAATAGAGTTGAAGTATGAGTGAGTGGAAAAGTCAACGTTCATATGATGATTGACGGAAGAGAGAGAACATGAGAGCGTGATCGGAATCTATTAGCACGTTCAGACGATACGAGCTGACTTTCTCTTGTTGACCAGACACGCGAGCAGCAGCAGCGCGAGCCCGCACAACAGGAGGGTCCGTGATGGAAAGCTGGTATGCTCTAGACAGAAGTTGCGATGTAGATGGCGGTGTCGTAAACAGGTCGCGGAAGTCCTTTTTGGCCACTCTGAGGGGCTTGACCAGGGACGTGGCAGACATCAAGTAATCTTTGCCTCTGTGGTGTTGAACGCGTTTTGTGATGGGAAGTGGCAAGCGGGACAGTGGCCAAGTCGAGGTCTGCAGTCCACCTGCAATACTCTTGAGGTCTCTCAGACACCATAGACAGGTCTCCTATGGTGGTATATATAATGTGTGTTGTTGTAACCATGATCACAGGTCACTCGGGAAGAGCTTCTGCGCCATCACCAGATCCAGCTCCTGTTTGCAGCAGGAGGCAGGATGCTTTGTCTCGTCCTTGATGGCGATCTCGAACTGTTTTAATAGGCAGTCACCACGCCAGACATTGCCACACTTAGCATAGATGATTTGGCTTGACACTTGCGGAACGCGCAGTGATTCTAAGGCTCTGGAATACACAGTCTGATTGGCTTAGTGAGTACGAAACATCATTCCATGGCCCGGAGATGGCCGCATTAGTTGAGCTGAAATTTGCAGTTCAATTGTCCAGTCAGGCGGCATGTAAAGCGTGGCACCGTGTCTTGTGATCGCACATCTGCCGCCCTCCAAAACTGACGCCAGCCGAACAAACTTTGTCTCTTGACCACACATTTTGTAGCATCAAGGTTGTAAGACGTTGGCGGATACCGATAGTCCTTCCTGTTCGATGAAGGTGAGAAGGCGACGGACACATCCTCGAGAGCTATGACGTTCTCTAAATCCAATCCACATGAAGCTGCATATGCTGCCCAAAATCGACTAGGACATCGCGCAGCTTGGCTTTCTGAAGATCTTTCTAACGTGGCGAAAAATGCAATCGGCACCTTCAGTCATTTGAGATTGACAACTCTTTGACTCTTTGACACTGACAGCCGCGGACAAGAGTCGTCTTCTAGGTTAGGAAGCAGCTTTTCAGTAAAGATTGGTATAGGGGTCTCCACTTGTGCCTCGTCGATCTGGGTGCAGACTTCCAACATTCTCTCTAGCTTAGGATGGCGATTACGGCTAGCGCACCTAAGGGAACGACGACCTTGACATGGGTCGCCTGGTTTTCGGTATTGAATTGCGAGGTGTCCCTTTGTCAGGGCTCTCTATGTACTCGTGCTTCGGAGAAACATCGTTTGCTTCATGTGCTTACCTCTGCTTCTGGCAGACAGAGGATCGAGTGGACTTATGAAGTTGGTTCAGTAATGTGCATCATGACTCTCACCACACGCTAACTTGGTTGCCATGTTCAAATTTTCAAATATTTCTCCGAACCAAGCTAGCCTGTTCCACGCATACATGAGTCTGAGATGAGGTTGATAGTCTCAAAACTTTCTTCCAAAATCTCCAGTACACAATGGAAAGGAAAAATCACACGCATCTTGGGTTACTGCTGGGTTTATAAATTTGACAGCCAATGTAGACGGGACGCACAAGCTCAAGAGGACACTGACGGGATGCCCTGAATGAGATGAGTCTAGACCTCTTCGGTTTTCAGCGGCTCGAGCAAGAACACCAGAATTGGTTGGTCGGGATAGTCTATGTTACCTGCAACAGTCCCATGCAGGGACAAGGTTTTTTGCATCTATCGCACTCGTATTCGGAGCCGTTCATTTCCGAGCTGGGTTTCTCGACGTATCTTTTAGAGTTCCGGTGATTCAAGGCGCGCTCGTGTTCTTCGACTGTGTGCTCGCTTCCAAACAGCTTGCCGCAGGCATCACATTTCCAGTGACTCAGGGCGTCCACGTGTTGTACGCAACTGTCCCATGAGCCAAACTCGCGGCTCCCCAACTTCAATCCCATCTGTTCGTATCCAGTGATGGTGTGGCCCTGGGCCAAATCGGATGACAAAGTAGTCTTGTTCCAGGGATTGCCAGTATATAATCTTGGTCGAAAGGGGAACTGCAAGAATCATAGGTTTGCCACAGCAGGAACGGAAACACTGACAAGTCTGTCGGCTCAGCAAGCATGTCGGCTTGATTGTACTCGTTCTTAATGTCGTCATTTAGCCACGAAGACGACTAGGAAGACCGCAGGGAGAGAGGGTCTGACGGGTCTGTAGATAGTGGTACTCCGGAATGCATTTCGCCTCATCGAAGAGACATCCACATATCTAGAACACCACACTGAAAGGCGAAGAAGATAAGGCGACCGATCTCTCAAGCAGATTGTTGGTTTCACCGTCTGCTTATGGACATCTTCTGACTTGCGAAACTCTACGAGTATTTCCTCAACATCTCTGCAACAGAAACTTAGATCCGTACTTGGAGCATCGGAGTGCTTGCGAGAAAGCTTATATATTCGAGTATGGCGAGAGGAGGAAACCTGGAAGCTGTGTCTTGCATCTTCAACCAGTTTCTGTGTGTCGACTACGTGTCAGAAGACACGGTTGCTATAGCATGCTCAGTGATGACAAGCTTCCGCGGGAGTTCTACAGGTATATCAACATAGAGTGCCGTTAGCCTCTCTTCGTCTCCCCCTTTGTGCCCCGGTCGTGTACAACTGGGCAAGTTGGAATGATTCTGCTGTCGGAACCTGCAGGTGTGCATAGCAGATTGACAAGCTAGTTGAGTTGGGCGTTAATGTTATAGTATTACCCGTCCTCTTTGCGCCAGACAACAAAAGACCGCATACATAGTGTAGACTACGTATGATAGCTTATGAGCCAAAGCCCGAAAGCTATGGATTGGTGGAAGTATTCGGAGTATGTTAATAGTGCTTTTTTTATCGAGTGGCTCGCAGTCTTCAACCAACTGCGCGATAGACACGGACAAGTCCCAGTAGTGTAGGAGAAACCGGCGAACGATTAGATTCTTCATATGCCAGGGAGTTGGTGCAGGATGTTGATGATGATGGCTTCGGCTACCTTTAACCAAATGTTTGCTTTGGGTCCAGGATAGAGCCATGCTTCAACTTCTGTGAAAGCGGTTGAATATGATGCAGGATTCGGCTGGGTGGCAATTCTAGATCGAACCTGCAGCCGAGATGTATTCCAAGCGTGTCTATTCGCTGTCGGTCATTTTGACAACGCAAAGGCGGTGATCGTACATGCTCTCCACTAGAGCGCTTTGGTAGATCAAGTCATACTGGGCGTCGTTCATTGATGGCAGGATCTTGGGCTGACGAGATGCGTGAGCTGGCGATGACCTACATCTTGATGTCAATCTGCCTTTTTTTGTCACCGAGTATCTCCGCGGGCCAAATCTCTTGAGGAGGGCCTTTAGGTTGTTTGGATCGACTATGCAATGGGTGCATAGGAATGCCTCATCAAGTGCATAAAGATCCTTCAGATAGCAGCGGAGATCATCCTCCTGTCGATCTCTTGGCATGTACATGATCTCGATCGGCTGGTAATAACAATCAAGTTCTGTTGGGCATAGTTTGCTATCCTTAGCTTTCTCGTCGGGTGCTCAATAGAAGGCAGCCTTGAAAATCCTGTTCTGAACCAGACCGAAGCTTCGATGCCCACAAGCGACGTGTGATTGCCGATGTAGTGATCAGGTTGAGGAGCCCTTTGATGGGGCCCTAGGATTTGCTCAATAGCTGCTAGGAAGTCGTCGACTTCGGGGTGACGAAGTCTTCCTTGAGCACGTAGGAGCGCCACGTTCCCGGCAAGCAAATCTTCCATCCGTTCGAGATGATGCTGATGCCAGAGAGGTCAGAAATCATCATCATCATCATCATCATCATCATCATCATCAAGAGTGGTGTGCTGATTGAGATTGCTTACGATAGAACATGATGCTCAAATTGATATACCGCTATACTCGTTGCGTCTCACGATGCCGTCATTCGCACATCCAGGGATCTCGAGCATATCAAGGTGCTTGAGCTCATGGTCGGCAGAGCACTGACTAGAGTGTGCATACTCGAGGCAACCGCTTCTGGTGATCTCCAAGACGGGAGCGGATAACAGTGTCCTTTCAGTCAAGGCATCTCGCTTTCGCTCAATTTGGGAGATGTTGCGGAGTTGACCATAAGATGGCACCGACCAGGCCTCTCGATCCTCCAGATCAGGTATGCAGAGCAATCAAGTATGTCTCTTTCAGGACGATATTTGACCCAACGTCGATTTGGAGTGTGGTTATGTTGCGCAGAGATCTGAGGGTATAGAGGATAATGAAGGTCGGTTCCGTGCATCCAGTAGCTAAGTTCGTTGTAGAGGCAGATGTGGACGGTTTTGACGTCGGGCATCAGATTGAACAGTCTGGAGGCAGCGCGGCCGGCGCCAAAATCACAGCTGAGGTCGAAAGTACGGAGCTTGTCCATGGGCCAGATTTTTGCGTTGATTGGCAAATTGGAGTCTGGATCTGGTCTCGAGAGCAACTCTCCCAACATTGTAATATTGTTGTTAAGGTCAAGACAATACCAAATCAACAACCATAAGCGGAACAGATAATATCGTGCGGCGAAAGATTGACTCAAAATGAGGTCCTCACCACAGGCTTTGGCGAATGACCAACAGGGCCATATATAAGATAGGAAGAAAAGACAAAAGAAACATGGCAGACACCAGGACGACAGGCCACTGGATCTACAATAAATCTTTCGTGGATGATAGTTGAGAGGAACATAACAGAAGAGGACTTTGAACTCCTGATTGAAGATGGCGCTCCTGACTCGATAAACCGAAAAGGACCGGAAGGAAATGCAACAGACTGGACAGGGAACAGCTGCCAGTGATCCGATCATGCGTATATAAGAAAAGAGGGGAAAGAGAGAAAGGTAGAACACTCCTGTGACCAGACGTACACATATATATAATGGAAACAAAAGAAAGTGGAAGAGAAACGGAAGAAAATCACAAAAGAAAGAAACACACACAAACCTCAAGTTGACAAGGAAAGAAGGAAGCCAGGTTCTCAAAGATGGGAGAACGAATTGATATATGCCTGCTTCTGGGAAGCTCTGACCTCAAACAGTGAGCTTCAAGCTCCTAAGTTTGAGCTCTTCTTCAATCAGGAGGCTTCTGGTCGCGGGTCGTCCCTGTCCAATGTCTAGTTCCCAGTTGCAATCTGCGGCGGGAAGCTGCATGGACCCGCAACTGGCGTGTCTTCAGTGTCTAGATTTTGGATCTTCAAACAAATGTCGTGAATTGCTGATGGAAGGTAGAATTCATTACAGTAGTTCAGCTTTCGTTATTGCTTATCTTGATATAGATATTACTCACCTTGTTCCCTTACAGCGTGGCCAATTGATCATCGTAAGATGAGACTTCAGAATGTGTCTCAAGGGCTTAAATTGTCTGTATGCACAGAAGTCTGGGCACGGGAATATCGGGAGATAAACGCGGCTTCATGCTCGCTGGGAGGGAAGTAAACATGACGATTTGTACAGGGAAAAGGGAGTTTGTGTGATTCTTCATGATTCTATCTGGAGCGGCCGCCGCCGATATCTTGACCAAGCTGTTATACACATGTTAGCCCTGAATTGAACAATGCACCATGTACGGAGACTCACTCTGTAGCCACTGATCTTCTCCCACTCAACCTTTTGGCGAGTGACGGGGAGCTGTCTTCGCAAACCCTTGAAGGCACCCTCGTTGAGTTTTGTGAAAGCCTGGTTAACTTCTGTCTGGTAGCTCTTCTCGATCTTTGCGATTTCGCGAACGGCGTCGCTGGCGTTTGAGGTTGAGACGGGCTTTGAGGTTTGAAGGCGGACGTTGCCGTCTTCATAGTAGTGGACGTCGATGTTAATGGCGCCGCTGAGAGATGAGTTGGAAGGCGAGAAGAGGTAGTGTGCACGCCAGCGACCATTCCTGTGTATACTATCTTAGCTTGGCTCTTCTGCCCGTAATGAAGAGTGGGATCGTACCAGAAGTTGTTGGGGCTGTACTTGTTGCTGACAAGTACGAGAGCAACCTTGGTGTCATTCTCTGCAGGGAAGACACCCACGGTAGCAACAGGGTAATGTTCATCGGCGTGTGTGCGAAGGGCCTTGTGCAGCTTCTGGATCAGGTCGGCATTTTGGCTGTCGAGAGAGTGGCTCTGGGCGTTCGAGGTCTTCTGTTCGACGGGGTCAAAGTCGAAGGCGGTGTTGTTGGCGCTGTCGTAGTAACGGTTGTTGCCCAGGCTGTTGTACGGGCTGACCAGGACACTGCCACTGCTGCCCGGCAGCTTGACTGTGCTGAACTGTGTCTCGTGGTATTTGGTGATGGCGGGGGAGATGTTTGAGATGAGGCCGGACTCTGAAGGCGTCAAGGCCTTGATGTCTAGAGCAGTTCGTGAGCGTGGGTGCGGAGGGGTCGTTTGGGCGCTGTGCGTATACCGGTGATGACATTGGACAGCTATCAGGAGTTAGCTGCTGCGACTCGCACACCGGAACATGACCTCGAGATACCTCGCCTGGCGGAGCGTCCTCGACAAATGAGGATGCAATCTGTGTTGACGACATGATTGATTTGCTTGTGTTTATGCAATTGCGACCTTGAGAACGAGACCGTCGATGATGCTGGAGGTCGCGCCTCGGGGGTCTTTGCGGGGAAGGTGCGCCGAGCTCTCTCGCTAGTCCTGTCACCCTGTTCACACACCTATGTGAACACTATCAACAATAACTTCTGCATTACTCCAAGCAATCATAATGTCAGGTTGCTGGCGACGCTATACTTCAAATTCGTCTACTGACATGCACTCCTTCATCTCGTCACCGTCGTTGTTGCTGTGGCTTCCCTTCTCCGCTAAGTGCTGTATCCTCCAACTTCGACCTTTCTCTTCTGTAGCAATTCACTATGATTGTCAAAGACAGGCGATCGACTTCAAAGTATGGGGAGGGCTGATGAATGCTTCCAGCAATAATAATATCAGTTTGCTAGCGATTCTTCTCTCGATTATATGCTTTCTGCTTGACCTTCAGCCACTCCCTAGATCTTGTAGAAGCAAAAAGCGTGGTAAAAACCTGCCGCCTCCATCTCCTCTTTGGTACCCAAGAATCTACCCTCCCTGTCCTTGACTCGCATGCGCTCACTCAACGGGCCAAGTTCATAATCGTCCTTCTCATCCTCCCACACCTCTGGGAACGGCTTGCGATACATCAACTCCAATCCGTACTCCTCTGCAAGTGCACGGAATCCTTCCCACGGCACCACAAATTCAGGAACATCGACGGCCTCCTCGAGATAGTAAAAGTACTTCCAGCCAAAAGGAGGTCTGAAGATGCCATCCAAGGGCAGAGGTTGCGACTCGGGGAACTTCACTTTGTATATCGAGTTACCCCATTCAAGGGGTTCTTGTGGCAGCGCCGGTGTTTTTGAGACAGGCTTGGGCTTCTCTTCAGTAGCGATGGCATTGTCAATAGGGGCTTCAGGATTCCAGTCGTCGTTATCGGCAGTGCCGTTTGCAGTAGGTTGTAGTGTCTTTTCCGGATCCCAGTCATCGTCGCCATTGGCACCATCGGCAGCTTGCGGCGGATCCAGTGGCTTTTCCGAATCCCAGTCGTCTTCGTCGTTTTGAGCGTGAGGGTCGAGACTCTGCTCAGGATTCCAGTCATCATCACCAGCAGTAGCAGGCCCTGAAGGCTTTTCGGGATCCCAATCATCGTCATCATCGTAATTGAGACCGGCTGGCGGTGAATCTGCCTTTGTTGGTTCTTCAGGTTTGACGCCTCCCTTCATGTGTTGTTCGATCTTCCTGCGGATGACGTCCGAGTTGGGCATAACTCCGAGAAAACGCCCACCCTTCTTCAAAGCACCAGCGACATTTTTGAGCATGCCTCGTGCTGTCTCTTCACTCTCATAGGAATAGTGCAGACAGAACATCATCGAGACAACATCGAAGCCGCCAGACGTAAAGCGGGCAGTAATGGCACCATTAGGATCCGGGCCAGCATTAGGATCAAAGCCGACCTCGCGGACTATGGGAATGTTTGCCAGACTGACACCGAAAGCGTCCTGGGCATAGAAATGAGCATCCAGAAATTTGGCGTTTCTGGGACCCCGCCTCCTACGCTGCATCTCGATGTACCTTCCTTTTGCTTGATCGATAGACACGTCAGCCGGGTCAACACCGACATACAGGCGTGGCGTTTGAGGAGCTGACTGCCATTTCTGCAGATCACCACCCTTTCCGCAGCCCATATCGAGCACAATGGGGCGATGATCTCTGTCGTCTGACGGCGAGAACTTCTGGATGATGCAAGACTTGATCCAATTGTTTAAAGAACGTAGACCCTGAATCTTTGATTCGGACTTTCGCCAGTCTCTGCCTCTCTCTGGGACGGCATTATAATGGGCACTGACAATGTCGGTGGGTACAGTAGCTCTGTTTTGTTGTACCTGTTTCCGTTCCTCCTCTTCACGTTGTAGTCTCTTTTGCTCAGCAGCTTGCCTGGCAGCAACACTGATTCTAGATGAGGCACCGGGGCGCTTTCGTGGAGGAGAACGGGGTGGAGAGGCAGGATCGGGATCGTCACGGCGAGTGCTGCTAGTGAGGGGACTGCGTTGACGTTTGGGAGCTCTACTCGAGGGCAAATCAGCCTCTCTCATACGCTTGCGAGAAGGCTTTTGGTAAGAGTCCGATTCAGGGACAGGAGATTCGGTGGGTGGACTGCGGCGGCCTCTGCTCGAGTCTTGAGTCTGACGAGGCATCGTGTCGTGTGTTTGGTGGGAGGTGTATTCGAGTGGGTAGCTGGGAGGCTCGATATATTGTAGTTGATGGGACGCAATGCGTGAGTGTTGTGAGATTTCTTGGTTGTCTGTGAATGTTCTGCTACTAATTGGTCGAGTGAGAGAATCAAAGGTGACGCTGGCCAGACTCTGGAGAAAGTGAATGGGCGCCTCGTGAGATGCGCCAAGCTCTAGAATAAAGCAATGTCTGCTTTGGGAAAGAACGACTGGAGAGGCCTCTCGATTCACAACAGTAGGCAAGAGCTCATGAGCTGTGTACAAATTGCTTCCAAATCCACAGTCTCTCATGAATCAGAGATGGAAGAAACGACCATGTGCATGTCAACAATGAGTGAAATGATCGGAGGCTCGGTGAAGCTGGCCGGCGTTGCTTGGACGCACAGACCTGTGAGCGATTGGGAAGCTCCAGCATCATCATCATCGCCGTCGTCGCCATCAATTCCATCACACCAAACAAGACTCACCTTCACCATCCACCCTTCCCGCCTTCGCATCTCATACCGCAAACATGGGTGACCCGCAATACATGAAGTTCCCCGACCTCAGGCTGGCCCAGTCTGTCTTCACCCTCGCCTCGCCATCCACCTCATCCTCGGCGAAACAAACATCGCTCACAGCACTCCAAGATGCCATCCGGGAGCACAAGATGGCTCCCTTGTACCACTACCTCGCACATCCCCAGACTGGCAAGCTGAACGCAACCGGTGAATCTGCCTCGTCGCAGAAAGCCTCATCAGCCGCCCCCGTGCCGTCGCTACGAAGAACCTCCAGCATCAACACTACCAGCATCATCGGCGTTCTCGGCGGCTTTAAGCAAACCGGCGGAGCTGACTTACCGTGGGATGAGAAGCTCTACGAGTCGATGAAGCGTGAGAACGAGGAAGAGTTGGCCGCTATTCAGAAGGAGGAGGATGAGGCTGCCGAGCGCGAGGGCGACACTGAGGTCAACACAGCTCGCGGCAAGCGCGCTGAGTTGTATGCCCGTATTGGCGACAAGGAGAAGGCCCTTGAAGCTTTCGAGAAGTTGTTGGAAAAGACTGGCATTCTGGCCTCCAAGATCGACATTGTTTTGGCCATCATCCGTATCGCCATGTTCTTCGACGACAAGACTCTGGTCAAGAAGAGCGTCGAGCGTTGTCAAGCCTTGGTTGAGTCTGGTGGTGACTGGGTATGTCACAATCTGCCATCTTTGCGACAAATACATCCGTCTAACACATCTCGCAGGACCGTCGCAACCGCCTAAAAGCCTACCAGGGTCTCCACCTTATCACAATCCGCTCGCACGCTGCTGCCGCCCCCCTTCTCCTTGACTCCCTCAGCACATTCACCGCCACAGAGCTCTGCTCATACAGCAATCTGGTCGTCTACGCTGTCCTTGCCGGCAGTGTAGCCCTTCCCCGTCGCGATTTCAAGTCGCGTGTCGTTGACGCTCCCGAGATCCGTGCCATCGTTGGTTCCGAGGACAGCAATGAGAGAATTGCCGGTCTTTCTGGTGCCGTCTCATCACACCCTTCAGCCGGTACCGACACCAGTGCCATGGACGTCGACACCACACAAGCAACATCAGCCACACCCAAGCCCGCCGTCGTCAATTTGACCACTCTGAACTCCGGATCTGGCGAGCAAGACAAGGCCGAGCCCGAGATTGACTTCTCTCCTCTCGCCCAAATGATTCGCTCCCTCTACTCTGGTCACTACCAAAACTTCTTCCGCTCTCTCAGCAGCGTCGAGACACAATTCTTGGCACAAGATCGCTACCTGTACGAGCACCGCCGCTGGTACGTCAAGGAGATGCGCCTGCGCGCCTACGCCCAACTGCTTCAGAGCTACAAGGTTGTCGGTCTGGAGAGTATGGCACAAAGCTTCGGTGTCAGTGTCGACTGGCTGGACCGCGACCTTGCTCCTTTCATCGCTAGCAACCGTCTTCCTTGCACCATTGACCGCGTCAAGGGTGTTATCGAGACCCAGCGTGCTGGTGACAAGAACAAGCAGTAAGTTGAACGCACTCTTTATACTACAGGATAAGATTGGCTAACACAACCTTTACAGATACACGGACGTCGTGAAGCAGGGTGATCAGCTCATCACCAAGTTGCAGAAATACGGCCAAGTCGTGAGACTGCGTGGTAGTGAGAGAACTTGATTGAAAGAGCAAGGGAAAGCATAATGCATGATGGCAAAGGGCAGGAAATGGCATGATGTGTACCATAGATGGCGAAATGATCAGGTAAAGGTCATACTGCAATAAAAGCAACCAAAACGCTTTTTATCACGTCCCATTCAGCAAGTCGCAATTGTTCTCGACCGCTTCAAGCTTTGTGAATCTACAGGTAGTCTTGTTTTATCTGTTCACACTGATCTCTCGTCTTTTCAACTTGCATGTTTCGAGCTTGCATCTGCAACTGAAGAACACATCGCTTCACGGGCACCGCCTAGTCCCCGAAACATGTTTTCCTCACTTGTTTTGTATAAAAGCTCTTGTTCAGAGATGCATTACTTTTTGTTCCGCTAGGTCCCTGTCATGCCTTCATCGCTTTGGCAACAAAATTCTTTCAAGGTACTGCCCGACGGTCTCAAGGTCCTCAAGGCTTCCGATGTATCCCACATGCTGATCAGGCCTGCAAACTACCAGGCAGCCTTTCTCCTCATCGATGCCGAAGCTCTTGTATATGTCGTCTCCCACTTCATTGTCTTTGGCGAATATCTTCCAGTAGTCGTGACCGAGCTTGTCGTTCCATGGATGGAAGATGTTTGGCAGATCTAGAGCATTGAAACTGTTGCGTTCACTCGTGTGGACGGTCAGGATCTCGATTACTGAATCGATGGATTGGTCTGAGGGAGTGCAGCGGTTGATGGAGGAATTGGGTGCTTCAAGCTTGGCTCCTAGATCCCTGATGCTACGAAAGCGTGGAGGATCGGCGAGGTCACCAGGGAATAGGAGGATGCGCCAGCGTCCGTCCGACTTCATCGCTCTTTGGATGTGGTCGTCTTCTGCCGTGAAATGATTTGTGACGTGGTAGGAAGGCAAGCGTTGTCCTAGCGTTATTCCGGTCGCCAGCTTAGGGTTCGAGTAGATCTGAGGAAGACTCTGTTGCGAGTCTTTGCGTCTAGTAGGCTTGTCATGTTTGATTTCTCCGGATCCAGTGTCACCGTTGGTCATTTTCTCATTGCCATCTTCATCGATCTTTCCAGCAGAAGAGACCAACATGTTTGGACCATATGTAACAGAGACACCACTGACAAAATCCCGAAAGCCCTCTCGGAAGTCCTTGTACTTCTTCGAGTCCGCAGAAGGGCCTTGACAGTAGAATTCGCTCATCGCCCGATCCTTCTCGATGAGTTCCTTAGCGGTTGCCATGCGTTCAGTGTTGTATGTCTGAAGGATTTCTCGATTGCCAGTGTGGATGGCAGTCGCAATCTTCCAGACCAAGTTGTAGCTGTCTTGCATTGAAACATTCATGCCTGCACCCATGGTTGGCGAGTGCGTGTGTACGGCATCGCCAGCCAGAAATACGCGATTGTGATGACTGAAAGTTTTCGCTAGGCGTTGTCCGACAGTGTAAACGGAGAACCAATCGCAGTGACTATAGTCTAGTGTATAAGGTTGCATGATCTTACGGGAAGTGTTGATGATATCGTCAGGGGTGATCTTGCTGCGGTCAAAGTTGTCTCCTAGGTCAGAGGTCTCGGCCAGTTGCACGTAAAACCTCACCAGACCCTTTTCTCTGGGAAGAGTCATGATGCTGCCGGCGGAGGAGTGGATTGCACAAGAAATCCGGATGTCTGGGAAGTTTGAGCGTGGAATGAAGTCCATCACGCCGAAGTGCTTGTTCGTCCTGTCGCCTTCCATTTCTAGACCGAGTGCTTTTCGTGTCCAGCTGTGAGCTCCGTCGGTTCCCAAGACGAACTTGGCACGGATGATCTCCTTGATCGGCTCCTGAGCTGCTAATGCATGGTGAGTAAGTGATCATAAAACCTTGCCCAGGTACTGACCTGTATATTCAAGGGAGCCAGCTGTTTCATCCTTTCCTAGCTCACGAAGGTGTACTTCGACAGGATATGCACCATTGTCTTCCACGCTTGCTTCATCAATGTGTAGCTTCGCAGGTGACAAGTTGCGTTCCACTCGTGATGAGTTGTCGTCTCGTTCGAGGAAATTTAGAAATGCCTGTTCGACACTGCCTTGGCTAAGACTCACTTGAGGATACCAGCTTCCAGGCAAGTCTTCCTCACCCGATCGTATTGTCTCCGATCGCTCAATATGTTCCTCGCAGCCTTCTTTCGGGTTCTGTATCAAAGCAGTCAACAAAAACTCCTCAAGTCCAGCAGATTGAGTTCGTGTGCACTTGCCCATGAAGCAATCTCCTTGATCACACAAGCTTCTCCCAGGATGTCGGCTGCAATGCTGGGAGTGCCGAAGCTGTCCATGATCTCCAAAGTCCTACAGTGCAAACCGTCTGCCTGACCAGTCCTGATTCTTGAATCTTTCTCATCAATGATTCTTGTATTCAATCCACAGCGACTAGCCCAGGCAGCGGCCATCAATCCAGCAGGGCCGGCTCCAATGATGAGGAGGTCGACTTCTGAAATCTTGGTAGACATAGCAGCCAATACTCGGTCAAGCGTTCGTGATATCCTCAGATAGCCAGCCAATGTCGGCGAAGTAAAGAACGCAATGCAAAGGACGAATCAGAAGCAGCTTGTGTAAGCAACACACCTACCGATTGCCGAAATCAAGCAGGGAAGCAAATAACTATGCTATCCAAGCATTGGGACAACAAAAAGAATTAGTAAAACAAACATTGAGCACATGTAACGAGTCAACGAGTCCAAGATGAGCTCATGCTAACTCTGGCATGTGATGCTTGGTTTCGTCACTACCGCTTTTGGAAACAACAATCGGATTCCGCTTAAGCGGTATCAGCAAGCGAATACCACATGTTACAGTCTGAGCAGCGGAGGAGAGCTCCGGTGTATACCATAATTCTTGTCACAGTGTAAGGCGAGAATTAAAAAGATGCTTGCAGACAATTGAAACGTGTCGCAAGGGCTAGAGTTCGAGAGTAAGAAAATGGTGGCATCCGGTGGCGGCCAAAAGTCGACGCCGCATCATGATTTCTGGCCAGATACACCAACTACATCACAATGATGGTTTTGTGCATCTACTGCCTCTGCCAACTGCCATGTATCTGCCCCGGTATGTAATAGTCGTGCAGCCAATCTCGAATAGGTAAGCAGCATTTGCATTCCTTGTGCGCGGATGCGAGTCCGCTCCATTCGGCCCCAGATCTGGGTACGTCAAGGTGACCGTTCTTTGTTTGCGACTTCTCTTCTCGATACCGTGAACGGGAAAGTACAAAACACCATGTCATTATGCCTTCACCACGGGATCCGCAATTCGAGACATCTTACAGAGTCAAGTTCAACCCTGGTCAAGTCAAGCCCTCCTTCCCAAATCCTCTTCGTAGACATTAATCCTCCATCACGGAATTTGTTCTCACTCAAAGCCTCATCGCAAAAGACCCTTTCTTGACTTCAACATTATTCAAGACGACCTCCCGCAATGCAGACTCCACCACATTCCCCTGGCAAGTCTGACGTTGATATTATCGACATCCGCTCGTCGACGCACGACATTTCATTGCAAAAAGAACTTCAAGCCAGTCTCTCAGCAGAACCGCCAAAGTTCCCATCATTGCTCCTCTGGGACGAGAAGGGCCTTCAATCATTCGAGGCTATCACATACTCTCCCGAATACTACCTTACCAACTGCGAGATTGAACTTCTGAAGCAACACAGCGCCGAGCTCGCTCTACAGATCGCACCTGGCTCTGTCGTGGTGGAACTAGGAAGTGGTTGCCTCCGAAAGATCAAACTCCTGCTCGATGCGCTGGAAGCCCAGCATAAGCCCGTGGATTACTACGCCCTCGACCTCAGTCACTCGGAACTGGAAAGAACACTTACCGACATTTCGCCATCCTCATTCTCATACGTGCGCTGTCATGGCTTGCTGGGCACCTACGACGATGGTCTGAGCTGGCTACAAGATCCATCGCTTCTCGACCGACCCAAATGCATACTCTCTCTTGGGTCCACCATTGGCAGCTCCTCACTTTCCGGCGCAGCAAACTTCCTCAGCAACTTTGTCGAAGCTGTAAAATGTTCAACGTCACAAGGCATGTTTATCGTGGGCGTGGACGGCTGCAAAGATGGTGACAAGGTATGGCATGCCTACAACGATGATAAGGGCTGCAATTACCGCTTCATCTCCAACATTCTGCAAAACGCAAACAGATGCTTGGAGTACGATGCCTTCAACCCAGAAGAGTGGACCGTTCGAGGACAGTGGAACAAGGAAAAGAGCAGGCATGATCAATTTTTGGTCCCTGTTCGAGATGTGGTTGTCGATGGAGTAAAGTTGAAGAAGGGAGAGGGTTTGTTCGTTGTCAGTAGTCACAAGTTTGACGAAGACGACCAGGAGAAACTGTGGGAGGATGCTGGCTTGCAACTTCAAAGCTGCTGGAGGACTGAGCCACACAAGTACTCTCTCAGTGTGCTTTCTGTATAGATACTAGATCTGGGAAACGCTTGAGCATAGCATCATTCATTAGCATACGCACGATCAACCAAGCATTGTATCAAATATCCGAGGGTCTCTTTTCTTGTCGGCGTGTTTGCGAGCGATCCTGGTAGATGGGTTCGAGACCACGTTCACGCCTTCCTCTTCCATCCAAATTTCGGCAGCGTTATTGCCTCCCTGATCCAAGAAAACTTGGCCAACCTCTATGATCACTTCCATTTTCCCATTCCTCAATAAAAGCGACAGTGGTCTTTTGGTCAAGACGCTGCATCAACGTGTCTTGCAAACACAAGCGCTTTGACTCGAGTCCTCCCCTTCGTACCGTTGGTCAATGCTTGTAACGAAGAATGTGCAGAGATCGTGAGTCCGAATGTCACCCGCCGCGACATCCTTTTTGCTCCGAAACAGGAACCGACAGAAACAAGATGCGGTTACTGAATATCTTTAGACACTAGTGGAGTTGAGGTTAACGACCTATGTTGTATGGGCTGAAAGAGTTTGAGCACGATTTTCGAAACCGAGCGTGATAATCTCAGCACCACCCTCGGCACCAATGGCTTTCTTGTCATTGAGTGGCATTCCGGCGCTACAGAAGGTGTTGAAACTTCGCTTGATCAAGGTCAACTATGATTGACAATATTCAAGCAATACAACTGAAAATTATGCTTGCTTCGAGAAAAGGCTTTGTCTTGCGACATTCACTGAACCTAGTATCATCTACAGCTTGTTCAACCTTCCATTTACAGCAGTCGTCAATGCATAAATCGTACTCAGCACCGGTACGTTCATCTCGAGCTCTTTCGCCATCCTCATCGGATATCCAAGAATAACATCCACCTCCAATCCCCTTCCTTCCTTCATATCCGTATGCATGCTTGAAAATATGCCGGGCATGGCCGATATCTTATCCACCAAACCATCTGCTAGACTGTGGTCGAGGGGTACCTTGCACCGGATTGCTATATCAATAACTTCATGCATAAGGTGTTTTGTAACTGGGATGGCTTCGGGAGAGGAAGCGAGCCAATCTTGTGTGTTGACATCGGTCAGTGTGGTTATAGAGTTCCAAGCAGCATTCCAAACGACCTTTTCCCAGCGTTTGATTTGAATATCCTTCTCGACTTGGAAGATGGTCTGGCCGGTGGCGAGGAGAGTTGCGAATGTGTTTAGTCTTTGTCGCTCGAGATCAGAGTTGAGTTTAGGGTTCGGGAAAAGACCCATTTGCATGTCTTCGGACTTTGTGTGTTTGATAAGGCCGGGAGAGGTTTGTGTCGCTCCTACCCAGGTTACGCAGCTGATGATTGTGTTGTTTGGAAAGGTAGTGCGGAAAGGCTCTTCATTGCCAACGCCGTTTTGGATGATGACGAAGGTGGTGTTGTCGTTTGTAGCAGGTTTGAGAATCGGAGGTACTTTCGATGGGTTCACAGCTTTGTGTGTGCAGACTATGTAGTCGAAGGCCGATGTGATCTCGTCTGGTGATTTGTAAACTTGGTCGATGTTGACTTTATGGTCGCCGTGATTCTGGCTTTCAATGCGGAGGCCATGTTCTTTGACTTGTTGATAGTTTGATCTTGCAACCACACTTAAAGACACATTCTCGTTGCGTCCAAGAACGAATACATAGAAGCCTCCGATACTATAACCATTTAGTGACTGACCAGCATAATATTGTCTAGAACTGCTTACGCTCCCAGGCCAAAGAGTAAAACTTTGATCTCTTCCTCCGAGGTCGACATACTAGTCCAGTGACAACTTCGTCGAAAGAAACACTGACGAAATGTTTCAATGGACAAGAGCCATGATCAATTGTGACCTTGGTAGATCTCAAATGCCGACACGAAGGCGGGGTGAAGCGGGGGATCGTCGACCCCACCGACAGCTCCTTCCATCACAATGTGACCCCCACGTTGCATCCGGTACCACACAAGATGATTTGACGATTGGAATCATATTGAATACGAATGCTGATACACTTCAACTTTTGTGCTCTTCAGTACTGAACGAGCATGGCGACCATAGACGGCACAGAGCTCGCCAAACACAACAATCGACAATCCTGCTGGCTCGCGGTCCATGGCGAAGTGTGGGATGCAACAAACTTCCTCGACCAGCATCCAGGTGGTGCAAACTTGATTCTCAAATTGGCCGGAAAAGATGCCTCCGATGAGTATGATCTGTTTCACAGTCCTGAGCTTGTTGAAGAGACCCTTGGATCAAAAGCACGAAAGGGGACGGTAGACATATCGACCATTCCGAAGATGGACAAGAAGTCGGAACTCGGAGTGAAAACTGGACAGAGCCAGCCACTGAGCTCTATGATCAGTGTTAATGATTTTGAATTGGCGGCCGAGAAGGTTTGTTCTGTTATCCCGAGAGAAGACAAAAGCAGCATTGACATTTTCAGACGATGACACCCACCGCATGGGCATATATCTCCTCTGGAGCCGACGACGAGATCAGCATGAGAGAGAACGCAAATGCCTACCGCAAAATCTTCCTTCGTGGTCGAGTATTGAGGAAAGTGGCAAGGGTCGACTGCAGCACTAACATTCTCGGTTACCATTCTGCGTTACCGATCTACACATCGCCCGTCGGTCTTGCTAAACTGGTGCACCCATCGGGAGAATGTGCCATTGCCACGGCCGCTGGAAAAGAGGACTGTATCCAGGTAGTCAACACTGTTTCTAGCATGCCGATTGAGGACATCATGGACGCGAGAGTATCCAAGAACCAGGTCGTCTTTTGGCAGTTGTATGCGGACAAGGATCTCGAAAAGTCGAAGACGTTCGTACGACGAGCTGAAAAGGCTGGCGTGGCAGCGATATGGCTAACAGTTGACTCTCCTGTGGTTGGTAATCGTGAGAGGGATGAAAGGTCAAAGTCGGTAGTAGATGTAAGTTCAACCCATCTCGATCTCATTCAAATTCAAGATTTTACTGACAGACTCTCAGATCGAAGAGGAGATGGAAAAAGTGGTCGAAACAACGCAAAGTGTTGGCATTGCAAAATCCAGCACTGGTTTTATCAATGCCGACTTGGACTGGGAAATGATTGATTGGCTACGGAAAACCACCAAGTTGCCTATCGTGATCAAAGGAATACAGTCTGTCGAGGACGCAGTTTCTGCCTTTCATCACAAGGTCGATGGAATTGTTCTATCAAATCATGGAGGCAGAAGTCAAGACACAGCGCAGCCTCCCCTTCTTACGCTCCTAGAGATTGACCAATACGCCCCAGACATTTTGGGTAAGCATATGCAAGTCTTTGTTGATGGGGGTATCCGACGAGGTACCGACATAATCAAGGCCCTGGCGCTAGGAGCCACTGCAGTGGGCATCGGAAGACCAGTCCTATACAGCATGTCTGGTGGCTATGGAGAGCATGGAGTAAGACGTATGGTCCAGATCCTGCGGAATGAGTTGCAGACCAACATGGCGTTCATAGGAGCGAGCAACGTTGGGGAGATTGAGCGCGGCATGATCAATACCAGAAGCCTGGAAAGAATGTTGGTAGGCTCGGTCAAGCTCTAGCTCGTCTTGATCGGTTTTCTAGACTTAGCAGATAGCTTGTTGCACTGAACCGGAAACTTTGACGAAACGCCTCAAGCTGTCGTACCACACAGCCCCTTCATGTGCTACCAATAAGTTGAGAGATATGACTTCGCCCCAGCACTCGTGGCGGACCATGAATTCCGTAAGAAAATTAGGCATGGTAACAGAGCTTCGAAACGTGACTCAGAGCAGTCTATCATTGCGAGGACTGATGATTGATCTCTCCAGATACCGGATCGCAGTTATGGACCCCGATCAAAGTCCTGACGCCCCCACGCTGATCTGTGGGGGTCACAAATCCTGCCGGACGTCGTTGTCCCGAATCTCCTATTCGGCTTTTGGTCCGTGAGAAAATATCCCTATAAGATCAGGGCGCCGAGGGTGTTTTGAACTGGTGTCGTCAAACATATCCTGAACATTCGCGTGACTCCCAATCGAAGCGAATCTTTCCGACATGGCACCGATCAAGCTCATCGAATACTTCAGGGTAAAGCCGCGCTGGCTTTTCGTGAAGATCACCGATGAAGATGGCCAAGTTGGCTGGGGAGAAGGCACTCTGGAAGGCCATACTTTGGCAGTGGAGGGGGCTCTGGATGAGATCATCGTTCGCTTGATCGGACAGGACGCAAAGTGCGTACAAGCTTGACAGGTTTGATCATTCACTAACACAATGCAGTCGCATAGAGCATATTTGGCAGCTGATCTGGCGTCTCGGTAAGTCAAAGAAGCATTCAAGACCGAAGATGGTATCTGACCAGATTTTGCGACCAGGCTTCTACCGAGGAGGACCTGTTTTCATGTCTGCTCTGTCTGGCATTGATATTGCTTTGTGGGATTTGAAAGGTCAGTATTCAATAGCGTGGACAGGATGAACCACTGCTGACGGAAAACACAGCACGGCGCCTGAACGTTCCAATATATGAATTGCTGGGAGGTAAGGTCCGAGAAAAGTGTCAAGTATATTGCTGGATCGGCGGCGATAGACCTGCTGATATCGAGAATGCTGCGTAGGTCATTGAAATGGTGGCAGGTTGGCACACTACTGACAGTCAAGCAGCAAAGCAAGGAAAGAGCAGGGTCTCACTTGCGTAAAGATGAACGCCACCGAGGACATTGGCTGGCTCGACGATGCAGCTGTGTTGGACGCAACAGTCGAGCGCCTAAAGATAGTAAAGAACCTCGGCCTCAATGCTGGTCTGGACTTCCATGGTCGTCTTCATCGCCCAATGGCCAAGCAGCTGGCGAAAGCCTTGGAGCCATACCGGCCTCTCTTCATAGAGGTGAGTCAAGACTTGTATGCTTACAGATCGAGAGAAAACACTGACTTTGCGATCACTTGTAGGAGCCAATTTTGTAAGACTTCCTAGACCATTTTGCGTGTGTTGTGCTGACTGTGTCGTGCAGAGTGGAACATCCTGAAGCACTGAAGCAGCTAGCCGCGCAGACAAGCATTCCGATTGCCCTTGGCGAGCGTCTGTATCATCGCTGGGATGCAAAGCCATTTTTCGAAGCAGGGTTGATCGACATCCTACAGCCTGATATTGCTCATGCTGGTGGCATCTCGGAGACGAAACGCCTAGCTAATATGGCAGAAGCGTACGACGTCGCGATGTGAGTTTCCCAGTATCTGGATGCCAGAGACTGTATGCTGACAAGTTGGAGTGCTCCGCATTGTCCCCTCGGTCCAATTGCCTTTGTAAGTTGCATGCCAGCAACCCTCTCAAATAGAGCATCGAGTAGAAAATACTGACCTACCCCACTAGGCCGCGTCGCTGCACATTGGAATCTCCACGCCCAATTTCGTCATCCTAGAGATGTCTCAAAAAATGCATTATAATACCGAGGCGGGTGATGTAGATCTCGATACCTACTTGAAGGATCAATCAGTCTTCGCCATCACCGGTGGTCATGTTGCAGCTCCTACGGGACCAGGACTGGGCATTGAGGTGGATGAGGAGATGATCCGCAAGATATCGGCAGAGACCCAGCCATGGCCTCCGAAGGAGTTCTTCGGTCCGGACGGCTCGATTAGAGAGTGGTAAAGGTAATTCCGGCTTATCTGTCTAGTATAGTAGACGCACACGAATCCAGTGTTCTAGATGCTTCTAGCAGTAGTTCCCATTCAGCATTCGCGAAGTCCTTTGCCAGATATTTACACACTGCAGCACATCCTGGAGCAGACATCTGGCCGGAAAAAGCATGTACGCCAGATCTAGTACATCTCCGAATATACTCATAGGCCATACTTTGCGACAAGGTCTGATCCGACACATATGGCGTTTGTGAAGAGGTATGAGAGGCCCTCGATGCAAACTGATACGACCAGATCGTCAGCGCGGCAAGGTACAAGCCCCATGGGCGATAGCTAGATGCATCAGCGCGACATGTATACCCGGTCGGCACAACTTGGTCAGACACTTGTACCCCATTGGACGAATTTGTTCTCAGAAGAGTCTCGTCGAGAAATTCGAAAGCGTGTGTGACAGCCAATCTTGACGAGTTGCTCATAGCCCAGCTTCGCATTCTTGTCGAACACCCAAGATAATCCTTGTCTGTGATTTTACGGCCGAGTAAGCGCTTATAGCCTGCGAAGACCTGAGCATCTAGAATGTCGATGTGTGTCGTGATAAACGCCAAGCGGAAGAGAACAATCGGGTTGAACACTACATCTCTGATGTTCTCATGCTTTCGACTGTGTACTTTCGACTTCTCGAGCGCTTTTTGAAAGCTTTGACACCAATGACTGTACGCATTGAGAAGCAACGTTCGCCAGCGTTCTTGCTCCTGTGCAGAGGGAATCGTGTCCAGAAATTGTTGATTTCTCTCACGGCGTTTGATATGCCAACCGACGCTTAGGAGGCCAGAACCGAGGATAATCCGCGCACCGTGATTTGATCGTACCTCATGACCATGCAGGCACCGCTTCAAATTGTCCAGAAACGGTTGCTGGCTAATACCGTGCATTAAAAACGTCTCTTCCAGCCGCCAGACATCCTCAGGACTTTGAGCAGACCAGAGAGCATCATCACAGGGTAGCGGAAGCCGGACCTCGTAAGGCAGGAGCGAACTCTCGTGCCCGAAGGCTATAGCATGCAGAGTGTCCATCTGAAGGGCTGCAAAGACCACGCGATGCCATGACTCATTTCTAGCCCAGCGACGCCACCAGCTGAGTTGCTTCGAGACACCGGTGCTCTGTTGCATGTTCAAACCAGGGGAGGGACAACGTGTTGGTGGCTCTTCGTCTTCGGCATGGCCAACCATAGGACTACCGCGTCGTAGCAAGGCTAAAGTCGAGGCGTGGTGGATGTAGGCGCGCTCGTGCAGTCGACGGCTCGAAAACATTTTCTCATAGAATTCAAGAAGCAGCAACGACTGGGCGACCCACAAGGTTATGGGAGGTTCTGCTTCAGGAAAGATCTCCCATCGAAGGTTGATTGCTAGAAGATCCGCGAGAAGTCGGTGGCTGTCTCGTGTCTTCATCGGATGGAGTCGGACTATCTGACCCGCTCCTAGCATGAGTATCGAGAGAAGGAGAAGAAGTTGGCAATCGTCGCTTGAGAAAGTCTGTTGGTGGATGATAGGCATCTGAACCGCCACATATGTCCAAAAGCTAGACAAACAGTCCTCCAAGACTTTCACTGTCAGATTCGGTAGATCACGTCCGCTGGAGCCGAACAACAGATCTTCTTCCTGGAGAACATCTTGCATGCCTGGTGGGCGTTTCTTCATGAGGAATAGGCTGATACTTTGAACCACCCTTGATCTGCACTGGACAGAGAAACGGGTATGACTGTTGCAGCCATAGTGATCAGCACTTTGGAACGTCGGTTCCGTTACGACCATTGTTGGCGACAGGTCGCTGACTGGACGATTTGCAGCATTGTTGCTAGAGTCCAAGTGCCACAAATCGTTAATCGGGGAGCAGTAATCGATGCCAAAGTCCATATATGGAAGGAAGTTGGACAGGTCAAAATTCTGTTGTTGAGAGCCCGGACTGTCAAACAGCCAGGTCGCAAAGTTTTCGTTGCTATGTTGACACGTCGTTACAAACTCAGCATTGTTCTGCAGCATACCGGTCGGCATCCAGTCAGAGATGTTTGTTCCTATCTCCAATGGTATACTTTGATCCTCGGTTGTATCTTGTGCAGTAGGCTGGCTGATTGTGACGTTTGTTTCGACGATGCGAGGACCTGAGCTGTCCTCGTCGGCAGGTTCGGCGGAGAACTCACATGTGCTTTCGCGCACTATTATGCCAGCATCCCGGTCTGTTGATTTTGAAGTCTCGCCATGTCTAGCCTGATGCCTCATACAAAGATCGAGTCGCACAAAGGTCTGGCCACAACCCTCTGCTTGGCAGCGAAATACTTCTTTGGGCTTGTCTGAAAAACGTCAGGGGGGCCAGGTCCAGTCAGACTCACATAAACACGAAGCATGCGAAAGCCAACAGCACCTAATCTCGTAGAGACGCCACTATGAGGCACGATACATTGAGAACCAGTGGGTTGGCTTAGAGCCGATGATTGCGCACCGATATTTTGCAAGACTCTAGCTCTCCAAGTTCTCGTGCCTCGTGACGATGTCAAGCAAGTCTTTACGAAGAGGTTCGGTGCCGCTGTGATTTATCTGCGGTCGTGTCTATGCGATGTTCACAATCTGACTCACGATTTAGCTGATGGCGTTGGAGATGCTCAAGTCGAGAATATATCTGGCTTGTCATTAAACCTTCTGACAATGGGCTGACTCAGAGTGTAGATACCTTAGTACAGCCTTCATGATCACAGCTGAACCGTTTTGGGGTGTTCTTTCGACTCGCTCTTTTGCGTTTTTGCTGCGAATCCGAGATCGGTGGACTGTCCGCCATGGCTCGTTGAGAGGCTGGATGGTTGCAAGAGAAAGCAAGAGCTGATCTACAGATGACCCCCAAGCAATGTATGGCAAATCTCAGGATGCAGACCCCGCAGCGGGGGCATGGGGGGGCATTTGGGGGTACCGGCTAATGACACGACGCGCTCATGGCAGTCGGCAGTCAGTGATCGATGAGGTCGGAGGGCTCATGCGTGTCCATGATGGTTGTCCGCATTTGCTGAGGATGGAATTGACGTGGTGAAACTGGCTGTTGACTGACGCGTCGCGCGCGCGCACGAGGAAAGAGCTTTCGCCAAGGCTGTTTTTGTTCATTTATTCTTCTCGGAAATATTGTTTGTCTGTCAACACGGATGTCATCTAGAAACTGCGCTCAAGCTCAATCAGTCGAGCAAAGCCAACATTTGTTTCTGTCTGGATGTCGGCCTCGGGCATGGCACACGGCGATCTCGGTTCGCCTCCGTAACCGCAGTACTTGTTCAGTCCAATCTTGACAGCCACGAACCCGCCCTTGATCGCAACCCAGTCCGCTTCCGCCAAAATCGCTTGTGTCTCGCGTGCACGCTCGAGCCTTCCAGCCTTATATGCGAGCATTGTTTGCACGTTGCTAGCTGGAGCAAGGTTGCCCAAGCCAGCTATCACACCGGCACCTCCCACCGAAAGAGTCTGCAAAAGAAAATCCGATGAACCTCCAAAAGTCAAGAAACCTGAGTCGTGGGTAGCAGCCACAACACGAGCCAGCTTTCCTGTGTTGCCGCAAGTGAGTTTGACGCCTACGATATTTGGATGTTGGGCCAGCTCAATGATTTGGTCCGATGTCATGTCGATTCCGCTCTGCACTGCTGGGAAGTTGTAGATCAGAATGGGAATGGGCGAGGCGTCAGCGACCTTCCGGAAGTGGTCAAGGAGAAGCTTCGAAGACAGTAGCGAAGCAAAATAGCTTGGAGGTAGGACCAGCGCGGCGTGACCGCCTGCAGAGGCAGCATCCTTGCAAAGCTTTATGGTCTCTCTTGTCGAATGAGCTCCACAGCCAACGACGATTTTGACTTTTTTGCCGGAGTCGTCAAGGGCTTGTCGAGTCGTCCGAGTAATCAATGTACGCTCCTCATGGCTAAGGTGAGCGGCTTCTCCGTTAGAGCCATGTGTGACTATATCAGCATCAGCGACTGCTCATACCAAAAGGAACTTTACCAGACCTATGCCTTTGATGCCGCTACCTGCTAACATAGTAACGTGCTTGCGGGTCGTCTCGATGTCTACCTCTTCGTCCTCCTTGAAGAAAGCCACGGTCGGAACATAGATGCCTGGTTCCAGCTTCATCCCGGTGCTCAGTGCTGGTACAGGCTTAGCACCACTAAGCTCCTGAGTTGATGTTGGGGCCATGTTGATTGATCTGGATGGAAATCGATACACAAAACATGCGAAGCAGCATCGCTTATATTCTTGTGCTCGAGATCGCCGGACGATTTGACCCCCACGGCCTGTGACAACGCTTCACAGTGTACGTTCTTGACCGAAGTTGCGCTCTCGCCAGACACGACTCTGGTTCATGATCATCGTGCATTTCAGCAGCTACAGGTGCGACGGACTCTATAGCACAACAATATTGCATATGGATGTATGCTGTACGCTTGTTATCAACTCAAGCTATGATGACCGAGAAAGACTAACTCAATGTACTGCTATGATTGCTGCGCCAGCGACTATCGACCCATCCAACCACCGTCTACCGTCAATATCTCTCCTGATACATATGAACTTGCTCGGCTGGCGAGATACACTATTGAACCAGCAAAGTCCTCGGGCAAGCCCCACCGACCAGCTGGAATACGTTCCAGGATACTTGCTGCACGCTTCTCATCCTTGATCAGGGCATCATTCATGTCGGTGTGTATGTATCCGGGTGCAATCTGCGCAGGTTATCAGCTTGATCTCGCAACAACGGGTGGGTACACTTACGGCGTTGACATTAATGCCATGAGCTGCCCAGGAGTTCGATAACGCCTTTGTCAGTTGTGCTACGCCTCCCTTGGCAGCAGCATAGGCCGGCACATTGAGACCTCCTTGGAAAGATACCAAAGAAGCAATCTTGTTTTGTCAGTACGAAGCTATAGCTCGATATCAAGGGTCTTAGACTTACATTGATTATCGAGCCACGGTGAGGTCCTTCTCGGGTCATCATGTAGGCGCCTGCATCACGGCAAAGGGTGAAGACCGTGTTGAGATTGACTTGCAGCACCTGTCAATAATTTATCAGCTATCACGGCCAGCGGCATGGGCAGAATCGGCATACCTCGTTCCAATCTTCGTCTGGGAATGTATGCGGCGGGTGACGCCTTTGTATGCCGCCGCAATTAACCAAAATGCTCACATCGTGGCCGTCTGATACAATTCGTTTGATCAAGCCTTTGATCTGATCATGGTTTGCAAGATCTGCCTCATATATGGTCACCTTTCTTCCAAGCTTCTCTATCTGCTCCTTGGTGGTAACACTCTTGGAGTCTCGCTGTATCAAAACGATGTCGGCCCCGGCTTCTGCTAAAGCATATGCCAAAGACTGTCCGATTCCTCTTGTGGCACCTGTAACAACAGCTGTTCGGCCTTCGAGGGAAAACAGACTCAGTACACCAGACATCGTTTTCGTGTTACAAGTTTGGTAGATATCTCAAATTTCGACAATGCTCTGACAAAAGTGATTTCAGAGTTGCGCCGATTCACGACCGATTGCTTGGGTATTATCGTTGGACGATTGTAGATCTGCCCTGGAATTGGGGGTCACACCCCGCACTTCCCAATCCTACTCCTTGCTCTTGGGGGTCACCATTCTGACACAACATTGGTGACGACGGTCAGGTCGATCTGCGTTGGACACCCCATGGGGTAACATGCTAATTATGGAGAGCGCCTCCAGATTATCTCTCTGGTATCGGATCCAACATAAGTACTCGACTCGATGCTTCTCTCATTCATCTGATTATTTGCGATTCTGTGAACAGAGACAAAGACGAGAGCCAAGACCGATTGTCATCATGTCGGTTGACGAGAACAAGATTGCCGTACAACACGTCGAGGACTTCGACAAGGAGCATCATGTCCAGACTGAATTCGAAGACCTCCCAGAGTCTCTGCGTGAGCTTAGCACGCATGAGTTGACCAAGATGGGCAAATGGACGACTATGAAAATGGACCTCATCATCATGCCCGCCTTGACTATTCTCTACATCTTGTAATACTGCCGCTTGAACAGTCAACATGTGTACTGATGAGTCGTGCTAGAAACTATCTGGACCGTCAGAACATCGCTGCCAGTAAGTTGGCCAACATAATGGTCGACTTGGACATGTCTGTCCAACAGTACAACACATGCGTGTCAATTCTGTTCGTAGGATACAGTATGTCACTTCCGATTGTGCCTATGGCCTATACTGACAGTGAATCCTAGTCCTCATGCAAATACCCTCCAACTTGGTGCTCAGTAAGATTCAATGGCCGGCTGTGTGGATATGTAGTGCTGTCGTAGGATGGGGTGCAGTCTCAGCAGCTACTGCCGCAGTGCACTCATTCGGCGGTCTGCTTGCCTGTCGTTTCATGCTTGGGTTCGTTGAGGCTGTATTCTTCCCCGGAGCTTTCTACTACTTGTCCATGTTTTACAACAGAAAGCAGAGTACGTGACAACATGATCGAATTGCCTTGGGCATTGCTAACTATCACAGTTGCTCTCCGTACTGCTATACTTTATTCTGGTTCTCAGCTCGGTAATGCTTTCGGAACACTGCTGGCGATTGGCATACTTGAGCTCGACGGTCACGCCGGATTGGAAGGCTGGAGATGGCTCTTCCTGATTGAAGGTGTCATCACGATAGGCATAGCACTGGTGTAAGTGAATGGTACAAGCCACTACCATACATACACCGGCCTAACAGCAGACAGTTTTGTCACCTATCTTCCGAACTCCAACAAGAAGATCTGGACCTTTTCGCAACAACAGCTTGACTGGCTGAAGTGGAACTATGAAAGAGATCAAAAGCAGCAAGACGAATCGAACGAGGTCACAGCATTACAAGGCTTCTTGCTTGCGGTCAAGGACCCTAAGACCTGGCTCATGTGCGGCACCCTTTACGCTACGTATACTGCAGCTGCAGTCAACAATTTCTTCCCCACCGTTGTTGGTGGTCTTGGGTTTGGCCGAAACATGACATATGTACTGACTGCGCCGCCATTCATTCTCTGTGTGGTGGCAATGCTATGTAACGGCTTCCACAGCGATAAGGTCAGTGGTCACATCTTCCAATATGCAGTGCAATGACTGATAAGATAATGTAGATGGGAGAACGCTATCTGCACATTGCTTTGCCCTTGACGATTACGGTCGTGGCAAACATCATTGCCGTCAGCACGCTTAATGTCGGTGCACGTTACTTCGCGATGTGCCTGATGCCATTGTCCTTCTACAGCTCTGCCATTTGCCAGCTCTCGTGGATTTCAGGCTCACTATCACAACCGGCAGTCAAACGTGCGGCTTCAATTGCCATCATCAACGCTATTTGCAACACTCCCAACATCTGGACCAGCTATCTCTACTACGACTCTCCTCGATATGTGGCTGCTTTTTCGGTGAATCTGGGCGCTGCAGTTGCGGCTTTCCTGAGCGCTACTGCCAGTTACTTTTATTTGAGGAGGCAGAATCAGAGATTGGACCAGGGGAAGCCGATGGGTAGTTCCGGACCTACTCCTGTGCAGCAGGCGAACGGCTTCAGATATATGTTGTGATCTAGCTGAAGATATGCAATCCTCATCCATCGTCATCTCAATATGGAAATTTAGCTAAGCGACTCATTATGTACAACACGCCTAGTATTCGAGCTATTTGCCCGTGCCGTCGATTTCATACCTCCCATTGTTCCAGTCCGCCTCGTATGCATGCGTCGTGGGACCTGCGTTTTGCGGTACATGGTATGGTTGTTGAGGCGACATGACAGCGTTCGAGCTAGGTGCGTAGGTATCTTGCTTGAGGGATTGCATCTCTTTCCTCAAGTTCTTGACTTTTCTCATCATCCAGAGCATTCCGACCAGTGCGATGATGCAAGCGACACCCAAGACGGCACCGACAGCCGCACCGACGACTGTGGTAGTATTGCTCGAGTCCGACTCAGCTGACGCAGTGGTTGTGATTGTGGTCGTCGCTGTGGTTGTGGCGTTTGTGTCGGTAGTGTTTGTGCTGTTCGAGGTCGCTGATGAGCCAGGGATGACGCCGTCAATGAAGCGTCCAAGTAAAGAAGTCGCGGTTCCGCTGATTATCATGGCAGAGTTGTTGCAGCAATTTGTACTGTCTGACGCTTCTCTACAACACCAAGTACTCATCGTACAGGGGAGTACATTGAAGGCCTTCCAGCCATTGGCTTCTGTTGAGTTGATCAGACAATCTCGTCTTGTTTCTTTTCGCCGTGTAATATGCTTACTCGCAGGACACACGATAGGACAGGCATCATCGCTAGCCGTAGGGTCGGTACAACCATTCCCATACAGATAGCCACTGTAGGAGTCCATTGTTGCATAGCAGAGTCCGCCCTGCATACAGATATCAGGCTGTGCTTTGTTACTGGCCTTTTGAGAATGTTAGTCTGGCGGTATGCTGTGTCATGATAGCAGATTGCTCACGCAACACGCGCTGACTTCGGCATCAGGGTTACAGGCTACAAAGGAACCGTCTGGCGGAGCTGTTCCTTGAAGGTTGTAGCATCGAGCGGCCGCTGTGCTGACATACATCAGCGAGATAAACAGGGTGCCATACATTCTGAGGTATGGAAGCGGCCCGGCGGTACAAGTCGCAATAGGAAAGTGTCCAGAAGAAAGTGAAGCACCTCAGGTGCGAGATCAAGCAGGAAGTCGTCCATGATATGTATTTTGATCAGGATTTGTGATTAGTACTACCGCCATGCTGACAGTGGAGGCTGAGAGGTGTTGTTGTTAGAGTGCTGAGCCTTAGCTGCAGTCGCACCCATCTCGCTTGTCGCGTAGTCTCGCAGTTTAGCCGTCTTTAGAATGCAGGTTTCATAAAACCATCCAATCATGAGCGACCACAAGAGAAAGTGTCCAATCCTTCCGGTCCGCAGCATCTATCCCCAGTCGACTCTTTCAAATCCTGCGATGAAGATCAATATCAATAGGTTGGAACCAGCACTCTCGAGATTAATGAGGCGTGACTCCGCTTGTGCAACAACAAGATCCACGATAATCGCCATTCTCCTTACAACGAGTCTCGAGAGCAGCTAGAACACACATTGAACCTGATTTGGACTGCATGAATACGACTCGCCATTTGTGATTCGTCCATGATGATGGACATTCTTCCTCTTCCTTATGTCACATGTTGAGCGCTTTTTGGAAGGAGCGATCAAGTCTTGGCATCAGCACTAGCAAATGCTGTTGAGAACGATCGGTATCATCCAGGCATCATCTAGGCATCATCATCATCATTATCATCATTATCATAAACGCTAGCCACGATTACATGATCCTTCATCTCACACTTCCACATTGATCTCGCTCAGCAAGTGCATGATGGCCGAGAGAAGCTACAGCAAATGCTTCACTCCTCTTGAGTCTGATCCTGACATCTTCACAACCCTGGGTCATCAGCTTGGCCTCGCCGATCACGTTGTGTTCAGGGAACTGTTCTCTCTCGATGAGCCCTGCGATGGCAAAGTCCTGGCATACACGCTAGCCTTTCCCACTACACCGGCCTACGATGCTGAAAGGGTTGCTGAAGAACTCCAAGCTGATACCATATCAGACCAGTCGGACATCGTGTTCCTCAAACAGACTATCCACAATGCGTGTGGTCTTTATGCTTTGCTCCATGCTGCTTGCAACGGGCACGCGAAGGACTTCATAAGTAAGTTAGTTGATGACTTACAGATATAGCAAGATATTGACTTTACAAAGAACCTGGTTCCGTCTTACAAAGACTGGTCGAAACATCAGCGTCAGAGCGATCGAGCTTCTTGGATGAGTCTGGAGAGCTAGAGCTGCTTTATGCATCTGCAGCAAACGATGGATATACTGCACCACCTTCAGATCCTGAGGCCGATGTGGAATGGCACTATACCTGTTTCGCGCCATCGTTAACACTTTGCAAGCTGTACGAGTTTGACGGTGATAGACGAAGTCCCCTTGAACGCACACATCTAGCCGATGATCTGTCAGACTTTGACTCTAAAGCAATCGGTCTCATTCGACAATGTTTTGAGAACGAGACAGGACAAAAGGCACACCAGTTCAATGTCATGGCTCTGGTAGATGTTTCTTAATTCGGAGGACACCGTAAATCGCTATGGTACAAACGTCTACGGATCAAAATCGCGCATCGTTGACCAGTCGGCGATGGTCTTTGTGGACATGCACGAAAACAGCAAAGATAAGTGATGGCTTGCCTTTGAGACTGACTCTCACAGCTGCACTTCCAGTTATATTGATTGCGCATACGCGCCCGGCTGCCTGCATACGACCCCTCAACTGATAAAATCGCCTCAACTATTGCGAATGTATATCAACAGCTTCCTCTTCCACTCCTTTTTTCGGTCGGCTATCATCTGCAATACAACTACAGTCAGCCATGCCATCATTTACTGAGATCGTCTACAACCCTTACAAGGATCATCCTCGTCGGTCCAGAATGTGGATGGTTCGAGATACTCTGTATCGCTTGAAGATACGGGACAAAGTTATCAACTTCAAGTACGCAGATGATGGCGACCAACCATCTCTCGGCATTGTCATCGATGAAGATGATCCTCCAGTCAGCCCTTTCGACTGCGGAGACGATTGCAAGGAGTGTTTTCCGCAGTTCTTTCCTGTCACTGTCCGCGTCAGCAATGCGGTTGCTCAACAGTCCATTTTGGCCCTGACCGAAGCGATCCAAGAAAACACGGCCTCTCTCCGTAGTTCGCTGGCTGCTCATGCCGACTTCGTCGTGACAAGATGGCGCAAGAAGTCGCGTGAAAAGCGTCTCACTTTCTTGGAAGAACACAGCTCTCTCTACCCCAAAAAGTGGGCAGCTGTCCATCTGCTCAATGCCGTCAACTACCCACACAGCGAAGATGAGCACGTCTACTACACTGGACCCAATTCGCAAGCCCTCTTTTTTGATACCCAAACCGAGCAGGTGTCTCGTGTTCAGAGAGTGCCTCATCCTAGAGATCCTGAAGGAGTCGTCAACAGATTCCGGGACACATGGTTTCTTCCATACCTCGATGCAGAGATGCTGTCTGAGGATCCCTTGCTCCTTTTAGGCTTGTTACATCATCGCACTGTCAACGAGCCGGAGAAGTGGATCTCATTTGACAGCTCCCATGTCGTTCTAGCTGAGTGCTTTGGACCCATCGATCACGTCTTCAATCCCCAGTGCGTCCTTGTACAAGGTCCTGATTATGGCAAGCTTGTCAGCTGGAACGCTCGACAGATACATCGTGGAGAAATCATGGGCTTTACAAAGGCATACTTCGTCTTCACGGCGCAGTCTAGGATGATGGCCCTCTTGCGTAGATTTGTGTCTGGGTTGCTGGCAGAGGCCAATGAAGCTCCGATCTATGAGCTCCATCCCAAATGGTCTCAGTTGGTCCAGACGGACTTCTCCAGATTCGGCACTACCTCTGCTTGGTCTACCGACTCTATCAAGCCCTTCTCCGCTCCACCTTCTTTTGATCCCCACGCTATCGTTGAGTTCGTTGCATCCCGTCATCGTGCTGCCAGAGACGAGATTGAGCTTCTTCAGACGGATCCGGCTTATGTCCAATTTCGTGCTCGTGAGCTGGCCTCGGCGCACTTCTTCGAGACTTTCTCGGGCTCTGACAGATGGCCTTACTTTGTCGACCAGCTGTTTCTCATTCCTCTTCAACGAGAAATGTATTGGCGTCAGTTGAACGGTGAAAGTAAGCGGATGGGAGTGTGGCTGCAGGCCATCGAAGAGTGTCCATCAGATACCGAAGCTCGGGCAGAGTACGAGTATTTTGTCTCGATTGTCTGGGATTTGTGCTTGGAATCTTTTGCGGTCTTTGAATCGGGCGTTGAAGGCAGTCTGCTTTATCAGCGCGGCTTCGAGAAGAATCTCAACATCCAGGGTGATGGTAAGTCCAACAAGCATGATCGAAAGTTCAGCAAAGATGACTACTTTCCGGACGACATGTTGTACTGGGCCGTCAGCTCTCTCGGCTACGACGCATACCGTCCTCTGAGCATGGATCCTTCTCTCAACTTTGCCATTATAGATTACATGTGTCGGACCGACCGCAAACAGGCAACTCGAATCAGCCAAAGTCTGCTTGTTCAACTGAGCGATATGGCAGTCCTGTTCGAGGTCATGGACTCTATCAAGTCACGTCCCATCCGTGAATGTCAGATTACCCACGAAAATGCGAAGAAGTTGTTGAAGGAAGAGTGCCGAGACCAGTTCATCAAGAAGATCAACCCTCCTTTCGCGGACAAGGAGATTGGTGACAAATTGGGAGAGTTTCTTGAACGTGCTTGCACCCAGTCTACGTGGCCTCGTGGAAGAAAGAATCAAGAATGGTTGGATGAAGCCACAGCTTCTCACGAGGCTTTGGATGTTTTCTGGTCGGAAATGCGCACCATCTGGGCACGCAAGTTGCGTAACGAGGGTGGTGTTGCTGAAAGCTATGTAAGTGTATCGACGGAACACACACTATCGCCAATCGAGGTCACCTACGTGAGGACATTGCTGACTAGCATCTGCTGTTCTAGATCAAGGAAGACATTGATGGTCTCATGCGCTTCTCTCAAAGCGAAAAGCATTTGACCGAGCTTGCAGCTCAACGTGAGCACGTCCTCTGCCAGCTCGCTCGCCGCGAAAAACGTACTGTGGATGCGGAGTTGGTGCTTCAGACTGTATGGGGCGATGACAGCGATAATAGCAGCACCTCGCCTCAGATACCTGTAGCTCGCAAGACCAGAACCAGATCTTCACGCTCTGTAAGCAAAGATAAAACCGAAACTTTGCCAGCACCCGTCGAACCTGCCATAAACCTTTCTCAGCCATCTAAGATCGCTGTCCGACGCGACAACATTGCCATATTCAAAGCCATGTTCCCAGAAAATGGCGAAGACTCTTCACGCAGCTTTGCCTGGCAGCATTTCCTGGCGGCCATGACGGACGCCGGTTTCAGTATCTTGCAGAGTCAGGGCAGTGCTGTCACGCTCAAGCTTGAAAAGAGTCAGGGTGTCTACGATTGTGGTTCATCGTCCTCATCCTGTGGCTACCATCAACCCAATCATGTTGAGAAGCATTGCCAAGAGGATGAGCAAGTGGTTTGGTTGGGGTAAGAAGACGTTCGTGGAGCAAGAGAAGGAGCAGGGCCTGGTAGACAGATCAGTAGCAGCCTAGGCTGGGGTGACATTCCCTGCAACTTCTTCTACCAGATTATCTGCTGGTGAAAATGCAGAAGTTTCGAACCTGAGACGAGTTTCCGAGAGAGGTAACACATAATGCTCTTGACGGCCTCCCCTGGGTGCTAGAGACTCTTGTGTATTTTGGCAGCTGTGGACTTGATGAATTATGAGGCTGAGATGGTCAACGTGTTCCTTGTAGCATTTTAGCATGCTAGTAGATAGCCATAAGAATGCACAATGTGAAGCTGGTTTGCTGTGAGAGCACGAATGCATGATGTGTGTGTCACTAGCCCCTGAAAGATTTACACAAGGTACTCTAGAGAAAGTTTATTAATGGAGCGTTGGCAGTTAGGTAGCATTGCGGGTATCAGGAAAAGGGCAAAGTGCCTTACTACCTACCTAGCGCCAAAGGTCCAGTCGTCAAAATCATCATCCTCGTCATCGTCATCTTCGTCCTCCTCTTGATTGTCATTTTGACTTTTTGTTGTCTGGCTCACTGCTTCTGGTATCGAAGCAGGAGCATCTGGAAGTGTTTCGGATTGCTTGGAGAGTCGCAAGGCTTCCCTCTTTTCACGCAAGCGTCTGACCCTCTCGTCCAACTCTTCCATTTCATCGAACTCTTGTTGCATGGCAAGCGCAGCATCCTCAGTATCAGCCTCTATTTCGGCTTCTCTTGCGGTACGCTGAGCGCTCTGTTCCTCGCGAGCCTGGGCAGCTAGCTCCTCGGCCGAGACAGGGGCGGCCGAGATGGTGGCAGATGCGCTGATGATGGGTAAGGCATTTTGTTGGGTAGCAGCCATCTCACGCTCAAAAGCGGCCCATTCGTCTTCATCGACATCTGGCGCAGGGGGCGGTGCAGGTGCGGTGGGTTGTATCGTGTGCGCTTCGGCGGATGCAGCGTCTGGTATTGATGGAGCAGTTGGTGTGTTTGCGTCGTCAACTTCATGCTGGTCCTCGTCCTCTTGGGCGGCATCAAAGAAACCTTCGGGCACAAAGCCACCAGGGACAGCCTTGACCCTTTTCCTGCCCTCATCATCGCTTTCACCGGCCTTGCGCTTCTTGGTCTGTGGCGAGGCTGTGGGTGGTGGAGGGTTTGCGCGCAAGTATTCCAGTCGGGCGGTATGTTGCGGTGACTTGACGTGATTGTCCCATAACGACTCGGTCTTGATCTGAAGGTTGCAGACGGCACATAGCAGCTTGCCAGAGTCCGAGTAAGTTGCGTGAGGGTGGTTGATTCTGCGCGATGCGCGCTCATTACGCAGGAGCGAGCGCACGTCTGCCATGATGTTGCTCGTTCGTCTGTGCAAGATCGCAAATCGAGATGGTCCAGGAGTAGTCGCGTGGTGCACTCTGAGCGCGACTTGTGCCTGACTATTGCTTCCAACTTTTGCAACGCAAACGCATCATTCCGCCAAGAAAGGGTATGCGATCATGTCGTCAAAGCTTCGCAACAAAGTCCGCCTGTCAAAAACAACAACGAGACATGGCGACTGCCATCGGAACGCATGTGACAATCGCGATCCGTACGCCCTTGTCTGTGTCTAAAACTCGATCTGAAGTCTGTCAATCATGGTCAATGGTCATGTTGCTGCTGCTGCTTGTCCAAGTCAGAAGCGTGGAAGCTGGCCGACTCTGCCCTCAAGGCACTTCGCCGGCCTTCATTTATTCTCGCTCGGTCGCTGCCGCCTCCCGAAGACGCAACGCAAAAGACACTGCCTGATCAAAAGTCGATTCGTATTCCCTGTCCCTGCCACGTTGGTCGATCAAAGAAGCCTTCGGTCAGACTGCCGAACCTCAACCCTATTAAGCAGTCCTGTACATACCATCACCTGACACCCTTCACGTCCGATCGCGCTGTTCGATGCCATCGACAGATGAAGCATTTTGACCTTTGACCACGGACTCGTCTCCTCCGCTATGCCACGTGTATGAGACTGTCAAAACTTTAAACACGTTCGCTTTTGCTGCTGCCCACGACTCGTAGCTCGCGAGCAACCACGGATGGCCCTCTTCCGCTAACAAATGACTCCACAAGATACAGTCAGTTCTCGCCTGTCATATTTTGACACCTGCTTCTTTGATCCTCCGTGTCGTCGTCTTCACAAGTCGCATCTAGGGCTTCCTCGTCTAGATATAGTATGTAATACGTCTTGTGGCCGGAAACTCGTCGAGGAGGAGCGGCTATGACGGTCTTTCGTCCGCCTCCGCTGCGGAACTTGGACCGATTCGATCTCATGGAGACATGCAATATAGCAGTCCGAGACCCGACTGTGATATCTGCGACGAGGAGCCCACTTTTCGATAATCATCCCATGCAATAATCGCTTGGCTCATACCTGATTTGCTGTCATGTTGATATATGGATGAGCATTGCCCTGAAGTCAAATCCCGAACGTCCCCACGACGGGGTATGAAATCACGAGCAGCGCCGTCGTCAGTGGTCAATGTGTGATTGCAAAGAATACGCAGTACATACGATTGTCGTTATAGAACAACTCATCACTTTTGCTGGTTGCAGGCTCAATACACCAGCCGTGTTTGTGCCCTACAGAGCACGACTCTAGAACAGCGGTGGAATCTTTTTGACAGCGAACGGCCTCCCCGGAGTGTTCGGATTTTGACTTTGAGCAGGGGGTGGTTTCCAACGCACGTAAGCTTTTGGGGGGGAAGACTTGCCGAGCTGAAAGAGCCCCCTTGTCAAAGTGTCGCGAGCACGCGAGAAGCCGACGTCATTCCGCGAATGTTTTCCCTCATCTCGCACCGACTCGACAAAATAAACCGTAAGCGTGTGTCGGTGCTCAAGGCTTACACACCTGAAGCTGCGGGAGGACAATCCTCGCAAGCATGCGACGTCTGAGAACAAGACCGGTTCTCTAAAATAAGCAGAGTGGCTGACAAGAGGCAAGAGGTCATCAATCCGAGTCAATCAGAGGGCATGCAGGCACATGCCGATCGATCAGGATATGCAGGTGAACATGTTCAGGCGGCTAAGCAATCCAAGCGTCTATTTGACAACGTGCATGCGTCTCCAACCAGTCAAGTTAGCCTTTGCTTGCCTTTGCTTTGGATGCTTCCAATATCTACCCTTGGTGCCCCGCCCCGCTTCAGACACCATTCTCACATTACTTGTCCGAGACTACGCTCAACACAATCCACAAGCACTGTCTCGTTCTCACGTCCGACCAAAAACTCCTTCGAAATGTTACAACACGCTCAAATGTCACATGCCTTTCAATCAACGGCTGCCGGCGTAAGTGCCCTCTTCAGAGGATCTGACAGAGTTCCTGTGCTGACATGCTCTTGCGTCAGGGTCGAACATACCAAATCTCGAAGTTGCCGGAGCTCGAGTATGCTGTCAACGTGACGATATTCCGCGACATCTTGGAGCTGGATGATGAAGACGAACAATATTTCACGCGCTCCTTGGTATGCGACTTCTTTACGCTCGCACAACGGACTTTCTTGGAAATGGATGCATGCTTGTCAGTATACATGATGACAACCTGATCTTCGATTATCAATGTTAATCGAGCAAACAGAGAATCCCAAGATGTCAAGCAACTATGGAGCAAAGCACAATTCCTCAGAGGTCCGAGTGCAACACTAGGCATCTACAAGGTCGAATCCAGCTGTGCGCGAATTGAGCAAATGACAGCAGTCACCGACACATTCCAGACCGAGGGCGATTCAAAACAAACTCTGTGCAACTCTGCCAGGATCCTATTAGACCAGGCCCAGCAATATTTCGCAGAGGCAGAGCACGCCTTACGGCACTTCTATGGAATGGATTGACTGAGCGAATGCCCTTGGGGCGGCATCAAATTTTCACGACCTTTCAACAATAGATTGGATATCAAGGACTTAATGACACAATGGCTGGATCCATCAATATCAACTCGCTTTTCGGGAGGCAATTTGGCTCATTACCAGTCCTGCTAGTATATGCCATGTGAAAACAGTTTCTGGAGCAACGCCGGCATTGCTCTGCCACTGGTTCGATTCCTCCTCTCGTGGTCATTGCGGTGACGCGGGTTTCTGCTGAGCTTTTGACCAGCGTACTGGATTAATCGTCAACGAATATCAAGGAAGACACTCCGATCACAAGAACTTACGGCCACAAGCGTTGCAGAGTGTTTTTGGCCCAGAAGGGCCCCTTCGCCATTCCGGAGAATCAGCAGTCCCGCACTCTTTGCACAGGAACTCCTTGAGTTGCTCCTCTTTCCGCTTCTTCGTGCGTGGTTTAGCTGTCCAGCCACCGGTCTCCTGCATCGTTTGCAGACGAGAGGTTGTGATCTCAATCCCCACATCACCCACTACAGAGTCCACCTGCGGTTTCGTCGAAGTTGACGCATCTGAAAGGGTTCTTTTGCGAGAAGAGACCGAACCTGAGATAGACACAGTAGTCGTTTTATCGTCGGAGACAGACAAGTCTCGAGAGGGCTGCATACATTGTCAGTTTCTTCCAACGACAATGATGTAGATAATTATGCAGAAGATAGCACCACAATCCAGATCTCGGATTCTTGCCAAGCTCGGACTGATGTGTCTATGTTTGGAATACAACTCACCGTCGACGTCTCCACAGTGAGAGTTGCACACTGGATCGTATCATCATTCTGATTATACGCCACGGCGGTTGTCGTTGTGCTTTGGCTGATCGTCTGAGATTCCTCTTTTAGTTTTGCCAGCTGGGCAGTCAAGCGAATGTGTGTTGTGCAATGTTCCAGAAAAGAGTCCATCAATGAAGTACTGGGAATTGGATAAGGTCGTGAAGTCATCAAGCACATCTTGGTTGGTTTCAAACCAGCTTGTTCGAAGACCAAGTTCTCGGTGTATGGTTTGAATGTCGATTCAAAGATGGCGAAAGTACCATCCTGTCGTCGAAGTCTGTGATGGTATCTCCATGATCTTCCAGTTGCCATGTTGTCTTTGAAATCCTCTAGAAACACGGGGATATCGTCGACCTTCATATAGGTAGGCATGTAGTGTCCAACAAGTTTCTCCGAGTCGACTTGAATTAATGGAAAGCTCATTGGTGATGAGTAGAGGATGCGGCCATCCACAGCCAGAACCATCAGCAGGTCCTGAATGCCATCCAAAACTTTTTGTTGAAATCCAGCGGAGCGATTAAGTGGTAGATTCTCAGTCTCAATGTGGAAATTGGGCGCCATGGTGGCTGTGAAAGCGGTGTCTGGTATGTTAGGAATCGGCGATTTGACGAAGGAAGTGACAAAAGCTGAACAGTATCGGGACAGTGAGGGAGAAGTACTTTTCCCATATGGTCTTGCCCAGAGCTCATATAAGCCGCTTAGGCATCTCTAGAATATGGAAAAAGGTTTCGCGTCTCCGCCAAACCACCTGTTTGAGAGTCTTATTTATTTCAACCCCAATAGCGATGCTCTACTTTGACAGCTTCTGGGCCCGCTTCAGCCACATCCTGGACAAAGATCCGACGAAGGATCCACCACTTGGCACGAGTCGTTAAGGCCCTCGTAACGTTTTGATCCCTCTACGTACGTGTATCACCAGACTGCCGTACAGCTAGTTCTCAATTACATCCTCTGCATGTAGTCTTGAAGGTCAGTCTATGCGAGGAGGAGTCCGACCATTCACAAGAGCCAATTTTCGCCCGATGGCTTGCAGTGGCAAACGTCTGCGGTGAATCCGAAAGGTCTCTACTGACCAGCGGACGCGGACACCAGCTCCCGGCTAACAAGCGACAAGTCATCAAAGGAGTTTCGTACGTACACAGCGGCGGTGCGGCTCCGGTACCCGCCGACACCAGGCGAAAGGATTCCGAAGAATTGCTTGGGGTCAAAACATCGAATTCTGGCTTGTGGTCCAAGAATCCCATCGCCGATTGCACCCCAATTCGGAAAAACAGTCGAACAACACAAAAAACCAGACCGCAAAAGACCGTGAGAAGATCGACCAACCTGCATGTGTTCCGCTTGCTACAATGCTGTCATTGTTCTAGACCATGTCAAAAGACTGGCAGCCTTTTTTCCCTCATCCTTCGCCACATTGAAACACCTTTTCATGGCCGCGGAGCCCCAGCTTTGCTCTCGGACATTTTGCTGGTTGTGCATGATACGTTTGAGGAATTCACGCCTCACCTTGCCCTCATGCACAGTAACGGCTCAGGATTGCCTACGCGACGTCACGGGAAGAATTGCGTTGGAATTTGGAACTGGTGAGGCCAGTCTAAGAGCGCCACATGCGTAACTTGCGTGGGTATTGTTGTTGTGCGAAGTAAAAATGCGGTTTCCTCTGACATCGACAACTTCCACGGCACTTTATGGTCATTAAGCGCACACTGAGAGAAAGCCATGTGTAGTGGACGTTTGCGAACCTCGATTCGGACGGATGCCCTTGTCTACTTCGGGACTGCCGCCTGTGTATATGGCCATACTTGTATCACTACTTGTACATACTGCGGAGAGTGTCTGGGTGGCTGATAACTATTCGAACATATGCAATGGATATGGCATAGGCCTCCCCGGGTCTTGAAAGATGTTTCGGAAATTCTTCTACGAATCGACCGCAAAGCCAACTAGCAACGTCAATGGATGACAGAGCACAACAAGCATGATCAGCAACATCCCCTAGACACCAACACTTCCTACCTGTCGCCGGCCTCTCCTACTAGTGACACCATCACAATGAGGATGGAAACCTTATGATTGGTGGTTTCTACAACAATGGTTCTGTGGTGTAGTTGGTTATCACTTCTGTCTAACACACAGGCGGTCCCCGGTTCGAACCCGGGCGGAATCATTTCTTTTGCCTCTTTTGGGAGCGTCCTGGCATTACGCCCTTGGCCAGTGAAAAGTTCGCGATCTTTTTGCTCTTTCTGTTCTCATCTTCACTACTATGCAGTTCTAGGGACGGGCGAAAGCTTTCTTTGTGGTCAGTATGCTGCTGCATTGCTCGGACTCGATGCTGCGGATTTTGGTGCAGAGCTTCCGAATGAGATGCTGTTCGGTGACCTCCAATCGACGTATTGAATGGTACGGGCAGCCTGAAGGTTTTGTCGAGTCCTTAATGCTGTTGATGCTTTGTTGTGTAGAGATTGATTGTGTTCGCCGAACCAAGTCGGATTCTGTTAGTATGACCCTGACTAAAACTGACAACATCAATTACTCGACGATGAAACTGAATCTAATCATTGTCATGGTTCCCAATAGACTAGACAAGTACACGTGAAAAGTACTGCTCAGACTTCAAATGCTCGAGGCACGTCTTTGTATGTTTTTTGCTTTCAAAGACTGTCGATCTTTTGAGAGACTGGCAATGCTTTAGTATTGCCCCTTCTCTCAGACGATGGCACTCTTGACCCGACCTAGGATTAATTCACATCCAGTCTGTTGTCGTACCTCTGACTTATTCATGCATATTGGCAACAAGGCGTAGCTCTGTTGAATTGCGTATGACCACCTTTTTGCCAATATGTATGAACACAAGGTAGTCTTCAATGCCAGTGCAAACGACCAACACCTTTCGCAGCATCGTGATTGACCTGGCCCGTATGTAGCCATTTATCAGCCACAATACAGCCGCCTATGCTCGTTCGCCGGACCAAAATCGTCTTACTGTTCATGTTGATCAACATGCTATGTTCTCACCAGACGGGACGTACGAGGATTGTAAGGTCTCACCCGATTTATTATGAACGAAGGCGACGAAAAGTCACAAATTACGCAGTGAGATTTTAACTCTCTAGACCTCTGGCTGGACATTGCTACATTCCTAAACCAAATGGTGCATAACGGGGAGTAAACTGATTATGACGATTGTGATCGGGATGACCTCGAAGACGACTTCGACAAACGTAGTGATTATGGTGCACGACAGACATCCCACGATATACTGAGAAAGTTGGAGAAAGTATGTATTATTATTTGAATGAAAGCCACTGACTTATAGGGACTGAGCCATTTCAACGTCGTTCGGATTAGCGTAGAGCTGCCGGCGGCTTTCTAGGATCGGGTATATCTAGGACCCACTGCTCTTGATCCTCGCCATCCTCTACGGCCACCATCATGAGCGAAGCTCGTAAAGACACTGCCTTGTCCACGATCTCTGATACGTTGAAATCCTGTAGAGGACCTCCTCGGCAGCAGTACCTGCGGAAGATTTTGCGATACACGTCCGGTCCTGAGCGTGTTAGAAGTGTAAGACATACGACCAAGGGGAAACAAATACATACCTGCGAACTCTTGCAGCCCCTCCCCCAAGTAGTAGATATGATCATGAGGGTGCCAGTAGGGATACTCGACTGATGCGCTCTCCAGGGGGATAAATTTGAGGTGTTGTTGCTTGTCGAGAGGCAGGCAGAATTGACCTTCGAGTTCCGCGCCAAATCTTTGATCATGGAGCACCCGCCAGTGTTCTCTCCAGTTCCTGATCTTCAACTCGTTTTGCTCTTGAAGCTCAGCAGCTCGCTGTCGCTCACGTCGTGATTGCTGTCTTTGTGTATATTCGACTTCCCTCTCGAGTTTAGCTGCCTGCTGTCGCTTTCTCTGGATTTGGCGTCTGCGTGCATTTTCTGCTTCCGCTTCGAGAGCGGCCACTTGCTGTCGCTCGCGTTTGACTCGTTGCTTTTCTGCATATTCAGCTGCGTGTTTGACCTGCTTGAGCATTCTCAAATGTCTTTCCAGAATCTCATGTACATTCTTGATCCTGGCAAGCATTGCAATAGCAGCTCGTGGACGAGGAACCTTCTTCCTTGTATTGCTTGATTGCACCTTTTCTGATATCTCTATGACTGCCTTGGTGACGTTTCTGCATCCCTTCAGTGGTTCATAGGAGAGCCTCTTGATGGTCCCAGCTTCAGAAAGGTAGTACACCATGCTGACGTAGAGCATCCGAACAAGACTAGGCAAGGCTCGTGTGTATATGTGTTTAAGTGCCCTCTCCCCATTCCAATCAGACTTTTCGAGAATCGACTTTGCTTCTTTCAAAACATCATTCGAAAGCGTGATCAAGTCGTCTGTTCTAGTATTGTCATTGGCAGATCTCCAACGGCCGACAATCCTCTTCAAGCGACTGTAACTTTTCAGGATGTTGATGCCGCCGAGCTCCTCTGGAACATGGTCACTGTTGGCCGCCTCATCGAGATCATGCGCGAATTCGAGGGCTTCGTCCAGCTGTTCTGGAATGTGGATATCCTCAGAGTCATTTACTTCATTGGTACGGTCTTCTTCTTCTTCATCTTCATCTTCGTAGTCAGATGCGTATTGTTTGTATATTTCGTTCACTCTCCTTTCCATCTCCTGACTCCCTGCTGTCGACTGCGCACCTCTAGGAGCCGACTCAGGGGCCATGAATAGAGCACTGTCTGGAGACTGGTCCTTCTGCGTTTCTTGAACTACTCCTGGTGGCACACCGACGGCTTGGGGTAGCGGAGAAACCTCGCGGCCCAAGGAATGAACCGGACTCGCCTGGCGCTGTTCAGATGGAGGAGGTATGGAAGGAGTTGGCGGTTCCAGACTAGTTTCACGTTCCTGGACAACGGCTTGGAGAGATGCAGGGTAAATTCCGGATCCAGGACGTTGGCCCGGTGGCTGAACGGAAGAAGCACCCTCAATCAGAACTTCCGGACCTGGTGATGAATGGATGGCTTCCTCGTTTTGGGACTGGCTCTCAGGCAGGAGTTCCTCTGAAGCAGAATCCAACTGCACTGCAGGACAATTACGCCGTTGTTTCCGGGGCTGCGACAAGTCCAATTGTTGGTGAACTACACCGCGTGCAGAGCGTGTTAGTCGTAGGCTGCTTGTTGAAACAGGCGGAGCAGAAGTTGCTACCTCTCGACTGGGCGGTTGCCGGCTGTTCTGCTTCTTCGCTGGTAGAAGAGGCGGCTTAGGTGTGGGATGCTGATGATTGCCTCGAGTAATCAGGCCAACTCTGTGAGTTGTCTTTGATCGCTTTACCGGAGGTCCTTGGAGAGTATCTTGTGCATTCTCGCGACGAGTGATGGGCAGAGACGGTACTCGTTGGGGCGAGGCATTATGATTAAAATCATACAAATCTGGGCGTAAAGCAGAGTGCATTGGTCTCGGTGGGCGGTCGGCCGCAAGGTCCTTTGTTGGACGAGTAAGTTTTCCAGAAGGATGTGTCGCTGAGATCAGTGAGTTGATCATGTCGACCTGCGGGACTTCTTCATTCCCTTCGCTCACTAATGCATATGATTAGATTTATGAGAACGGCTTGTGAATATGCGTCGAGAACGTACTTGGCATATCGGAATCTGGCATGATGAGAGCAGAGTTCAGATTCGATATTCGCACGTGTCCAGATATTGCGTGAGGACTTGTATTACTGTCTGACTCTTGGTCGTCTGAGACATCGTCTTCATAGAAGACTTGATGTGAAGTCATGTGTTTGGCGCATAGCGCGACTTGGGTATGTGAGTGGAGAACAGCTTCAACAGCTCTCCAGAAGAGCTAGCTGTCGAATAGCACGATGTTCCGGAAAAGCGAGTAAGTTGCGTCTTGGGAGCGGAAGATTGCAACAATGCAAGAGGTTGAACAAAGCTTGGACCAACAGCCATCAAACACACAGAACACACAGAACACGTCGATTTGGGAAGCGCGATTGACCAAGTCCAAGACCATCGAGAAATCCTCAAACCTGCTCGCCGTCATGACTGACGATTTGCGCAACGGAAGTGCCATTCCATTGCTCCAGCTCATCCCGCCATCCTCCCAGCTACACTTCGAGACGCCTTCGAAGCGTATCAACGATGGCGACGACCTCTCCTTCTTCCTGCGGAGCAGTGCCTACGCCGACATGATGACCTGGCTTCTCCAGTTGAACCGATCTATGATTCCTCAACGACGTCCACATGATCCAAGTGTCGTCGACACATGGCCACTCAAATCAGCAGACATCATCATCTCTCCGCATGTAGCCAGACTGAACAAACTCATCCGCTCGCTCGATGGTCTTATGGACGAGGCACCTCCAGAGTCTGGCCCCCGCAGGTTTGGCAATGCAGCCTTTCGCAAATGGCACAGGGCTGTCCAAGAAGCCACCCCATCTCTCTTGAGAGACGCCCTCTCGGACAAGGTGTGGGGCCGTGCTCAAGGCGACGCCGACCTGATTTCACTAAACCACGAAATCGCCGCATACCTTCTGGGTAGCTTTGGAAGTCCCGAGAGACTTGACTATGGTACCGGTCATGAGCTGAGCTTCCTTGCCTTCCTGGCCTGTATTTGGAAGCTGGGTGGCTTCTCGAACGCAGACCCTGGTCACGAAGAGAGAGGCATTGTCACCGCCATCATACAGCCGTGAGTCCCGAAACTCGTGCATTCTCCGTCCAGCGCATTGCTGACACTATCTCTAGCTATCTTGAACTGGTGAGAAAACTCATCTTGACCTACACTCTCGAGCCTGCTGGTTCTCACGGAGTATGGGGACTTGATGACCATTCTTTCATACCATATGTCCTAGGTTCTGCTCAATATTGCGCTCCTATCGACCATGATTCCATCAAGGTCCCCAACGAAGGTTCGCTTTTGGCTTCGCCTTCGCCAACTCGAACCGCAAAGAATGACTCGGCCGAAATGTACAGAGACTCCAACATGTACTTTTCTGCAATTGCCTTCATCTTCGATGTCAAGAAGGGTCCCTTCTGGGAGCACAGCCCTACGCTGTATGATATCTCCGGCATCAAGGACGGTTGGGCTAAGATCAACAAGGTCGGGAGCTGTGCGCATACTGATGTCAGTGTGGTTTGGCTAACAGATCAGCAGGGGATGATTAAGATGTACAACGCCGAAGTGCTCTCCAAGTTTCCAGTTGTCCAGCATTTCCCATTTGGTTCACTCTTTCGATGGGAGCAAGATGCAAGCGCTCCGGTGCCTGCAGCATCGCCTCACATGGGGTCTCAGCCGAGGCCTTCCAAATCACCCAGCTCGAACAACACAACCTTTCCCCAGCCGTCGACGCGAGCACCATGGTCAGCTACGGTAGCACCACCATCGGCAACACCTGTCACTGCCGCACCATGGGCAGCGACAGGGTCATCATCTGCAGCGAATTTCGCAAGGGCAAGGGCCCCACCAGGCCCAAATCGATAAATTCTTGGGGACAAGGCGCTTTCTGGAGACGCAACGGCGACAAAAGTAGACTGAAAGTACGAGTACTTGTAGCCGAGAGGGCAGAACAAGCAGCGTGCCACCAACGTCCGATAAGTTCGCAGCCGCCAACGCTCGGGTACAGATAAAGACCGTTTTGTTTCATGCACACATGGCCATCAAACGGTGAGCGGGGGCACATATGCAGGTCGAGGATGCCGTACAAGCACGTGTGACGCTTTGCAAGTAGAGTCGAAAGAGGAAAATAGGATATTGGACAGCACGCAAGAGAGATGCAAAATAGCGATAGTCCAGAGGCTAGAGGCTGCGAGTCAGCGCGTGGAAAGCTGACGATCAGCGTAGCCGGACGCGTTTCGTGGTAGCTTCCCTGGGGTGGCCAATAAGAGGCGGCCTCGAGATTGCACTCGACCCTCGTCAATCGGCGCTAGAAAGGTCCGCGAAAGCTTCTGGCTGCCGGTTGGGTGCTGAACCAGAAACTCAAAGATGTCTGGTCCGCATTGGAACGAGACACGAATTGAAAAGACGTCTTTACCTGTCGCTCTTGCCCTCGCGCACCATGCGTCGATTCCTTCCTTCCACACTCTCTTTCACCTAACTCTCCACCATCTTTTTGATCTTCGTTCTCACTTTCACCCACTTTCCATTTCCTGTCTCACAAAGCCTCGGGCAAGCGCCCCACCAAAGTGACATAATGCCTGGAACCTCCTGTTAGTATTAATTGCGTCTCGGGAGTCGAGATGATGCATGGCTCAACTAACAATGTCGCCAGCATCGTCTTCAGACACATACGAACAATTCAAACGGGCTTTTCGCAATCTTTTCCGACGACGAAAGCTCAACATCAACGTTCCTGCAGTCGTCAAGCCACAAGCGCCCACGCGTCCTTCACGCCCGCGATCAGCTTCAGCAGTCGCAGCACCCGAGGTCTTTGAGAGCCCGGAAATTCCGTCATGGCCTATATTCGGCCAGCTACCACACGGCGGCGGTCTTTACTGTGCACCGGTTGAGCTTCCCGGCTCACTTGCGCCTATGCTTCAGCAACGCTCAAAGTCTGATGTAGGACAGCCTTTCTACCACTCCGATCTCTTCAGTGAACTCGACGCTACTTCGATCCGACGTTTGAGTGTTATTGGGAGCGCAATAGGAGATGACGAAGATCTGAATGAGGAATACTTCAAGCTTCAGGCTGAACTGAACGAACAACAAGTACACGGCGAAGAGGGAGGAATCGTACCGGGACACGCTTCCGAACCCGAACACGAGCAACAATCTCAAGAACCAGAAGACCTACAAACAGAAGAGCCATTGCAACTAGAGCAAGAACAATCAGAACAAACCCAGGACGATGCACTTTTCCAAGATGCAGAGGAGCATCTCCCTCAGGAGATCGAAGACGTCCTAGAGCCAGCTGATATTGCCCTGCCAGAGGGTTCCGACTCGGGTAAGCTTCATTTTGCTATCAATACCGGGAAGACATGCCTAACTGAACCAGACTTGGAAGAGGACGATATCTCATTTGCACTGGATCCAGAAGAGCTTGCCAGGAATGACTCGGCAAACGGCGGCAAGGTCTACCACGACGACTCCAGCTCTCTCTACAGCACCGATGAGTCCGATATTGACGTGGACTCTACTACCGACGTAGCCACTGTTTCTACACCTCGCACCGCTTCTTTGCTCAGAGCAGACATGATGGAGTACTTTGACGAGAAGATCCCCGTGCTTTCTGAGCCATCTCAAGTGCTTCCTGTCATCCCTGCCCCCGGCATGGCTGCAACTTCCGGCCCTCTCGAGAATTTCTTCTGGTGATGACATTCAACCTCACTCCTGTTTATTCATTCATCTATTTCCTTTGTTTTCCCCGCCATGGAGTTGGACCATGATCCAAAAGGAAGGCGTCTGTTTTGACTGATTTCTACATGATACCATTTGATGAACATTCTATTGCTATGAGTTTTTAGTTTTATATATTTCGGCGGGGAGGTTTTTTGGATCATCAGTCTTGGATAACGTGTGCATTTGTTGTATATAGGAGTAGCAGAAACGAGAAGCATTCATACTACTCTACACATCTTTCGTGGTAACCTATGATTCACCGTGCCTTGCGCAATTTGGTGATACATGAGCTGATTTCTCTCACCCTTTGGATTCAATCTATTGACATATCAAGGTCTACTATGCGCGAGTCATCTTGTCAAGCGGTGTGGGTGTGGTGAATTTGAAATGTTCGTTGCTGATCTCGGTCCAACGCGTGAAAGCGGGCGAGAATCGCAATACCAACCACCTTCCAACCCCGTACGCACGCACATGACTCTCGCCCTACGCACGAGAACCGCAACCACATACCTAAACACATTTCCAAAACCAGAATGGCGTCAACATCAACACCACCGACATTACTACCGCTCAGTCAAGGGCCCCGAGTCATCGTTTATCATCAAACCATCCATCGTGATGGCAAATACGTGTCTCTATTGCCGCTGATCACCAATCAGACCGGCGTCACGCATGTAATAGTGGCGGCTATACATTTGAACGAAGGACCGGGAAACATCACGCTCAACGACGATCCTCCGGAGGCTGGCAAGTACGAAACACTGTGGGGTGAGGTGGCATGGTTGCAGGCGTCTGGAGTAAAGGTGCTGGGTATGCTCGGAGGAGCCGCAAAGGGAAGTTTCGAAAGACTTGATGGACCTAATGAAACAAAGGTGTGTTTTTGAGCATCATCATTACCAGATGACAAAATCAATGAATATGCAGAAAGCTGACTTTGTGAAACAACAAGTTCGAGGATTACTACAGACCACTACACGCATTGATCTCCAAACACCACCTCTCAGGCCTGGATCTAGACATCGAAGAACACATGTCAATCACAGGAGTCATCCGCCTCATCGACCGCCTACGCGCGGATTTCGGTTCTTCCTTCCTTATCACTCTCGCACCTGTAGCGACAGCCTTACTACCCAACCAACCCCATCTCTCGGGCTTCGACTACAGACTGCTAGAGCAAATGCGTGGAAATCAGATTGCATGGTACAATACACAATTCTACTGTGGTTGGGGAGATGCGACGACGACATTCTGGTATGATGCCATCATGAGTGTTGGCTGGAGAGCAGACAAGGTTGTCGTGGGTCTAGTTACTAACCCTGGGAACGGAGCTGGCTATGTGGAACAGAGCACTTCTCACGATGTTATGAGGATGCTGAGAGCAAAGTA
>Ga0068631_100015_pt1 | contig 44608 bp, 28 predicted proteins | sample InSIn5gowninarea_2_FD_77434 | JGI IMG/M metagenome (GOLD analysis project Ga0068631, IMG submission 77434) | Clean room microbial communities from NASA Spacecraft Assembly Facility at Jet Propulsion Laboratory, Pasadena, California, USA -... ...
CCGCACGCATTTGTGAAGGCATTGGACACCAAACTAAAGGCCATCATCACGGGTACAGAGAAAAGGCCAGAATACTCGGATCCAGCCGTCCGAAGCTCCTTCGCCATATTCCTGAACCACTTCTCTGCGCCGTCTTTCAGGAAGCAGGCAGAAGAATCAAAACGTGCCGAGGATCTTGTGCTGATGTTCTATTCCAAGGCCATGGGCGAACTGTCGAGAGGCAAATCACCGCATGACGAGGCGGTTAAAAGAACGGCTGACAGACATCTTGCACTTTTTGTGCGACTTATGGGCTCAGTGCTCAAAGAAAAGGGTTGGGCTGAGGAACGTAAGGATTTGGCCGTCAGACTCAACAACCTTGAAAAGAAGCTTTACCAGCACGAAGAAGACCTTGCAAGTCCCTTAACAGAGACCACCAAAAATGTCATCGAAGAAGAGGTTCCTCTCTCGTATGAGGTGAAAGACATGACTTTTGTCCAAGAGGTTGGCCGCATATTCGGCCTACGAACCACGATGCTCCAATCAGACATAGACCATCACAAATCGCAATGGACGGAGGAAGCAGCTTTGAAAGACCTCAAAACTTATCAAACACTACTAAACATGAACTCAAGACGAACACTTAGTGAGGTTGATTTCGAGACGAAAGAGGTGTATGAAGAGTGGAAGAAGGCCGAAGCCCCGGACTTGTCGCAGATGATTCTTGCTATTATACAAATCAATCCGGCTTTGGCCCAAGTTTCTGGCGCGACGAATCTATCTCAACTGAATGCTCAACGAGCATCGGTCATTATGGATGGTGCCTATGCCGAGCTTTCTAAAGCTCTGGCTCCAATCGAGGGTTCAGCCCTCGAAATGGGGCTGCCTGATTTGAACGGACTGCAAGTACATGACTCGCTGGCAGCTGATGACAATGAAGAACAGTTATTTACTTTCATCCCTGTCGATGCCAGAGGCACTTTCCGTTACATTATGAGCCTTGCTCTCAGCAGTGATCTCTCCGGTCAGCTTGATGGTGAGACAAGTGGAGCAGGGTCCAATGTATTGTCAAAGCAATCAACGGATTTCCTTAGCGAACTTGCGCTGCGGTGGCGGATTCCGAAATTCTCCAGAATTGTTCTATTTCTTGATTGCATACGCGAAAAGTTTGCGGAAAAAATGATCACTCTCGAACATCTTGATGCTGCATTCAATTATGTAAAAGAGCCTACACCAGAAGAAGGAAAGAACAAGCGCAGTTCCTTGGTAGTCACCTCTGCTTTCTACGATCGGTTCAAATGGACGACTTCAGACTTCAGTTCAATGCAACGTGTGCTATCAGGCATCCATGACAGTTTACTACGAGAGCTATATGATGCGATGATGACTGCATATGACAACAAGCAGTCGCCTCTACTTGGAATGATTCTAGCAGTCATAGACGAGCACATTTGCAGTGATCCAAGTTTTCATGAAAATATGAAAGAATTCAACCACTTCAAATCAGAAGTATGTAAGGGTTTGGAAGTCAAGGCAAAAGATACATACTCTGAGTTTGTCGACAAGGAAATTCCTGGCGAACAGGAAACTTGGGAGTTCTACCACATCATGCAACTCGGCAAGAAGGTGCTCGCTCAAGCCCAGAAGATTCAGAAGCGATATCGAAACAACCCCGAGGTTCTGGGGATCAACCCACTAATCATTCTGCTGCAGGTTGTGTTGCCTTCCTATGCGGAGGATTCAAGGGCTATGATTGAGTCAATCTTGGACATGGCCAAAGCAAAGGGGCAGGAAGTCCCAATTCAGGATGGTTTCGACCTCTACAAAGATCTTTCCAACTTCAGACGAGTATATGCTGACGCTCTACCTGGCCAAACATTTCCGTATAAAGTTGAGGAGCAGCTGCAGGAATTTGTGTGGCGATGGGTTAATGCTACGCAGGAACAGATCGTGGGCTGGGTCGATGAAGCAATCAAACAAGACAATTTCGAAACCCGTAATGAGGACAAAAGCCGTCCGCCGACAGAAGATGAACGCCATAGTAATTCCGTCCTTGATATGTTCAGATCCTTCAATCAGGTTATGGAGCAAGTGTCCCAGCTCGAATGGGACGATGATCTCACATATGCGAAGTTCATGACTGCGCTGTCCAAATCACTTGGAGATGGCATCGCAAGATATTGTGATATACTCGATTCGTTGTTTCGTAAGGAGATGAACAGATTGACACCAGAGCAAGAGTTGGCAGCCACTCAGACGAGGCAAGAGAAGTTGATGAGATATGCTAAGGATACCTGGAACAACGAGACGAGGACCGAACCATTTCAGTTTTATCCTAAATCGTTCGTCAAGCTCAATGATGTTGCTTTCGCCATACAGAAATGGGATCAGGTCGAGAAAGAAATGAACGTTGACATGCTTGCCGACGTGATAAAACAACACAATCCACCTCCGGTGCAACAGAAGCGAAAGGCCACGAACTACGTATTCACAATTAAAATCGTGGAGGCGGAAGGATTGAAAGCGTGTGATGTTAATGGTTACAGCGATCCGTATGTCGTACTCACAGACGAAAAGCAGAAGCGCCTGTTCAAGAGCAAGACGATATATCGCAATCTTAACCCTCGATGGGAAGAGGCTGTGGATATCAGCACGCAGGGACCTTTGAATATGATTGCCACTGTTTGGGATTGGGACGCTATGGGTGACGGTGACTACGTTGGTCGTACTACGCTGAAGCTTGATCCAGCTCATTTTGGAGACTTCTTGCCACGAGAATATTGGTTGAACTTAGATACACAAGGACGTATGCTTGTAAAAGTGAGTATGGAAGGCGAGAGGGATGACATCCAGTTCTACTTCGGCAAAGCTTTTCGAGCCTTACAACGAACGCAGCGAGATATGACTCGATCAATCACTGACAAACTGTCTGAGCATATCAACAACTCCCTATCAAGAAAGAAACTACAAAGTCTAACAACCAAGTCTACAGTCGCATCTCTATCATCCTATGTCTATCGGAATCGTACTCAGCAAGCACCAAGTGAACATTCAGACATGGACGTCCTAAAACCTCTGTTCAACTATTTTGACGATAATTTCTTCATCATGAACCAAACATTGACGCCAGGCGCCATGATCGCAGTCATGTCGCGACTATGGAAAGAAGTCCTCAACACCGTCGAATCACTCCTAGTGCCCGCACTCTCCGACCTCCCATCACAGCAAAAGCCACTCACCCAACCAGAGCTAGACATAGTATTCAAATGGCTAGACAGCCTCTTCCAATTCTTCAATGCCGTCGACGAAGAAACAGGCCAAGCCAACGGCGTGCCGACCAACGTCCTCCGCAGCCCGAAATACCACGACCTCCAATCTCTAAACTTCTTCTACTTCGACACAACCGAAAACCTAATCCGCACGTCCGAGCGCATCGCAAGCGCAACAGCCCAAAACCAACAACAAGCACGCTCACGTATGTCCGCACCAGCTGCCTTCGGTGGTGGCGGTGGCCTTCTCGCAGCCGGCGCCGCACCAGGCGCCAAACGCGCCAAGAGTATTATGCTTGCGCGCAACCTAGGCACGATGCGTCGCGCCAAGGAAGAGAAGTGGAAAGCCGCGCAGGCCGAACCAAGCGATGATATGATTCTGAGGATTCTGAGAATGAGGCCTGAAGCTAGCGGATATTTGAAGGATCGGAGTAGGCAGAAGGAACGGCTTGCGGCTGCGGCGGCGGCGGATTTGATTGTGAGACAGAGTCTTATTGCGGGTGGTGGGAGGATGACGGGGCCTAGTGTTATTAGGAGGTGAGATCGGCTGTGGGAAGGGGAGAGGGGGGGGGGTGTTTAGTAAACAAACGATACAGCGTGGAAGCAAATGAATGGACGAAGCTCTTGAAGGATATAAATTGTGCTTTGCAGTACAGTGTTCAGGTTGTTACAGTATAACACGATACGGAAGCAGGCGAGCGAGTGGGCGGCAAGCAAGCGGTATTTTTGTCTGAGATAGTTAATGAATTTATGGATTGATGATGATGATATTTATTGGCAATGATCTTGATACTGTTTTTAAAAGCTACAATACTCTACTGGTCACATCAACATCGTGATTTTGCCTTGGATATGTGTGAACGGTCAATGACTTACATGCGTGGTTTCCGTGTATATTCGATCAGCTCAGCTCTCGCTTTTGACATCATGGCGTGTTCAGTAGGTTGTAAACATTGGGAAGTTGCATGCAGTAATTTCTTTCTTCACCAACCCTGGCTGTATCGGTTCCTTTGATTCTCACGTTTCGTTACGAACCCTGGACCAGCAGAATGAAAGTATTGGTAATGTGTTGGTAAAAGTGGTATTACAATATATCCCTAGTCTATACAAATTTAAGCTCTATCGACCCTTATCCGTGCCAGACTTGAAAGAAAGAACACGATATGCTTTGAAGACTGTATTCCATATCAGCCGAAAAAGACCAAGATCAACGTGTGCCAACTCTGTTGCGAGCGATCATCTGCAGAACCGTTGGCACTTGTTGCCCAATGTAGAAGCCAGTCGCCGCCGTGATACCCATTTCTGTCCATGTGCTACCCATTCGAAGCCCGGTGTAGAGGAAACCCGACATCGCGATACCAATACCCACCCATGTCATTATTCCTTGCCGTACACCAGATTTCATGATACCATCCACAGCTACGGTATCGTTCAATCTCGGGAATGGCTTATCCTTGGGCACCGGCACATTCAGCATATTACACAATGGCTCCCAACCGTCTCGAACATCGTAGAAGAACAATCTGTCTTGTGGGACGACCCTCTTAAGGTATTCGATATGTCGATCCCAGGTCTTTCTTGACGGCTTCTTCTCCTCACTAGGCAAGAAGTGGTGGTGGCCGAAGTTCCCATTGTCGAGAGCGTCATGATATGTACGGAACCATCTAAATCTGGGGACTGGTAATAGAATCCAGAACAGAAGTGTGAAGTTGGCTTTCTCGACAATTGGGCGAATAGAATCCCACCATTTCTCCGGATCCCGAACCGTGCATATGACAATGGCATCTGGATGTATTTCCAACAGCTCCTCCACACATGCATTTCCTGGAAGATCTGTGCAACCGACGAAGCCATCCATCAGAGCCTTGATCTCGCTGTGCACAAATTGCTTATCCTGTTCGTTGCAGATTGGGGTTTTGCGGAAGACTTCGATCCATCTTTTAATGACAGACTCGTCGGAGCACAGCAGTTGTGTTCCCCCGTGATAGCATGGACCACCAAGTAGTTCAGACAATGCAGCACCGAAGGATGTGGTTGCAGTCCTGGAGAGACCGGCACCGATCACTCTGAATTTGGCATTAGGATCTGGTTTGGAGGCAGCGTGGCCCATATTGAAGGCGACACCCCGGATGGAGGAGTGACGTATCGTTTGTGAACTGTCGAATTCGACTCTTTGTTCTGAGTTGGGTGCTGAGTTAGTCGACGACCTCGTCTTTGGTTGCACGCTGTAACTCGAGCCGACGAGCAAGTGCTGAATGCAAATACTGTGATGAGACAATAGTGTGCTCTGGCAACAAGATATTACTGAAGCTCTAGTATCAATCCAAAATCACTAGAGTTGTACAAAGTTAAATCAGGCGCAAGAGGTGAATAGCTGGCAGACTCGAAAATGAGAAACAGAAAGGCGAGGTGAATGTTACTTCAAGTTCTCATGTGCTGAGTACCTGGCTTGCTTCTTGTATTCACGGCAGGAGCTTACCGGGGTGGTCCAATCTACTAACACTGGAAACTGTTCTCATGGCAAGCACGGGGGAAGCACGGTCAGGAGCACGAGACCAAGAGGCTCAGAGAGGAAAGACGCGGTGAAGTGAAGTACAGGGATGATACCATAGGAGGACCTTTTAGCTCAATAAGCTTTACAATGAGGACCACTACATGTACTAGGTACCTAGTCGTAGGTTCAACTGTTTCTTGCGTTGTGTTTGCAACACTCCAGTAGTTTCTGTGGCCATGATTTGAGCTTGACACAACCAAGCTGTAGATGGCAGTCATCCAAGCACAAAAGCGACGACGGCATTGTCGAGAGATAAACGAGAGGCCTGAATGCGAAAACCACTCGTGCCTTGGCCAGCAACACAGATAAGCTCAGGTACGTTACTATGCATTAAGAGAAGCATTCGGAAGGTCGAGTACCTGGCAGTGGTGGAGAGCCAAAAGGAAATTAGCATGGCCAAGAAAGGCATTGATTGGAGTCGGAATCCACTGTCCCACAACGTCCTCTCACACTACTTTCATGTTCCATCACTTCAAGTCTCAGCAAAGTGGGATAGGTGGAAAGGCTACACAACGTGATGTCTGGTGTGATCTGCCTCATTCCACTCGGCGAGTCAAAGTCGGTCAAATTAAGGTAATGCGATAAGATAATAGACACATCAAACAATCAAGGGTGTTCCTTACAATGACATTGTCACTACCCCTTAGCTCGACGATCTCTTTGCGTACGAGCTCAAACTCAGTCTACGACATGAACCAGTTTGAATTTAGTTGCCTGCCAGCTGCGACGGCGGGCCCAGCATGCAGGATGATTGTCACAAAAGACTGTTGCTACACACAGTATACCTCGAAATCTCCTTTACCTGAACTTTATTCTGATGTAAACTCTGGTATGATCCGGATAATTTCCCCGTCTCAATACAAAGCTCGCTTGCTGTCTAACATGAAACCTGATGAAAGAAATGACTTGCTAGCTGTACTGCTCCATAGCGGATGCACTCCTCAGTGTCCGAAGATTGCCTGTCCACAGTATGTGTTCACATACTTACTCACGAGTAGAGCTACCTTGGTCTTGAGAGTTCCCCAGACAGTACTCTATCACCAGAACAGCTACAGATTGTTTCTGGAAAGTCTTGTCCACAGCCATAAACTATCCTTCACCTCCACGAAACATTTAGACGGCAAGGCTAAGTTCAATACTAGAGAGTTACAATCCTCGAACACCAGATGATACTGTGCACCAAAGTGCGCGTTGAGCATGGTCAAATAAGCAATATTGCGAGCCTTCCTAACGCCTCTCTCAGAGTTTGACTCTACAACCAAGCCGGCCATTGACAAAGGTGATACTAAACACCGCACCTTGCATTTGATCTTCATCCACGATACTAACCACGCCGTCATCCTGTGCAAGAGTCTGCCTGCTATGGAACAGAGATGAACACAAAACATACTGTTTACCTACTCACATCATCACAAAGGTGATAACGTGGCAAGCAACACATCAGTCTGAAGCAACTGCACCAGCCCGTCTGTGTTTCTTTGGTGGTCATGATTCTTGATCCGAGATGGAGTCAATATCAAATAAACATGTTCATGTTGTTAAAAAGATGATCTCTTCGGCCGCCAACATCGCAAGGCTGTAGATGGAGATGGAGTCACTCAGCGATTGACCAGCTCGTGGTGAACTTGCAAATAGACAACAGGAGAGAAGTGTTACCTTTACTGTGGTTCAGTAGCACCCGACTGTTCGGATGCCTACCCGAGTCAGACTCTGATTGGTGGCGGAGAGCCACCATGGCAGAAGCAAGCGCAGCGGCGCGTGAAGATCGCGCCCCACTGTATACTGTACTGCAATTGTTTATTCTCCGGATGAATTCTCCCTTCTGGAAATCAAATGCTGAATCAAGAGGCTATACAACCATGAATCCCCAGTGGTTCAATCATATCATTGAATAGATTGATTCTTGTGGCACCAAAATCCGTCTTGATAGAACGAAGATTTTGTGATTTGCAAGATTCTTTAAAGTCTAGAGTTTCGCCACTAGCATCTATTTGGGTACACGACTGGGATCTGGGTGGCTTAGTTCTGTGGTCACGGCCCCAACGAAAAGCCCAACAGCCAGTTAAACAGTCTCTTTGAGCAACCCTCAGGGCACCCGCTAGGCTTGAATCCGTAAGACGGTTTGACCTCGAACGCGCGGACTGGCCCCTGCAAAGCCTGCTTCAGATCCATTTTCACTATCCCCGTGTTTTCCTTGAACTGCGCTCACGACTTTTCCTACAGTACTTGTAACAGGCGATATTGTTCACAGTCTTTGTTCTCATTCACAGTCGACTTCAATTCTCGATCCTTCCTTCATTCAGCCACATTTGTTGTTCGTCGCTCGTTGCACAGAATCATTCACTTTGCAGCTCCTGTACAACATTCGTTCCACCATCTTTTATTTCACCCCTTGTTCGATTATCGTGCAACTTGAAACAACAAACGAGGAAGCCTCCATTTACAAGCATATCTGTACCACCTATCGTTCAAGCCTCTAAAATTTGGCACTCAAGTCAAAATCGATATCAACTACGAATTGAGTGGATCACTGTACAGGGACAACGAAATGGGTCGGTTCCTGGCAGCTTCGTTTTTGCTAGCCGCAATCGTCGCGCCTACTCTGGCAGCCAGCTGTGGTGGCGGAAGTCTTTGTCCTCAGGACTCACCTTGTTGCTCACGTACGTGGAATCAAAATGAAGAATGTACAAAGCATACTGACAAGTCGCAGAATATGGCGAGTGTGGAACCGGCGCATATTGCCTAGGCGGCTGCGATCCTATCAATTCATATAGCCTCAATGCATGCATGCCGGCGCCAGTGTGCCAATCCAAAAATTACACTTTCAGCGATTTGAGCAGCATTCAAGCAAACACAAAATATCTCGGAGATGCCACTCAAGCTGGTTGGGTTTCGTCCGGCGAGCCAGTAGAATACCAAAATACTGCGCTGCTTACTATGGCATCAGGCACTGTTGGAACACTGCTGACCAGCACACATTATGTTTGGTATGGCAAAGTTGGTGCGATGCTGAAGACCAGCGCTGGCGCTGGTGTAGTCACTGCCTTCATTCTCTTGAGCGATACCAAGGACGAGATCGATTTCGAGTTTATCGGCACGGATCTTCGGACCGCCCAGTCCAACTTCTATTCTCTGGGTGTTACAAACTGTAAGCCGAGCAATGGAATTTCAGGTTATGGGCCAGCCACTAATGTTTACCAGATAATAACGAGAAAAACTTGTCCATTCCTAGCGACTCCATGCAAAACTACCACTTCTATGAATTCGATTGGTCGCCAGATCAGCTCACATGGTCCATTGACGGAACAGTCCTTCGAACACTCAAGAAATCCGATACTTGGAATGCAACCGCCAACCGCTATTCCTACCCTCAGAGTCCGGCAAGAGTACAGTTGTCACTGTGGCCTGCTGGCCTCCCGACCAATCCGCAAGGCACTATTAACTGGGCTGGTGGCCAGATCAGCTGGAATTCTCCTTACATGACCAACGGTTACTATTTTTCCCAATTCAATTATGTCAATGTTCAGTGTTACGACGCTCCTTCAGATGCTCAGGTCAAGGGAACCATATCTTACCAACTCACCAACAAAAACGCCAACGAAAGTGATTTTGCGATCACTAACAATCCCACTGTCCTTGGGTCCTTCCTCGCTGATGGTCTGGATACAAATCTAGGCAAGAACGCCTCCTCTAGCGTGTCTGGCACCCCCACCACAACCGCGAATACTGTTCCAGGAGTTACTGGCGCTGGGAACGACAACCATGCAGGGGATAGCACCACCACCACGACTGCAGCAGCGCAGACCAAGTCTAGCTCTGCGAGCTCATCCTCGGGCTTCGTCCAAGGTGGTACTAGTGGCAAGAGCGGTGCTTCGAATATTCAGGCCGATAACAAGGTGTTATCGGGAAGCTTATTCGCTGCAGTGGTAGCGATCGTTGCGATGTGTATATTGTGAGGATTCGTACAGCGTTCTTTGTTTCTTGCTTGGCTGTTATTGAGCATTGGATTGATCATTGAAGCGCAATTGATGCATTACATCAACCACCACGGCGAATCCAGTCGCCCTTAGTTCACCTTTTACGAATTTGATATTTGCGTTCCCATACAACACTCACTCAATCCGTAATGTTTCCAGGGTGATCGTTCTGCCTGATCATATACAACCGTACAAACTGGAGCTTTCCGTTTTCTGGTGTCGTCTGAACATCAAATTCACAACTTACATGTATCTTAGGTAAGCTACCTCCGATTGGTTGATTCGACCAAGTTCGGTGACCGCCAATGAACGCATCCTACATCATTACATCTACTGCTCCTCTCACGCATTTGATTTATAACTGTTATTCACGTCGTGCATATACTAATTCCTCCACCACAATTCCTACCATCGTATTCTCTCTAGCTATCTATCTCGATAAACCGCAAGTCTCTACTATACCCTGACAGCCGCCACTGGTTGCTCAAGTTCTTGCAAAACCATTCACAATGAATGCGCCATCCTTGGAGCTCCTCAGAGCTTTGCGATTTGCAGTCAATTGTACAGCACGCAAAACCGCTCTCCATACTCCTATAACTCGAGAGGTGTGCCACCGTAACCTTTTAAACACAATCAAACAGCGCTCAGTCACAACTCGATCACTAACGACGACTTCGCGGCACCACCTCCCTCTATCAGTACCTGGCACTCGCGCCTCACGTAATCCCTATGCACCGACTCACACTGACCGCGGTCCCAAGTCGTCCGAAGACACTCAAACTGATTTTGGTGTCATGGATGTCCTAGGCAATATTCCTGCCCCAGCAACCTCCATCGATGCCTGCACATCTGACGGCTTCCATCTCGACAACGGCGTGAAGACAGAGGGGGGCCGCGGGATCGTGTTGGTCGGTGGTGAAGCCTTCAATTGGGAACCCTGGTGGATGCTACCCGAGTCTCAGAATAGTGGATCTGCGCAACAATCGCGAATTGGTGATATGCTAGATGCAAAGAGAGGAATACTGAATATCCCGCCACAGAGCTTAGGATTGTTGGAATTGTTACATCCGAAGCCGGATCTATTGATCTTCGGCACAGGTGCCAGGCTGTGGATGTTGAGCCAAGAGTGCAGGAAATATGTCATGGAAGTGTTGGGTTGCAGAATTGATGTTATGGATACGGCAAATGCAGCGGCTGCTTACAACTTGCTTGCCAAAGAAAGAGGCGTCGAAGGGGGAGCAGGTGTCGGGGCTGTGTTTTTGCCAGGTGGATGGACGGGGCCTAAACCGCCGGCTGGGAAGAGACCGGCACGAAGGTGAGAAAGTATTGAGGACAAAAGAACAAAAACATGGTGCCTAAAATTTGAAGTATAAGAGCAGTGAGCGCAGAGGTGCGGAAGACTCTTACACGTACAAGGACGGAGGCTCAATGAGACTCGCAGAAAACATCTTTGGCAAACCACGAGTCTTATGCATAGAAACTCACTTACGAGCAGACACAAGCATTGTTTGGGTTAGCCAAGGTCCAGTTACCTCCGGCCATTACGGCCTTCGACGTCCTTTCATTACCACACCTACTCTCCGGCAATTCACTACCCCCTCGATATTCTGTCACAATCCCATCATGTTTGCCTTACTCTCCCGACCCGGAGTACCTGCCCTCTACAATGCCGAACGACGGCTTCCAGACACTTATATTCCTATTAATGCAAATTCTCTTCCATCAATAGGTCTTCAGAACACCTCAGGGGCTTTAACTCAGTGGTAGAGTGCTTCGTTTGCACACTATTTATGGCATAGGAGTTACGGCTACTCTGCTTCATATGTGTCTGATCTCGAAGAAGTCAGCGGTTCGATCCCGCTATGCTCCAATTTTTTCTTCTGAATTTGGCCAAATTCCAGGTGGTTGAGATGGAGACACTGTCTTGGCATATTTTTGGAGGGAAAGGGAGAGTCACTGCAGTCACTACTACCTGATCTAAAGGTATCGAAGACTTGTCTTGCGTTTGACGGGAGGGTAGGGCCGGAAATGTTACATGATGGCATGAGGGCGAGCGAGGCTTTCAAGTCTTTTGCCGTCCAGTGGAAGATTACTTGGAGTCAAAAAATCTCGTGTGTCCCGCTGCGTGGTTCCTGAGGTGACTATTCCCTGTGTTCGTGTTGTCAGATTATCTCCTAGGGCGAGAGCGTACTGGAATTGGGACGTTGAATGATCAATGGACCAATAGTATGAAGGCAGGGCTTGGTCTGAAGCATTCTTGGAACAGCATTGTCGCACGCTAGTGTCTTGTTCACAGTCAGTACCCGTTCATACTCTAGGAACGAGCGTTATATCCAGACGTATTGTATCGTATTACATGTTGATTGCTTTTCATTGGTATTTGGTGGAAAATGCTCAACATACACCATCAGATAGACAGAGTTTAGATGTTTACTTTCTATGTGTGGTTGGTGTTTCGACTGCCATTGCTCTGCGCGAAATGACCAGCTCCAAACAAATGAGTGGTCTGCTATGGCTCTACTGAGAGTTCATGGACTTCAGCTAATAAACGCCACTCAACGAATCAAACCCCTGTCAAGGAGCACACCTCAAGTCCCGCGACCAACACACGGTGCTTACCACCAATGAACGATCGTGCTTTGTAAGACTACCCCAGGATTTCTGACCATGCCGACGCCGATGCCCCATTCTCCGCTTTACTCGTACACCAACCTGGGGATGCTTACGCGACCTTCTCCTCCTTCATCTCATGTCATAGAGTTCCGCTTGAAGCAGGAACTCAACCTCATGTGAAACACCAACCTCAAGTATCTTTTTGTTGTCTTGGTTGACGGCTACAAAACTCATCCAGACGTCCCTGTTCAGTGACACGGTCGACCAGCAGTCACTTGCCGAAGGCAGGACAATATGGCCAGTCGACCAACCTACGTTGGTGGCGTCAACATCGACTCCTCCCCCCTTCCTACTACAGTCTCAGAACACTACCCATGGCAGAAGGCTCTCTTCGATGTTGGCATCTTCAAAGACACAATTTACCCATCTCTATCGCTACACTGCTCTCTCGCTGTCGCCGCTTACGGTCTCGGCCGAGTGAACAACAATGTTCAAACCAAAGATCTCATCTGGCCTCTTGCCCCCATCATTAACGGTTGGTGGTCAGCCGTCGGACGACGTGTGTTTGTCCGAGGACTTCCTCTCTCCCAAGCCCTCGGTGCCCTCTCACGACCTGAACGTCTCATCTTAACTGGTGTTACGCTATGGGGTGGTCGACTCTTCTACCGTCTCTTCACCCGAGCCCAGAAGCGAGGCAAGGACGACGACCGCTACGAGGAGATGAAGAAGGACCCCAATTTCTGGAACAAGGCTCTCTTCTCAGTCTTCCTGCCAGAAGCCATCTTTCAGACCCTGATCACCCTACCCTTCACTGCCCCCTTCCATCATCAAGGTGCCGTGTTAAGTGGATACCATCCGTTCCTTCAAGCCACAGCCGTCGGCCTCTTCAGCACCGGTTTCGCCCTCGAAGTTCTCGCCGACAGCCAACTCGATGCTCACAAACAAACCAGCTCAGACCAACACACGATGTACAAAGAAGGCGTTTGGTCTATCGTTCGCCACCCCAAGTAAGCCTCATTTTCCTTCTTCCCTTCCCTCACGTCATTCCACAAACTAACCGCTGAAAAGCTACCTCGGCGATGCCCTGATTCACTTCTCTTTCCCTCTCCTTCTCTACGCATCCGACATGCTCGCCCCTATCGAAATCATCGGCTCCCTCGCCAACTACGCCTTTCTCCGCTACGTTAGTGGTGATAAGGCCACCGAGACCCACCAGGAGCGTCGCTACAGTGTGAGCAGTGAGCAGAAGCATGCCGATCTCCAGCGCTACCGCGAGGAGAAGAACTCCTTTTGGCCGGATGTCAAGGAGTTGGGTAATGAGTGGCTTTGGACGGTTGTTGGAGCGGGAATAATTGGGGCTCTGGTGGAACAGGGGGTTCATCAGTTTTTGTGATTTGACCGAGATGAGAGGTAGTGATGTGCTGTGGTGGAAGGAGGGAGAAAAATAGGTTTGGTGATGTAGTGGGGTGGGAAAATGATATTGACTGAAGTTGCTTCAGGAGAAGTCATGCTAGCTAGCTCGACTAGGGAAGGATGAGGTACGATGTGATGTGATATCATATGATAGGTCAATTTTCTAATCTTCTCTCTTTTTCCTCTCTGTTTTGAAGAATGCAAACACTCTCTATGCAGAAAGGTTGGCAAGCTTTATTTTCATGTTAACACTCTCACATCAAGCACAGGTGCATCCTGAAGATGAGCCAAGCCTCAAAGGTCATTGCCATTCATCGAAACAATCAAACTGCAAAGCAACATAAATTATCCTTTCCGAAGTTGTTCAGATCGAAGTGAGCAGATTCTCGCGGTACGGGCATGTCCACTTCACGATCACCAATTAGCACCCCTCGGCACAGCTCTACTTGGTACAGCATTTTTTGAGTCTCTGCCTTTTCCTTGCCTCGCTGTGGTTGGTTACCATGTTTGAAGTCAGAGAGAACAATCTTCCAACGAAGAAATGTGAGTCATAACAGGCACCCTCCAGTCACCGATCTGCTAGAAGCATGTCTGTCCTAGAGCACCAAATATGATCATGCCCACATTAAGGCTACGCAGTAGGTATGTGCAGGTCCTCTTCCAACACATAATCTATATATCATGCCCTACACGAAAACTCCCCGCACAACATCGAAGCACAACTTTTCGTTCTCAGATCATGAACATCTTCGACCTTCCCACAAACTTCAATTCAGATAAACAAACACCGTTGCAACAGCACCCATGGATCCCAACCAGCCCCAAACCCCTCCATCCACTCCGCCAATCTACTTCTGGAAACCTAACGAGCCCTACGGCTTCCTCAGCCAGTGGTACATCTCCCCCCCTAACAGACCCCTCCACCGGTATCAAATTCAACTGTTGCGAGCAATATATGATGTACCACAAAGCCGTCACATTCAACGACGAGAAATCCAAATGGATCATCCTCGACGAACTGGATCCGCGAGAGCACAAGAAATTAGGTCGGATGATTAGGGGGTTTAGCAAGCATAAGTGGGATGAGGTGAAATTTGATGTTGTTGTTAGGGCGAACGTGTTGAAGTTTACGCAGGCGAAGGCGTTGGAGGGGGATGAGCTTGTGGGGGATATTTTGAGAAGGGAGGGAGGGCAGGATGAGGAGGGTGGACCGCCGTCTTTGAGGGCGTTGTTGTTGGCTACGGGGGAGAGGGAGTTGGTTGAGGCTAGTAGCAGGGATAGGGTAAGGGGTATTGGGTTTACGGCGCTGCAGGCGGAGAGGGAGCCGAGGTATAGATGGGGGAAGAATCTACTTGGGAAGGCGCTGATGGAGGTTAGAGAGAAGTTGAGGGAGGAGGAACAAATTGAGGATTTGGTGGGATGAAAGGCTGCTTGATTTGCGATGGATGATGGCCCAGGGGCAGCCGCCGCGGGTTTGTTGACTTAGACTCGGTTTGGGAGGTTGTTTTGCATGCCAGCGTCACTACCTAGTATGTCATACGATGTGCTATGGGGAAGTCAAAAAACAACTCAAGTCTGCTAGGAGTGGATTTCCTTGTGTCGGTGGGCTCAAGCATAGCGTCCAGACCGGGCCATTGATGAGAATAGTGTTTGTGTTTAGAAACCAGCGTCACGAAGTAGGTGCACGCTGGTGGAAATACCAAGCATCCTCTCGAGATCGATGTTGAAATGCAAGGTCAGTGGTGCCTACTTGTAGTCACCATCCTTGCTTGAGTCATCGGTGTTGAGCGTCTTCATTTCTAATAAAAAGTCAAATTAGGAGTCGTCGGGTAGAACGTGCTTCAGTACTCCGTCACCCGCTTGGACTTGGTGGTTTTCATTTAGAAAATAAGCTGTGGCTGGAAATACAAAAAGGAACCTCAACTTTTGAGGTCGGAAGAGCCAAAAAACAAAAATAAACTGCATCGGCCGGGAATCGAACCCGGGTCTAGTCGATGGCAACGACCAATTCTACCACTGAACCACCAATGCTAGAGCTATGCGCTGATTATAGAGCCAAATTTGAGTGATTATAATTATATATCTCGCAAATGACCCCTCTTCGGGAAGCAAAGTCTGACTTGCACTAGCGTTGGAAACTTCGGAACTGATGATCACACCGAGTTGGGAAATGTCAATAAAAGAATGATGAGCTGCGTCCCGTGATGGCTATCTCATGCCTCATAAATACTCTATTTCTAATGGCGCCGCTCTTCAACTTCCACCCGTAGACTGCCTGATCTTCATGTAGAATCTCGGTCCACTCTCAGTAACTCAACCATGCCGCGAGATGACCGGCCGCTCCTTGCTAGAGCCGAATCCCAAGATTCATACCGCGAAGCAAATGAAGAAGATGCGCTATTGACTAGACAAGCGACTGGCAAAACAGAACCTTCGCAGTGGCAGAAGTATCGCGAAGCTGGACTCAGCGTATATGCCATTCTTGCTACCATTACCATCATTGTCCTTGCGATAGTAGTCAACCACGAATCGAGACGGGTACCTTCGAACGGATCAGGTGATGAGGGGAGAAAAGATGGCAAGCTTACAGGCAAGAGAAATCTCATTTTCATGGTCTCAGATGGGATGGGACCGACTTCTCTATCAATGACGAGAAGCTTCAGACAATATACCGAAGGGCTCTCTATTGATGATGTGCTGGTACTGGATAATCATTTGATCGGTTCTTCACGGACGCTGAGCACGAACTCTCTTATTACCGATTCAGCGGCTGGCGCAACAGCGTTTAGCTGTGGAATCAAGTCTTACAACGGAGCTATATCAGTTCTTCCAGATCACACACCATGCGGAACAGTGCTTGAAGCAGCGAAAAAGGCAGGATACATGACAGGATTGGTAGTGACAACACGATTGACGGATGCAACACCGGCATGCTTTGCGTCGCATGCCAACAACAGAATCTATGAAGACCTCATTGCAGAGCAGATGGTTGGCAATTACCCGCTGGGACAGGTTGTTGATGTGCTGATTGGTGGAGGACGCTGCCATTTCTTGCCCAATACCACGGAAGGTTCATGCCGTAATGATGATACTGATGTCGTAAAGATGGCCAAGGACAAGTTCGGCTACAATTACATTGACAGTCGCAAGGATTTCGACAATTTACAGGCTGAAGGCGGCGTAAAGCTTCCCCTTCTGGCACTCATGGCGTATGGTGACATTCCGTACGAAATCGACCGAGTTCACGTTGACCATATCTATCCTTCAGAAGCGGAGATGGCTCAACTCGCCCTTGCCGCGCTCGAAGCTGCGACTAAGGACTCCGACTCCAAAGGCTTTTTCCTTATGATCGAGGGCTCTCGCATAGACCACGCTGGTCATGGCAATGATCCGGCTGCTCAAGTCCACGAAGTCCTCGCTCATGATAAGGCTTTCACGGCCGTCTTGGATTTCATCAAGGCCAGTGATACTCCTACAGTCATGGTTGGAACCTCAGACCATGAAACAGGAGGCCTTGCTCTGGGCAGACAGATTGGTATTCCATATCCAAACTATGTCTGGTATCCGGAGATCTTGGCGAATGCCTCTCATTCAGCATCGTATCTAGCACATAAGTATGCTTACTATCTTGATTCGAAGGCCGGTCAGAAAGCCTCTCGAAAGCAAAAAGCCCAATTCATTCGCCATGATCTACTCGAGCACGACTTTGGCATCTACGATGCCACGGATGAGGAGATTGACAGCATTCTTGACGCGTTTTTCTTCTGGCCTCCAAGTTACATATTTGCCGATATGATATCTCAGCGAGCGCTGGTTGGATGGAGTACTCATGGACATACAGCAGTAGATGTGAACATTTATGGGTCAAACCTTGAGTACGCAAGATCACTAATTGGAAATCACGAAAACACTGAAGTAGGAAGATTTCTCGCAGACTTTCTGGATGTCGATGTGGACGCAGTGACCAAGGAGCTTGTGAAGAAGCACGTGAGGACTCATGATATGCTTTGTGAAGACATGGACTACCCGTGGATGGGGCCAATTCAATCACCAGAGGATCAAGAAATGGAAGCAGAGCACGCAGTGCGGATTGATGATCTGGAGGCAGGTCATTCACCCGAGACCAATGTTCATGCAGGTCTCTAGAAGGCTTTGTTCAATAACATCAAACTGCTGTATGTTTGACCACCTTGAGGATCTGCACTAAAGAAAAAGCCAATCGAGTGGGACACCTAGAGCACGCTAACCATGTCCGACAACGAGTTCGTTGTATCTTCTGCAGGTAGGAACCTCACATGTGGTCTTCAGCACAGTCGGTATTGGCAGCTGCCAACAGTGTGAGTTTTTTTTCCGATGTCATGAACCAGTGGGCCCACACGTGCGCGTTCGTATGTCTGCCAAGGGGAAGCTGCCACCCTTCTCTATGTACGTGTCTTGGCGGCCATGGCTCCTTCTGAATGAGCTACAGCAGCTTTGTTGACTTAAGTTCAATTCATCTTTCACTCCTCTTCACTCTGACAATATTCACTCGTGACAAGCAGCTCGTCAAACAGCTTTTTTGGTGCAGCATCAACGACACTTGGTTTTGTCACAGTATACAGTCACAAGCATACTATTCTCCTCACCATTACAAACCTCGTTTCTCTCTTGCTTCTACACCATTATCAGACTTCAGAACCTTCTGTACCCAAACACTCAACATGTCAACTGCAACCACCAACCCAATTGACAAGCAGAACGATCTCGAGCGGAACGCCATGCCTGCTCAAGTCCCTGCCGATGCAGGTACTGGCTTGTCTCCAGCAGCCTACGAGCAGACGTTTCTGTCCCCAAAGACCCCAGTTGCAGGCCATCTAAGACAGACCTTTGGCAATCCTACTGCTATCGGTGAGCTGCTTCCAATCCAGTATAAATTTCGCTAATACTTCGTAGCTGTTGCTGGCTTTGTTCTTTGCACATTTCCTCTGTCCATGCAGTTGCTCGGCTGGCACGGTTCTGATCGACTTGGCTTGGCCACGGTGTTAGTATCTTGCTTCCGTCGATGTTCTTTCACTGACGAACATGAACAGTGGCTCCTATTTCTGGATCGGTGGTCTCCTCTCCATACTCGGCGGCATTGGTGAATGGATCATGGGCAATACCTTCTCGTCAACTGTTTTCCTGACCTTTGGTATGACTATGGATCCTTTTGCATTGAAAAGATATGGCTGACATCACAATTCAGGTGGCTTCTGGCTCACATTCGGAGCGACCCTAGTACCCAGCTACAACGCCTACGGCGCATACGGAACAGACAGCACTGTTGTTGCTGCCAATTGGACGCTAATGCGAGAATTCCACTCGACCTTTGCGTTCTTCCTCGTCGCCATGGTATTGCTCAGCACGGTATTCTTCATTGCCTCATTTCGGACAAACATCACCTTTGTTATCATCCTCGGATGCCTAATTCCAACATGTAAGTAGCGAGCAACCCTCCCTTGATTGCAATGCTGACTGTTTTAGTCTCCTGCCTGGCAGCCTCCTACTTCGCGTATGGCAGCGGTAACCTCGCAAGAGGTGATCGACTTCAATACGTTGGAGCCGGATTTCTGTTCTTCACCTCGCTGGTCGGCTGGTATGAGTTTCTCTCATTGGTGTTGCGCTCCGTCGAGTTCCCAATCACACTGCCACTTGGAGACTTGTCTACCAAAATTCGGGGTCATCCTGTACAGAACAAGATGGAGTAAAAGTGGTTACATTCCTAGATGATACTATATGTCTCTGCGGATAGGGTGGTTTGCTGATCAGCCACGAAAACCAAAAACCTAGGATTGCGGGTATTGTTACAAAGTTATGGTAGTGATAGGTGTGGTGATGCCTAGTTTATACTTAATGAACGACTTGCCAAAATCCTAGTCTGGCTAAATTTACGATTCAGCAATCGATGTTACGAAAGAAATTAGAAGTCTTGTTTCATTCACTGCTGCTCGTTGTCCTGGTATAACACACTAAGATACATCCTTTGCAATGCTATTTCCGTTCCGCCATGGTCTCATCAACGCCCTTGCTAGCTACCTAACATTCGACTTGATCCCTTGTTTAAGCAAAGACATCCTCTCGTTCAACCCAAATATCCTCCAATTCATTGAAACTGCTGAAATGTACGGGTCTGTGCAAACCCTCATAAAATCGTTTCGGCTGATCAACCTTGACATACACTGCTCCCTTCTCGACCCGACCACTGAAAGTCGCACCCATGAAGCTGTAGTTCCACACATCGTTCTCCGGCACCAGGAAGTAACCCCGAATCTTGTCCGACAGCAAAAGCTGCGACTTCACACCAAACGACGTGCTAAACCCGCTCGGGTTATCAGATTGCGTATCTCTATTCTGCGCGCCCCATTCATAGCCCGCAGGCGTGAGATTGAAAGACGAGAGCGAGACAGAGCCAGGCGTGAAACTGACTGTTAATGTGACTGTCTTCTTGTCCCATGATGGATGGGCGGCCATGAGTCTAGCGTGCGACGTGACGTCTGCGGCTGTCATGTACGGTGCTTCATTGCCTGAGACGGTGTGGATTATACCTAGTGGTTCGAGTTTTTCGAGGTATTCGTGCTGAGGGAGATGCTGGGGTAATTGGACGTCGCGGGTCGAGCCGACTTGGGGGATTATTACTATTGTGCGGATCTCTTTGACGCTGGAGTTGTCGGGTGGTGAGGAGCCGTAGATGTAGCCTGCTATTTGGACGCGGAGGTCGGCTATTGTGATGAATTTCTTGAGTATGTTTTTCGGGAGGATGTATGTGTAGCTGTCGTCTGTGTCGACTACGTCTTCGGAGGAGATGTAGATGTTGTTGGCTCGCGAGCGTAGATTTGAGGTTGCGATTGCGCGGGTGCGCCATTCGGTTTTGGAAGCGAATGCTTGTTGCTCGTATTGTGATGTTGTGGTGACGATTATTTCTTCGCCGCGAACGTTTTGGGTTTTGGTTGTGACGGCGGTGAGTTGAGCTTGTTCTTGCTGTTGCTTTTCGATTTCAGCGGCTTGTTGTCGCTGTAGTGAAGGTGCAGAAATCTCCATACCGAGAATGATGTCTCGGACTTCACTGCTGGTGAGTGATTGGGTGTTGACGTTGTTCTTCTTTCCATAGTCGTTCAGGATGAGATCTCGAAGTTGGACTTCGACCTTGACCCAGTCTTCATCAGATAACGATGGCCAAATATGATGTGGCTGGGTTATGACTGTCTTGTCAGGTCGGAGTAGAAGCTTAGTCTTGTCTGTGTTGACGTGAAGAGCTCGGAGGATGAGAACCAGTCTTGAAAAGGCAGTGTATGATGAGATTGTCTTCAACCAGTCATCGAAGAGGTTGAACAACACCATTTGAGGTTCTTTGGCTTGCAAGATCATGTCGGCAAGCTTCTCAACCTTCATGGCTGCTTGGAAGGGCAATTGCAGTTCAGAAGCACGAATGGAGATATTTGGGAAGTCAAGAAGATGCACTTCGAGTGGATCAAGCAAACCCTTTCTTGTGACAATAAGCTGCTTCGGCTGTTCTTCAACCGGAAGAGATCGAATCAGCGCGGCAACTTCTTCTGCCGTCTTCCATTTGGCAAGCTGTCCAAGACGTTTCTGTCCCGCCCAAACACTGGTATGAATGATCTTGAGGAAGAGCTGACCAGTTCGAGGGTTGAAAATGAAGATAGCACCATTGATAGGTTTAGTGGTCAGATTGCCTTCGAATGTCTTATGAATTGTGACTCGATATACGTTGGTGTCATCGATGAAAAATTGCGTCTGGTTGCTGAACAGCTCTGAGTAGTTCTGCGAGTTCAAGAACTCCTGGTTACTCTCAGAAGCATACAGCTGCAGACCCTTCCGAATACGTTCTCGAAGCACATAAAGAGCCGGATTGGCCTTCATGATCTTCGCCATTGCTTGCTGCACAAGAGCCTTGAGACCTGGGAAGTATTGGCCGTATGCAGAGTAAAGATTGTATGCCAAATCGATACCAATCATGAGACCGGTTGCTGAGGGATAGATACTCATGCTGTCGGTGGTGTAATCCAGATATTTCGCTCTGACATACCGTTCTATGTCGTGAGAATCGTAATCTCCATAGCGGAGTTGGAAGTCAACCCAGAACTTGTTTGTTGTTGTGGACTCAATCTGGTCTTTCGTATCGAATAGCAGAGATGGTCTGGTCACGTTCCACTTGTGACTCGCGAAGAGCAGAATATCAGCACATGAACTGTTCATCTTGTACGACTTTCTCGGATGAATCGTCTCCTTTTGCACAGTCTCGATGCCAAGCTGTTCAAGCTCTTGATCAAACACTTGGCACATATCCATGACCACTGACTCGTGAATCTTCTGCCACAAATGAGCACGGAAGATCTGAATCAACGAGATTTTGAGTGTCGGAATCTTGCCGTGCAGGAAAATACCAGTCAAATCAAGCTGCACCTGGAAACCTACGTAGACGTTTGCCCGATTTATGGTCGGTGACCACCACAATGTGAACCGACGATTCGGGATCTGGTTCAAACCAGATCGCTGCGCGTTGGTGAGCTTCTTGAACTTCATCGATTCTTCAAAGCCGCTTGCTCGTTCCCAAAAGAGACCTTCCCAAGATGGAAAAGCAGTTGCTTTGAATAGGGTGTGCTCCAGGATAGTCTCAACTCCGCCCAAAGCTTGGATGACATCGGTCCGGTAGGCATTCAAATTCCACAATTTACCATCGTGCCTCTGACTTGTCCACCAAAATGGGTTGCTCTTCATTAGCTGGTATTGCTTGAACTCTGTTCTAGCACGGAAACCCTTGTCAAAGCTCAAGGTGCTTCGATCCTTCTGGAACAAGGTGTTTATACGTGGCAGACCACGATCCCAACTGTCCTCCAAATCTTCAAGTGTCAACCTTCGGTTCTGTTGATTTGCTTCTAGACGCTTCTGGGAGTACTCCGTCCACACCCGCTGAGAGTCAATGAATTCCGCTTCCCAGGGAATGATGTATCGGAAGATATTCGGGATCAAAGTTTCCTCATCATGTGACATACCAGCACGGTAATGTGTGACTCCAGTATCAGTTTGCTTTGACCACCTCTTGTCACTGGTTGGTATCAGGATGTGAGAGCCACTGATCATTCCCAATCCGCCTAATTCTTTCACTCCATAGAAGACAACAGGTGGAAATCTTGATGGCATCTTCGAGTTCAGACCAATCTTGACACGAGTCTGGATCTTCGTTTCACATTTGACAATTGTATCAAGCAGATTGACCGTCGACACAGCAGCTTCACGATAATATGTGAATAGTGCAATGAGAGTCGTGTTCCACTTGTTGGCAATCTTTGTGAATGTAGTCGAGCCAGACGACATCAAGATCTGTCGAATACGGTTGTTGAACTTCGCAATATCCTCTTCTGTGACTTGCAAGAAAGCATATGCTGTACGTTCCTTGGTCTCATTATTGGCCAATGCCCAGACACTGTCCTTAATCGGAAATTCCTCAGTCAGATTCCTGGACTTTGGTAGAATTCTGACTTCGAAACCGCACATTGAGAACAACAAGTTCGGGTTGTCCCGTGAGTAGACGCTAGCAAATGTATCATCCCACTCGATAGTTGTGATGGAGCGAGGCAGTCTGTTCTTGAGATCCCAGAAGGCAGCCCGGCCGAGATGCACATCGTGTCGCATCAGCCTCATTCGCGAGTCACGGGGCCAGCACTTCTTGTTGCGATAGCCGATCACGTTTTCGAAGTTTGGATCAGGCTGTTCAGTTAAGAAACGCTGGATGAGGTCCTTCGACTCTTCCTGCGAAAATCTGAAGAACACCCAGATCTTGTCAATGTATCTAGTGTACAATCGGATAGGGTGTCTGGTTTCTGTTTCGCGATCTTTGAACTGGAGGAAGTCGTTTGGACTTGTGGGTGGACCTGCCAGCTCACTGGCTCTTTGAAGACCAAGCAGCAAGAGATCAATCACTAAACCATAGTACTGAAAGACGAAGCCTGAGAACTGAAGACCCCGTATCATACCATAGCTATTAGTGTGGTTCATGTCCTTGTAATTGAGCTGAACATTGTTCTTTGAAGTGATGTAGTCAGCCAAGTTGTGATCCATGATCAGTCTTAGCAAACGGTTGAGCAGTGTCAGATCGACCTTCTCATAGACCTTTGACAGTTGTGTTTCCAACATGACATTGCATTCGCCATTCTCGCTCTGCCATACGTTCGATAGATTGTTGATACCTTGTGCCCACTTGTAAACAAGTAGCGGAGGGACTTCCGAATCTGATGGCTTGATCCAAGAAGGGAAAAGATTTCTTGTGTCTGCTTGATACCATAGGTATTGATCCAGATAAGCATCTGTGATTTTCTCAATAGGCTCAATATCATACACGGGGTTGATTGAGCTGTAGTTGTCATTCATATCAATCCCAACTTCCTTGAAAGCTCGCTGAGTCAGTAGAAATCTCTTGATTCTGGCCAGCGTCGTTCCGGGCGAGTCATATGCTTGCTCGATCAAAGCAAGCTCTTCGCGCTGAGATTGATTGAGTCGTCCTTTCACGGAGTACGATTCCCGCAGTCTCTCAAGAGCGAGAATGAGTATCTTTGTGTCATGCTTGTAGGAAACACTAGGGAAGGGTATGGGCGAGAACTTTCTGGATTCGAGCCAATGAACGGTAGTAGTGTAGATAGCAACGGCCTCCTCCGAAGACACGTAAGGACCATCCTTCATGTAGTTGTGTTGTCTTTCTTGCTCAGACTTCAGCCACAATCGCGTCAGACGGCCCAGATTCTTCTTAGCCACAGTCTTGTCAACAGTCGCACCTCTCCGTATTCGTTCTCGGTTGTAGTGTGCCACTGATATCCACCAATCTGCTTTGCTCTTGACATATCGCAAAATAATATTCTCGATTGGTGCTGGCAACCCAGGGACTTTCCAGGGAATATTGCTCTTCCAGCATCGCCACGCTTCTGACAAATGCTGTAGAATTGTGTTGACTTTGTTTTGCTTGATACCTTCCGGCATCATGTCGAGCAGGTCAGCCATGACCGATGCCCTGAGTTCGAGATCAAAATGTGATTCGACTCGCTGCTTTGTGACAGTCTTAGCCACACCTTTGCTATGACGACCTTCAAATTGTCGAGATAGTAGGTTGCCCAGCCATCTCTCTAGTAGTGGAATGATACCTCGCAAGAAGAATAGCCAGACTCGCCAGGCTGGAGCCCAGAAACCACAACCAGGCCCTTTGCCAACCGGTCCAGAATTGAAGCGGTAGTAGATCAAGTGCTTCAAGTCTTTGCAGGACCGAATTTGGTGCATGAGCTTGTACTTGTATCTGTACATACCAGTCAGCTGGCCAACATGGTTGAAAGCATAGAGAATGCCGTCCGCAAGCTGGAACGCATCGATGTTGCCGAGTCTGTATTGTACCTGAGCGTCTACGATCAGCTTTGTCAACCGTAGAATTTCTCGCATTAGATGAAAAGCATTTCCGAATCTCGACTTCTTTCGTTCTTTAGTAGTCAGTGTCTTCACAGGTTTCAAGTTGAAGTTATAGTCGAGATGCAGATATGTCAAATTCTTCCGGTGGATCAACAGATTGAGCATATTGAAACCCTGACGACACACCTGAAGACCTGCCTCAACCCAATCAATCGTGGTTTGTTGGAAGAATTTAGTCGATTTCAATGTTTTGAGGAGATCCTGCTTGCTGAGTGCCTTTGGCTTCTTCTTGTGCAGCTCGTTTAGCACGAAACTCTTCAGCAATTTCTGATATGATACTCTAACCTTGACAGGCTGCCCTGAGGGACAATGCTCGAGATACCACTGTTTTACAAGCGGCACATCCTGGGCACGTACCATCTTGCCAGATCTTTTGTTGAACGGGTATGGAGCCCACCACAACGAAATCGCGGATGATGTTTCGCTCGTGTACAGTTCCTCATCCGCAAGCCAAGGCTCAGCACCTATTGGCATGTCGAAGTCATCGTCCTCACCACTTTCTCCTACACCAAAAACCTCGTCTTCATGGCTGACAGTAATGTTCTTGGGTGCCACAGCTCGACTCGATATAGGATTTATGGCGGGATCGAAGTAAAAAGCCGGCAAGTTTGGATCCTCACTCTTCACATAGACCGTTTGTGGATGCGAATACCAGCTCAATTTAACACTTCTCGGTAGTGAATTGTACAAGTATGGAAACGCGACCCTGTACTCTGTTCGAATAGGAGCCCTGAAAATGATTCGATCAATTGCATTGAACTCTCCGAAATCCTCATCATTAGGATCGATATCTTTGTATAACGGCTCAAAGCGCGGACCACCAGGAATAGCAACGTTGAGCGCCTTTGCAGTGAAGAATGACTCGCGGTCAAACATATGGAAGTAGTTCTTGTCCACGACATCACTCAGCAACTGATGTGATAATCTGTACAATGTCGCCATTTGCGGCAGAGACAGGTTCCAGCTCTTGTAACTCGGCCCGTTGACATGTGGCGTGTCCAGTAGAGGTCTGTGCTCATAGAACCACTCGTATACAGCCGAATCCTCTTCTTCATCCAACTCCAGCTGTATCGGCTCCGACGGCTCCACATCCTCGATGTTCTCAGACCAGTTCAATGGTGGCTCCTCATCGTCAAATGGTGGAAACCGCATGCGCTTGAAATGTCGTCGATCGCTCTTCTCACGTCTCATACACACCCACATAGCCGCCCACTGTGCATGGAAAACAGGCTCAATAACGCGCGGCGTCTCATTAACAAGAGTCAGGCATCCATTGACGTGATACAGCACCTTGACTTCTCGTGCACTCTCCCAAGGCATAGGCATATTCTCCAGCAGTTTCAACACGGCGTGAGGCATGTATTTCAGTGCACCGAGATAACTTCTCTTGTCACTGCTGTACTTCTTTTGACTGACATCGCCAATATCCTGCACAATCTTTCGCAAGTGCTCGGGTGGCATATCGGCCTTTTGTGTCTCAACAAATCCACCTTTCCGCTTCTCCCCGAATCGGTTTTTCTGCGTCCGCAGCCATTCCTTCTTGCGCTGGTCGAGTTTCGTCTTCTGAGGATCTGGCGCAGGTCGATAGCCAGGTGGAGGAGGCGCGCTCATGCCAGGTGGTGGTGGAGGCCCTGCACCCCATCCTGGAGGTGGCGGGGGAGGTATTGAGCTCATATCGCAGAGCTATACGTAGGCTGCTGAATAGAGGATGAATTTATGTGTCGCAGCGAAGTAGATGTGGTTCACCTTACCATTTAGTGGCGCAGGCTATACCTTTCCTCGTCTGATCGATCGAGGAAAGCGATACAGCTCCAAGTGCAACTGTTGCGTCTTTCTGCCACCAACGCAGCAAGCACGACTTAAGGAATGTAGATGATGAGGGCGACAAAGTGCTGTAGGTACCACTCGAGGTTTGCCCGTCTCGTCGAACTTTTGCATGATTGAATCGATTTCGCGCTAGTGGAGGCACAGCACTAACCGCAATGATACTAGCCTCTGATCTTGCCAAGATTTCCCACTACGATTTTATGCAGGAAACTGAGACCGCAAAGCACATTGTCGACAATATCGTTCCGTAATCCTCAGTCATTGACCTCGCATAAATACCGTCAAAATGGCCAACCAACGCCTCCAGTACCGACGAAGGAACCCGTACGTTCTCCCATCGCTCATCTCTCGAATCAATACATCTGCGACATCAAAAATTGTTGAAGGAGATACAGGGCCATTGGCTAACATGATCGCACAAATAGATACAACACCCGATCAAACAAGGTCCGAATCGTCAAGACTCCAGGTGGTGAATTGAGATACCTACACATCAAGAAGAGAGGCACAGCACCAAAATGTGGTGATTGCGGCACAAAACTACCAGGTGTATGTCCACGAATATCTGCACGTTCAGGTTTTTCTGAGCGGCGCGACGTCCTGTGCACGGACTCAGCGACTTGAGAGGAGGAGAAGTTATTGGACAAAAGCTAACAGAATTTTGTGCAACAGGTCCCAGCCCTTCGACCACGACAATACGCCACAGCCTCCAAGACCCAGAAGTCCGTTTCGCGAGCCTATGGCGGATCAAGATGCGCCAGCTGTGTACGAGACCGCATTGTCCGAGCCTTCCTTATCGAGGAACAGAAGATCGTAAAGAAGGTGCTCAAGGAGACTCAAGAGAAGAAGGCTGGCAAGAAATAGGTGGTGGTTTTAACAGATGAGAATTTGTACCATGAGCAAGCAAGACCGAGAAAATCTGGTGCCTCACAATGTCGCTCCCAATTTCCAACCGTAATGGTATGAGTTGGTAGCTAGACAATGGGCCATGACCGTTCTTCAGTCATACAGTTATTTACAGGTGTTGCAGCTGAGGCGGCCACGATCGGCTGCATGGTTGGTGGAAGGACACTGTGAGATGGTTTCCAGCGTCCTGATCACCAGCATACGAACGCATTGAATGATACCACCTTAAGATCAATCAAAAAACTTCCTTCTACATCAAGAGCCTATGTGCACTGCCACATTGAGGTACATGTTCGCTGCGAGAATCGGCGTACGTGTGCATGCACTGAAACTTACCTGCTTATAGTACTCACCTCATCATTCGCAAAGTGCCTTCGTACCACCGAGTCCCAATCACACGAGTCACGATGGATAGGCCACATGCTGTGCCTCAGGGCGCTCTACAATCCCCTGCACTTACCAGTGTCCAACGATGGGTGTTGTACCGTCTGCCCGTTCGCAGAGCAGTCTTCCATCAACACTTCAACTCGAACAGCCACCTGCCCAACATATCCACGCCTTTCTACACGTCCTGAACAGCCGTCCAGCAGGTCGAACACTTTCATTCCCCTCAAGATTCGTCGGTAGAGCATCCCGTTGCCCTTCCTCCATGTCAAATACTCGTGACTCGACCGTTCCGTGTATTCTCTGTGTGCCCGTCCCGAAACAACAAAACAATAACACAATTTCATCACACAAAACCCAGAGCCCAACACGCTGAAGCCCACCACCACAACTACCCATCCTCCAACCAATCAAAACTCTAACCCCCATTCATGCCTTTGTACCATTTAAACTGAAAGCACAGTACCACCTAACTGACTCCGTACCACGAACCACCCAAAACAGGCAAAAATCATACATTCAAAGCTCAAGCCTTTCAGCACACCTGCAGCACGGGACTTTAAGCACCAGTAACAACAAAGTCCGTCAGCCATCTCCCAGTAGCACGAAACGTCTCTACGAAACACAACACCACACAACACAATACAATAGAATGCCTTCTGAACTCAAGAAACGTCAAGAAAGTAAAATTCATTCGCAGCCAGCTAGCCAGCTAAGCCAGCTTGTGTCGCCAACCAACCCGTCCCCAACATGCGAGATTTTGACAGCGGACGCCCCTTGTGTACGACGGACGATCGGGACGTGCCTCCCCACCAGGCCTATAATCCTTCCCGTAAACAAGAGAGAGTTCAAGCTCGACTAGACACACCGTAGGTAGGTACAGCAAGACAGCCTCAGCCCAGCACAGCACAGCACAGGACAGGGCAGTATCCCAAGCTCCTTAAACATAAACGCTCTCGTCTCAACACTGCACCGTTAACTGACAAGCCCACGTAGCTGGACAGCCAGTCCGCCAGCCTTTTGCCCTTCGCTCTTCCAGCCATTATAAGGCCACACGAGCACCCCATAGTCCAAAGCGAACATACCAGTGCACCCAAATCCTCAGCCCAACGCATCTCAAACCGTTGAAACACCACTCCAAACTCCCCCAGTATACTGTAGTACTGTACACCCGAAGTCAAGAACAAGGGCAACTATAAGCGAGGCTTCCGCTGTCAATCTGTCATTATGCACGCTTCCATCCCTTCCTCTAGCCGTTAGCTTTGTGCGTCCCTGTGTATGTGTGTATGTACCGCCCCCACTAGGCCCTGCACTGCGTCCGCGCTGAGCAGCGCAGAGAATATAGCCACCACGGATAGTAAAACGAAGTGAGTAAGTAAGTATACATCAGACCAGGGACGACGACCGGAGAAACTCAATATAGTACACAAGTACAGTACAGTAGGATAGTATATCATAGTGTAGTGTAGTGTGGTAAGCCACTTGAGCTCAGCCCAACCCAGACCCAGCTCCAACGAATGGGGGTAAGATGGGGTGTTCGCAATGGGCGCACATGCAATATGCGTATGCATGCAAGGCCGTTTCTAAGTACCTATGTGACCGTTTTTTCTTCAGGTGTGGGCTGGGGCTTTGTGTAACGTGCTGTTTGGGACTAGGGGCGGTTGGGTGGTTTGTGGAGGGGTTTGGCTTGTTTTGTTTCGATGGAGCGGATGAATGTACCATAAGTACCTAGGTACGTACCCACACATATACATGGGAATCGTAAGGTGGATTGTCACTGCGCTGTTCAGTATGGACTCAGGAAGAGAGAGGATTGGGGACTATTTGGAGGGGTATTGAGAGGCTGGGAAGGATATTGCCTGGTTCACGAGCGGAATTGGGGAGGCTGCAACATGCACGAAATTCGTGTGCGCGGCACCTTATCAGCGTTGCTGGTCTCTTATGTGTTGTATGCGCAATTTCGGCTGTTGAATATATATGCTGTACAGTAATCGCACCAGGAAATGAGGGAGAGTTGGAGATGCGATATCGGTCGGCAATCCGAGTCGCCCATGAACCCAGGAGTGAAACGACATCTTGACTGGTTTGTATAAGTTGATGAAGGTCCTAGTAGCTAAGCTATCTATGGTATTGCATAATGGTTGCTATTTCTTTGAGTCGGCCACGTGGCTCGGCGATTGAGCTGTTATGCGATGTGCGAGACGTATGATTTCTACGTAGCTGTTATTCATTGGCAACCACATCAACCCCTACCTCTCTCAGCCATCTTGATTCGTAACCAACGGTTTTTATGCCTGTATGCATGAGCATGTAGTGGACGAAAATAAGACATGCTCAGTATAACGAACCCTAGTCTCTGACTCGAGTGGGATTGGAAACGCCACACGGTCGATAGATCCTATGCATCAGAAAACTCTGCGATCGGTCACAAAGTTTGCATCTCGCTTCGCCCGGCAATGGAAGTTGCAAGGTGTGGCAAGTCGCGTCTTGCTGAGATTTCTGGACCATGGCTCAGAAGTATAAAAACAAGCAGGGCTTCGGAAATCAAGTCCCACACATACATTAGAGGATACTCTCGTTACTTGCGGACCTGTAATGTCTAGCTGAATTGAAGTGCCTATTGGTTTTGGTATATTCTGCATGGGGTGATCCAAGGACTTCCCGTATGATGATGGACAACGCGCAAGTAGACAAAAACAGGCGGAGATATAGGGGCGAGATCATTCGCAAATTGGGATTTTGCAAGGTCTTTTCACCGAATAATCGTATTGTTGGTTCGACCTCGTTTTCGGATTGTGGGCATTGACATGGAGAGGATTGGCTGCGTAAAGGGTGAACACGAACTGTGACCGAGAATTGAGAGACAATATGGATCTGTAGCACGTCGGCAGTCGTATCGTCAAATTCTGACGAAGAAGTAGTCGCGTCTCAGGTGGAGTGACTGCCTGTCGGATCGTCCAGACGTTATTCAACAGGGAAGAAGAATCGCTTGCTTCTGATTTGATAAGCGTGCGAGCTGACAGTTGATTGCATAAAGAAGAGCGTTGTTGGGGCCATAGCCCTGGCAGTAACACTAAGAAAACGAGTCGACCCATGTGCCATCCCGGGTTGAACCCTTGAAAGGCATAACCGTTATGAGCAGTTGAGATCTGTAGACGTTTGAAGCTCCTAACCCACAACCTGCATGGAACTACTGCATTGCCTGCTTCCCCGAATATGTTATGCAGAAGGGAGTCCTACCTCCAACGTTTTGCACGAACCTCTAGTGCTTGGATGTTTTGTATAGTATCGCGAGCAAGTGTATAGTTGAACCATGAGACGGGCCAATAAGGCCAGTGCAAAAATGGCCTTCGACCTCTGGTTCGGATGGAAGGAGAATCCGTGCCGTCAAGAAACGTTGCAAGCAACAACCAACCATGTTCAAGCTTGACTCTATCTAGAGCATATTGACCAAAAACGCTGGCGATGGAGTGGCATAGTAGTGTAATTGTGATGTCTTGAGTGGCAAGTCAAGGGCTGCTGTCGTTCCGATAGCCGGCAATCCTCTTGTAAAGCATCTTGTTCATTGTGCCGGACCGCTCCGCAATGTCTACGCTAGGATTGTTTTTGGAGTTGGTAGGTGTTGCGGACGCCAGGGGAAATCGTCAAATCGAGGTTGGTACCGCTATGCGAAGGTGGTCAGGAAAATTGGTAAGCTTTTTGCTGACGTGTCGGATATCTGTGCTTCACACTGCATTGCTTCTCACGGGGTTGTCATAGATGCAAGGATTGAATAGAGTGGGCAATTCCGGTGAAGTCATTGATTCGACCCCTTCAGCTTGCCATACCGGCCTTAGCGAGAGTGCAGGAGAACGGTGCTGTGTTCGCAGAAAAAAATGAACGATATCGACGCCATCGCACACTAGATACTCCGTATTGCACTGGCAACGAACAATGTGACGTTGTCAACGATCATCCAACTCCGCTAAACTGCATCTACTAGAAAGTGCGACATGGGGTTGCAAACAGGGGCCTTTTCGGTATCTTTGACTGCTATTTAAGAAGAGGAGCGGTCTGAAGAGAAGAATTGCTGGATACGAGTATAAATTAAGTTTTGCAAATACAGCTGATAAAAAGTCACATTCTACGACCACCCTCCACCTACTTTCGCTAGACTATGGAGATGTTGTCGGGGATCACAATCAAGAACCTCGTCCAGCAGAAGCTTCAGAAATATCACATGAGAATGGCAAGTCTGCTGTCTTGACAAACACCGTGGTATTCAAGCAAGTATGTGCTGTTCGTCCTCGCTAAAATACATACAATGCAGGGATCAACGGCTCGGTCCCTCTACTCCTCAGTCCTTAAGTCGCACCATAACCGCAGCCCACCCGTTTACAGTCTCGCTACGTCGTCGAATAGTTCCTCTGCTGTCGATTGTGACAATATCTGACGTAGCCGTTCATCCTCATCAATATAGCCTTGTTCTTCGTATTTTGGCTCGATTCCCATACCATATTCGTAGTAAGAGCGTTGTGGCAAGCTGTAAGAGGAGCTCAAGAACTGATCATCACTTGGTGTTGTAGGACTGTAGCTGTAGCTCGAACATTGATCCTGAGCGTTTGACACTGAACTTATGCTGAAGGTCGACAGTACCGAGGTAGCTGTTCCAGTTTGAGTGTTCTTTGTTGGTCGTTGGTTCTCCTCTTGATGCTTAAGCCGGGCAGCTCGTCTAGCAGCCCGGCCTCCCTTGGCTCCCGAACGCTGACGTTGTATGTCAAGCGCTCGATTGATACTGGTTTTCTTGGATGTGGCGTTTTTGCGATATCTTGTAGTCGATTGTACGCCGTTTTTGATTGCGTGATCGGTCAGGACCCAGACGCTGTTCGCTTTACGAGCTCCACGGCTTGCCGCGGGATCGTTTTTATCATTCTCGAAAGCCTAATCTCAATTAGTGGATCATCTCCGACCGCCAAAGGTCACATACTCGATTCATAGACAGATTGTGCCGAATACTGTTTTGCCAGCCGTTGGTGCCCCCTGCCGACTTTCTCGTGTTCTTGATGAACCAATCGTAGATATCTCGCAGCAACATTCGATGCCCTGGTGCCTGTATGAGAGCTTCGTATATGAGTTGAGCGTACGGCTTGTCATAGATTCCTTCGTTGTATTCTTCTTCTTCCTCGTACTCGCTAGGAGATGCAGTACTCAACTCAGAGCCTGGTGTTCTGAGTGTGGCCATACGATGCTGCCAGAATGGGGATGAGAAGTGCTGTAGGTATCCTCCATCCAAAGCCGTCGATAGCGCGTTGAATGTTGGTGGAATGGGTTGCGTGTGCGTTGGAGGTATGTCAAATGTCGGAGAGTACATTCGTTGTTGTGTCGTTTCAGGCGAGCCTCCTTGGTTGAACATCATCAATGGTTCGATGGTGCCAGCATGAGGAGCAAACTGCAGGCTCGGCCGATTTCTTGACGGATATGACATGCTCGGAAAGCTAGTGTTAAACTCATAGTGCAGGTTAGGCCTGAACTCAGGAGGCCTTGATGGTACTCCAGGTTGTGAAGTGAAGAAGGTTGAGTATTCAGGTTCGTAGTGGAGTGAAAAGTCGGAGGTCGATGAATGCAGTGAAGGAAAGAGCCTCTGATCGTGCAGGTCGAATTGGCTATAGGCCAACATTTCTTGGTTGTCCAGATTTGCAGTTGAAGTTGCTAAGTACGACTGACACTCCTCATCTTGGGTGCATTCACAGCCACCGAACGTGTTGATGTGCTCCGACTTCATTTGCATTGAGAGACCTATTTGCCAAACAGCTTGAGCAAGCAACTACCGTGGTACAGTTAAAGCTTGAAGACAGCGGGTGGTCAAGATACTGCCTTCCACGTCTGTGCATGAGATCAGAGCAGGCGCCTTGCAGGAGAAAGAACAATGTAGGTAAGAGAAAGAAACGGAATAGACCTTGGTATAGCCAATTTCCTAGATGTATTCAACAGGAGGTACAAGTATGCCAAAGGCATTATTTGACAGCAAGCATAGCTGAAGCTAACATTGCTGGAACCTTTCCGGAGCTTCATGCAAACAGGCAACTAGCTGTGGCCCGATGTACAAACAAAGACTGTCCTTACAGATGAACATATCAACCGTCCCATACTGGTAGAACCAGAAGTTTGCCCAATTCGGTCGTAGCGGTGCTCGAGAGCCTGTGTGACTAGTTGTCCAAGTGCAAAGCTGCTTCCGCGACGAATAGAATTGCCTCATGACGCAAAGCTCTGGCTTGTAGTACAAGACCGCATGTTGAGGGACTGCACGGCACTCTGCATGCTGCTGGAGCTGGTCATGCTTGAAATGCGGGTAGTGTGCAGCCGGCTGGCCCACCATCAACCCCGTCGGAGATTTTTAGCTCCAGAACCTGCCCATGGTTCCCTGCTCACCTAGGCCGATCAGGCTTAATTCCATGCATTGCATTTCCAGAAAGTATATCTGTGGTACATCAGATTCAGAATCTGAACTTCTGCGCCACTATGGGGCCACACAGTATCAGGCCGATATCGGTGGAGATCCCTCATGAAATATGTCTATGTAGGCTTGAGACCAGAGTAGACGTGAAGACCAAAGGAACATTTGGTATAGTAATGGCTTGATCAGAAAAACATCGGGGAGGGCTTTCGAGCTCACCTATTGGTTTGAAATCATCTCCACCCTGATTACATCCATGGTACGGTACCATGCTTGCTGACAATCTCACAAGCTGCCGGCCGGAAGATCTCACTTCCGGTAGTAAACCTTCTTGAAGCTAAAGTGCAGAGTGAGGATGCCTTTCTCAAAGGTGCTTTTGAAGCCGCGGTCGTGTTTGGCTGAGTAGTCCCAGTCACGATCAACAATCCTGAAGGCAACATCTTCATACGGAGGACCAGCAATAAAGCGAATGATGCAGGTGTCCTCCTCGCCTGCAGGAGCAACAGTTTCACCTTTCTTCCGTCCACCCTCTCTGATAATTTTGTATGTTGGTGCTTTCGTTGGATCAATGAGATCGGGATAGAAGACGTGGAATTTGTATCCCTGCACAACTTTTGGTGGTGGGTTGTCGTGGTCATAGTGTGTCTGGTTGTATTTGTTCCACTCATATCCCATCTGTACACGATTGAAGTATTTCGGCTTGCGCGGTCTGTAGTTGCCTTTCCAGAGCTGTTTGTTGCCAGCTTCGACTTCTTCCTCTCCAGCGAACACTTCTTCATCCTCGTCAACTCCTTTCGCTACTTCACGCTCAAAAAGTAAGGTTGCAGCTTTGCTTCCTCCCTCCTCGATGCTGCTGCCCGGTACATACGATTGATGCTTCTGAATAGGTGCATCACTCGGACCAACTGCTTTCCTGGCTGTGAGATATCCGATCTTGGCAATACGACGTCGCTCTGTCGCGAGATCATCCAAGAACTTCTGTTCATCCACCAAAGGTAGGGACTTGTCTTTCACATCAAGCTGCAACTGTGAATCAGGGTCTAAAGTTTTGGAGTATTGAAGAATAGGGGCATCTGCGGGTGATAGATTTGACCGAGCCCTTTCCGCTTCTCGGGTATTGGCTCTCCTCAAATCCACCATTTTGTTATCGAGGACCGTTTGATAGAGCTTCTTCAGTTTTGCCTTTGCCTTGTAGATCAAGAGACGATCTAGTAGCTGCTGCCAGTAATCGGTATCAATTGGCTCGTCGGAGTCAAGTTTTTTATTGATCTGCCTTTCCAACTTTTCAAGCTCTTCATATGATTTTGGCCCAAGTAATTTGTCAATGTCCGCAGACACAGGGCGCATGACCCTTCCGTCCATCTCTCTCTGAAGATCTTTACAGATGGTGCGCATAGTCCGCCAGTACTCTCGATTGCTTCTGCTGTGCTCGAGGTCGAGAAACTCGTCAACGTCCTTGCGTACGCTTGAGAGCTGGGCAGATGAAAGCCCTTGGAGAACTCCTTCGGGATCGATATAGTCCATATCGTTGTCTTCAACTTCATCGTTTATGAGATCTTCGACAGGATCTATTATTCGCAAATTGACCGTCAGCCAGTCTATGGGTCGTGCTCTTCCCTCCTTCACACGTATCTCGGCAGCCTTCCTTTTCTGTTGAAGCACAAACTGGCCTTCTTTGGCGAGAAACTCCCTATGCCTTTCCTCCTCTTGCAATTGATTCATACGCGCTTGGTCACTTGTCGCCCATGATTTGGAATCGCGATTTCTTTCGTTTAGCTCAAACGCGTGGCTGCGAGGCTGTTGCGCGTTATGTCTTACCAGACCAGAATCTAGCTCATGGCGCTTTCTCTTCTCGCCGCGCGAGGAATCCATCTCTATGCAATTGTTTCTAGTGACTCGATGACTCAGTCTTTTCCAATGGTCGAGTAATGCCAAACAAAAGGACGAAGTTGTATGGCAAACATGACAAACATTAAACAACTGACGGGTGTGCCACATGTGGCAGTGCATGCTGAGACGAGCACTTCACAATTGACATCGTCCTCATCTTCAGCCCGAAGATAAGGTCTGAAATGAGCGTTCTGCACAGCCTGCATGGAATGCCCTCAAAGCTGTGGTCATGGCTGCCTGCAAGGTATACTGGCAAGAACTGACCACCACCTCGCACTCCAGCTGCCCTAAGCTTTTCTACAAATTCACTAGCCAAGAAGACGGCTACGAACTGCTCGTCACTGACTTAATAGGATTATGGCTGGTGAGAGCGGACGCCGAAGCCACACGCACATATGCCAGGAGGAATCGAACCAGCATTGACCCCACCGGGGCACAGTTTGAAGTTCTTCTAGAAAAGCTGCAACAAAGTCTTCGAGATGGTACTAACATTCTTTATCGCGATGATGACTCTGAAGATGAATCACTAGTTCTCAAGACCACTATCAAGCTGCCAAAACCACTGCAACCGCTGGAATGGCAATTCTACTTGCAGCCCGAGGGAGCAGGCGAGATGGCTGAGCACATCCTCCGTCCGTCCCTTCACGAGGCATCAGAGTCCAAGAGGAAGCTCGACTCGTTGATTGACATTATCAAGCAGAAAGACCATGTCATATCCAAACTTCTAGAGAGAATCGAGAACTCCTCAACCGACCTCAGCTTGATTTTCCCACGCATCACTAGCCTCAAGTCTCGAAAGGGCATTGTTACGACCAAGGACGCGCAAGCTCAAGTCCCTGGTCTCGCAACATTTAACCGCAAACTATGGGATGACAAGTTCCGATCGGAGAGCGCTTATGCAGGGTTCGAAACTCACGGACTATCCAACTTGATGGCTGGATGTGAGAAGTGTCCCAAACATACAGCAAAACAGCATGAAAAGTGGTTACAGAAGTTGCCAGGCATCGCCAACGATCCAATCGATGAAGCTGATGAGATGCAGCTTGGCGGTATCGAGGCCGGAAGTGGAAACGATACGTCAACTGGCAGTGAGAGTGATGAGTTTGAAACTCAACCTCGAAAGCAGCCGGCTGGCTGGCAGGCAGATGGCATTGACAGCTCATACAATTTGGACTCAAACGAAGAGAGACCTAACAAGCAGGTAAAGCTCACAACGGTCGAATCTTCGATCAGCCAGAACAATGTTCCAGCTCAGTCGTCACCTGTGAAATCTAGTTCGCCCATCCTTCCCCCTCAACCTGAGACCGATCTACGCCGCAATTCAACAGCATCAACAACATCAGCCGCATCGCAAGACTTAGTCCTTCCCACAACACTTTCCGACACAACCAAACATGCCCGTCTCGGCAAAATCGGCAACCAACCAAAGCCAATATCAAAACTTCCTCGTGATCCAACCCTGCCATCCTCAGATTACTACGACAGCTTCTTCCCACCACCAGCATCATCCTCTCCACCTCGAAAACCCCAATCTGAAATAATGTCTTCCTCCCCACCACCACTACCACCGCCCCTACCACCACCGCCACCACCACCACAACTAATCAAAAACACCAAAAACACACAATCAATCCTCCGCTCCTCCTCCCCACTTTCCTCCTCCCTCAACCCCCCTTCACCCCGTAAACTCCGACGTCTCAACTCAACATCAAAACAATCCCGATCCGCCACCCCCCAAGACCCGCCGAACCAAAAACAATCATCCAACGAACCGAGCGCACCACCCACCCCCTCCCGCCGCCTCGGCCGTCTAGGCCAACTCAGCAGAACAACCTCAAACCTAGCCTCACAGTCTCAATCGCAATCGCAATCTCAACTCCAAATCCAGAACCGCCAATTACCAAACCCTATCGAACAAGTAGCGGAAGACAACGAAAACGCGAATGACACAGACGCATCAACAGCCTCGACTGCATCCACACCACCACCGCCAGAAGAAGACGCGCAATTATCCCGCGCCTCTGGGAGTTCACCGTCCCGGAAACACGGTGACGAGTCTGGATCTTGGCAGCTGCTGGGCAATGCTGGAGCTGGTAAGTCTGGAGGACGAGAGGAGCGGAAGACACAGTTGCAGGTGCAGGTGCAGCCGCAGTTGTCGGCGGAGGAGAAAGCGAGGTTGAGAAGGGAGGAATTGAAGAGGAAAATTGGTGGGGATGGTGCTGGGGCGCAGGGAATGGGGTTGAGGAAGAAGAGGAAGTTTTAGTTTTAAGTTTAATCTGTGTTGATGCTAGTCGTCTGCGATCTTGCGTGGCGTGGCGTTCCAAGGGTGCCTCTGTTGTTTATCGCTTGGTCGGTGTTAAATGCTTACTTGAAGAGCCCATTATGGTTGAGTAAGATATCGAATAGTATTAGTCACGAGAACGCCCACTCAATGAACGATTTGATATATGAGCGAACATCTAAACATTTACAATAGTCATTATAGCGCCTGTTCCAGATATCCCTCCTTTGTGTGCGTGGGCTGGCTTGCGATCTATTCAACGTCAAAATCCCTCCCTATACAACGACGACAATATGCAGCATGAACGATAGCGCACTAGCTACAACCTTCAAACAATGCAAGCCTACTCTCCTCTCCACTATCCTACCATATCAACGACCGTCCTTCCTCGACCAAGCACAGCGACAGCCAAATTAAATGCTGGTAAAAACACCCTTCCAGCTATCCTTCCTCTGCCCCTTTCCTAGCTCGTTCGATCACCATGTCGAATGCTCACGGATGGCCGTCAGGCTTCCCATCGTCATCGCCCGGACCCCAAGTCTTGCCCAAGCTACTCTGGCTGAAATTAACCCGCTTGTGACCCAATTTCTTACCCTTGCCAGCCCTCGCAGCTTGAGCTCGTTCCACCTCGTCTTCACTGACAGATGCGCTGTCGGCTTCAGCTGCTTCCAGTGTTTTCCGAGCCTCCGTTCTTAGTTTCTCTGCTTGAGCAGCGGCCTTTTGAGCACGGCTCTGCTTACGCCACATAGATGCGTATTTGCCGCCTAGTTCCATGAGTTCACTGTGTGTACCGCGTTCGCTGACTGTGCCGCCTGAGAGCACGAGGATCTGGTCTGCTTCGATGATGGTTGAGAGGCGGTGCGCGATGATGAGCATTGTTCTGTCTTGTGATAGGGAGTGTAAGGCATCTTGGATCTTCTCTTCGGTTTCTGTGTCGAGAGCTGCTGTTGCTTCGTCGAGGAGGATTATCTTGGGATTCTTGAGAATGGTTCGCGCGATTGCGACTCGTTGTCTTTCACCTCCGGAAAGCTTGACGCCTCTTTCTCCGACTTTGGTGTCGTATCCGTCTGTGAATTGGAGAATGCGGTCGTGGATGGATGCTGCTCGGCATGCGTCGAAGATTTGCTCGTCGGTGGCGTTTTGGTTGGCGTAGCGAAGATTGTACATGATCGACTCGTTGAACATGTTGCAGTCTTGTGGAACGACGCCAATGTGTCGGCGCAGGGAATCAAGTGTGATGTCGCCGACGTCCTGGCCGTCGACACGAATTTGGCCGCTCTCCGGATTATAGTAACGAAACAACAAGCGCATGACGGTAGTCTTGCCTCCACCTGACTCACCTACAAGTGCTGTAGTAGTACCTGATGGACATTCGAATGTAAGGTCTTTAAGGGCTTGCTTGCGCTTGTCGTAACCAAAAACGACATGGTCGAAGGCAATGTCACCATTACATCTATCGCCGAGATCTCTGGCGTCGGGCTTGTCCATTACAAGCGGCTGCTCTTTGAACAACTCAAGCATTCTTTCTGCATTGATCAGGTTGTTTTGAATGGCTCGATAGAAGGTGCCGAAAAAATTGAGCGGTGCTTGCAGCTGTGCCATGTAAATCAAAAGAGTGACAAAATCACCAACACTTTGAAACCCTCTAGCAACTTGAAACGCCTCAATGAAGCAGACAGATAACAGGGCTACCATGAAGAGAGTTCCCTGCACCGTGTTCATAAGGGCTAACGTTACCTCAACAAGGTACTCGAAGCTTTGCATAGATTTGATGGACAATTTGTATCTGTTGAACTCGTAATCTTCAGCATTGAAGTACTTGACAGTATCCCATGAATGTAAAGAATCGTTTTTGACGGCTTCCATCTCCCTATCAGCATTTGTGTAGTTGCGGCGCAGAGTGACTCGCCATGAAGCGATTCGAATCGTGACATAGATGTAGAGAAAGGTAACGATGGCGACAACAAGTCCCAGGTAAATGTCAAATTTGTATGTGAGGTACACTATTGCCACAAGCAGATCAAAAATCATAGGGCCGACGTTGAATGTAACCATTTCGAGGAACGAATTGATAGAACTGCCTTTGTTCAATGCTGAGATGAGCTCACCAGTTCGTTTACCAGTGTGAAATTCAGCACTTAGGCCATGAACATGTTCAAAAGCAGCAGTCGATATTGCTCTATACGAGTATTGCTCGACCGGTACCCAAAGAATGCTCCTGGCGGCGCCAAGGATACCTTGTCCACCCTGGAGCCATCGAAACAAGATGTAAAAGGCAATAATGGCCCAAGGAGCACGAGCTCCATGCCCATCTTCACCAGATAGTGCATCAGTGATCTTGCCTGAGTAGATTGGAACAAAGACATTGATAGCACGCTGGCCTATCATGAGGCAAAAACACATTGAAGCAAGCAGCTGGAGTTTTGTAGACTTTCTGGGCCAAAGGTATGGAAGTAGAACCACGAAACCTTTGAGGTAAGAGTACCAGTTGATTACCGGAGTTTCAACTGGCTTTGCCCACGCATCAGGTTGCTCCTTATCATGTGGCCCAGAGCTGGGCGTGGTGCCATAGGCATGTCCATTGATATGACCATTAGTATGGCCATTGGCACCACCATTTACTTGTCGATTAGCATCGACACCACCAAGGAGAGGTTGATGGTCTTCATTTCCTGTACTTGTGGTGGTTGATCTCCTGGCTGCAATGGTCATGATAGAGAAGAGCATGACTATACCAAGAAGGATTATAGCCCGGACAAAGTAGACAATAACATCGAAAACCTCCCATCCTGTGATGGCTTGTCTGAGCTGCCCACCAGTCTGATCACCAACTGCTGGTTCATGGTGTGGTTGTGTATAGATGTGAAGACAAGATCCCAGCACAATCAAGTCCAGCGGGACTGCAATGGACCAAGCGGTGGCATGAACCCATGTAGGCGAAGGTGTCGTATCGATGATAGAAATGAAGACAATAGTCCAAACAAAAAAGGAGCCAACAACGAAGATCTGATCGAGTTAGCGACCAGAAAATAAAGACGAACCGTCGATACTGACCACAGCACTCTGCCCGGGCCACCAATTGTCCTCTTTAAAGGTAATGACGCGAATCAGGATGGACACGCCATTCGCCACAAATGCCAGTATGATGGCGCTTGTTAGAGTCGCAAATGTCGCTTTCGCTCGAGGGGAGAAGTCTTTGCTAGCAACAGCATCTTTGACTTGATTGGCACTTTTCCTTCTTTGCGGGAGTGGGCGTCCTCCAGGACCTTGTAGCGAGTGGACTTTGACCTTTTCGGCATCATTCGGGCTGTTGGCCACACCGTAAATGATGAAGGATATAAGGAAGATGCCAAGAATGATGGCAGGGTATAGACTTCTTGTGTAATTTAATACACTCAATGTCTGCTCCATAGTAATAGAATTGACCGTGATGAACGGCATGATGCAGAAGTTGACATAGGAGAACGGGACCTGGAGCCTCGAAGTAAAAGAGAAGTTTTACTGTTTGGCTGGTCGAATGCGAGGAAAGCGCAATATGGGAGGCGAGAAAGTTACCGCAGCTACACTTCTGCTTCTGCTCCCACTTTGATGGCGGACTGCTTAGCCTTGATCGATACCGACTTGAGATTGGTCCTTCACCTGTTCCACCAGAGTACAAACGAGCGTCAAGGATGCAATGAGTGTGTTTTGAATACTATGAAGGTCATCTGAGAACTTCTATCACGTGTCTGGCAAGAAGTATGTTCCAGTGCTGCGGAGTGTCAAGTGGCGGAAGCAACGTAAGAAATTGAGCCTGCTGCTCACGCCCCGACATTGACAGTGTCAGATGACGATACAGGGAAGAAGGGAGGAAAAAAGACTGCGATGAGATCGGTCAACCATATGTTAACAATGCTGCCGATGGTCTGCCGTTGAAGCAGACACACTGCGAATGAGATAGATGGCGCTTGCAAGGAACAACACGCTGTGATGCCGCGGGGAGAGCTGTACCCGTGGTGAAAAGTAAGAAAAGAGAGCTTTCTTCATGCGCTATGGCTCTTCTTTTCCTCTTTGACACGAAGAAGCCCTCACCGCAACAGCTAGTTAGGCTTGTCACTGTCCTGTTTGTCCCAAACCGGGTGTACAGCAAGATTCCCTATTCAAGCTCAGCCGGCATATTTGTCCTGGACACTGGCAGTGCCTTGAAAGCTCTTGGATTGAAGGACTGATATGGCTTAGCCTCTTTTAGACACTTGTCCTAAGCATTTATAGTCGGCAAATCACAACAAGAAAGTTCTACCAGTAGTTCATAGCTTATTAACTTCGCTGCACGAAACAGCGGTCGGGAGCGAAGAACACTTTCGTGGCCTATGAAAACGTGATAGCCTGGACGCCTATGCAGGCATCATGTAAGTGTGCCTAAAAGTCCTTCCATAGCTTCAATATTGGCTTTAGGCGGCTAATAAGCACGCAACTTTACCGTAATACAAGGCAGCTAATTGAGCACCTAAACTCCCCCAAAGATGCCTTATGAGCTTCTCCAACGAGAGCTGCAGCCGGAAGTTCAAGCTTCATGAGCCGTATGCGCATTGACTGCTCCCCGAGACTGATCGGCTCGGCATCACAAGTCCGCTTCACCAGCTCGAAGGAGTCTGGTATGAGATCCTTATCCTCAACCAGCTGCCAATTGCGACTGCTACACATCTTGCATTTGACGACACAGCGCTTGTTGTGAAGCACCAAATCCTGACCACGCCTCGGATGGTCTGCTTGCCACGTCCAACTTCATCTGCAGTCCCACCAAGGCCCGCAATTGAGATGTACCTTGGTGTTGGCGCCAATGCCTCTGCATCTGTCGACTACTTTCCGACTTGAATATGGCTGAGGCCAATCAGTCGGCGATTTCATCCCAACCGCCTCCACCTCCTCCGTTGCCCTCTTACAAGCCGAGTGTGCTCCAGCGCTTTATTGCTCCGCTAGCATTTCACCGACCTCAGAGACCACAGGATTCACGTGCTGCTCAGTCAAGCAGCACAAGCCCACAGGATCTATCACATAAAGATCGTCCTTACAGGTGGGGTCAAGAGTTGGATATGTGCCGCGCCGCTGGCTGACATGTAATAGACTACCTCCACCCAAGACAGCGGTCTACCGAACCGACGTGCCCATTGCGGCTATAGATGTGAACCAAGATCGGACTCATGCCATCCTGGCGGGGAGAGACATTTTGACCACTGTCAAAGTTCAGGACACTACCGTTGTCGAAGACCTCAACATCAGAAGTGTAGTGAATAGCCACATTTCCACGCAGCAATTGAAACCTGAAGATGTGCGCAAAAGGAGAGAGTTTCTACCGGCAAAAGACGTCCGGTGGTCGCATAACCACTACTCTCATGTGGTAGCCACAGCGGCACAGAACGGACGGGTGGCCCTCTACGATGTCTCGACTCTAGGCAGCTTTGCAACCCTCGGCAGCTCTCGGGTCGAGCTTGCATGGCTTTATCAACATACGGGCGAGGTCAACAAACTTGATTTTGATCCCTTTTCAGGCTACATGCTTCTCTCCGGAAGCCAGGACAAATACTGCAAGACTTGGGATATCCGAGATCCTCGAAAGCC
>Ga0068631_100025_pt1 | contig 41020 bp, 41 predicted proteins | sample InSIn5gowninarea_2_FD_77434 | JGI IMG/M metagenome (GOLD analysis project Ga0068631, IMG submission 77434) | Clean room microbial communities from NASA Spacecraft Assembly Facility at Jet Propulsion Laboratory, Pasadena, California, USA -... ...
CTATAGAACGGTATCTGTTTTCTGGTAAATTCGGTCAAATCAAAGGTTAGAGTGTAGAAGTCTTGTAATGATGTATCCCAATTGAGAACTTTCTCCACACCCAGTGGAAAAGACTGCCAAGACCACGCGCACGTGACCCCTGCAAGTGGGGCAAAAAGACGCAAAAGTAAGACCAAAAACATACGACAGCGGGGATTCGCTAGTGGTCACCCACCTAACTACTAATCCGCCGGTAAACTGCTTGTATAGGGCAGATCGGACGGGATGCCTAATTCTCAGTTTCCAATGGTCGTATGTACTGTGTTAGGCAAATCAATCCAATAATATTTGCAGATTTTACGTGCTTGAAAACCTTTTCGAGTATCCAAAGGGGGCTCAAGTGATGCTATCGATATGCCAAAGCCGGGCCCAACCGCATGGGTAGAGAACAGTTACTTTACCCGCCCCTTCGCTCACTACACAAAGGCTTGAAGGCCTGACTGATGAGTGAAGATAGCCAATAATTTATTCTTGCTGTACTGCAGCTACCGAAGGGCGCTATTCTAGGTTTCATTTCTTGCAACCATGTGAGGGTGTTGTATGTCTAGCAATGATCTTGTTTCTGCAAGCATCAAATGAGTCGCTTCATGACATTGTATCCCAACAACATCGACGAATTTTGTTCTTGTACTCCATATTGAACAGCAACCGGACACAGAAAATGACGATTGATCTCTTCGTGGAGGGTATATTTAACCATATAATACATAACACTGGTACATTGGTTACATCTTACCTCCAGTAAGCTCCTCGGCAAGCTTCTTGACTCGCTCCTTGGCGAGACCAACACCTTCGCCGCCCTTGAGTTTCTGCAGCATATCGCCCACGCCCTCGGGCATAGGTCCGTGCCATGGACTGAGCCCCTCGTTGCCCGCATGTCTTGGGCCCATGTTGCCTCTCATATCCCAGCCCATGGGCGACTCTTCTGTGCCAAAAGCCTTGTCAATGGCTTCGTCCAGTTGTTGTTCGTCTACAATGAATTCGCGCGCATTGGTGTACAGGTCGTGAAGACGCGATGCGCGCACTGCATCCACCTTGGCCATTCGTCGTTGGTAGGCTCTGCTACGGGCCTTGGAGATGTCTTTCCGCGGGGGCAGGTTGTCTGTGAGGAAGTCGCGGATGCCCTTAGACACAGAGTTCTCAGTCAAGATGTCGACTTCGCGGCGGGGCGCCATGGCCAGCTCGCGCCTCTGCGCACCAATGGCCTGGATCTTGGCCATGTATTGTGCCTCTGATGTGACTTTTCTCTCGTGCAGCTGCTTGACACCCTCTTTCAAGTTTTCTCTCCTCTTATCTGCCAGCCGTTGCTTGTACAGCCGGTATTCGGCATCCCTGCTATATGGACCTGGCACTTTCACTTCCTTGGGCTCTCGCGCCGTCTTTCCCAGGAAGACGTCTGATTCCTTGGGGTGCTTATTCCTCGTCTTGAAGACGTCACGTGGAATTGGCAGATGGCCTTTTACTGTAGGTTTGGCCGGGTAGGTGGGCTGCAATGGCTTGGGGACTTCGACATAATTTGGAGATTGCGGGCCGAGGGCGAGTGATGATGGTGTAGAGGAGAATGTGCGACCGCCCAGGCTGGTACCGGACCCATTGAGGGCCGCGGCGGGTGAAGGAGACGTCCAGGCAAAGCGGACGGGTATCCGCGGCGGCATTGCGATGGTGGTGAGGGAGCCAAAGCAATGCGGAGGTGCGGGCGTGATGTTGGTCGGCCTGGCTGTCTTCGAAAATGTCGGTGCCAAGCCGGCTTAGCTCCACCCAGACTAGCTCCACCTTTCAAAAAAAGTTGTCCATTCTCATGTTCGCGACTTTCCTTCACTCTTCGCCCTTCCACCTCTTGTCAATCCCCCCCCAAAGGAAGCAGAGCCAACATGGGTGTTCACAAGAAAGAGAAGAGCCGCCGCGAGCGCGAGGGCAAAGCGCACGATGGCATGGCCAATGTCAAGGTCAAGGGCACTAACTTTTATCGGTATGTATACATGCACACTGCTATGCGCCCTATGGATTCTAACAGCTTACAGCGATGCGAAAAAAGTAAAATTACTCAAGCGACTTACTGATGGCAAGGCCGAACGCAATGCCAAGGGAGACATTACAAAGGCCGCCATCTACCAGAATCGTGATGCGCCCGTCGCCCGCGTAGAGCCCAATCGCAAATGGTTCAACAACACGCGAGTGATATCTCAAGATGCCCTCGAGAGTTTCCGGTCCGCTGTTCAGGCCCAGGCCGCCGACCCCAGCACATATCTCATGAAGCGCAACAAGCTGCCCATGAGCCTGATTGAGACACCTGGCCAAATTCCTGGTCTGAAACAGCACGCGGCCAAGATTGCCGTCGACAGCCAGCCCTTTTCAGAGACGTTCGGCCCTAAGGCTCAGCGGAAGCGACCAAAGCTTGACTTCAGCTCCATTGAGGATCTTGCTGGCCGAACTGACAGTATGCACGAAAACTACGTCGAACGCCTTGAGCAGGCCAAGCTGCTATCAGGTACCTCGGGCGAAGAAAAGGAGGGTGATAATGACACTCCCAATGGCGAGCTCACGTCGGCTCGAGAATTCATCTTCATGAAGGGAACCTCGAAGCGCATCTGGAACGAACTCTACAAGGTAAGAATCTTCACTCAAAGTGGTCCTAGCTCCCTGCTGACCCTTCTCAGGTCATTGATTCCTCCGATGTCATCTTGCACGTCCTCGACGCCAGAGATCCAGACGGTACACGGTGTCGATCAGTTGAGAAATACATCCGCACAGAAGCACCTCACAAGCACCTCGTCTTTGTCCTTAACAAGGTCGACTTGGTGCCCTCTAAAGTAGCTGTAAGTTCCCTTCCCACAACACTTACCCCTATCATCCACACCCTCCTTAAGTCAAGGACCTTTTCCTCTGCAATGAATACGGTTCTGTTACAAGTTGGGAAGAGCAAAAGTGGCTCGCCGGCCCAAGATCGTCTTGATTGCGGGTCGATTGGCAACCGTCTTGGTTGTCGGTCAATAGAGTCACGCGTGATTTGTTTGAGTTGAGGACCGTCTCTGCACTCGCAGCTTTATGGCGGTACTCTTAGTAATATTTCACACATTCCATTGTCGATGCACACAAATTGCTGTTTCATCGATGGACAAAGCTAACGATGCTTAGGCCGCATGGGTACGCCATCTGAGTCGTGAATTCCCAACACTTGGTATGTTCCGTTGTTGCTATGCTCTTCACCTGGTTCATGAACTAACCACAAGGGCAGCTTTCCACGCCTCAATCAACAACAGCTTCGGCAAGGGATCTCTCATCGCTCTTCTCCGTCAGTTCAGCTCTCTTCACAGCGACCGCAAGCAAATTTCGGTTGGTATGGTTGGCTACCCAAATACTGGAAAGTCATCCATCATCAACACTCTTCGAAAGAAGAAGGTGTGCGTTGTTGCGCCTATTGCTGGTGAGACCAAGGTGTGGCAGTACATCACTTTGATGAAGCGTATCTATATGATCGACTGTCCGGGTATTGTTCCACCGAACCAAAACGATACAGACGAAGATCTTCTTCTGCGTGGTAGTGTTCGTGTAGAGAATGTCGAGTACCCAGCGCAGTATATCGAGGCTGTCTTGAGGAGGGTTCAGCCAAAACACCTCCAAAGGACTTACGATATCAAGGAGAAGGATTATGAGAATGATGCTGTGCGTTTCTTGGAAGTATTATGCCGAAAGAGCGGTCGACTGCTCAAGGGGGGCGAGGCTGACATTGATGGTGCTGCCAAGATGGTTCTCAACGACTGGATAAGAGGAAAGCTCCCCTGGTTCACTCCACCACCGTTCAAAGAGGGTGAAGAGACTGGACCTGTCAATGAGAAGCGTGACGGCAAACTCGGCGAGATGAGCAAAAAGCGCAAGCGTGACGGCGAAAGCCAGGCTACCGGAAGCGTGGCAGCGACTACCGATGCAAGCGGCGCAGCTCAAGACCAGATTGATGACGACGATGACGATGATGAGTTTGGCGGCTTCAGCGAGGATGATGATGTGGAAGAAGATGATGAGGACGAAGATTCGGAAGATGAAGAGGGCGGTTCTGCACTCGAGGGCGCCGAGGATGACGTAAGCGGAGATGATGAAGCTGTTGAGCAAGAGCTCGCTGCTATATCAGAAGCGCTCACAAAAGCAAAGAAGCGTCAACGGAAAACATGATGACCGTTAAAAGAAGAATAGTTTTGATTCAAATGATACCCCAACATTACGATGCATCATCACAATGCACAGACCAAGTTCATCGATTTCATGTTTGGCCCTCAGAAAGCGAGAGTGCAAGCACAGTCACAGGTGCTAGTCTTGCGATTGAGAGATGAAGTGTACTCATCCAAAAGTAGTTTGCCGTTGTAAGCGCTGATATTACGGGACAATAGATAAAACAAGGTTTACGCCGCGCACTCGGGCCGACTACAAACAGGTATCACGTTGACGAAGGAGTGTCTACTCTAAAACAACGACCACCTTTTATTTCCAGCAACCCCCGATCCCTCCAGATGATATAATATAAATACGTAGTTATAGGAACAACGTTCGATCCGAAAGCCTTGTACCCTCTACCGACATCGTAGTACTTGGTATCTTGTGATGACATCGTCTCACCGGGGAGTAGTGTTTTGCGTCAGTTTTTCTCATGACACATTGGTATTCGCTGCCCCAAGCTGATTGGAGTTAGTATTACTCTGCGTGCCGATGTCGCCTTCTCATGTGTCGAACACGTCCAATATCATCTTTGCAGTCGTCTGGGCAGGGCGACCAGAAAGTGTCACCGTGTGGGGCACATAAGCTTCCGATACAACTACCCCAATACACGTAACACTATGCTGTGGGGCAGGTTAGTACGTAAGCCGCGCCGTTCCGGTATATATATCAAACAAATTATGGTCCATTCATCTGTGAAACCAACGGCATTATGGATAAAGCAGGCTCTCTAGTCAAACTCGCACAAAAGATCCTTGAAGAGGCAGAGAAAGTGGAAGCTGGTGGTAATGGCGAGGGGTCTACTGACGCTCTATTCGAAGCAACGCAGGAGTTGCAAACGTCTCTACTGACAGCACCGAAGCTACTTGAACAGCACCAGATCCGCTGCGAGTGTCTCGCTTGTTTGAAATGGTTGATCAGTTTCAAGATCTTCAATCATGTTCCCGCTGATCTCAGCCCTATTACCTATACGGACCTCGCAGCCAAAGCGAATGTGCCCGTCAGGCGGCTACAGTCAGTCGTGCGGATGGTCATGACAGACGGGATTTTTTTCGAACCCTCACCAACACAAATAGCGCACACCCAACTATCAGCATCATTCGCAGCGGATGGTGCTCTTATAGATTGGGCTTTCGTCATATACAATTACCAAGCTCTAGCGGCGTATCAGTTTACCGAAGCAACAGTAAAATGGCCCAACTCGGTAGCTAAAAACGAGACAGCTTTCAACTTGACCTTCAACACCGACTTGACGTTTTTCGAGTACTTAGAAGCTCATCCAGACATGAACAAAGCCTTCTCAGGTTACATGCGGGCTTTGCAACGAAGCGGAAGCGGCAGTGCCCAGCACATTGTCAATGGCTTCGACTGGGCCAGCCTGGGCGAAGCAAACATAGTCGACGTTGGCGGATCGACTGCACACGCATCGATTGCACTAGCCTCAGCCTTCCCAGACCTCCAATTTACCATCCAGGATCTCCCCGAGGTAGTCTCAGAAGGCAAAGCCAAACTCTCGCAACTCGCCAGCGCCTCTGTAGCCTCACGCATCAACTTCTCGGTTCACAACTTCCTCAAACCCCAACCCAACGGTCCCAAACCCGACATCTTCTTCCTTCGCAGAATCTTACACAACTGGCCCGACCACCAGGCCCGCGAAATCCTCAATCACCTCGCTGTCGCCCTACGCGATAGTGGTAACCCCCGTGCCCGCATCCTCGTCATGGATTCGATTCTACCTCTCCCCGGCACCCTTCCTCGCTTTCAAGATGCCTATCTGCGCGTGCGCGACTTGACCATGACTCAGCTGTTTAATAGCAGAGAGCGCGAGTTGGAGGAGTGGAAGGATTTATTTTCGAGTACAGAGCCGAAGTTGGAACTTAGGGAGTGGAAGGAGCCGCCTGGTAGTAATATGGCGGTTATGGAGGTCGCGTTGGTGGGAGGAAAATGAGTGGTGGAGGGAGTGGTGGGGTGAGGTAGGACTGGTGTGAAGGTGTGGGGGAGCCTTGGTCGTTTGAGGTTGAGACTTGATGTGCGTGAAGGGGTTGGCGTATCTAGAACAAGACGAAAAATACCTCTAATTGCTTGAGGATATAGAAAAGTAAGTCTCAATGCATTGTTCTGCGGAGATGAAATTAGGGAAATTACTCTTGGAATGCCTAAATTCCCTTTGCTGTGAGACGTGCCGCTATCTCTTTGATAGATTATATGCTTTGTACACTTGTATCGCTCCCTCAATACTTTGGATTAGGCCAAAAGATAGTAAGGTCCAGAACTACAATAGCAAGCCAGAGAGTGGACCACTTGATACCATCCCTACGATCACTGCGAAATCATTGCCGGACGAGATTCATCAAAAGACTGTTTCAGAATGGCCAATATCTCATGCCAGTAGTTAAACTCGTTTCTGAGCCCTCAACTGACCGCATTTGACCAGTTGAAGATCGAGTTGAAATTCTTTGGAAACTGATCGTCTTGTTTCTTTGAACCATCTTTTTGTTTTCAGATCAAACTGTAGAAACAGCAGCGCAAGAGTGTCGAGTGTCTCTTGTGCCAGTCCATCTGGTAGAAGCTGACTGAACGCCCTGCTATTCCCCTATACCTAATTTGACGGAGCACGAACCTATATCCCGTTGCCACTTGAGAGATGATGCGTGATTGAAGATGTGGACTCGCTGATTGCCATTAATGAGTCGTAGATGGTCGGCCAGGTTATCCGACCATACAATTCTTATTCCCGCCACACGAACGAGGTTTCTTGCTGTGTATAACGGCTGAAGCTTCAGCTTTGTAGAATACTTCTGTTGTGAAGGTGCAAAAAACTGTCGCAAGCAGTATTTCAGCGAGCTCTGGCCCCAAAGCAAGGGTGATCGCTCGGAATGTATATCATTGGGAAGTGGCTCTATACCCATCATGACAGGAAGTCTCGCGGCTAGCCGTATGGCACTCTCCATCTCTTGCTGCGCCTCGTCTGGCATCAAATATCTTTCAAATTCAGGTGGCGGGACAGCCTTGATTCCATTCTTAGTCTTCTCGCTCTCGATTATCTTAGCGATGGCTATGATGTTTTGGTGAGTTACTGCCGAGAGGTGGTCCTTCAATATATCTCAATTATCCGCGTTTGCTCACTGCCCAGATCGAATCGTCTGTGTGTCCAGATCCCGAGGTAGCTACCAGGATTCCAGTAGTCGAGTCTCATCCCGCCCCAAAGATAACAAGTACCGACAATTCTGTACACGCTGGTGCCGACATTACGCAGAATGAATAGGTACCGAACTCCGTCTATTGCAAGAATTTCATCGTCCGGGAGAATGAAGCTACCTGAGAAACCCACCGAGTAATGTGTATGAAACACAACTTGTTCTTCGTCGAAGAATTGTGGTTTCGCATGCTCTAAATCTAAGCTTAGCGTTCGAAATCCGGATGTGTTGTATGGACCACTTTGAAGATTTGTCGAAGGCGATTTGAACAACTCGAGAAGCCAGCACCGAGACAAAGCGCTAATTGCCTCAAAACCCTGATGCAATCTATCGAGCATTTGCTCGATGCTTCCGTTGGCGGTGCCGACTGAAATATCGATAAGATGTGCCCGGACACGTAAACGTGGAAGCACTTGAGTGCCCAGAATAGGATCATATAGTACCTCAACTGCACTTGAATTTCCTGGCGTCGTGTAGCCAGAACGATTGTCATCTCTGATGGTTCTATGCTTGACAGCGATATGTGGCGTCCATGGATGGTGCATCTGTGGCATGGATGGTACTGAAGCCTTACTGAGAGTTCTTTGAGCTAAAAATCTTTTGAAATTGGATTCGCAGAATGTTGATGTTGCGAAGATATTTGTCTTCGGTGTTAACTTCGCGAATCCGAGTACGTCTAAATCTCCGCATTCTGAAACGCACGCTGCAATAGGGTCCGCGTACACAGCCTGTAAGCCTGATCGATACTTGATTGTGATCATGTCTTGAATGTTGGATCGAAGGAGACTCATGATAGCGAAGACTTTGTCTCTTGGATCCGATGCGTCGCACTCGACAGAAATACACAAGCATGAAATTATGCTTCTATCTCGTTTCTAGATAGAACTCCAGTGATAAAGACGCGGTATGGTGATGTATGTCTGATAATACCACCAATGGAGATATTCGAGACTCTTCTGGTCGAATTGAACAGTCTCTTGATTGATGCGCAATATAGCAACCTTAGCAAAGAGAACTTCCTGTATAACCCACACTCTCCCGAAATGGTTGCGCTCAAATAGCGCCTTGAGCTGCCGAACTACCTCTCGTTCCATTGGCTCTCGATAATCTTCCTGGCCGTATTCTGGCATCCCGCGCTGGAACGCTGCTCTGAACAATTCCAAAGCCCCTCTGTAACTCTCATGTAGATCTTGTATGCAAACCTCAACATAGACAGCATCCTCGTAGATTCTCTCCATGAGTCCAACTTGGTGATCACGCTCATAAATACCCGACTGGTCGATACACACGCCATCAATCCATACGATCCGCTCTAGGCGCTTATCTCGTAACTGTCGGAGTGTATTTTCACAGTTGGCAGTGACCTGTACTCGTCTTGTAACCCGACCAACCGTACTTTCCATCTTCACATAAATTTCCCGCGACTTGCTATAGTCTCCATCTTCTGTAACTAGCCCAAGTGTATGACACGGCAATATATTAGAGTACAGAATCGAGCTCAGCTGTGATGATATGGTAGTAGATAGGATGCTGTCCTTTGCCGGGAAGAATGACAAAAAGCCGAATCTCGTCACGGTCGCGACTAAGGCTTTTGTATTGATACATCTTCGAAATCTCCCGTGGGTGAAGAATCTGCCCACACTGCGAGACTATAGGTACTCTATCGATGAGGCAACGGAATATGCTGCACGAAGAACAGAACATCATATTGCCGCATATTCGCGCGTTTTTATGGTTGCAGGTCTCTGACAGCATCGCACAATACTCTTTGGAAAAGAGTTTCTGATCCAATCATCAGCAAAGTGATTTGTAACGTAGGATATAAGCTGGTGTTAAATGCCTTCGAGGTTCGCCTCAGTGATGATTTTGACTTGATAATGTTAGGATAACTATCGGGTGCAGGGATATGTATGAGGCGACAAATTCTATGTCGACGTGCAAGATGAAAGATCTAGTAGACCTTTCCAGAAGTGATGTGCCTATATAGAAGGTCACATCGCAGTTCAACGGTTGCATGATACGTAGAGGCTACAAAACAACGCACTGCGGGGCAGTGCCCGCACCCGTGTTGTGGGGCTGAGGCAGGCAGTAGACAAGGCTGATATCTGAGCTGAGGCAACTCGTTTGTCTCAGCGTAGATTGTGCAGAAAAATGTCGATGCCGATTTAGTATAGCATCCAAAACATATGGGGTCCCCCTGGGGCAACTGAGCTCAAGTCGCGCATCCGCAAGATCGAAACAACCCCTCCCAGTCGTGGGGCGAAGCAGCAGCCAAACTGCTCCAATCACATTCTTGTAGCGACTAGTGTACTTCCCAGCCAAATATTGCGTCAATGTACAGCTTTATTCGTTACTGTGGCTGATGAAGCTAGTGAAAGTGATTATATGGTGTCCATCGTGCGCGCGATGATAGAAGGTACCGAGAGCGACGCCGCTGTGGTCTGCTGATGCACAGTACAATCTATGCATACCAGGGGAATTCATATTGCTAATGTTTACCTTGCCTTATCTATAATAGTTGGTTCCGGTCTACAGTGCAAAGGCTGCTTAATCGCCTGAAGACGTCGTGAGACATTGCGATAACAAAGGGCACTTTTTAGGACTGGCGCATCACAAAGCGCTACATCTGTTTTTAGACATCGAGGATAGGTATATAATGGGAATTCACTACAAAGTTATGTTAGCAGCCCAACATAGTTAAAATGTCCTATCAAAGCGGGAGGCTTTTCTGGATCTACCTTCTCTGTCCAATGGACCTTCTAGCCTTTCAACGTTAGAATAGCTTTCGACGTTAGGAGTACTCTCCTTAGCCCTAGACTTCCCCTTGCGACCTCTAGAAATTTACCAAAGTTAAGCATACGCAAGCAGACAGGGGTTAAATAGTATTAAAACGATTAACTAACTGCCTTTAAGAAAAAATCAATGATATACCTAATACTGCAGAGATTGTACTGAGTGATATTTTCTCAAAGGAAGAATATTGTGGATTTATATATAGGAACAACAGCTTTATGAGATTACAAGAAGGATGGACTGAACTACTAGAGTACAAAACTCTCTCGCCTCAGAGTGCGTCTCGGGCCCTAAGGACGGAAATTATCGGGAAAGCTACAATGATCAAGTGCTTCAACGCCATTCTTCTCTAATAAAAACGACAAGCCTGATTCCTTGGCTTTCAGTTCGTTCAAGTCCGAGAAACTTCCTCAACATTTTCATCGCAAGGTTTTGTAAATCTCAAGGTAACTATAAACACTATACGTCAGAAGTAGTGGAATGAGAATATGAAAACTATTGAGAAAATCATGTTACATGTACTTCGCTCAGCATGACATCAGTATGAACCCACCCCGATTGGCTGAGATTGAACGACGCCTTATTTATACACGAATTCCTTACAGCCGCACGCTCTCCGACCTTGCCGCAGCAAGCCAGGAACTTAGCCTTTCATTCCTTTAGAAAACCGAGGTATTCTGGCATTTAGGCAGAATGCAAAAGTTGCACTACTAACCCACGTTAAAGACTCCACACAGGCGCCTGGTTAGTCTGACATAGTGGAGACCTGGAGACCCGCGGAGCGGCAGATGAACGTTTTCCAATCTATTCCCGCGCCACGCCTTGCTTGCGAAAGCTTGGTTCTTACAGTTGAGCCTCAAAGCTTGTCTTTCCCGGGACTGCAGATCTGAATACGGACCATTTGATAGCAAGCTGGAGAGATCAACTTCACAAAACATGAAACTGCAGCCTTTCAATGGTATAGGGTTCTGGATTGAATTCATCCGCGTCCGTTCAGCAAATAATGGGGCCCCACTGGAGGCAACCCGCCATTATATCCACTCTCCACGCTCTGATACAATGTTACGCGTCCTCTCCACTGATTTTAGATCGTCTCTATCTCACACGAGACAAGCATCTGCTGCTGATCTCCGATAATTCCGACGCGAGTATTGCCCCCACAGCAAGAATTAAGCATTGGTGCAACTGAGCTTAGCCGTTTTGTTTATCCGTTCTGGATCTGCTTTCAGAGGTCAAGTCAAGTATTTGGTGCCGGTGAGGCAAACTCGGGTCGCATATGTAGGATCAATTCCCCACGATGATCTTGTCAACGGGTTTCTACAGTTTAAGACTTGGAATACACTACCGAAAAGCGAATTGATCTTGCGCACTTCCTTCTTGCTATTTCCACGTATCTTTTCTGAACCTCTTTTTCAGTCTTTGATACATCAGTCATTCGAAATCCGTCAACATGGCTCCTGTGGGCGGTGGTGGCGGTGATATCCAGGTAGCGGCTTTAGCACGTCGAAAGGCTCTCGCGGGCGCATCCGGACCCATGGCCCTGGTAAAGAACGCAAAAGTGTTTGGTATCGCGTGCTTTGCTTGCTTGGGAGGCTTGCTATATGGATACAACCAGGGTGTATTTTCTGGTGTCCTTACGATGAACTCATTCAAGAGGCGTGAGTAGCTGAGAATATGTTTCCTGTCGCAATAGTCGATGCTGATGATTACTAGACATGGGCGACTACATCGAAGATCCGCAGACGCTGGAGTGGAACTCTTCCAAGCAAGGCTGGCTCGTTTCCATTCTCGAACTCGGCGCTTGGTTTGGAACCATGTACTCTGGCTTTCTCGCGGAGATACTGTCTCGGAAATGGGCTATTCTGATTAATGTTGGGATATTCATTGTTGGCGTTGTCGTACAATGCACGGCTATTACAGGAATCGGACACAGTGCTATCCTGGGTGGTCGCTTTATTACAGGTATGGGCGTAGGCTCTTTGTCAATGATCGTACCGATGTATAATGCGGAGATTGCTCCACCGGAAGTACGCGGTGCGCTTGTTGGACTTCAGCAACTGAGTATCACGCTTGGAATCATGGTCTCATTCTGGATCGATTATGGCACCAATTACATTGGCGGAACCGGAGCTGGACAAAAAGATTCTGCATGGCTCATCCCTTTGGCGTTGCAACTAGCTCCCGCTATCCTTCTCGGTGTTGGCATGCTCTTCATGCCCTTCTCGCCGCGCTGGCTCGTCCACCACAATCGCGAAGACGAGGCCCGACGTGTACTCGCTCAACTACGCGGCCTCTCCCAGGACGATGAGCTCATCGAGCTCGAGTACGCCGAGATCCGCGCTCAGAGTTTGTTTGAGAAGAAGTCGCTCGCGGAAAATTTCCCCCACCTCCAGGATATGAGTGCGGCGTCAATATTCAAACTCCAGTTCGTGGCAATTGGCAGTTTATTTACGACAAAAGGCATGTTCAAGCGCGTGATCATCTCAGTACTTACCATGCTGTTTCAACAATGGACAGGGATTAATGCAATCTTGTACTACGCACCGACCATCTTTGGTGATCTGGGACTGTCGAGCAACTCTGTCAGTTTGTTGGCTACTGGTGTTGTTGGCATCGCCATGTTTCTTGCGACGAGTAAGTTGAAGAGCTATACCTACCACAGACCCAATGTACGATGTTAATGGATCAATAGTCCCGGCAGTTTTGTATGTCGACACACTTGGCCGCAAACCAGTGCTTATTAGTGGAGCCATCGGTATGGCCGCTTGCCACTTCATCATTTCTGGTATTGTAGCCAGTTTTGAAGACGACTGGCCACACCATCAAGGTGCGGGATGGGCTGCATGCGCAATGGTTTGGCTATTTGTCGTCTTCTTTGGTTACTCATGGGGTCCTTGCTCGTGGATCGTCATGGCTGAGATTTGGCCTATTGCAAATCGCCCATACGGTATCGCTCTCGGAGCTTCTTCCAACTGGTGAGTGAAGTCGTCATTTCATGAGCCATCTTCATGGCTCGAGATATTAACGTTGTTGTAGGATGAACAATTTCATTGTTGGCCAAGTGACACCAGATATGCTTACACACCTGCGATATGGCACTTATATCTTTTTTGGTGTCTTCACTGCTGTCGGCGCCGCTTTCATCTTCTTCTTTTTCCCAGAGACTAAGGGGTTGTCGCTTGTAAGTTGTGAACTCCAATCATTTGACAGAAGATATTACTAACGAACATGTCAGGAAGAGATGGACCATCTCTTTGGCTCAGTCGGTACTGCGCAACGTGAGAAGGAGCGCTGGAATGAAGTCTATCGTGAGATTGGGCTTGCGAAGCTACTGGAGCGTTGTGGTCTGGTGGATCAGACTGCTGGCTCGGGTGCATCGATGGAAAAGGAACAGCCAAGCTACAATGATGTGCTCGAGAAGGATAAGCCAGCATTTTATGAGTCGACATATAATTCCGTATAAGGATGAATGAAATTATAGTGGGGAAACCTCAATGAAAGTAATTGTGCAAAGCAATTGTCTAGTCACATTCTGGGTGTATGTTTGAACTTTCAGGTTGTTGCTGATATCTGCCTAAATTCGTATTTCATGCTTTGTGTATAGGGCCACTCAGTCCATTGCCATTCAAGGGTCCTCGAAATCTACTTGCGCAAGCTTCTCGTCGTCTGTCTCTTGATTCTCTCATCAACCTTGAGAACAGGCTTACTTACCTTCTTCCCAAGCACAACAGGTTTCCTTACTACCACAACTCCACCATCCCTGCTCTTCCTCTCCTGTTCTTCTCTTTCTGCAACTGTCTGATCCCGAATCCTCTCCGCGACCTCCTCCCACACGCCTGGAACCTTGGTTTTCATCGTATACAGCCTGCCCTCTTTGACATAAAATTTGAACCTCGGCTCGTTAATCACATCAAGCACCCTCTTAAGGATGCCCTTTTCTCTCTGCCTCTGCGCCCATGTATCCGTCTTGGGCAACTCGATATTGGCCAGGCGGAACCGGCGCTGTGGCAGGGCGCGCAATTCATGGAGGAAAGTGGTGGTGTGTTTGCGGAAGGGGAAGATACGGAGGGTGACGAATTCGAGTTTGGTGTTTGCAGTTGCAAGGGGGTTCTTACGCAAAGTGCTGGAAAAACGGAGGAGATCATGGCGGGAGCGCCGAGCATGTTCGGGGATTTGGAGGAAGATTTGGTGGACGAAAGGGGCAGTGAGGTAGGCGAGGGTTAGGGTAGGAATGGTGCCAAGGACGCCGACTGAGTGGGATTGTTAGATGGTGGTTGGGTATTAATGGTGTAATGGAAGATAGATTGGGGGAGAGAGGAGTTGGAATGCCAATAGATAATATGTCCCTTGGGGTATCGTGAAGTTGTATGATTGAAAATGATCGTAGTGAAGATGCAAAATAAAAAGGGAATATATTCTAGCAAACTAAGAAATAATACAACGATAGACCGAGAAAGAGATTGATATGACTGGGAATCAATAGAAGAACATTCAAAGGGATAGTGGCGGGATGGAAACCAAACAATGTCATATGACATTTCGAGGGGTAAATGAAAATGTACGAGGTGATAGCAAAAGGCAAAACACTTACCCAGGATGGCCTGCATCTTCCTCAGTCGCGGATCAGGCTGGTTTTCATTGTTCCATAAGGGGGGTACACCAAAAACTAAAGTGGTACCGAACTGCAGCAAGGCCATTGCTTTCCAGAAGGAGATCCATGTGGTGCGTGCGTCACCCGCATCATAGATAAGTAGTCTAGACGGGTATTCTGTTTGGCTGTTAGTCTATGGCATTCGGAGTAAGAGAAAACAACCTTCACGTACTCCGATCTTTCTCAACCGTTTTGGCCCCGTCTTTTGCTGATTTTCCGAAGAAGCGCAGTGTGGGAGAAGTGGAAAATTTCCTTTGACAGCTCCGACATATGAAGCTGGAAATATGTGTCTTGATCGCCGGTCTTCCAGCTCTTGATAATGGTGCAGTACTTCTAAAAGCAGCCGCAAAGACGAATAGACGTGGCTGCATGTTGACTAGGAATGAGTGGGTGGTGAGTAGAAAACGGGTGTCGCAATTCTACTGCAATTGTTGTATAATCTTCTCTGCAGCGTGCAGGCTTCTTGAATGTGATCTTTCAATGGCTGTTATCCATAGTCGTGGTCGCTCTGATCGAGCGTGTCGGGGCAATTGGCCAATGACAAAAAAGCACGAGGGGTGAATGTGCATCGAGTTTTGCAGATGTCGCGGTGTCACGTGCATCGGCGACACGGCGCCAGTTCGCCCGAGCGCCGAGAGGCAGTGCGTGTCTCAGCGTCTGGGCTAGAGACAAGGAGAAGCCACGATTCCTCTATACGACTCTAATCGACTACTCCACTACACACGTGCCAGCCGTCGCTATGTCAGCTACTAGTCATATTGTTGTTTGAACCACCGTTATCTCTCCGTCCCGCCAGCTCCGGATTTATTGGTGCATGCTTCATGTGATACGTCGCAATTATGTTGTTCGCTCGCGCGTTCCTGACGCTTCTTTCATGCCTCTCCCTCGGCTCCGCTTACCACGACCTCAGCGACGAGACACTCAAGCACCTGCCCGGGCCCGGCGATGATTTCGACATTAAAAAGGGCTCCTTGCTGGCGCCCATTTTGGTCCCCAGAGTATCGGGGACTGAGAGCAATGCGGCCGTGCGCAAGCACTTTGTAGACTTCTTCAAGTCTCAATTGCCTGAATGGCGGATAGAACTGCACAATTCCTCGTCGACGACCCCTGTCAGCAATGGAAAAGAGGTTCCCTTTGTTAACATCATTGCCACGCGCGACCCTCCGGGCAGCTTGGAGGGCGATGTGTCGAGGCTGGCGCTGGTCGCCCACTACGACAGCAAGTACACGCCTCCGGGCTTCATCGGAGCCACCGACAGTGCCGCTCCATGCGCCATGATCTTGCATATCGTGCGCAGCATCGACGCGGCGCTGACCAAGAAGTGGGCCGAGGCCAAGGCCGATGACTTTGAAGTTGAGCACAAAGGTGTCCAAGTCCTGCTGCTGGACGGCGAGGAGGCTTTCAAATCCTGGACCGATACCGACAGTCTCTATGGTGCCAGGTGGGTAACGTTGTTTTTGATCACTACAACCAAGTGCTAAGCTATGACATGCAGGGCTCTTGCTGGCGACTGGGAGTCGACTTTCCATGCCGCCGCTTCGATTTACCGGACGCCCCTCGACTCGATCGAACTCTTCGTCCTCCTTGACCTGTTAGGTTCCAAGAACCCGCAAGTACCTTCGTACTTCTCCACCACTCACTGGGCGTACCAAAATGTAGCAAAGATTGAGGAACGCTTGCGCAAACTCGGTCTGATGAAGTCATCTCCAAACCACAAGTCTAAAATGGCAAAGCGCGAGAACAAGAAGCCTCGCGCTGAGAAACTCTTCCTACCCGAAGCGTCCAAGCAAAGCACCAATTTCATGGGTGGGTTTGTGCAGGATGACCATGTTCCCTTCATGGCTCGCGGCGTTGAAATCCTGCATATGATTCCCTCCCCGTTTCCGACCGTGTGGCACACAATGGAGGATGACGCGGAACATCTCGACATGGATACGGTGGAAGATTGGACCAAATTATTCATGGCTTTCACCGCTGAATGGATGGGGTTGGAGGGTTTCTTTGATTTTAAGAAAGAAAAGCGGGAAGAGACAGCGAAGTCGGAATTGTAAGCAGCTTCCTCCCAATCAAGATTATCCGTAAGTTAACCCGCCACAGTGAGATACCCTAAAGGCATGCAGATACTTGCAAATGAATTGTTCCAAACATCCAAGTGACATTGTATTGAACATTGTGTGCGGTCATGTTTCGCAGTCTTTGCATTGATTTCCCTCATACTAATAATGAGACAAAGGCTATAGTAGCAACAAAGGGTTCAAATGTCACCACTTCCATGCAAGACTTGTCAAAGACATGGACTTCGTTCGCACTGGGCATCAAAAATACACGGCATCTCCATCGCACCTCAAATCCTACGTAACCTCTGGTGTCCTGTGCCTCGATTTCTGGAGCTGACATACGTGTCGTTGAATCTAGAACTACATTGACGAAATATTTTGGGAGTGCTGAACACGCCATCAGTACAATGCCCATAGGAAGAGGGGAACAAAGCTCTGCCAGCACATCCCGTCGATATCCAAAGTCTAATGAACGCAGCAAGGCGCCACAAGCTGCTGCACATCGCCGGGGTGGCACTCATAAGGTGCGCGATTCAGACAGTACGAATTCTGTCTATGATACCTACAACTACAAAGAGCTGCTCGATGCAGCAAAAGAGCGCGGTGTATACCGCAAGGATATGAAAAAGGTGGAAATGGCATGGGCCTTGAAGCGAAACGATGAAGCCAAGAAACGCGCTGAACGCGAAAACCTGAATACGCTCCGCAAGAAACAAAAGGAAGTAAAGAGGGAGCAGGAACGCATCCTTGCAGAACAGGAGGCAGTGATCGAAGCTAAACTCAAAAGGAAGGCCGAGAAGACACGGAGAAGAGAACAAGAAGAAAGTGTCAGCGACGATTCGCTGAGTGACAACAACATAGAAGCTCAGCAAAACATTCCAAATGAATACATGGGCGAGGCTATAGGATACGCACTCAGCGTCTCGTCCTGGGATAGCACTTCAACGGAATCAATCCCCGATCCTACCGATCACGTCCTCATACCATCCTGCAAACTGCAACTCTTGGAATGGCCACACGAAATCATGCTACCTGCCATCCTGCCTCGTGATCTTCCACATGTCCCCGGTCTCCGACCGACAATAAAACCCTATGCTCCACTCAAGATCATCACAACAACAAGCAAGCAGAAACTCTGCCTCCCTGGTCTCAAATACCCTCCAACTGTAGACCCAGACTTTGTCCCCCTTCTCCCTGACTCTGTGCGCGCCGCAGCCTACGATGGGCGTTTAGAAGGCATACTATGCAATGCTGTGATTGAGACTGGTGAAGAATGGGCTTCTCGGACACTTGTGCAGGGAAATAATGCCACTCTGTATTTTGACCTCGGCAATGCTAGCAACTCGACCAAGAGCCTTGCTGATGTGTACAGCAAATGGAGTATGGAAGAGCGAAGAGCTAGACGCGTAGATAGGACGTGTGAAGCGTATCGTGGAGCGAAGGGGGAGAGAAAGAGGAGGAGAAAGAGGATTAGAGGGAAGTTGGTTGCTGAGGTGTATGAGACGTGCAAGTGGAGGCCGAGGGCTATGGGATATGTACCTGCGTATCTTGATTTTGAACTTGGAGAGATGCATGCTGGGGAGAAAGAGCTGAGGAACTTGCGGTATGTGAGGTTCAAGAGTTGCGATGTGCCACATTATTGTTTTTGGGTAAGGGATACGAAAGAAGGCAACGAGAAGGAAATAGACAATGGGGAGGAGGGTGTGAATACTGATGGCAAGGAAGGATTGGAGGAACCTCAATGCTATATTGTGAAAACGACCATGGGCAAAGAGCACAATCAGGAAGTTTATTTTGCAAGAAAACAGCCATATCAGCCCTGCACTCATGCAAACGATGATCCGACTTGCGAAACCGAGGCTCCCAAAGACTGCGAAACCGAAAACTCCTTGGATGAGGCTAGCACTGACATGAAGGGAGGAGCGTTGTATCGCAGGGGCAGTACTCCACTCATTCTCGACCCGCAAGTGAATTATCACCAGTCAATTAAAGTGTGGCTAGAGCAGATTGGCCCGAGTTTCAAAGGGCCGCCGCCTCCACTGAATTCACCAGAGCCTTTTGATACCACCCTGAGGGATGCTGATGAGATGGACGATCGGAAAGAAGCCCTTGCACACGTACCAAAGCGCGAGATAACAGACAAGTGCCCGTTTTGTGCTTCGTCATGGACCATGATGACATCTCAGGTATGTACAACAAAGATTCTTTAATCATATTGGTAATTAACGTTGTTGCAGGGACAAGCCGAGCACATGGTTTCTCATAGCGCTCTTCCAGAGAGACCACCACGTATGCTGTTTGAGAAGACATTTTCCGCTGGTCACGCGGATAGGTCGTTGGTCAAACGGAAGATGAGATTAGATGGTTTGGATTTTCTGGAAAAATGTCGGAGGATGAAACGACGAAGGGTGGTGCTTTCAGAGGCCAGGATGGCTAGATGTTAATTCATTGTAGCGTACATTTTGCATTTTAGAAAACGTTAGGTAACTAACTAGTAAATTTTACTGAGAAATTAGTCGTAAGTCTATCGGGTATCATCTGTCTCCAGCTCATCGAAATCACTCAAATCATCATAGTGCGAAGTGCAGCATATTCCACAAAAAACTACGCTCCCGCTGCCACTCCACTTCTGGCTCTTGCTCAGTATAGATGCTACTAGCAATGCCGCAGTAGACAGCAGCTGTTGTCGTACCATGATCATATCTTGAGTAAGACGCATGAGTTTTGAAGAAGGCCACCAGAAGAAGAAGAGTACACTTACGAGATGTTGTCCAAATCGATAAAGCTGGGTAAGCTACCATCATCGTTATACAAATGCTCTAGGCCAAAGTGTTACATGTATTGAACTCTCTAATGGTATGAACCTATCCTAAGAACTATTTACAGTTAATGTAGATCACGTATCCACGTCTTTAGCAAGTAAAAACATCCGGCCCAGGCGCGGTATAAGTCTTTGAGCCAGTGTACAGGTTGTACACGATACCCGCATCATTCTGCTTGTACGCTCCAGGGAATGAAACAGTCGCAGGAGTCTTACTAGCAGAGCCACCAATGACATTGATTTGTGCGCATTCCTATATTCGCCACGTTAGTACGATCCTTGATAGAAAAGGCCAAAAAAGGGCTTGAAACTCACCATGTAGAACTGGGCTCCCATGAGCTGGCTTGCAGAGTGGAGCGCAATAAGCTCACCGCGGAGCAAGTACTGGCCTGGTGCAATGCAAGCTGGAATGGTGATGGTTTGGACGCCCTGGTTAGCAATGAGGCGATCGACACCCCATTTTGAGCCGTCGAAAGCATCTTGTGCAATCTTGAACCAGCCCCCACCGACACCAGAGTCGGTCTTTGCGTCTGAGACCTTCTTCATATAAGCCATTACGGGCCCCTTGTGTGAAGCGTCGATGACATCGTTGGGCCCAGAGGTGAGTGTGTGTCGCCATGTCAGGGTAGCTTTGGAGCCAGCTTGGACGGTGATGACGGTGTTAGTTTTAGCAGGGACGTCGTTGGGGGGTCCGTTGCAAACTATTGAGTTCGACGTTACATCGCTTACGGGCTATATGTTTTCAAGGTTAGAGAAGGAAGATGATGGATAGTTGGGTGTGTAGTGAGACGTACGCCATCGTATGTGGGGACGCGAACTCCGTCGCCAACGGCACCGTTGTTGAGGCTAACAAAGATAGTGTGGGCGGTGGTTGAGGAGGCTACCGCAGCGAGGACAAGAGGTGTTGAGATTCTCATATTGACGTTTTGCGCTGGTGCCTTTTTCGAAGAGTAAATGGGTGTCGAATGTCGAATTGGTGAGGACTTGAACGCCTTTTAAACAAGCTCTTCCAGTCTACCTACCCAGGCTTCTGGCCCGAGATCCGGGGTTTACAACACCACTAAACATCGAACAATGTGAGACTAGTATTTAGCGATGCCATTCCATCCACGAGTTAGAACCTAAACAAGTGGAGCGTTCTACTATGTCCACCAACCGATTGCTGGGCTACCTGCTCGCCTCCTCCTCGAAATCCTAGCGGAGCGGCTTCCCCCATCTTACATTCGGAATGCGTGCCGCCGACAACGTGTAGTGGCAGTAGTATAAATTAAGTAATATATAAGACATGCCGAGGGTTCATCGGAGGTTTACGCGACCCTGGTTTGAGCCAATCGCATTGTTGGAAGTAGATTGCGAGACATCGTTGCGCCAAGATTATTGGGTATAAATGCCGGTTTATATGAGGGGTGTAGCTTGTGACCGACCTGGGTAGTACGCACTATATGCCGCAACATGTAAAACACCAGGACACAATACATAACGTGTTCCACGGGCGAGCGCCGCACACGGGCGAGCGCCGCACCCCACCAACTTTACACACCTCTATAAGCGTGTAGCTCCACCATATTTTGATAATTTTGATATACATCAAAATATCAAATTAATTACTATCTAGAGTATCTTTCTTGCATGTACATGAGTTATGGCCAGTCTTTCTACATCTGCTACAGCGCGCTAGAGCCTGGCGGCTGACACCTGATCGCTCTCCTCCCTGACGCTCTTCATGAGCAATTTGCTCATCAGCCTCGCGTTGAGCAGTTATATCCTCGCCAGCTCCCTTTGTAAGCACTCCTTGTTTCTGTATCCGCTTTCTTTTACGCTCTCTACGCTTTGACGCTGCCTCATTAGCTCTCTCAAGGCTGGCGATCCGCTCGCGCATTAGCTCAGCTGAGAGCATCATTATCTCTGCCCCCTTCTTAAGCTGACCAATCGCCGCAATAATTGACGCTGGTGATGAGCTTTTATGCTGTCGAACGCGATTACTTATTAGCGTTGATTGAGCTTCAAGCTCGCGTACATTGCCTAGCGTACAGGCCTACCAGAGAGCTTCTGTAAGAGCAGCTGGAGGACTAGGCGTACGCAGCTGTACGTCAAGCTTTAAAAGAACAGTGTCTGGCTGGAGAGGAACAAGGCCTGCGCCTCGGAAAGCTGAGCAGATATTGGCTGGTGTGAAGGATCGATCAAACGCTGCCTTAAACGCTGGCAGAAACTCGAACTTAGTAATATGGTTGATTTGATGGCGTATCAGGTTCTCCACCTCACGGCTGTACGCGCGCTTCAGTGGCGAGAAGCAGCCAACGTCGAGAGGCTGGAGTAGGTAAGACAAGTGAGGCGGCATACAAAGCGTGTAGATATTGTTCTCCTTGCAGAGCTCTTGGAACTCAAGTGACTGGTGGCTCTCATGGCCGTCAAGAATAAGCAGCCGGCGTGCCCCAACAACCTTGCTATCTGTATGCTTGACAAAGTGCTTTAGCCACTCAACTCCTAGCTCGTTGGTCGTCCAGCCGTTATCGCTAACTGCGATCGCCCAGTCGCGTGGGATCTCTACCTCCTCGTACCAGGCAGATAGGTGATACTTGCCAGTAAAGATCAGAAACGGTGGGATAGACCAGCCAGCTGCGTTGATCGCAGCGATGAACGTTACCCACTCGCGACCACCTAGCTGGATAGCCTTTGGCCGGCTTCTTCTCTCTGACGCTGTAACGACAAGCTGAGTAGTGATCTTGCCCATCATAAAGCCAGCTTCGTCGAAGTTGTAGACGTCCTCGTCACAGATGCCATACTTGGCCTTCGTCTGCTCTACAAGCTTAAACCAGCTCTTAATTAAGACCGGATCTTCACATAGAGCTCTCTGCCTATCATACGCTCAATTGAAACGTGCTGTAAGACTGTCTATACGTTTAACAAAGGTAGACGGCCAGTTGACTCCGACGCGTTCTCCACCGCGCGCAGCTAACAGCCTATCAGCCATAACACGCACGGCTGCGTACGTAGGCGCGAATCCACGCTGATCTAGATCAAGTATGTATCTAACAATTACCTCCTCTTCTAGCTTAGTGAGCTTCTTTGAGTTGGGTTGGCAATCGCGTCGCGCAGGGACACCAGCGCGTCGGCGGCGGATTGTTCGTTCAGACACGCTGTAGATAGCAGCAGCACTCCGATTACTTTGGATCTGGTTAGAATTAATTGAGGAGATAGCAAGCTGAACATCTGATTCATTTGAAGCTAATACAGTAGCGCTGCGTTGAGCCATTGTATGATAAGATGGGAGAGGTGTGCAAGTTTGGTGGGGTGCGGCGCTCGCCCGTGTGCGGCGCTCGCCCGTGTGCGGCGCTCGCCCGTGGAACACGTTAGTAGTCTTCGCACACACGATCACGTGGGAATCCCGCTCCAGAATGAAATCGGAAATGCTTCGGCTGATTGAGTATCCGCTACGCCCTCAAACGAGCGTAATATCTTCGAGTGTTACGTCATCTGCATTCATGATTTCTCCCTCCATGACACCGTGAACGTACGCTTCGCCCAAGAGTTCAAAATCATTCGGCGCTGAATCGCTATTCTTCCGCCGCAGCACAAAGGGCACGCAGGCTCTATCAAACACTGCGATCTCATCGCCGATCTGCGTGCCCCTCGGAACGAGTGCGAAGTAACCTTCCTTGGTGACGGCGAATCGGCGCATGTTCAATGCGGCCCGGAGCGCCGTTTGCAAATCTTCTAGAGTCCTGGCCGGCTTCCGCGTCTTGAGGTTCTCGAGTGTAAAGTGGCCCTTCTGTCGGCGTGTACTGATGGTCTGGCCAGGCAAAGAAGGCGTTTGGCCAGTCGTTGAATCTAGTATCAGGCCGAAAGCTTCCTCATGGTCGATTGTCGGGGCTAAGGCCCCCGAGCCATCACGTCCTGCAAGTAGAGTATTCAGGAAAGCCTTGTAAACAGAGGTACCAGATATAAGATACTTGTGCCATTGCCTTGATTTGAGTGCCAGCTCGACGTATGATGCCAGATCGCGATTTTTGCCTTTGGGGTCGACGATGTCAAGCACAGGATCCTCGCAAACGCACCCTGCACTGATGATTGTGTCGAAAACTTTTCCTGTCAGCGTGAGTGCGTTCTTGTCCTCGCTCAATGCCATTCTGGGTGGTTCCTTTCCATTTACGGGTCTGCCTCCAGCACAATATAGAGCCCAAGCTTTCGTCGAGTAACCCAACGCTTCAGTAGCTCGCGGGATACTCCAGTCTGGAACCCACGATGGCTGCAATGGCTGGTCATGGTCGACGCAGCTTAGCAGCTCATATTTCAGGTGGGGTAGCTGCGTTAAGCAGGCCTGATGATAGACTTCTCTTACAGAGAGACTGGGAGAATAATCTGGGACGATGTTGGAGTCGGCTATTCCAAGGACACCGTACACTTTGTCTTTGGGCTCCGTTGCCTGGGCATATCTTGTGGACACTAGGATATTCAGTAGATATTCCTTCTGGATGAGCTCCATGCTTTGAATACGATCTGACTGGATGGACTTGATAACCACGGCTCCCTGCGGCGGCAAGGATTTTGTATGCTCTCGGAGGGGACGTTGAAGGTCCAAATCTGCATTGCTGACGAGCCAGCGGAGTATGCCGGTCTCTTCCAAGCAATAGCACCAGGCCGCCAAGTCATCCCAGCAGATTGATGCTTGGCCGCACTTAATGAACAGATTTCTTGATAGTACCGCCTCCTGTATTGTCCACAACCTACTGAACCAGGGCCTCCGGAGAAGTTGTCGGACATCCCACCATACTTGGTCCGAGACGGGAGGAAAGTCTAATCTGGCAAAGTCTGCCGGTGTTACTTGCGCATCTGTTCCCTGTAATCGAGCGTAAACGGTCTCCAGCAAGTCAAGGGCGCCGACGGGGTCTTCACCATCGTCATCGCCAAGCCATATAACCGTGTTGGTTGCATGTGAGTAGATCATGCGCATTAGTGGAATTTGTTGTCCCTTCTCTGTTATGTCTTGCTGGTTTATACAGATCTGGTCTGTCCACACGAATATACTCTTGTCTTTCAAGCGCAGGTAGCGCAGAGCACTAGCCAGGCTCTTCAAGATTTTTACAGACAAATCTCCCAACCAAATTGTCTGGTCAAATACTGGCGCTCCCCATACATAACTGATGGCAGTATACCACACCGGACTTTCTGTAGTCAGAGAAACTGCGTGATTAGTATGCCTCGTATATGTGAATGTCCTTCTACTCGTGTTTGCGGGGTTGTCAAAGGGATACACGGTATGCTCAACCCTTGATGGATGTGAAAAGTCAATGTTGACTGTATGCAGTTTGCCGTGAAGGGGGTCTTCAAAATCTCCAGGGGATAGCTCCAGAACGCGTATCTCACCATCGGCAAGAGGTTGGTAAAGCGATGATGATGAAGGAGATCGAGTGTCGTTTTCGCCTCTCTGCAAGCGCTTCTGACTGACAAAATCACGGATATGATCTAGGGCAAGTTCATCCAGATGACCAGTGGCATTACTTGGTCCTTCAGAAGTAGCGGGCTGGAAGACGGATGTCTTGGATAATGCAGAGTAGAAGCAGTTGCAGTCGTCTGAGGTTGTGAGTAAGGCCGGCTAGTTGCGTTTTTATGATAGATAGCCTCGCACCTTGCGGGTCTGTGGCGCATGGACACGTCGACGCATGCTCAATATGCTGATACGATTTCTGTAAGTCGACCATTTGATCGGTGGCGTGAAAAGGTGTGCAAGGAGGGATGTTGTCATGTTTCAGCCATGCCAACATACTCAATACTGTACCTATGTGGTCAGTGCGTGCAACAGTTCAGCCAATGCAACACCCCACCAAAATGCGTGCCCGCTAAAAAATGAAACTTTTGACCACCACCAAAACGTTATTATCACTAGATTTTTTGGTAGATTGCTCACATCATCGTATATTTGATATATATCTACTGATATTTGCTGGGTAACCGCACATTGCGGCCGCGCGTGGTGGTTTTGGTGGGAGGCTTGGCGGGCGGTGATGTATCAGCACTACCACTTTCAGCCTCTATAACACGACGCCGCTTCGTTTTTTTTATATTTTGAGTTGCTGAAGCTTTTCGTTTAGTAGTATTCTGCCTATCACGAGCTTTTTGTGCGATTGCGGCAGCGCGGTCTCGTGCTTTTTGAGCGCGCGTGGCAGCTAGTTGTGTAGCCCTCGCAGCCCGCTTCTGCTGCCGCACTATTCTCGTCCTTTCGCGAGCCTCTCGTGCAGCTTGTGCTATCTGTTTTTTATAAGCTGCTGCTATAGCTCGCTCCTCCCTCTGGCGTTCTTTTTGGAGTTTTTCTTTATGGTGTTGCAGTTGTTCTGCTGCCTCGCGGGCTCTGGCTTCTCTTACTGATTGAGGGCTCCACACCACTGCAGTACTATGATACTCTTTATGCTGCTGCAGGTTAAGAAGCTTTCGTTTAGATTTGCGGCGTTTTCTGGTAGTAATACTACCCCGTAGTTCCTTATTTTTATGGTGCAAAAGCTCGTTCTGGATCTGCAACGAATGCAGCGCCTGTTTAAGCTGTTTGGCTGCATTTTTTGATGTATCTGGCACAGCAGCGTCAAATAATTTTGATAGATCTCTCCAGCTATCTCTATCATCTACCTCTCTAGTTTCTGTATCTATATCGGCTTGTGGTGGCGGTATTTTAAACCGTTTCATTACGACGTCGCGATCGCGCGGATGGATCCTAGTAACACGAAAACTACTTAGTATATTGTTAGCTATGAAAGTAGATGTGTATGCCGCCTAAAATATGCGTAGGAAATTACTTTTCTGCATATTAAGTAATCCTTAGTCGCTGTAGAGTAGATTGGTGAGCTTGGTACTATACGTGGTTGCTAGAGGTGAGTACACGCCAACATCGAGTGGCTAGAGGCTATGAGTAGCGTGAGGTGGAAATACCGCGAGTAGTATTTAGTGAGTATCGTAGTATTCGATGAAGGAAGGCGTGAGATGAGTGCCGTGCCTATCGACTAGAAGCATTCGGTAGTCGCGTTTTGCTTTCGCCTTCGTGAGCCGATCGAACACCTGCTCAATCTAAGCCAGCGCGAGCTTATTGTTACTCTATCCCGATGGGCTGGTACAGCAAAAAACTTGGTGTTTTCCCACTTCCAGATCCCGCAGCCATTCATCGCGAAGACTATCTGGGCTCTCATAGATTATCGTAGGATCTACTGAGCTCCTATCAGCGCAGATACACCTAATAACCAAGATCTAGTCTCTACTCCTATCTTAGAGTGCCTTGCGTATCTTCTTTTGCTCCCACATCTGTTTTGAAAAGATTCTTTTTGATAGTAAGATACGGCTAAGTAAGAAGCCTTTCTCGTCTATATTATAGATATTATGTGGCGTAATAGTATACTAATTGAGCTTAGCATAGATAAGATTAAAATATAATTAGTAGCTAGCTGGATTATTAGCTAGATGACGGTCGCGGTCGATACCGGTGGCTTTTCTGATGCAGATTATATCGTTATGGCGCTTCAAAAACCAAGTAACCTAGCTATTAGAGGGCTTCTATTCTGCAATAACCGCCACATAATTTTTTACTATCGATCGCAAAGGTGGTAGGCCGCGTTCTGACAGTTTTTCTATATATTTTACTAGCTCAGATTCTTGTAGTGGGGTGAGTAATTAACGTTTTTTAGCAGCTGCTGTTCGCGACTGGGTTTTGTTTTGGTGCCGGCGCGTTAATGTTGTAACCTCAACACCAAACTTTTTTGTAGCTGCGCGATATGAAAGTTGACCTTCTGTATCTTGCGAATCAATTGCCGCGATCGCTTTTTCGATAGCTATCATGGTGGTGGAGATATCACGTGTTGAAAATGATGGGTGGATATTTTGATGGTGCAGATGGTGTTGCATTGGCTGAACTGTTGCACGCACTGACCACATACAGTAGGCTAGACCAGAAAGGGAATGGCTGATAACGAGAACCGAAGAAAACATGTATACATAACTACGTGAATCTCTAAAGCTGCATTCTTCCTGATTACCCAAGACAATATGTTGGACTTTGGGCATCCGTATACATATAGGCTAAGGGAGCTGTGTTAAGCCTAAGCAGATGGCGTGTGCCGAACCTAGGTTGGCTCGTCTTCGTTAAGGGTGCTTCCAGGCGTCTGATTCATAGCAATTCCATGCTGCCCAGCGAATAATCCGTCAGAGTTTACGTTCTCTATTGCAAGTTTTGTTTTGCTTCTACGAAGAAGAGAATGCGAATGTCTAGGTTCTAATATAATAAAGAGAAATAGGGAGAGGCGTTGTCTTGGTAAGTTATGATGGGCTACGTAGTGGTAGAGCTGGACAATTACCGGGCTGGCATAATTAGTCTTTGCCCTATCTTGGAGTGGCGGTTAAGGCCTCCATCCAATATCCAGTTAGCCTTCCCAAATCGCTTTGGCAGATATGCTAATATATGCAGTAGTTTCACGTCCACTTGGTCTCCTTTATAGATCCAATACTCTCGCTGCCTGAAATTTCTCCGGAGTCCCAACAGAGGTACACTGATGCTAAAACAAGAATCTCCAGATTTTCTCCTATGCTAGTGCCCTGAGGATCACTCTTTGTCTGGGACGGGCAGCATCCCAAGCAAGGCGGCCTGACTAGATCTGGCTGCCACTGCCCTTGATCAAGTGAGCCATGTCGCAAAGAAAGGGACCGGAGCCAGTAGTAGTTTTCACATGTGGCGCGGTTCTTGGTGATGTGGTGGCATAGGATAAACCTTGGATGTGGAGTGTAAAAGGAAAACTATGAAAAGGCCGAGGGTTGGACACCGAGGATGGTGTGCCCGGCAATTTTCAAGAATACAAATACGAGCATGTCCAGGCGGATTTGGTAGGATCTGCTGTTCAAGCCGTATTGCTGGCAATGAATAATTGCTTACCACGGGCAAGTGATCAGGCTCACACATCGACACGTCAACGTCGACGATTTCCGCGTCGGCTCGCCCAGCCCGCAGGTCATCTATCCAAAAAAGTACAAACGAGGGGTTAAATGTCCCTATTTTGCAAGCGATATGCAGCCATGATCTAGATCTGCAGTGCTACTAAGCTGATTACAGTAATGATCAAGATTTTGGCGTGACGCACGGTATGTTTCGAGTCAGGGAACCATCTTTAGCTTCGTAGGGCTGCGCGGAAAGACACTGGGACAATCATATTGCAAAATCTAGATGAACAACTAGAAGCGCCACAGCAATACATCGAGTTGAACAGCCCTTTCAGCTTTGCTAATTTTATTTGGTGGCGTTCCAGGTGTACCATTTCTAGACCACAGGGTTAGCATATAAAGACCTCGTGTGCGGACCACGGCATGAACAACACGCAGTCTTCCAGAGTCTTACTTTCAAGGTTTACATGATGCGCTCCCTCAAGCTTGTTCTCGTAGCTGCTACCAGCGTCCTTGGAGTCGCTCTACCCGAGCCAACAGCAGCGGCCCTGCTCAAGGCACCACCCGTCAACTGCGGTAAAGTCAACAATGCCTTGAGCGTCCTGAAGAAACTCGGACCGCCGGCCACGTCCTTCTGCCGTTCGTACATCAAAGCACCAGCAACAAGTACGACGGTAACGATCACCACTGCTCCAACTGTGTAAGCGCATCCAAGTGATGATCTTGTATGTAATGGTCACCAGTAGACTGATGAATCAACAGAACCAGCACCACTAGTACGACAACAGTTACAGTGACTAGTGCTTAATGCCCTGGACAGAAGCGAGACGTCACAGTAGCACATGCAGAATACGATATTGAGCGCTCTGAGGAAGCCAGTTGGATAGTTCAGAAGCGTACCAACATCCTGCCTCAACTTCAGTTGTTCGCGGCAGCAAAGGTATCAGAGGCATGCAGCTGTCTCTGCTTGAAGCCAACAGCTACCGCCACTCTGACAAGTACTGCTCCTGTACCGGTACGTTTTTCTAGGCCCTTTCTTATCTCTTTTGCGCAACATTTGTGGAAGTGATGGCTAATATGGAGTAGACAACCAATGTTGTGGCAACGGCAACAGCTTGCGTGGTCGAGCAACCAGTATGCAAACCTGCTGGGCTCACTTCGACGTGCGCATCGGCCAGTGAATGCTGTACGGGACTTTGTGGAACCTCATTCGGATTCAGCAATTGCTGCAATGCATCCAATGTATACTGCGATTTGAATGACCCCGGTGCCTGCTGCAGCAGAATTTGCTTTTCGCGTATGACAAATAACGGCGATGGATATTGTGGTTAGAAGTAGAATAACTACATGACCACCGTATTCACATGATACATAATTCCAACATCGATTACAATGACCAGTATAGCACCATATTGCAGACGATCACTGAAGCACAAGCGTGTTGTCGAAGGTGATGTGAGAAGTAGATAACAAAACCTTGGAAGCTCATGTCTCCAGATCATTGACACAAGGCGATCAGTGTGGACCGTTCAACAGTGGGATCTAGCGTCAACTAGCCGTATAGTTCTATTCACTATGATCAACATAAAGACTACTGCTGGTACCCTGCTACTGAGGCTGTATTTCTATTACCAGCTGGGGAATCGAGTAGTCGTATCGATTACTGTTTTATTCTTTATTATTATTATTATTGATGATCGATGAGTACAGAGACTGGATAGCTCCTGTGCCTATACAACAATGCAAGTTCGCTCGAACCGTGCGCTTCCATTATCCAGTAATTTCCCAATGAAGACCAATGCAAACTGAGGGCAGCAGAACAGCAATGTATGGCTTAGTCAAGGCCGGAAAAGTGCAAAATGCCGTGTCCCTTTGCTTGTTGGCCCTTGTTCTTCTTCCTCTTCTTTCGCTTTTGCTTGGGCTCGTCTTCTTCGCTGCTCTCGTCCACGTCATCACTGTCATCGCTGTCATCGCTGTCGTCGCTGTCATGCTGGCGCTTTCCATTTTCGGTATCCTCGTCTTTGTCGTCTTCGTCCACGTCCTGCCACGTCTGCTCGCCCCACACCTTGACGGTCTTGCCACCGCTGCTAATCATCCTGCCCGTGACATCAAAATCAAGGCCAATGACGCTTTCCTGAGATAGCTCGTCGTGCTTGAGTTCGGCGACAATCTTATTGGGGCCAATCTTGGCAAAGCGAATGTTGCCGTTGCCCATACCGACGGCAACAATCTTTCCGCCTGGCCCAACACCATCGGGCACGACAGTAATGGCGTCAAGGCTCTCACCACCTCCCTTAGAGCGGTCGATGATGATGCGATCGTCTTGGTCATCCCATACACCACGCTCCCAGAGGGTAAGAACACCGTTGCTGGCGCCGACCACGACCTTCTCGCCCACGTTGGAGCCCTTTGTCGAGAGACCAGTGATAATGGCAGAGCTGAGCAGCTCCTCCTCTTGGTCCTCGCTACGGACCATGACCCCCCTACGGATATCCGTGACGGCCAGTGTGCTGCCACCTGTTGTGACCCATTGCTTGCTGAAGCCGCTTGTACTCGCTTGTGTGGGTGGTAGTGGGGTGAGCGAGGAGACGTAGTCGTCGTGTGGGTGGTGCGTGTTCTCTGGTTTAAGGGAGGATTTTCCTCCGCCTTTGAGGTTCCTAATGTCGTATATATGCAGCGCTCCAGAGTCAGTGGTGAGGATGAGGGATTGCGGTGACAGGGCGTGGACCAGTGTGGGCGCGTCGATGCCGCCATTGGAGCTATTCCGTCTCAGTGATGAATGATTCGCATATTCTCGCCTCTTGTTGCGACTTACGGGTCCAGTGGAATGGCAATCTTGGCGGACACCTGGCCGGTCATGGAATCCGCAACCTTGACTATGCCGTCGGTGCCTGCAGAGATCAACGACGCGCCATCGACGCTGTATACAAGGGTGCGACAACTGCCCTTGTGGCGCCTTGTGCGCCAGATGCGGTCGATGGTTCCGAAGCCGCTTTCGGATGCTAATGTCGTGTCATTGTCGTCGTCGTCGTCGTCGTTGTCGTCATCGCTTGCACCCGCAGGAAGACGGTAGGTGTGGACGTCGCCATTGGCCAGGCCGACTGCTACGAGTGGCTGCTGGGGATGGACCGTCTGCACAAAAATATCGTGCTCCACGGGGAGAGCACACAAGTTCTCAAACATGATAATGCTGTGTAAGGTGGATAAATGGTGAGATGGTCCTATAGGTCGAGTGGATTTCCGTTTTGCGACAGCTTCAACATTTTTAGTGGAGCCGCCGTCGAGCTCATGCAATGGCAATGGCAGCGACAGCCGCATGGCTTGGCAGGTACACATCACGTGACGTGAGTCACGTGCTGCGGTACCTAAGATGTGCATACACGCCTGCGACCTTGACTTATCGTATGGACAACCGCCCCGTGTCTACTTTGATTGATATACACACTCGTTCTTCGAAACTATATAACAACAAGCGATATTCATAGACTCAGTATCATCTTCGCGGACTGCGGTCCCTTAAGCAGCCTTCATGGCATCCTACGCCACCTCTCCATCCTCCAACGGCCATTCTGGTCATCTCCATATTTTTCAACTTCCAGACTACCACTCAATCATCCAAGATAAGTTTAACTGCCCCAAGAACTAGGTCTCTGGAGTCCCAGAACGCATTGCGCTACACGGCAAACACCTTAAAAAAAGCATTCATTTCCAATTACAAGCTCTCAAGGGAACACGCTTCTCTCGTGTCCGAGATTTCCGTCCCATGGCTCCATTGCCCCATTGTCCCATTGCCTCCGACGTGTCTACGCCATGTCAATAACAGGAAGGTCGAAAAACCCCCTCCACCCATCAGGCTCTACAAGGTTAAGCAGCCGAATTCACGTGGGTCACTGATTGGCTGTTTGCGACAATCCCCGGCTCCTCGCCATCTTCACCGTTGTACAGATGGCACCGTTGCATCCGACATCATGCAGTCTTTTAAAAAAGTCGAATAATGGCCTCTAAACCACCATGTCAAGCCTTGAGCTCACTGCAACTCCGACACAATCTCCAAGACGCTGACAATGCTTGCCTCGTCGCTCTTGTACGGCCTCTTGGCGACAGCTTCTGCGGTCAATGCCCACCGACACTCAAAGGACATCGACTACACTGTCGTTACTGGCATCTTTCAGCAGGATGATAACTCTACGAACCCTGCCACGTTCAACTTTACCGCCAGCAACTTCGGCCTCGTCAACCGTACCTACCCAACTGATGCTACCTGTCCTGACGGCAAGAAATCGACCCAATGGCAGCGTCTCGCCCACTACATCTCTACCTTGAACAAGCAGTCTGCACGCAACGAGCGCTACAGCCTTGTGTTCATGGGCCGCCACGGCGAAGGCTTTCACAACGTCGCTGAGTCCTACTATGGCACTCCGGCATGGAACTGCTACTGGTCTGAGCTTGACGGTAACAGCACCGTTACATGGGCTGATGCAAAGCTCACCGAAGTCGGCGTGCAGCAAGCAAAGCTCGTAAACGCATTCTGGCAACACTTGATCAAGGACGAGAAGATTTCCCCGCCAGAGTCCTTCTACACTAGCCCTTTGTATCGCTGCCTCGACACTGCAAGACTTACCTTTGACGGAGTCAAGCTGCCTAACAAGACGCGTTTCGTTCCGGTTATCAAGGAGTTTCTTCGCGAAGGCATCAGTGCGCATACTTGCGACCGTCGCCATACTAAGTCGTTTATCCGCCAAAATTTCCCTTCTTTCAAGTTTGAAAAGGGATTCGCAGAGGAAGACCCCTACTGGACTGAGCTATTTGCTGAGCCCCGAGCGAACCAGGACGCACGCTCCAAAGCTGTGCTTGATGACATCTTTTCCAACGACGACAGCACATACATCTCCATTACTTCGCACTCGGGCGGTATTTCTAGTCTGCTACGCGGTAAGCTCTCTCTTGAAACCGACATTTGGAATGCTCTTTCGTACTGACAACATTCTAGTCCTGGGCCATCGCGAATTCAGACTCAGCACTGGAGCCGCCATTCCCGTCCTGCTCAAGGTCACCACCCTAAACACGCGTTCTCCCCCAACGACAACATTGCCTTATGACCCTCAAAAGACGTGCGCCGTGCCCCCTGCCATCCGCGACTCGAGCTGCAATGACTGTTCTTGCTGCTCATAAAGTTTCTTCTAAGCTTAACTATGTAGATATTTCAAATACATTAATTACCATGTCAGCGCTGACACTCGCCCCTCTGACTCAATGCACCGTTCTCGAACATGACTATTTCCTATTCCCACATCGCGTATCTACAAAATCGGAATCGTGCTCGTACCTCGGCACGCATCTCCGTCGAGTAAACTGAACAAGCATCATCCCAGCACTACCATTACCGACGTCATCTGCTACATGGGACTAACCCTGCCATCCCAGATTATCTAGCCTGCATCATGCAAAGCACCATGTAAGGATGCTCCCCGTTGATTTGTACATCTTGTTCGGATCTCTCCCCGGTGGGTACAATATCCACATTTTCCGACCCGAGCATCGAGAGGCTCGAATTTTTTTGGAATCAAAACATGTAATATCAAAACACTATCTACGCTGTGCCGTCCATCAATGACGCCTCAATCATTGCGCAAGTTGAAGCGACAAGACTTTGTGAGTTCGGGATACTTACTGCATATCAAGACGAAGAAGGATTCTTCTTCGGCCAAGGAACCCACGGAAATGCCGACACGAGAAATTTCCACACGCCTAACCGCACCAGCCATCTCGTCGTTGTGCCTCTTTGACAGCGCATACAAGCTGCCGCGATAAATCACAACATATGGAATTGCCCACCTGCCCCCCTTAGCAGGGCCAGAAGACGAGTCGCGCGCGCCGTCGCCGCTAAGAGTTTAGCACCCGACATTGTGCTCCTCCCTGCCCATGGCTGGTTCAGGTTCAGCCCACAAACTGCCTAGGTGGCTGCGCTAGCAGGCACGTTGTCACTCGGCTGGCCCATTCATGTCTTGACTCTGCTAACACGCTAAATGAACATCACCCGCTATACAAATATTAAATATACAACCCGAAGACAAGGTTTTGGGTAATGACGGGTGCCGACGTCGATGTTTATGGTAGATGTCTGAATCGTCGAGCTGTCAGCTCACCGGTTTGATTGGTGGCCGGGATCCGCTCCTTTGGGTGCGCAGACAATTTGGAATGCGTGTGGGGAATGCGGAAGCGATCCTGTGCTAAATGTGAATCAAGGCACCTGATTAACTATACTGTGGTGGGACAATCAGCTACTTGTCGTTTATGCACATAGCCAAGGTGATTGAAGATACACTTGACATGAGGGAAGCGGTTGCGAGATGTTTCCTAGTGCTAAGTCTACTAGGTTCAACGTCATTGCAACCCTGGGTCTCTCAGATTTACATGTCTGAGCTAGACTGATCGGCCCCAGATTACCGGTTGGCTCTCAGCTAATTACTGCATCGCAGAGTGTGTCATTACGAAGTTAAATCTATTTCGGAGACTTGATGGTTGATTGGCCACGATACAATTCATCCCCGATGGGAATTCACGCCTATTACGTACCAAGGGTTTGTCCTAAGAATGTCTGCTCGCTCTGGATAGTTGATGATTATTAGAATATCTAATTATGTATGTCGCAGGGGTATATGTAGAAACAATGAGGCAAAGGCCGTTGATCGTGATGATGATAATGTACAGAATTTGGTACCCAATGTACCCACGGCGCGTTTCTTCTTCATCCGTTCATTCTCCATCCTTTTTTCGGGCCTGCCGATCGTTGAGCAAATAACAATAACGAACCAATTGGCGAGTCAAACTGACTGGCAAGGAGGGACTACGGTTCGTCTCGTGGTTACATAGTAGTCCCTACTGGGTACAAGCGGTATCATTGTATCCCGCGTGTCCACTAATATTGATTGCACATTCTGTCAGACGCATCGTGATTTCAGTCCCAATACCTTTTTCCACGTTGCGGGTACGCATTTTCCAGAGATACAGCGGCGCTGCAGAACAGCAGGAAGCGTTTTTCGATTTCGTAGCGGCTGGGTGACTGTAATCGGCGGGGTGTACACTGGCCATCGGACACGGGTATTGGGATCCAAACCCCAAAGAAACCCGACAAAAGATAGCAGCCGTGATGGAAGGGAAGATTAAGCTTGATGGCAAATGCCACGAGGGCGATGTAGCTTGTGCTGTCGAACGCTGGACTATCTGTAGGGCGCAGATATGACCGACCCCCTTTCCTCATCCGTGATGTAGAATGACTTTGATACCATGATACCATTTGAGAAGATATCCTCTGTGCTACTCCGCGAGCTCTTGTTCCTCAGGCTTTGCTCGCTGTCATTATCCGAGTTGTCAACACGAGTGCTCTTCTTGGAATTGGGCGGAGCGTTTGGGAACCACTGGGGTGATTTTGACTTGCTTCCGATTTGCATGATTTCGTCTTCCGAGGTACGAGTTTGAACAGTGGCAGAGAGCTTGTACAGGTCCGGGCGGAACTTGTCAACCTTGGAGGCTGTACCAGAGGCGGCGGCATTTGCTGGAAGCGGAGCTGACATGGCGTAGGCTGAAGGGCGATAGGCGGATGGGTTGCGCGTTGATAGGCCGAGCTTGGACATGGCAATGAAGAAGAGTGGGCGGAGTGTTGCGAGACTGCCGGCGGTGATGGCGAGACCTTGTTCGACAGAAGACCAGATAGCAATGTCAAGCGTGGACCCTGCAAGGGTTAGTGCATGATGGCAACGTGATGCAACGAGTGCTTACAGAGGAAGTCAGGTGAGTTGAAGAAGTGGACAAAAGGCAAGCGTGCGATGACGGCAGCGCTTGCGATGCAGCCCATAGTAATCAAGGGAATCAGTGCAATCTTCGCCCTCCTCTTCAACTGTAGATGCCAGACCAGGAATCCGGGGATGATGGCAAAAGTAAAGTCGGAAATGATGGAGAAGATACTGTAGACATAGCCGAGAGCGGTGATGACGGTATTGTCGATGCACTTTCCTTGTTGCGAAGTGCGATCCCACATGTACGAGATTGGGTAGCATTGAAAGAGGCAAACAAAGAAAAAGGTACCTCCGGCGACAACTGAGACGAGCATGGCGGTGTAGATGATCCTGGCATGGTTAGTTGGGCGCCCAGTCATGCCGCTCTTGTGGCAACTCACCACGTGTGGAGTTTACGGATACTGATGCGCAGGAGAAGGAAGCCAATGGACAGTTTGGAGCAGATCATGGAAATGGAGTAGAACAGGTAACAGAAGTACCAGGCGTGTTTTGCATTCTGGACACCCTCGATGGGAAGGTCATGGTGGTGGCGGCCTGTTCCATGGCTGATGCCTATGCAGGAGGACGTGGTATAGGCTACGAAGAAGAGCTGAGTGCCATGTGAGTACTTGGATTGGATAGATGAATCTACTCGTTTGGCTGGTTTGCTACTTACGGTTGCAACAACCATGAGCCAGTCATCGTGACCAAAGGCCTTGACCATGCGGACGCGGACAAAGCACCTGAGCAGGCAGGCTAAGACGGCCGTGGTGACAAAGGCAATATTGACTGCGAGCAGCTCGGGGCCTCGATTGGGGACGGCCATGATGATTGCGATTTCGAGGCAGCAGATGCTCTGGCAGCAGAGAGCCCCAAAAGCGGGAGGGTCATGGAGCTTGAGGGGATATGCATCTTTAACGTAAGTAGTAAGTAGGGTATGTGGATTGGTTTTTTGCCGAGGTGGAGCTATACTGGGTTGGAAACAATGCATAACGCAAGCCGCCACGAGAGAGGTGGGTCACTGCACGCGGGCTGGCAATACTGGATCCAGGGTCTGGTCCGTTTCAGGGCGAGGCCATTTCCAAGCTGGGTGTTTACCCGTGGAGCTAGGACAGTGGCCATTGATTTGAGCATGTCGAGTAATCATGCGTGCCAGGCCGTGCCAGGACATGGACGGGTACGGGGATGAGGCTATAGCGACCATGCTCTACATACGACATACTGTGTTGGTAAAGGGGACGGACTATCGCACCGTGCCTGCATGCACTCAAGTCAGTAAATACAATTGTATTAAGATGATGGGAGGCCTGGACATGGTTGCGCTTCTCACCGGATGTGTGGTGGCGGTTGTCAGTCAGTGGGCTCATTGTCGAGCCGGTCGGCGAATACCTGAGACAATGCCCCTCATCGTCGTCGAGGTTTAAGGCGACGCTTGAGCAGCTACGCTTCGACCGTTGTCTCCAGTCGTTGGCTGTGTGGCCTGTGGATGGACGAAGAGCGGCTCACACAAGGTTTCGCGGAAATGTGGGGCACGTGGGTGCTAACCCTTTTCCAGACTAGTGCACGAAAATCCTGCCCTTTCCTGCATCGCCTGCATCGCCTGCACCGCCCGTATCTGCCGCGTCTTGGCTCCAGCCAGCCGGCATTCACCCACACAACCTCCGGAGCCATATCCCAAAGCTGTCTCCTCGATGCACAGTCGTGCAGTTCCTCCTTACCCGCTGTCGTTTTCACTCGGACTAGTTATCATGACTGCTGTCTCTCTGCATCCGGCAATGCTCGACACGCCCAGCCCACGGGAATGCGGCCGCTAGCCATGGAAGGCGGTTTGGTGGAGCCACGCTGGCCCACATCCATTGCCTGCTACCACGTTGCCGTTGATGCCGAGGGATGTTTTGTGCCTTACCAATCCAGACCAAACACACACACAGAGAGAGAGAGACTGGCAATGCATGGCTGGTGGCGCTACAGAAGCAATGGCTGTAGGAGCACGCTACTGTGTACTTACATTCACTCCCTGACTCGATGCTGCGGCCGCCGGCACTTGGTCTTGGCTCTGCCCACACTGGCACGCAACTATCCCCATATTTGGACCATTCGTAACGCTACCCTTCTCTCCCGCGTCCAAGACCCGCCGCACGAACTGCCCTTCCTTCGCGGGTGAAACTTAGATTCTGTCAGCACCCAATCCCATCCGCAGATAATTGCCCGGTGGCTTGCCATTTGACTTTGAACCAAACTCGTCTGTGGCATGTTTACCACCTTGTCGGTACAGCGCTGAACCAGGATGGACCTATTCGCTTAACCATAGGCTGAGTGATGAAAACACTCGAGTGTTTACTTACCTATGGTGACATTCCACCTGGTCGGCCATGCCATCCTTGCGTACAGGGGTTCCGGGAGACTAATACCCATCTGTCTACCCACGAGCGCAAGTACGCACCCGCGATACATGTCACCCCGCGGATCTTTGTCTCTCAGACATGCCACTTCCGCTTTCCGGAACGTTTACTGATCTTTGCTCACAACCTTCTGGTCGCCTTTGATCTTCTCTTCCATTGCGACCGCCAAAGAATATCTAACTAATCTTGCCCATCAGTCTCGGCTCGCAACCGAGGCTGACAACGGAGGCGAATCCCACGCTCGAGTGCCGCGGACGTTTAACCAAGTTGAACACACACGTTCAAAGGTACCTCGTGGCCAACGGCTGCGCCAAGTTCTCCACTTGTCGAGTGGCTCTTCTAACGGTTCCTGCAACAATGGCTTGCTTGTGCTTGTACGCCTCCTGCATGGAGCTGCATCGTGGCGCGAAGATCACACAAGTGACCGAGTCTGGGCCCTCTTTGCTCGACCACGCTGGTGACGACACTGCATACAAAATATCCGTGCCAATTGTATCCGCTCCCCTATCGTCAGACTTTCGTGCCTACCGCTGTTGAACGCGGTTTGATATTAACCATATCCCATCACGTCAGCGTTTCAGACGCAGGTCACTGCGCATCCCAGCCACTGCCGTCAGTGACGCTGCCAACAGGCGCACCCAAGTACATGCAACTCAAAGGATCAAGGTTTCGTACGAGATCGGCTGACGCGACATTCAATACCGCGCTCAACAAATGCATCCTCCCGCACCAATACCCTCACCATTCAAGGGCCCCCTATAACTTGGGTAAGGGTGAAAACACTATACCTTACTAATTGGGGTTAGCGTTACCCCACCAATGTCTTCTCTATCTTCTGCACCGCACCTGGTGATGTATGCCGATGGGGAAGGTCAGGAACCTGAGCACTTGGTATACTACCAGCAACCAAGCAAATTCAGTAAGATGCGCCGTTCTTGATTCCAACCATGTTATACCTGAACGAAGAGCGCTCGACAAACCGGGTACGCGCTTGAGCCGAGTGATTGCTCAGGTGTCGAGTGGCAAGGTTGCAATCAGTAGACAGAGCCCAGAGCAATAGAGAGCCGAGTAGGGTTTCGGATCCTCAATACAACCGATCTACCATTGGTCTGACACCTTCTCTACGTCCCATATCAGCGAGCCATTTTTGCCATCGAAAAAGTAACAGTTGCCTCACAATCAGACTTACCGTGTGGGGCCGTCTTGAATCCAGCTCCGAGGCATGACTATGTATGTACAACAGGAACTTCGATTCGACGTCCAACAATCAAAGAGGAAGAATGGATAACTACAAGGCCCCCTTCTGGTTAGATTCGTTCACTACACTCCTACACTAAAGAGGCATGTTATTGTTTTTCTTCTTTTCATTTCACCTAGTTAACTAGTTAACTATCTTGCTTTTCCCTTTTCTTATTTAACATGCCAAGATATGTACTTGGTACTAGTCCATCTCTTCATGCATCTACATTCACACGCTCACCCCACATCCGACATCCTACACACACCTGTAACAAACGAAACAGGGCATGGAAACATGCACACCTTGATTCCAGCCCCACAATCAGCTTATCCACATGTCGTCATTAGCACTCGCATTGCATTCAAACCACCTCCTTCTAGCTGCCGAGGAACACACTCATGGTCTACGTACATACAGCATGATTGTGTATAGCTAACAGTCCCTGCAAACTAGAGAGATATCATGGCTCAGTGCATGACATTACGGTATCTAATAACATCGCGCATCCTTGCCCTTCAACAAAAACGCGCAATCTATGGTCTGAATTTCCTAAAAGCGCATCTCTTTTTCTTACAACTTGACCCTTTCCTAGTCAAGCACACCTGTCCAACTAGGAAACCAGCCAAACTTTAGGCCAATTGTGCATTATATGTCTGTCAATGACACGTTGTTTACCACGTCTTTCCCCTTCTGCTCTTCCTCTTTCTTTTTCTCATCCTTTATCCTCTTCTCTTCCCTCTCACTATACCGATCCCCAAACAAATCAAAGTGCGGTCGCATAATGAGCGTATACTTGACAAACTCTTCCATACAATCCACCAATCTATCTCGGTTACCACTCGGCATGAGCCTACTTCCTCCCTCCTCCGGAGCATCCGCATCCGTGAATTGTTTGTAAGCCATGGGAATGGAACTTTGGTTGGGTATCGTGA